>Ga0065711_1000359_pt1 | contig 70905 bp, 37 predicted proteins | sample Hoacrofraction12_FD_59098 | JGI IMG/M metagenome (GOLD analysis project Ga0065711, IMG submission 59098) | Hoatzin crop microbial communities from Cojedes, Venezuela - Epithelial fraction 12 v2 (version 2) | ecosystem: Host-associated > Birds > Digestive system > Esophagus > Crop | place... | reverse complement strand
CCCGCCTGGACAAGGTCCTGTGCAGCCTGCTGTAGGTGACCCTGCTTCGGCAGGAGGGTTGGACTAGATGACCCACAGAGGTCCCTTCCAACCCCTAACATTCTGTGATTCTGTGATTCTGTGCTCTGTGTTGGGCAAAATCCTAAGCTAGTACTGGCCTGAGCTGCAACAGGAGAACATGTTAATACTGCACAGTGATATGCAAAGAAGTTAGCTTAAGTCCCACAAGCACTGTAACCATGTCATTTGCATGCCTTGGTCAAAGTAATATGTTCTGCCTTTCTGCATGGCAAATTAGCTGCAAAACTATTTGACAACGTGGCAAAACTGCATCCATTTCCTAAATATGTCCCCTTTATTGTCCTGCGGAGAAAACCCCCATGTATTTTTTATGCTGCTGGTAGTATTTCAGTGCTCTTTCATTTCTCATATGCTCCAAAAATAAAATACATTTCTTCCATCATGCTACTTTCCAAATTAAGGAAGTGGAATAGAAACATTATTAAAGTCTTTTATCTTTTCATTGTGGCATATAATAAATGACTCCAGTAATATTTTCAGACTATTAGTGATTGAATAATGCTAACTTGAGCTCTCTGAACTCCAGCATCCTGACTAGGAAAAAGAGCACAGCAGCCAAAATAATTTGTCTCAAGCAAAATGCCCTCGTCTTCTCTCATCCTGTTTCTGCATTGGCTAATCTAAAGAGTACTGAAAACATGGATTTTTGGCTAGTGGTTTATTGATTAAGGACCTAATTGTCGAGTAAAGAACTTCTAAAATTTTATTTGCAAGGAAGTTATGAAAGTATTGATCTTGTAATTGTAGACTCTAAGATTTTTCTTTGAATGAAAAAGAGGAAAAGTTATTCCATACAAACTGGAGATCTTTTTATCCTTTTCATTACCAACTGTAAATATATAACGTTCACTGCAGGAAGATACCTTAAACTTCCTCTGCTGCTGTCTTTGATATTCAATTTGTCATTTTTGAATTATTTTTGTGTGAGGGAGAAGATTGTGGTCTAGTAAAATGGAAATTAAGTTCCCTCTTGCAGAAAAGGATCCCGGAGTCCAAATATTCAAGTTGAACATGAGTCAGCAGTGTGCCCTTGCAGCAATAAAGGAAAAAGAGGACCGCAGTAACAAGGAGTAACTGGAATGTTGAGGAAAGTGATTATTCTTCTCTGTTTGACACTTGTAAGATTTCATCTAGAATATAGTGTCTAGTTTTGAGCTTCAAACTGTAAGAAAGAAATTGACAGACAGGAGCAAGTCCGGAGGAGGGCAACCAAGATATTTGTGAGGGTGGACCACCTGGTGTGTGTATTTCTAGCTTCTGCCTGTACTGTTACAGGAATTTATTTCTTCCCAGGTGCAGAACTTTGTATTTGCCTTTGTTAAACTTTAAGAGGTTTCTGGCAGCTCATTTTTTGAGCTCTTCAGCTTCTTGAGCTTTTCCTGAATATTAGCTCGGGCCTTCATGCCATCAACTGCTTGCCTCATTTCAATGTCATCTGCAAACTTGCTGAAGGTGCATTTTACTCCATCCTATTAACACTCTGTGTCTGTGCTGTTAGTGAAGGCATTCAACATTCATGAACTATTCTGCTGTCTTTAAAAAAAAAAAGGCTGAAGACAGAGTATTATGGGTCATCATTTTCCCTTATTTCCACATTACAGTGTGATAATTAATTCATGAACATATGGAGCTTTATAAATTAAAAACCCTAAATAATTGCTAAGCATTGTAAGGAACTCAGATTAGGGGGTCAGTGCTGTCAAGGTTTTTGTTTCCAAGAGCCCAGACGTTAGCAATGAAGATTTCTTTCCTATTCTGTGTATGCCTGTTTTCAGCTGCTGAGAAGCAATTCTTTTGCAGATAGATCATGCGGAGACCCTTGTCACTTTTTCCTTTTGTGCCTGTTAGCCTTCAGAACTTTCTTCTGCTCAAAGGACTTGTATTAGGTGATAGAGATTTTTTTTTTAGTGGGTTGCCGCTTACGTGTTGAAGTTTGCCTTTCTCAAGGAAATCTTGCATGATGGCACTTGCTTCGTTACTACTTGTGTGATTTCGTTTAATAGCAATGATATGGTTGTGCATTTCAGCAACTTGTGTACAGGATGGATTGCCTAACATGAATTTCTCTCTCCCCTGAGCTGTGTCCTTTTGTATGACAGTACATCAGACATGTAAAGATAACCACTTGTAATGTTTAAAGGGGAAATGGAGGATAACATACGCAACTAAAGTTGCAGTGGTAATTTAAAATGGCCTGTACGTACTTGTGTTATCAGCTATTACACATTTGTTCTGTTAACATTAATGACAATTTCCACGTAATAATCAGAGGGGAATAACATGACTCAGTTTAATTACTGAGACTGAAGTTCATTTAGGACACTAGGATTAATATAGGGTTTCCTGTGAATAGTTAAGGTGAGATGCCGAAAAGCCAAGGCAGTGGTGGTCATTTTTAGCATGGTCTTCTAAGAGTGTGAGACTTGCTCTCCTTCTCTCTGTCTTGGCTTCTGTCTACCAGTCTCTTTCATTCCTCCTTTTGTCCAATGATTTCAAAAGATGGGGAAGTTTAAGTTAACTTGTGAGAGCACAGAGGCCCAAATATACAAAGTATGTATTCATTCTGTAATAATTGATATCTGAGGAAAGAGAGACACCCAAGTTAGTGCCATAGTTTATGGAAAGGCGATAGTATGGACTTATCAGTTAAATGTTCCTGGCTAATGTACAGCAAGTGGAGTAGTGCAGTACATGATGTGCACAAAATATATATGTATTTACTTATACATTTACAGAAAGAAAGGAATTTTAATACCTAAAGTTTCCAAATTACAGAATTTTAAAAAACATTAAGTTTAAGACCTATTATCTTGGACCATCCTTATGGAAATTACATTGCAAAAAACCCAAAAGATGTCATTTCACTTTTAGGTAGGAACTAAAGAACGTGAATCTGAGCGTAGCTTCATTCTTGAACAGTTTTCCTTCTTTTATCATAAAGTTATGACATGATCAAAATGGAGCTAACTGGTCTGAGTTTATATCCTGAGTTATAACAGTTCTTACTGGTGGAGGTGAAACCTCATTTGTGAGTTCTTTTTCCATTAGCATTTATTAAATTAAATTATAAACCGTAAAACTTATATGCTCATATAGTATCCTTGGGTCTACTAATAGGCCTGTAAAGGTCTATTACTTAGTATATCCCGCTGCTCTTTTCTGTATGCACTTCCCATTTGCTTTTTAGGATAGCTGTAGTCTTCTGTTTCAGGTTTATAACCACTGAGTTCAACAGGGTGTTGGTCAATGCCTGAGGAGGGTACCTATGTAATGACCCTACAGGATCTGTCAGTGCGCGGGAGCAACTCCCGCTGTAGCACGTGCTTTCAGTCAGGTGACACAGGACAAAGCAGTGCCAAGGTTTTGGAAATAGGGAAAGGGAGTCATCAGTGACAGGGATGGTGACTTATTACTGTGGAGCGTAGGCAGGGGTATAGGAGGCAGATCCGTAGGAAATGTGGTATTGTTAGTTCTTCTAGTCATGGAACAACCAGCTATATATTACTTTGCGCTTGTCGTATTATAAGGGTTAACATTTGTTGACTATAAAATGAACACCCGATTCTAGATGCTAGAATCATCAGCTCTCAAGCAGATGTTGTAGGACTACAGTAGATGATCGTCTGTTTCTATAGACAGGCGTTAGAGCGGTCTACTGAAAAGACATATTGTCTGTCTTAGACATGTTGTGTCTTATTGATGAGGATTGACATACTGACAAATTTAGACATAAGGTGAACCACAAAGTCAGGTTTGGCTGCTTGATAAGGAAGTGGTGGTAGTGTGCAAGACTGTTTAATGATGTGGAATGTGATGAGTAAGAAATAGCCAAGTGCATCACAGCACTTTATGTAGTAAAAGTCTTTTAGTCTAGTACAATTCACAGATATAGAAACTCTTTATTTTGTCTTCAGTTCAGTCTGTTTGTCACTTTTCTTGTTTTTCTTCTGGGTGTTTCGGTTTTTTTGTTTTTGAAGTAGTTTGTACAGATTAAAAGTAGAAAATGTTAAATCATCGTAATTGTCTGTAGTTAACAGTGCTTTCAAACGGAGTTCTGTTTGTCCCCTGGTTGTATTCAAAGGCAAGGAAATTCTTTGTTCTAACTGTTGCATCATGTGCATTTTGCTTGTAGGAAGAATTCGGACATAATATATTCAAGTGTAGATAAATGTGTTTCAAAGGCTTTAGCTGCTTTATTAGGATCCTCATTCTGAAGAAATGAGAAAAACAGATTGTTGGAAAATAGATCTTATAGGCTGCAAAGGATAACTTCTGATTGTCTGCAGCTATTCATTCCTGATAATGCTTCAAATTTATTAAGTTTATATCAACAGCTCTTTTCAGTATCTGTAAAAAATAATTCCAAGTAATTCTGTCTTTAGGAAAGGTTTCCACTGTAATTCAAAGCTGATCTAGTAAATTGTTTGCAGCCCAGTCTTACTTACGAATGAGTTTACATTTTTAGCTTTTTTTTGGAATCTCGTTATACTCCATAAATGATTTATCAGATTTTTTTCATGATGGTCTTGTAAGGAGATGATTTATATATAGAGTTCAATACAGTCAATACAGCCCTTTCCAGGCTCTACTGATGTGATCCTGTGTTTGACTACTATCCTGAAGTAACCACCACTGGCAGTGTAACCAGAGATGTTTCTCTGAATGTTTAAAAACCGTTTCCATCATACGGTACAGCAAATCCTAATCTTTATTCCTTATGTACTAATGCTGTTGAATCTTGGGAACTGAAGCAGAGGTGAACTTGTGGGGTTTAGAACAATAAAAATAGTCTGAGTTGTGTAAAAATGCAACAGCTATTAGTAGTACGTGGTATTTCAAGCACTTTGTGTGAAAACTGAAGGAAGAACCTTTGCTGGAAATTTAGAATGTCAGCTACAGCAGTTGTTATATTCGATATCATACTAAGAAAGCACACTAGGTGTTTAAAGCAGGGACAATTACTAAAAAGGAAGAGATCTGTAATAAACTTTGTAGTTTGCACCTCAGGAAAGAAAGATCAGCCTTCATGGGTGAGGTATCCTTATTCATCTGGTGGTCCTCTGCTTTGGCTTTTGGTCAAATGTCAAGAGATTAATTAGATTTCAGATCTCTGTGTGTCGTATTGTTAAAATCTGTTAACTATTGCATATCCAAAAAGTGACACTCATGACACCAACATCCAACTTGAACCTTTTTCTTGAAAAAACATTTTGAAAAAGGCCTAACAAGTGTGTCAGTCTTTTACATACATAGATTTTTAATATAGTGATAGGTAAATGACAGTAAATTCTGAGCCCTCTACATAGACCCAAAAGTTTTCTAGCTTCCCTAAATCCTTGGAGAATACTCTTCTACCTTTCACTTCCTCAGAGAAGTGTATTTCAGCTTCAGTCTCCAAAAGACATTTGATTATACTGCCCATAGCAAACTCTTCAAGAACAGCTTCTAGCTTCCTAGCCACCTCTCTCTCACCTGATAAATCATCAGTGTTCATAAATTAGGCAGCAGACCACCCTAACTTGGCAACTCAGATCTTCCTCCCTGCCACGCCCACCCATGCAGTAGTCTGAACTACCATACCACACCAAGAAGGCGTTGGTGTGACATTGCATGGGACTCTGATTTTAGGAATACAAGTGAATAGTTGGAGTAGTTGGCTTCAAAGTTGCAGGATTTTCTTCCAAGATGGCAGAAACTAACTAACTCTAAGCGATCAAGAAGAGGACCATGGGTTAGTCATACAGGACAAGTCTACTTGGGAGGGAAAGGGAGTAGTTTTAAAATCTTATCGAATACATTGCTTCAACGAATATGTCCTTAAAAAAAACACAACTGAAAAAGCAGACAATAAAAGCCCACCAAAGCACAGACTTAGTCTGAAGAAATCAGACACACGTTCAGACTTCTGAAGCCATTTGTGCATTCATTAGTAGCTGCTACTTATTCCTAGGAGTCAGGAGTTTTCTGCAAAACTTTTACAGGACACAAATAGGAATATATGTTCAGTGACTGAAGATAGAAAATGTGTTGTTGCGTGGCAGTACTTTATACCTGCTTATTGTACATCACCCTAAACAAGTATAAAGCTGTGTTCATATGCAACATACTGTGATTCTGGATGGAAGGATTGGCAGGGAGAATAAGTTGGGGAAATCAGTATGAGTAAGAACCTAAAAACAGTTTTTCTGTATTTAATAGATGTTTAGAAATAAAACACTCTCAGTTAAATAAATGTGAAGTAAGAAATTATTTTAAAATACAGAAAATAAATACAGGCTCGTATCATCCTGACTGAGTAGTTGCAGATGCTGCTTCTGTGTCGTTTGGATGTGACAGGGGCTGTACACCTTACAGCCTTTGCCGTCCGGGACGTAAGCCTTTCACAGCTCCCTGCCAGTACTGCAGCAGTTAGTTCAGCTCTCGAGCACAGAGATGTCTCTACGAAGATCTAAAGATAGTAGTCATGTGTCACTGTGTTCATTTGAGTTACAGCTTATGTGAGGAGTCAGTGATGGTTGAGTCTGAAGAAGTCTCTTCTATGATGTTATAAAGTTCAGAATGTTTTTTAACAGTGTTAAGACGTGTTTTTCTGACACAGAATGCCAGTCACTCAGATGGAAGTGTATAACATCACATGGGTAAACTTAGAAGTCTGGTCTCGTAAAAGATAAGTGGGAATCGTATCAAAATAGCATGGCAGTAGTGAAGTCTTTGAGGAAAAAATAACCTGTGTCATCCTGTGATACTCAACAATACAGCCATCTGAAAAGGATGAAAATAGAAACAGTAATTGCTGTGAGAAACAGTTATGCCATTCAAGTAGAACCAAGCTTCTTGTTGTTGTTGAGAGCCATACCCATAAGGCGCAAAATGTCACAGCACGCTTGCTAAGACTTCAAAGGGTAAAATAAGTTAATAATGGCTCAACAGGTTGTTACATCTTGTCTCGTTCGTGCTGTACTGTGGAAGAGGACTGGCCTTTTCTGTGGCTGGAGTAGGCTTCCTCATACTATCCCTGAGGCCAGGCAAGCAGATCATCTTGCAGCATAGCTGCCTGCTGAAACTAGCTAAAATACCTCATTTTAACACCCAACTGATGGAAGAGAAAGGAGCAATAACAAAAAAATGTTCAAAATCTTTTCATTCCATGATATTCTACTCAAAGAGGCCCTGTGCAAAAATCTGATGATGTAACTGATCACCTTAGTTTAATGATGGGAAGTTAGTTCAATAAATACAACAATTTCTGGTAGAGTGGTTACTCTGACTGGTCATGTTTGGAAGCAGAAAACACATTTGTAAAAGGAAATTTTAATGTTAAAATGTAAGGCATCGATTTTTGCATATGAGGATGTGGATCTCTGAAGGTTTCCTGATGACAAACTCAGGACCGTGAAAAAAGAAAAAATCTTCAAAGCCTTATACTCCTTCTCACCCGCTTAGCCATAAAAATTATCTTTTTTTTCCTCCCCTTTAGAGATTGTTGTCTTTACATTCACTCTAGGTGCTGCTTTTCCTGCAGTCCAATTTAAGCATTACCATTAAACATTATCCTAGTACTCCCATGAACAGCAACTCAAATCATATATATTAGTACTAGTGGATTTGATCAATTTGAGAGAAAATGAATAACTAGGCAAAAGGGTAGCTATCTTATTAGCTACGAGCTAACTATTGGTGACACAAACTATTAAAGTTGTTACAGATAATAAATTAAATTCTAGTTATGTTGATGTCCCTGTGTAGCTTGTAGCTAATTAGTGATGTAAAAGATGATATTTAGGGATGAAATTTAAAAAGTTGCTGCATATTTGAAAAGAGACCCAGTTCGAATACAGTTACTATGCCATAGTTGGTAGAGCTATCCTTTATTTTCTGTTCTAGCTGTTAGAACAGTCTCAATATGAAAGCAATATATCACTGTCAATTTGAGATAAGCATAAAGTTGCAAAGGTACAAAGTACTATACACAAAATTAAACTACATCAATCATTACTCTGTCATAGGGGTAATGGTCGTCTTCAGATGCATTTATTTGATCCTACGGAGAGAAGTTCATTTTGTCAATTCCTCAAATCAAGCACCGGTTTTGGCAGGACCAGATCTATGTAGTGGACAAATAAATGAAATCTGAGGTTTTTCACTGTTTTCAAGAATGGTTTGGGGTTTTTTTTTTTCATTTTAGATGTTTTCAGTAGTTGTAGCTCCCAGACAGCCAGATATCTTCCTCTTCTCGGTAATTTTCAGGAAAATAGTGGGCTGAACGGATGTGTTTATCTCACAAAATAATGTGTTTAAACTCTTTGTGGACAATTAAACTTTAATTTTTTCTTTAAAGCAGAAAGGATATTATATCATAATGGAGAAACTAAAGTTATTTTCATTTTGAAAGCCTTTTGAAAGTCCCAATTTCTACACAAATATGAAGTAGTTGTCTACATTACTTGAGACTCTTCCTTTGATGTTCCTGTTTTTCCACCAATAGATTTTTTATTTTTCAAATTTTACCAAAATACAACATTTATATGTAGTCTTTATAGTTTGATATGCTCTTTTGCTGTTCAGGATCTAATTAAATAATATTGTTTAGTTTAGTTTTTCCAAGCACTTCAAGTCATATTTTTATGTACATTTCATGTTAAAGAATTCATTTCTATAGATAAATTTCTTTTGAAGTCTAAAGCCGTAGACCCATGTCTACACATGGATTTTCCACCATCTTAAGGCAGTATATATTGAGGTGAGTGTTTGTGTTCTCATTAAAGTTACTTAGGTAAGTTACCATTCGTTATCTGGAAGGTTTTTCCTACAGCATTTGGTCAATGCCTTGTAGATTTGATGTGGTAACTACATTATGTGTAAAATTGTATCTAGGAGTATTTGTATTTTATAGCAATTTATCTGGACATAGTCAGTTTTTGCAAGTCAGCTGTTGGGGCAACCTGATTGCTGTGCAATAGATAGCTCCAGCTGAGAGACAGTGGTTATTTAAGCTGCTCTGACAAAAATGTAGATGCTTACTGGATGATATCACTTGATTTTTTTTAAAATGCATTTCATAAGTGTGGTACAAACTTGTCTATCCACCATTTTTTAAAAAATACAATTTTGTCTCATTTTACCTTAAGCTTTTTCCTAATTGGACCAAGATTATATTTATGTAAGAAGGGTTTATGAAGACAAGTGGGTCAGTAACGATATGCGCTTGAGTACGTGGTGGATTTCAGATCCGAGTTTTAAGCAAATCAGTCTAAATTTTTGTGTAAAGAGGCCTTAACTTGATAAACGTTGGGGTTTTTTGATTTTATGAATAGGATTTGAAGGTTTCTGTAGATATCTCCACATTGTTAGAAGATACTGCGTCAGCTAGCTGTTACTTCTTTTTGATCGAGGAAAAGATACGTGCTTCTGTTTGAGTTTAAGATGAATAGGGGACAATATAGGATATCTTTATAAAGTCTAAAGCTCTTTTCTGGTTTTTAGGAGATTGTAAGAACTGGGAAGATCCCCCTTCACCCCCCCTCCCATTACCACCCACCTTTTGAAAAGATAAGGAAAAGAAGGTTGGAAACTTCTTATTCACCTGCATCCATTTAGTTTCAATTTGTCTTCTCTTTCCTGAGGGCCATTCTTTTTTTGCTTATCATATTGCAGGTTGCTTACTCAAAAACCTCTCATCCTTATTCCTGTGAGATCTGGCAAAAATCCAGTAAAGTGTTGTTAATGGAGTTATTCACACTTTTAGAAGATCGTATTTCCTAGCTAACATGCCCAGATTGTGACATATACCTTATTTTTTATAGCAAATGATACAATCATGAAATACAACTTATTTCCCTCGATGACCACAAAACTACTGCTACTTATATGTATTATAGAAGACTGAAAAAACAGTAAAATTATCTATGATGGCTCAACAGTCTTTCCAATACACATTTTTGCTGAATAAACACAGGCAGATATTGTATATTTTGATCCCACCACCCCATCCAGAATGACCTGAAGTGTGGGTTTATGCTATTATTTATCTTACAAGAAAAACACTCTGGAACTGTTATAACCATGCATTTTCTTCAGAAATTACATTGAATGTTGTTGAGTTCAGAGAGCAAGTGGTTCAAACAGCAACACAAGAAGATGGATTTAGAGGCAGCATTTTGTCTATACTGTGAGGAACAGTCATAAGCAAGATAAGGAAAAGGCAGATACAATACCCAAAGGAACAGATTATCAACACAGGTTTAGGGGTTTTGACAGAAGATATGGAAAGAAAAGCATTGCTTACAAGATTTTGCTTGCTTGGCGTATGGGTCAGGCAATCACTCAGACTGAGTCTGTGCATTATGAGACCAGCCTGGATACAGGGACGCTTAGTCTGGACTGAGTGCAAGAACTGACTGGGGGCTCTGTCTAGCCCTCTGCAAGAAAACCTGTGTTCATGAAAGGTGCGCACACAGTCATGCTTGTAACCACCTACAGTAACATGTCCAGACGGCAGTAACCAACAGCTGCTGGCAATAACGTCCTAGTTCTGTTCCATCAAGCTGGCCAGCATTGGTGCTACCTGTGGAGCCCAGTCTCCCAGGCTGAGTTGTAGCCCACTAATTCAGTTCAGTGCAATATTCTGGCAGGCCAAGTTGTGCAAAATATTTGACCCCTACTCGATGTGAAATTGCTTGTCTTGAAAACTTAATTATATATAGATCTCTCATTTCTGATGTCTACTTGCTGCAGCTTCTCTCCAGTTCTTGCATAATTTGTTGACAGTCCAGTTTCGCAGATCTTAATTAATCCGGCCTTTCCATCAGACCTGCTTTTACTTGGCTTAGATTGAGAGTCAGACTTCTAGATCCAGACTTCACTTTTTGTAGCCTACTTCCAAAGTCCCTCTCCCTTAAAGCACAATCTGCATTAAGCCTAGTCAGTTCTCTCTTTCTAAAAGTGTTGATGAACAAAGGCAAAGCACAAGCCTAGCTCAAACAGAGCAGAGGCAAAATTTTGAGCAGATCTCAGCCATTTACAGGTAGCAACTGCATGTTGGTTCCATCTGGAAAAGTGCATGCTCCTGTACTGAAACTCATTGAGCATCCCTAAAGCCATCTGACATACCAGCTTTCTCTCTGAACTAGAAAAAGTGTTTATTCACATAAACAGAAGGAAGATCTGTCAAATATACCCTGATGCCACCATTCTGTAGGATATCTATTGCAATCTTGAATCCTAGATGGAATCAGTCACCTGTGTTGAATCTGTTGCAGAGCATATTATCTTGGAAAATGCTGGGGATATTACTTCATTGTTTCAAGCTACTGTTAAATTTTGTCATCCTTGATGTTTGTCTCTTCTCTTGAGATAACATGGGGGAGAAAAAAAAGAACATGGGCTCTGTGTTGCAGGCTCCTCCTTTCCCCCACTCCCATTGTTTATCTTGTCAAACCAAAAGATTGAACTTAATTTCTTTGCCTGAACTTGCTTTCTAGAATCAGTGGTCTGGGCATGAGCAGGGTGGAAGATAAAAGTAGGCGCATAGCGCTACTGTCCAAGGCACATTAGAAGTGACACATGAAGCACACCCTGGTGTGGGATGGTGAAGGCTCCTTGTGTTGGAGCAAGTTGGTAAAGTTACTGGGACCCCGTAGTGTGTTAATGCCTAATAAACACCTATGCCCAGCAGAGCAGGCATGATAGGGAAAAAGGAAAAGGTACTGTCGTGGTTTAACCCTGGCTGGCAATTAAGCACAACGCAACTACTCGCTTACTCCCCCCCACGCTGGTGGGATGGGGGAGAATCAGAAGCATAAATGTGAGAAAGAAACTTGTAGGTTGAGATAAAAACAGTTTAATAATTAAAAAGGGATAATAAGAATTTTTAAAAATTGTAAGAAAGTGGGGGAGGAAAAAAACCCCAAACCAAAGAGATAGGAAAATAAAACCCAAGAAGGACAAGTTATGCAAATGAAAACAGATGCTCACCACCTCCAGACCAATGCCTAGCCAGTCCAGGAGCAGCAGCCCCCCACCAACCTCCATTCCAGTGTTACTGCTGAGGGTGATGTCATATGGCATGGAATATCCCCTTGGTCAGGTGGGCTCTGCTGTCCCGGCTGTGTCCCCTCCCAGCTTCTCGTGCACCCCCAGCCCACACGCTGGCGGGGCGGTGTGAGGAGCAGCAAAGGCCCTGACTCTGTGTGAGCGCTGCTCAGCAGCAACCAAACCATCTCTGTGTTACCAACACCATTTGCAGCACAAATCCAAAGCAGAGCCCCAGACCAGCTACTGTGAAGAAATTTAATTTTATCCCAGCCAAAACCAGTACAAGTACTGAAACAGGGCTTGCATGCGAAGTTTCTTTTTTTTGTTCTGTTGTACATCTTCACAGGGCACCCACCTAAAAAAAGCCTGGCTCTCTAAATCCCTCTTTTGTGTTCTGTGGTAGGTGTATCAATGTTCTAGACTTCTTTTTCACCTCTGAAGAAATTAGTTGCGCTTGAGCAAAGCAGAATCCAGATTCTCCGTTATCAGATCCACACCAGGATCCAGTTCAGCTTGTTGTTGGGGAGAGTGAGATAGTTCACGTTTTTTGTTTCAAAACTGGGTGGCTTGGGCAAAGATAGCCTAGTAAGCCAAGCCATTCTATGTGATCTGCTTCCAGTGTTTATGCAGAAGTTTCCCCAAGAGTCTGGATCAGTCTATTACCGTATACATAGGCTTCCCTAATCCCAGCAGCAGTTATCTACATAGAAAGTGTACAGACTGTCCACAGCCCAGTGTCAGTAGACTCAAGCTCTTATTGTGTAGGTCCTGTTGAGGTAGGGGAGGCAGGGTGGGGAACACAGCATTCAAACACACGCAGGCTTACACTACTTTCAGAGCCAGAACTGCCTGGGATTAAACAAACTGAGCTGTAGTACCAGGTGACTTAGTCATTTGAAGCCAAGATAGTTGGGATCAGGTAGCTGTGCTGACAGAAGGTGAAGGCTCTTTTGGTCTAGGTTGTACTGATGATGAGTATTAGGTAAGGCACTTCTGGTACAACCTGAGGTAACAGCGTGATCACAGTGTGATGGATTCCAGCTCAAAGATCCCAGCGGTAAGGTTGAAAATCATGGATAGGTTGAAGCAGGACAAGCATCCATCCAAACGAAACAAGACATATGCCTGAGCCACTTCATAAGGAGGATAATAACAACTGAGGTGAAAAGTCTGTGGCTAGATTTTAGAGATTTAATCAGATGAGGCATTATTGGTATGGCCAGATGATAGAAAGTTAGTCTGCTGGTCAAAGTTATCCTAACACTTATTTGGAAAACAGTTGACCTAACAAAGTAGGTTTAAGGCTACAGAATTTAATCTGGTCATAGCTGTAAAACCAGATTTACTATTATGTAACATCCTGACCTCTGTTGAAGCCCTTTGACCATGTAAGTGTAAATACACCAAGGCTGCCTTGGACAGTTGCAATTACCAGTTGTCAGCTTTTGTTTCTGTTGTAAACGTAATTGATGAACAACACAGGACATTACAGGAAACTGGCATAGATTCGGTTTTGTGGTAATAACCAGCAGAAAATTCCACTTAGTGGATACTCTAGCCTTTCCTTTTGTTCTTTGGTCTACTTGTAACAATTGTAAGAGACTGGCACTTCAAAATCCAAGTATTTGTACTCTCTAAGTTTTCATCCTATGGAAAACTGATGTAAATAGACCAAGAGGGGTAGGAATAAATATTTAATATCTTTTCTTACAGAGCAAGACTTTTTAGCAGGGGAATGTATAGAGTTTTTACCCTTATTCTTTGCTGAATATATGCGGGAACAGTAGTCAGCTGTATTTGATTTCTGTAATTTAAAACTGAAAACTTCAGAGAATTTTCTGAAGCCAAGGTTCATTGGTCCTTATCGTGCTCAGTCCAGGGACTCTTGAAGGCCTAGCTAGAGCAATTAGTGCTGGTAACGTTGTTCAAAGCTGTTGAATGCTGTCAATTTGTGACAACAGTTTAAGGCTGTGTCTGCATTCTGAGGCTGTTCATATCTGGTCTGTACAGGTTTTGTCAAAAAGGAAGCTCTGAAAGTTTGAATGTGGTCTCTCAAGAATTTTGGTAGAAGGGAAAGCTGATGCCAAAGTAGAAGCACGTTAAGATATTTAAAGTAGATAAACAGGGTTTATCTTGTGTGACAAGAAGTCTATTATTAAAATAGCAACCTCTTAAGAAGAATTTAGTTCTAAATTAAGCCCAGGATATAAATTCCTTCTGAATTTTATCGCATGGTAATTGTTGCAGGCTTGATCTTTCTGAGCAGTAACTCAGAAGTCTTTATTGAATCTCTGCTGATTCTGAATCTTGCTGAATGCAAAGAATTCCTAATCTAACAAAACAGATTTTAATCTAGCGAAGAACTTTTTGTCTAGTTTTTGCCATTAACTTGAGGACTTCATGCAACTTTTGTTTTTCTAAAAAGCATACACTATATATTAATTCAGAATGTGCAAGCAGAAGTTCTTCCGTGTAGCTGTGGAGCAACAACCACTAATAACTCAGGTTAGTTTTAAAGGAAATTTTTAATACTGTTGCCTCTCAGAGAGGTAGGTGTCCTGTTAGATATTCTTGTTCCTCATACAGATCATTAAAACCTGCTGTTTGGAAAATCTCCTAAGCATCATCTGTCTGACAAAACCGAGAGATTTTTACTTTAGTTGACACGTTGTAAGGGATGACATAGGGCGTATCGGGATCTGACATGAAGTGTAGCATGCGGTAGAATTACTATGCTCTATGAAATGGACTGCAAGCTCTAATGCATCTCTGACACATGGGGGAAAAATATCTAACTGAAAAGCTGCTATAGAGTTTGGTTAATAACAGCAATAATAGTCTATCCAGACAATGGGATTTTATCCTATTACAGTGTTGGTTTATTTAATATTTTTTATTGTGATAGAAAGTTGTGCTTGCAAGTACTGCACAATTGACATATTGAGAGACTGCATCAACAAAAATGTTTAAATCCTTATGAAAAGAATGCAAGTCAGGTGTTTAATATACGCACAATTGGCAACAGGAATATTTGAAATGTATACCCCATGAAGTCACTGTATGACCTGCACCTCCATTCCTCCCAAGGTCTTCCAGCTAGAAGGGTCATTTGAGTGCCTGAACCTGCCTCAAGCACAATCAGATGGGTTAATGCAGGCTGTCCGTTTGAACAGTTTAAAGCAGCCTAGCACGGCTTGCTGGGGGAGACTGGGGAGCCTGTCCACGCGTGCACACACCCACACAACTGTAGGGGTAATAACCTGCAACAACTGATCATTAGCAAACACCTGGGAAGAACTACTGTTTGCCATCAGCAAAGCTGTTTACAAAATGCATGTCTGTCAGGCGGCCTTAGCACTGTACTCTGCTGTATTGTCTGTTACCTCTTGGGAGGACAGTGCTCGATTTTACATGAGTCAAGGGCCTTATGCTCCCTGGTTAACCAAAGAGCAGTCTGTCTGTGACATACAGAACATGTGCATTACTGACAGAACTGGCAGCAAATCTTATGACTCTGCTGGGTACTAAATTTCATCTCTGAAGAGCAAAAGTTTAATCTGAATAATTTTAAAAGAAATATTTCTTCTGTGTCCAGTCTTGCAAGCAACCTAATAGGAGCATTTAAAATTTGTGTGTACAGCTTCAGTGGATCCTGCCTCTCCGTTATGTTTTTCACTTACCTTTTTGTAGTAAATGTGCAACTTTCTCAGCTGCTGACAGAACGTAAGATGCAGATAGCGTTTCTAGAGGCTGTGCTGCCAACAGCATGGTATCCAAACAAATCAAACCTGACTGCTGAAATGAGACACTATTAATGTCTTATCAACACTGTGAATAGATCCCCTGAACATCATTACAGTCCTCAGTTATGTAGTATTCGCTGATATAAATTTTGTATATTTTTTTTTGCTGGTAGAACTAGAAAGCATTTGGATGTTCTTATTATTTTCTGAAGGAAGTTACCTTCTGCTCCTTCATTCTATCCCTGTTGACCAAGTCTGTGTTCCTGTTGAATGAGTTATGCTTCTAGGAATGAGGACCATCTGAGTAAATCGTGTCCGGAACAAAATTCCCTGCCTTCAAAACTTTGATGCTGTGAACCCATGGGTGCTGTGAACTTAATTTCAAACACCTTGGATATCTTTTTTGAGTTAATTATAGTATGGTTGAGTCAATCTGATACACAATCTTGAATTCAGTTGAAATTTTGTCAGAGAAACCTTAACAAGATTCTAAGATGGGAAACTCCTTTTTTTTTTTTCTCTTTTTTTTTTTTCCTTTTTTTTGTCCTTTTCAAAAGCAGCAGCATATCAGGAACTCCCAAGGGATCAGTGCTTACACTGCTTACACTTTCAGAAATACTCCTCTTCTGGTTATGTCATTCTAACCACATCTTTTCATACAGAACAACCACAGTTTAGCCTATTTGGTATAATTTGTTACATTTTACTATTTTTGTATTGACCAGTCAAGCATATTCAAGACTAGGTGATTTTATTTTTCCTAAATTGTTCAGGTTGCATTTTTAGGATGTTTTATTACACTCAGATACTTTTTTTTGTTAGAGATTCCACTTGGTTTTCTGTCTTTTAGTTGGCTGTTTTATACACCTGTTTGTCTGCATGTTTGTTCCATTGATTAAATTTCAGAGGAAAGTAAATTTCTGTATTGGCAGGATTCTTTTTGGCTGAGAAGAGTTTGAGATTGTTCCCTAGGGAGTCATCAGTTCTGTGCTCTTTCTTCACAAGTGTAAGATGCCACCTATAATCTGCCTTCTAACAATAACCGCTAAACGTTGCCAGTCCTGAAAAAGCAAAGCAGAGCTATGTCGTGCTTTGACTGACTCAAAGCAGAAAAATCTTGCCACTGAGAATGTCATGTCTATATTCCTTTCAGGCATCCAGACTCAAGATTACATAGTATTTCCCAGTCTACTTTCAACCTAGTTGTAGTAAAGGTGATAACTGGCTTTTCTTCCCTGGTTTTCACAATCCTTACCGTGTCCATTTTCTTGCCTGTGAGGACAGGACTGCCTGTCAGGCACCCTTGGTGAGTGCCCTACTGCCACGTGTGCAGGAAAAGCTGAGCCACAGACTCTTCCTGCAAAGGGAAGCTCTGGAGAGCCTTGACCACTGCAGTGTGACAAATTCAGATGAGAGTTTTGTTCCTCAAACATAGTGATTCTTTATTCAGTCACAAAATGCCCAGTCTTTGTCTCAGTAATAGGAATAGACTATCCAATATGTGCAAAATTTTCTTCTTTAGATGCTATTCAATTTTAAGATCAAACAGAAAATCATTTTGAGGGCAGCAGTCATGCAACTGGTATGTTCAACAGCTCGGTCATTTTGTTTCCACTTCATCTGACATTCGTAACTCACCATATCTTGAAACCAGTGGTGATCTGGTTTTCTATCCTAGTTTATTCTTCCCTCAATGATATTATAGTACTAACACAAATAGTTCCTGAACTATGAATAGTAACAAATAATAAATAAAAATAACAATAAAAGCAGTGAGCCTCTTTTAAAGATGCCATTACCTAAAGATGCCATTTGCTTTGTGTTGCCTGTTTTCTGTTGTTCAAAACAGGAAACCTTGAGTAGCAGGGCTGTGAAGCAAAGAATGCAAACTAAATCCAAGGTTTATGTAGGTAAATAAGGTTTTATGAAGAATCTTTGTGACATGATGGATTATCTTAAGTGCCCGGGTACTGAGGAGCTAATTCCTCTGTGAAAGAATCTATCAGACCACAGTCCTGTTTCTTTTTAGCAATGTTTTTGAGTTTTATTATTAACATTAAAAAGATTATGAAATATATTTTCTAGTTAGTCTGACGATATCATTTCCAGTTCCCAATATGTTACTATGTTGATTTGGTTTTTTTGTTGTTTTTTTTTTTTTTTAAATAGGGCAAAAAAACCTAAGCAGGTCAGGTCCACTCTAACTAAAAGAAGGAAGAAGAGTCTAGTGAATATATATTCGATAATAACCCTGGGGATTCAGTTGTGTAGGTGTGATACAAATGGGAAAAACAGCTCTCCAGAGAGCAATGTGAAGAAAGGAACAAAGAGAAACCTTTTTGCCGGGCTGAGGGTTTTGCTGCTGGCAGCTTGGCTGTGTGGTGGCATTGTTCGGGGGAAGTGCGCCTGCTCTAGCATTTTCTTCAGCTAGAAGCAGACAGGTTTGTTGAATGCTCTAATTGGTGGTAGGCATGAAAGGATTGCCTAGAAGATTGCTTCCTAGTCTGTCCTTTGATGTTTCATATGATTTGGAAGCGAGGATTTCTTTTCCTTTATCCATCTTGCTAATAGGTGAGAATAAAATATCTCCTCTCAGTTTTCATTCCAGAAGGTATCATGGCACATTCTGTCCGATTAGCTGTATCACGGGCCAAAAGACTCCTTTTATCTTTTGAAAAGATTTGTAAAACACAAGCATAGGCATCACAGTGCACATTTGTAAAGTACTACTAGCGACGTGTTCAGTTCATTGTAGGGATCTCTGGGCAGGAAAGATACTCTCCTGTGAACACTGCGTTTGTCAAATGCTGTAAAACTGTGGCTAGGAATTGTGGATGCAGTCCTTTTAATACGTATGAGGATCTTGGGCTGCAATTAGAACATGTTCTTTGTTTAATTCTAGTTATGTTCATTTATAAACAGAGTAATTCTAATGCAAAATCCAAGTTTGCTCTATTTTTCTGCAAAATTTGAATAACAGCACTGCAATGAGGCTTGAATTTTGAAGATTCTCCTTTTACAGATAAATATAAGGCATGACTAGTGCACTATGAAGTATTGTAATAGATTTAAATAACTGTAGCTATAAGTGATATGGTGTCATATTTTAATTGTTTGCTGAAATCTGCAAATTAGTAGACTAACAAAAAAAAAAAAATCTGTAAGTTAATAAGTTTTTACTTAACTCTTAATAAGAAATGCCCAGCTGAAAGAAATTATGATGCGTTACTTTAACCCGTGTAAACTGTCACTAACGTTTTCCTCTTGACAAAGTGTACCGTTACCAACATCCTTGGAAGTGCCAGAATACTTAGAAATATGTAGTCGTTCTCAGTAGAACAGTGTTCCTCCATTTAACTGAGTTTAGCTCTCCACTGTGATACACAATTCAGATTCAGATCCATCGCTTTCAAAGTTCAGGAGTGCATGGAGGGTGCCTTTTGAATCAGTCTATTTTACTTTCTGATGAACAATTGAGAATTACTGCAGAAGAAACTTGTGTCTGTTTAATATGTCTCACAAATATATTGTCTGAAGTTTTTAAAGATAAATATTGGTTTGGGCATTATTGGAGATTAAGAAGCATGCAATTCTTAAGCCACATAAGAGACAGTCCTACCAGAGGGGATACGATACTGGACCTGTTGGTCACCAACACAAGTGAGCTAAATTGGTGATTTCAGGACTGGAGGCAGCCTGGGCTGCAGTGATCATGCTCTGGTGGAATTTGCATTCCTAAGGGATAGAAGTCAGCCGAAGAGTAAAGACACAACCCTGAATTTTAGGAAAGCAAACTTCCAGCTGTTCAAGGAGTTAGACAGTAGGATCCCCTGGGAAACTGCCCTTAGGGACAGGGGAGCAGAACAGAGCTGGCAGATCTTTAAGGACACTTTCCATAGAGCGCAAGAGCTCTTGATCCCCAGGTGTAAGAAATCAGGAAAGGAAGGCAAGAGAGCGGCATGGCTGAGTAAAGATTTGCTGACAAACAAAAAGGCAAGAAGGAAATGCATAGACAATGGAAGCAGGGACAGATATCCCGGGAAGAGTATAGGGATGCTGCAAGGTTGTGTGGGGATGGGATCAGGAAGACCAAGGTGCAGTTGGAGCTGAACTTGGCAAGGGATGCTAAGAATAACAATAAGGGCTTCTACAGCCAGAAAAGGAAGGTCAAAGATGATGTACCCCATTGATGAACAAGACTGGTGACAAAGGACGAGCAGAAGGCTGAGGTATTCAGCAACTTTTTTGCTGCAGTCTTCGCTGGCAACCTCTCTTCGCACACTTCTCCAATGGACGAACCACGAGATAGGGACTGGGGGAGCAAAGTCCCTCCCGCTTTAAGAGAAGATCAAGTTTGTGACCACCTGAGGAAACTGAACATACAGAAGTCTATGGGACCTGACCAGATGCATCCAGAGTCCTGAGGGGATGGACTGGTGTCATTCCCAAGCCACTCTCCATGATATTTGAAAAGTTGTGGTGGTCAGATGAAGTCCCTGGTGACTGGAAAAAGGGAAACATCGTGCCCAATTTTAGAAAGGGTAGAAAGGAGGACCCCTGGGAACTACCGACTTGTCAGCTTCCCCTCTGTGCCTGGGAAGATCATGGAACAGATCCTCCTAGAAGCTATGCTAAGGCACATGGAGGACAGGGAGGTGATTCGAGGCAGACAGCATGGCTTCACCAAGGGCAAGTCCTACCTGACCAACCTAGTGGCCTTCTATGATGGAGTGACTGCATCAATGGACAAGGGAGGAGCTATGGATGTGATCTATCTGGACTTCTGTGAAGCCTTTGACATGGTCCCCCACAACATTCTTCTCTCTGAATTGGAGAGATACAGATTTGATGGATGGACTGTTCGGTGGATAAGGAATTAGTTGAACGGTTGTATCCAGAGGGTAGTGGTCAACAGCCCAATGTCCAGATGGAGGCTGGTGACAAGTGGTGTTCCTCAGGGGTCCATATGGGCCCATTACATATCTACATCAATGACATAGTGGGATGGAGTGCACCCTCAGCAAGTTTGCAGATGACACCAAGATGAGTGGTGCAGTTGACACGCCTGAGGGATGGGATGCCATCCAGAGGTACCTGGACAAGCACAAGAGTGGGCGCATGTGAAACTCATGAGATTCAACAAGGGTGAGTGCAGGGTCTTGCATCTGAGTTGGGGCAACCTCCGGTATCAATACAGGCTGGGGAGTGGAAGGGATTGAGAGCAGCCCTGCCGAGAAGGACTTGGGGGTACTGATGAATGAAAAGCTGCACATGAGAGAGTGATGTGCGCTTACAGCCCAGAAAGCCAACTGTATCCTGAGGTGATTCTGCCCCTCTACTCCACTCTGGTGAGACTCCACCTGAAGTCCTGCATCCAGCTCTGGAGCCCCCAGCACAGGAAAGACATGGACCTGTCGGAGTGGGTCCAGAGAGGGTCACAGAAATGGTCAGAGGGCTGGAGCACCTCTCCTATGAGGAAAGGCTGAGAGAGTTGGGGCTGTTCACCCTGGAGAAGAGAAGGTGTTAAGGAGATCTAATTGCAGCCTTTTAGTACTTAAAGGGGACCTATAAGAAAGATGGGGACAGGCTTTTTAGCAGGGCCTGTTGTGATAGGACAAGGGGTAATGGTTTTAAAGTAAAAGAAGGCAGATTTAGACTAGATATAAAGAAGAATTTTTTTACCATGAGGGTGGTGGAGGACTGGAAGAGTTTTCCTAGAGAGGTGGTAGATGCCCCATCTCTGGGAATGTTCAAGGCAAGTTGGATGGGGCTGTGAGCAACCTGATCTAGTTGAAGATGTGCCTGCCCATTGCAGGGGGGTTGGACTAGATGACCCTTAACTGTCCCTTCCGACCCAAACGATTCTATGATTCTTGAATCACTTGTAAAATCCGGCAGAAAATCTTCAATGTATCTTCTGAAACTTAGACGTCCATATGCGATTTTTATATTATGATTTGCTAAATTATGAATACAGTTTCTATTTTTTTTTAAAGTTGCGTCCTCTTTTTTCAGATTATCTGTTGTGAGATTCAATTTTTGGAAAGCTGAAATGTATTGGTTTTCAACTTTATAGCTACCTTTTGAGTAAATTGGTTACAGTGCTGATGGCCAAAGCTGCTACATTTCTATTGAATTTTGTCATGGTCACTGTAAATTATACCAGCTTCCCAATTTTCTTCTGAGGGCAAAGAATATGTATTTTGTCTGGTAGTGTAAGCAAGGAGTATATTTACATGTCTACAGTTGTGGCCTCCAATTTTTGTTTTGTTGTGACACACTAAAGTATTTTAAAGAGCACGTCTGGAACTTTATGTACTTGGCAAGAGGTCAATCTGTGGGTTTTTCTTTTTTTATCTGTGGAACCAAGCATTTATCAGGTTTCTATATGAATCATGCAGCATGTTAGGGAACGTTTTGCACCAGTGATTTATTTTAGATGTCTTACTATAAAGTTTTGATGTGTTAAATTTTCCAAAGGTATCTTAAGTCTAGGAAGAGTTCCACACAAACACACAAATCCCTCCCCCAGTTTTCAAATTTAACATGCATATCTTTGTACATATAGTTGTGCGTGAGCATGTATCTACCTATATAAAATCCACCAATTCTGATGTTTTCATAAACTAAGTAAATATGAATATTCTGATGTATTTCAGGTGTTTGGAGGCAGGGTTGCTAATACACATGTCCTTAGGATGTAGATATTTCAAGAGAATAAAATCTAGGTGATTATATTATTCATGTCTTAATGGATGGGGAGAAGGTTGAACATTTGGTTCACCTCCATGTTCTCTGAACATCAGGAGTGAAGCAGTTGTGAGACTCAGGCTGGTACAGTCAAGGGAATAAACAAGTTGTTCTCTTCGAAGTTGAAAGGGAAAGCTTTGCACGTCAGAGTCATGGATCCTGTTGTTTTACTCACTACTAGTCATTCCCTACTTAGTGCTATGAATGCCGAGAAGACTACTGCCTAAAAAATTCTTGATGATGATCCATACAGTGCCTTCACTTGAAAGTGGCCTTCTCAGCGTTAATCTCCAAGTCACTGGCTTAAGGGTTATATGTAAGCCATCTAGAAATAATAGGCTGACTCACTCATTTTGATGTGGCTGTGGGTTTGGTGGTCATATACAGGGAGAAACAGAGTGTACTTGGACAGATCCCTGCAGGCAATTTTGCAGACCTCGCTTTGATAGGGACCAACTCTTACTGGACTGTTTTCTTAAGTTTGTTCTAGTTTAGCCTGGTGAAAAAAGGCGTAGAATAACCACAAGTCTTGTATTGGTAGACATATAATTATGTTTGTTTTCTTTCTTCATGATGAACATTGGTGACATCATTTAAATGTGTCTCTGCATGCTATCTCGTTTTTGCATGAAGTGTTCAGAACTGCAGCAGAAATTGTACTTCAAAAAAGGAGAAGGAAATTAAATGTGTGAGATTAGACTGATATAATTTTGAGAGTTTGGTTTATGCAGACAAAACCTCAGGAAATTCAAAGCTTAGCCTGAGCTGCAGTCCATCAATCAAACTGTTGTGAAGGAATAATACTAGTAACATAGAAACACAAAAGATGCGAGCTATAAGAATAGGGCAAGTCTTAATGATCCTGACCCGCAACTGTAATCTAAATGAAAGGGGGTTTTATTTAATTTCCTGAGGAAGGTATTAAGGTTGATGAATAGAGGTGGAAAATATTCCATGGAAGTTTGGTTAATTGATGGGGCAGCTTTCAAACCCAAATAGTTCAACACCTCACAAATTTGCCTACTCTCAAAAGCTGAATGATGTAATTACATATTGTAATCTACAGTATCTCATTTTAATCTTGAACTGATGTTTATAAAAATATATACAATTACTTTTTAAAGAAGAACTTAGAAAAAGAGTCTTTTTACTTCAGTGAGATCAGTAAAATACTGAAGTTATTTTTGGCTGTCATGGGGACTGAAGCTAATATATAAATATACTGCAATGTTACTACATATGTGCTCCCAAGTCACAGTATGGCTAATTACCAGTTTGAAAGAGGATAGTTTACAAACATAATTATGTTCTTGGTGAGGAACAAAGTATCTTTCGTTCCTGATGAAACTCTGAAAGAAAAAGATTAAGATCAGATAATGAACTGAGTCACTTTGTATTTAAAAATAAGAAAGATTCTGAACTGAATCGGTGTTGCCTTGAAATGGATTGTATTTTTTCTGATATGTGATTTGGGGGTTAAGCAAGCTACAGGAGCTGATGTCCCTAAATTCCAAAGGAGCTGAAACAAAAGCTTGAAAACAGGAAGGTGTTTTCAGGAAACTTTTTACTACCATCAGTCAAACAAGTCTAATAGCAGTTTAGGTGTGTTATTCAATATTTCACTTATAATGCTCTTCTGAATATATTTTATGTTTAGCATAACACTGTTCAATTCTACAGTTAAAGCATATGGGGAAGGTTGTAACTGACGGACCAGTTAAGAAAGAAAACTTTAGGCTCTGACCTTGAGGTGTCATTTTGTAACAGTCTGGAGAAGTTGCTTAATTCTTGTGACCCAGGAGTGTTCTGAACGAGACTCCTGTACCAGCATGCTGCAGAGAAGTTTAGGATTCAAAGTCTGTCTTTATGTAATGAATGTTACATAATTTTCCATGCAATTAGCAAATTTGATTGTATCAGTTTAGCTTTCTTTATGAGCTGCTCCAAACAGAATGGAAGAGGAAGTAATTATAATAATGGCTAAAAATACAAAATTGAATAAATATTCATAATGTACGTGAAATTTGTTTTCATGCCAATCTATTACTTTTAACTGGGCTACCTTCCACATTCTTCTTTTCCTGATAGTCTGTTGCTTTTTCTTTGTCTCACTTTCTGTGTAGGACTGACTCATCACATCTGTAATCTCCTAATAGAGACTGTGGATCTGTACTTGGAGGCAGATGATAAAAGCTGCATCAAGACAGCAAATGCACTGCTTCTGTCCTTGCTTGACATTTTGCGCTGCATGCTGATGTATACAGCAAACGTTGTGCGCCAGACTTTACAGGTATGGAATTTATTTCCTGGGGTCATCACCATCTTAAACAATATTTTAGGTAACTTCCTGTTATCCTAATAATGAAATTCCCACTATTCTGATTTTATTGAATTTTTAGTTTTGTAGAAAGAGAAAAGCACATATTTTTCAATTTCATGTCGCTGTTTCATGTACTTGCCTGGCTAGTCTGGCTGTACTAGCCTTACTATGTGCTGGAAACACAGGTCCTAGCTGACTGGTTTGTTTCTGTACTCCATAAGTAGCTTAATTCAACATTTACTCAATAATAGTTCAAAGCATTTTTTTCCCATTCATTATAAAATAAGATATCTCTTAAAAAACAACATCTTTTTATTATAAATCACATGTGATTACTGTAGGTAACCTCTGCATGTGCAGTGACAAAAGTATTTCCTCCCTTATGCTCCTCACTTTGTCTTCCAAGTTTCTGTCTGAACCACTGCAAATTATGGCATTGGTAGGACTTCCTCCTCCAAAGAAGACATCCTCCCTCATAAAAACGGAGCACAAAAAGACACTATTCAAAGAAATTGCACATAACTCTCTTTAAAAAAAAAAGCAAAAACATTCATCCTTTTTTAGACATGATGTTAAGCTAGCAAGATTTGCTTTGTTTTGAAATGATCTGCCAAGTTTCTAACTTAATCAAGTGGAAGTAGCTTCTGTATTTAGGCTGCGAACGACAACAACGCATACTCTTCGTGTGAGGTTTTTAATGGTTTGGGGATTATGTGCTGAAGAGCAGAGAAGCCTGTTGTGTCCAGTACCTCTGGAGGACAGAGATTCAAAAGATTGCAGCCAGCTTGTATTGTCTTTCAGGACATGACTTCTTTATTCTGAAAAGGCCCTCCGCTGTTGGTTGGGTTTTTCTGGGGTTTTTTTAAGAAGATTTAATGTATGAAGTGAGTGTTGAAAATTCAGCGCTTTTTTTTTTTTCCCTGCACAGATTTATGTAATCAGTTATGTTATCAACCAGATATTTCACTGAGAGGTGTGGGTCTTTTTTTTTAATTTTTGGAAGAAAGAATTTAGATCTGATGGTACAATACGTTGTCTTTTTTTAGTTCTCTAATAGCAGGTTTTGTAATGGGTTTCTCATCTAAGAATCACTTTGTAAATCAAATTTTGTAGGCTAATTGCTGATTGTCATATTTTTGGCAGTCCTCTGTGTAATTAGGGAGAGAGAAATTCTGTACTTAGCTCCATGCAATAGTGGTGAGGCCAGTTATACTGAAGAACACATATGAGGAGAGAGGATCTTGCACATGGATTGATAATATAAGTGAAACTGGTGATTTTTATTTAGATACAAAATTAAATCTAAACATTCAAAGCCAAATTCTGTTCTGGCTTTACATGAATACATCAATTGGTTGATGGACTGTAACTCCAGCTCTAGTTTTGTCTAGCTCTAGGCAAAGTAATCACTTTGCTCTGGAAGGCTAACGGATGACAAGAGGCAGCTGGAAACTGAGTTTTGAAGCACAACTCTGCCTTGTACCCTGTAAGACTAATTTTGCGGTGGTGGTACTTGCTTTGGCAAACTTGTCTTGACAATACTTATCACAGGGCCACTGTGGGTTCTACAGCTGCCTCAGTACGCATGTCCTGTTGAATGATGGCCATTAGTTGGTGACTGCTGTTTACCACGTATTTACAGAGTATTCCACTATCTGTGTGTCACTAAATGTATCACTGTAGTGATAAAAGATATTCTTGGACCACTTTTTCTAGGGAATTTCTGAAGGAGATGCCTTCTAAACCAGAACTTGAAATAGTCAGATTTTCTCATTATTATCCATTTTTGAGGCTTAAGATTACTTTTACGGATGGTACTACCTCCACTTTAATCTTTTTTATTTAAGCTTTTTATATGTAAAGTGATAATCTTATCCAGCTACATAAGCAAAACATGACACTACTTTTCCTTTACATTTCAGTACTTTATGCTGAATGGTGCTGATAACAATATCCTGCTTCATTTAAGAGTTTGCTCTCTGTGGTCCAAGTGCTTGTGTTTTAATGGAAATGGTATAAAAGTTCAGAGTAGTTTGCGTATCTGTTTTGGAGAAGTTTCATCGTACATTGTTCCACAGTACCTGAAAGTAATTTGCAGTCTCAATTTGAGAAATGGACTCTATTTAGTGACTTCATGTAAGTTAAAGCATGGTATAGCATGTATCCTTTATACGCATATATAAGGTGTAATTCCTTTAGTGATACTGTTCATTGTCTTTTCAAAGACATTAGAAGTATTAAAGTTAGAGAAAATCATCAAACATCCCTGATAGAGAATGTCTGTCTTCTCATCCAAGCACTAACCAGAAAAAGGCATTGTAAATTTTGCTGAAGTGAAGGTGGCTTACTTCCCTTTCTTGATTAATATAAACAATCAGGTTTTTTGTCTTCTCTGCGCTATGTCTTTTTGCCCTTCTTGGACTTCAGTGTTCCAGGTCAGTGTGGTGAGTCTCAGTGAGGGACATACCAGTGTGTCTCATTACCTGGAGAAACATCTCTTCAGATCTCTTTTATTTCAAAATGCTTCCCAGAAGAAAGGCATTATCCTTTCAACTCATCAGTATCAACAGTGGAGCTTTAGCAGCAGTGTCTCCTGTCTCAGGGGACCTGCTTTTGTGTTTGCTTAACCAAATGAAAATCCTCAGGTATTACACTCGGATGACAGTTTTAGGATTGAGCTTTAAATGAAACACAATACAAAATGATTTTTAAATGTGTTCTTTAGACAAAATGTTTACATTTTCCTATAGCAGCTAGACTGTATAGGGTCATGGTCCAAATCTGCTGCAAGATGCTAAATGAAAAATCTTGCAAGCAGACTTTTCTGTTGTCCTGGGGTAGGGATGGGTCAAAAATAGCACTGCCTAGGATGGCAGTGTGTTTTGATAAGGGGGGATGACAGAATTACAGTTAGTAACAGATCATATCACAGACTTTGGTCACTTACGGATTTTATTATTCCTATTTTAAAAATAATTTAAATTACTATGATTTGTTATTAATATTTCAGGTTACAAGGTGAGTCAGAAGGACAAAATTGGATATTATTGCTGAGAATCCTAACTTTTCGGTCACCTTGATTTTCTTGTTTTGAGTTGCACTTAAAGTTGTTCCTGATAAAGGAAAAAAAAATAGTCATGTTGAAAGAGAATACAAATACACAAAACATTTATGGCTTTAGAGATATCTTTTGCTGAAGAAATGTCAGGTAGGTCAGGATATTCAGCCTGTGCAGAATGGGCATGACAACATGAGTCTCTTTTGCTTTGTGCTTATTGCTAGAGACACAGGGAGCTTAACTGCTCATTTAGAGCCCAGGAATATTTAACTAGAAAAGAGTGTGTAAGTCTCCTTCAAACTTCCGTTCAAACTTTGACCACCTAATTTGTTTCTCATAACAGAACAGTCACTAAAGTTGCTTTTTATTTTTCCTCCTCTTATTAAGGCACAGAAATCTGGCACAGGAGGGGGGACACAGGCTGCTGAAGATCTTCTGCTTATCAATAAACCCCTGACGGACCTAATTAGCCTGCTTATTCAACTGGTGAGAACTGCTTGTTTGTAAGGCTTTTGGAATGTTGCTGAAATTGGGATTATTCAACTGAATTCAACATCTTGGAACTCTGCTGGTTTTTCATTGTTTATAAGCTCCCACTTAGTATGAAGGAAGGACTCTAATGATCTTTTAAGAAACTATAGGTCACAGTGACTTGCAGTTACCGGTGACATCAGAGTAAGTCTGTCCCATGCAGAGAAGGGGGATGAGGGGCAGGCTGCAGATTCGCCGGTCAGATACATATGTGTAGCCAAGTTTTAGCCCTTTAGAATGGACTGGTTAGTGATCATAGCATGGGGAAAGGATGGTATTCAAAATTTGGATAAAGTACTGCTACCATTAGAAAAGTTAGTATATTTAAAATTAGTTTGCAGTGAGTGATGTCTTTTAATATTATTTTCTTGGGTTTGTGCCTTCTGAGTTTTTCTCAAGAGTTTAGTTTTATTTGAACGTGATCATGAGGGCTTTATGAGTGGGAATGGTCCTTGGTGATCTGTAAACACCTTTGAAGCCAGTCTGTTTAAAGTTAGTCTTTTCCAGGGTTTACTAGATGTCACAGTGCTTCACTGATATCTCCACGGAGTGATATGTTGTGGCCCTGACTCATTCCATTGGCTCAACCTCCATCATACTGTGCCAGAGATGTGTACTGGCTCTGTGTGTAACAGCTTGTGGTACAGGAATACTTCTGGAGCCAGACAGGCTTTTTAAAGGCTGCCTCAGCCTTTTATTCAACATAAAGCCATTAAAATGGTATGTGGGAATTTCCCTCTGGCATATCACACTGTCCTTCCCAGGTTGTTTCACTTAGAGGCATTTCAGATTCACTGTGTTCTCTTCCAGCCCCAATTTTTTTTTGTTTTTCATTTAAATATAGGTTTTCAGATGTATTGTGATATGAATACCTGTGGCTCTCTTACTATCTTTAGCACTGTCATCTTCTGTTCTGGGGAAGAGTGTGATTCCTTTTTTATTAATTTTTGGCATTATACTTGTTGCCAAGTCCTCCTTTGATGTTTTGGGGGTTTTTTTAAGCATCCATTGACAAAGGCATTTTGGAAATGTTCGCTGAATGACCTAAAACAAATTGACTGAATTTCAACTATATAATATTTCATCTTTATCAATTCCTTTAATGTATTTTCTATTAACTTTTTAAAATTACTATATATGATAAACAGTAAGACATGAAGAGACACAAATGTTCCTTTAAAGTGAAATTAGACATAAATTTAAATTCCATTAACTCTCTAAAGAACAGAAAATTAGAGGCCAAGCTTTACTCAGCCTATACCACCTGGAAGTCTTTTGTAAGTTTTTAATTAAAGGATAGGATAATTGTATAGTTAGCACGTACTGATTAGATTCTGACTTGCCCTTGTATTTCAGAAGCATGGCTGCAAATTACCACTAGGTTTTGCTTTGTTCTGTATTTCTACAGGTTCTGGTAGGTTTAAAATTCTGCTTATTTAAAATCTGCTGATTTTAACATATGGGTAAAGAGTAAAGACCATTGCAGCTGCTTCTTTTTTTCATTTGTTTTGGATCTGAAATTTGTGAAGTATTTTAGAAAACTGAGGGATTTTCTCTTGTAATGTGTATGTGTTGTTCTTTACATACATGTGCTTGATTGGTTTTATGAAAGTTATTTCAGCTAGGTTTGTCAAATTTTGTGTCATTTACCCATTGCTGTATTGAATATTTCCTGTAAAAGCTGGAAGAGTTTGAACAATGGAATAATAATTTTAACATTTAGGATCCACTTGTTTAAAATGTTTTATGCTCTAATGTCTTTAGGTAAGACTAGATTCTTTATGAAGTCTAATGGGTCTCTCAAGATGTATGTGTTCCCTACCCCTCAGAAAGTCTCAGGCCTACCTAAGCTTAAGTTCTGGGGAGCTGCCAACAGTAGCTCTCTACATTCATTGAGCTGTGTAGCTATATAACGCTTTTTTATTGTTTTGAGGCATGCAGTTCTTTGTGAACTTTATTTTCTGGAGATAATGGAGGTCTTAAATTCTGAACTAACCATCACTTTTACATATCGAGTTAAAATTATTTTCTCCGGTTGCCTTATTTCTATCCATCTTACCATATTTATGGTTTATTATGTCACTTTGAATAATTGATTTCCCTTATTGATATGTATATCCCTCAAGTAGATGATTGGTCCATACCCCGTTGACTTGTCTATTTATTTATTTATTTTCCTCAAGTTCTACATGTTTATCTCTATTAACAATCCCTGAAAAATCAATGTGAGTTAAACTTAAAAATGTAAAAAACTTAGAATCAATTTTTCCCTTCTGTAATTGTGATTTAGTCTATCTCTTACAGCATAGCAAAGCAAATGTAGGAAACCTAGATTGCACATAAATGAAAATTTGGAGTTTATAAGAATGCAGAAGATCAAATAATTATAAATTGTGTCATGCAGAAAACACTGCAAATATGGAGAATTAATATTTAATCCCATTATCAGTCTGCCCTTAATTGATCAATAAGAGGAAAATAAATTGAGCATTTAGTGTTGTGCTTGGCAGCTTATTGTTTAAAAGTTAATTACACTTAGGGTTTTTTGTGTAATGTTTCTCCACTTGAACATAGATATCTTTATCAAGATCTGGACAAGGGAATCAAGTGCACCCTCAGTAAGTTTGCAGCTGACACCCAGTTGGGCAGGTGTGTTGGTCTGCTTGAGGGTAGGAAGGCTCTGCAGAGGGATCTGGACAGGCTGGATCAATGGGCTGAGGCCAATTGTATGAGGTTCAACAAGGCCAAGTGCTGGGTCCTGCACTTGGGTCACAACAACCCCGTGCAATGCTACAGGCTTGGGGAGGAGTGGCTGGAAAGCTGCCCAATGGAAAAGGACCTGGGGGTGTTGGTTGACAGCCAGCTGAACATGAGCCAGCAGTGTGCCCAGGTGGCCAAGAAGGCCAGCGGTATCCTGGCTTGTATCAGGAATAGTGTGGCCAGCAGGAGTAGGGAGGTGATTGTGCCCCTGTCCTTGGCACTGGTGAGGCCACACCTTGAATACTGTGTTCAGGTTTGGGCCCATCACTACAAGAAAGACACTGAGTTGCTGGAGCGTCTCCAGAGAAGGGCAACGAGATTGGTGTGAAGGGTCCAGAGAACAAGTCTTAAGAGGAGTGGCTGAGGAAACTGGGGTTGTTTAGTCTGGAGAAGAGGAGGTTGAGGGGAGACCTTATCACTCTCTACAACTACCTGAAAGGAGGTTGTAGCGAGGTCGCTGTCTGTCTCTTCTCCTAAATAACAAGGATAGGACAAGAGGCAATGGCCTCAAGTTGCACTAGGGGAGATTTAGATTAGATATTAGGAAAAATTTCTTTACTGGAAGGGTTGTCAAGCATTGGAGCAGGCTGCCCAGGAAAGTGGTTGAGTCACCATCCCTGGAGGTACTGAAAAGCCCTGGAGATGTGGTGCTTAGGGACACGGTTTTGTGGTGGACTTGGCTGTGTTAGGCCAACAGCTGGACTCGATCTGAAAGGTCTTGCCCAATTTCAGCGGTTTTGTGTTTCTGTGATAAATGTAGTTTGGTTATTATACTGAAACGTGCAACAATTACAGAAGATATAAAAATACCTTCTACTTTTTGATGTACTGTTATACTAGAAAAAAAACCACAACACAGGTCGGTTACTTTTGAAAGCACTTCATTGTGGATTTTCAGAAACTGTTCAGAAACCTTGCCAGTACTTATAGAAAGGAGTTTTGTTCCTCTATAGATCCTAGGTATAGATCTTCCAGTCTTTTCTGCAGCCTACCAGCTGGGAGAGAACTTTTCTTGTCTTTTGGTGCTAGGCTTCTTCATTATAGTATTATTAGTAAAATATATAATTGATTACTGTGCTCTGTATCTTACTGCTGAAAGACCAGTTAAGCGTGTGCAAACATGCAGAAGACAAATACAAAGCCTCAGTGCATGTGGGTGAATGAGATGAGCTCTTCTAGGTCCTTTCTGTCTACGTTGCACTGGCTCTAAGGCTGTGCCCTGACTGCAGTTTCGGAGCACATGAGGGTATTTGTCGATGAATAATGAAAATGACTGCAGAAGAATGGTAACCCTGTGGACTGTAGAATTTTATTTCATGTTTCTTAGGAATACAGACAGTTCTGTGGTCAGAGTGGAAAGACGTATGGTTTTTTCCTGTATTGTAAAATGTATTGCTGTTATTGTATTTGAAATGCTATCTGTGAATTATATTTGAAGAATTCTCTACAGAGCTACCCTAAAACAACAACAACAACAAAAAAAACGAACTACAGCAAAATAAGCAAACTAAAACACACCAAAGGAAATAAGAGTATATTGTCACAAGCACAGAATTTCAGAATGGGGATTTAGTTTCTCAGCAATCAGGATATATTAAAATGAACTGAAAATACAATGTTTTTAAAAATGTTTTCCCTTAAGTATGAGGACAAGAATTTTGCCCTAAGCCAAAATATAATGTTTTATTTTTTCATTTAAAACTGTGTATATTTACTAGTAAGAGCAACATACTAAATTAGCAGATTTAGTAATGATGCTTTGCTTTTACATTTTGTTTAATGTTTGCAAAATCATCTTCCCTATAGTTCCCAATGGTGCTTCCTTTACAGCACATTCTGTAATCACATTCCTGATCTAATGAACATCTATTTCTTATCATAATAAACTCTCTTTGTGTATAACCTCATTAATGCGCTGAAATAGTGTCCCCTCCGGGTAATCCAGACAGTTTCATTGTAGCGCTAAAATTAGATGCTGTAACAACTCCAGCAGTGTGAAAACTGCCACTTCAGCTGGAATGATCACAGGTTGCTTGCAACGGTTTGCAATTCATGAACACACTGCAACTCAGTTCAAAATGAAGGCGTTTTTGAAAACAGACTGCAGAAATATAGATGTGTAATAACAAGAAACTTCCTGCTTTTCACCATGTTAACCTTAAAATACACAGAGCAGGTTCTGTCTAGAAAGGAAGAGAAGTAGAATTTTACGTTATGAGCCTGTTTACGGGAGGTTATAACATGGCCATAAAAATGAAGTAATAAGTACTGCACAATCTTTAGTGCCCATAAGTCTTGTCATGAGGCATTATTTTAAAACTTTGAAGTGAAAAATAAATCTATAGTTCTGAGTTAGAGAATGGCAAAAATGATGACTTTAGCTGTTCAGTAATTTATTTTAGGATGCAGGATTTTCTTCAAGCTATACACTAGCCCGGAATATTAACAGCTGCAAGGAGAAGGAGTACTAATGTTTCCAGCTCGCTGAAGGGCTGAATCCAAAATCCCCTCTAAGACTGATAGAGCAAAAAGAAATGAAAGGCAACTAGAGTTTTTTCATGTAATTGTCAAATATTAGGGGGCAGATCCTTTCTTCAAGAGTTAGAACTCTAGTTTCTCATGGGTTTCTCCTCCCCTGAAAGAACAAAAACTGAAGTAGCTGCTGTCATTAAAAGCTATAAATGCATTTCAAAGGGCTGAGATATACTTTTTCATATCAAATTGAAATGTTAGGATTAGAAAAATAATCAAATCATTGTTCCAGCTGATTAAGAGATGAACCGTCCCTCTGTATATTTTTTTGTCTAGCAACATGATTCTAACTTTGCTGTTCCTATTAGACATGAGATACTATTTACTTGAAAGCTGAATTTTCATTCCTTGTGTTTCTATATTTACAGATATTTATTATATTTTCAGTTATTGCTTTTGTTCATACCAATAATTTTCTTCAGATCTCCTACTCTTTGGCTGCCAGTCAGTGTTAGTACTGGTTATAATGTTAAATTTCAGGTTATCAGCTTACGACTTTTGACATCTAAATAGCTGCTTGTCAGCAGTGAAGCAGCAAAGTGGTGAGAGTTATAGAGAAAAATGCTGACGCGGGCATACTTAAATAGGGATATTGCTGAGAGTTCCTCTTGCATGTTAATTATTGATGGATGAGACTGTAGACCAATGATTCTCATCCCCTCCAGAGTGAATATGGTCTTTCCTATTCCCAGCTTGTTTTCCTGTTTATCCAAGACCTATGCTGTTAGTGGTTTACCCTGCAGTTTTCCAGGATGACAGCAACTTGCTGCCCAAACTCTACAGATAACACTGAAGCTCAGAGGGACTCTGGTGAAGCAGAGGAGCAGAAGAGCCTGAAGTACAACAGGGGATGAAGGACTTCATTGGTATTTGTGATTGACTAGGATGATGTCATGGCTGGCAAGTACTGTGAACCCTGGAATGGTACTGGTGGCTGGGTTTGGAGCATGGTCACTGAAAGCTTGATATCCTGTGAAGAGCGAGCTTGTCTGATGCTAAGACATTTTGTATGGAGAGTTTCAGGGTCTGTCTTTTCCTCGTTGGTGGGCAAAGGACAGCAGCAACAGTGATAAAAAGTTGGGCATGCCAGCGGAGATAAGCAAAGCCGCTTGCCCAAGACCAGTTCCTCCTCACCTAGGGCGAAATGTTCCACTGTCTCACTTACTGGGGACTCTTGCTGAAGACAACCTACCTTGGGAATAATGCTAATAGACTGGACTTGCTCATTTGCTTCCTTGAAAGTCATGTACCCTCCTGGTGTCAGGAAAAACTGCAAAGGACATGGTGCTTTATGTATTTCTTTACACAAGGTTGTTGTAGGGGCAGTCCTCTGGAGAGATTGACGCCTTTCCAATCCTCTGATATTTGGTGAAGATCTCAGATAAGACTTTGGGAACCGTCTCATCTCCAACTATGGCTGTTGAGATTACTAATTATATATGGCCAGCGGGAGTAGGGAAGTGATCGTGCCATGTACTGGGCACTGGTGAGGCCGCACCTGGAGTACTGTGTTCAGTTCTGGACCACACACTACAAGAAGGACATTGAGTTGCTGGAGGGTCTCCAGAGAAGGGCAACGAGGCTGGTGAGGGGTCTAGTGAACAAGTCTTATGAGAACTGGCTGAGGGAACTGGGGTTGTTTAGTCTGGAGAAGAGGAGGCTGAGGGGGGACCTTATTGCTCTCTACAACTACCTGAAAGGAGGTTGTAGTGAGGCAGGTGTTGGTCTCTTCTCCCAACTAACTAGCAATAGGACAAGAGCAAATGGCCTCAAGTTGCATCAGGGAGGTTTAGATCAGATATTAGGAAAAATTTCTTTACTGAAACAGTGGTCAGGCATTGGAACAGGCTTCCCAGGAAAGTGGTGGAGTCACCATCCCTGGAGGTGTTCAGAAAACCTGTTGATATTGCACTTCGGGATATGGTTTAGCAGGCATGGTGGTGATGGGTTGGCAGTTGGACATGATGACCTTAGAGGTCTTTTCCAACCTTAATAATTATAGGATTCTATGAGATTTTGTGCTTAAGGAGCCCAGGGAGCTAGCCTCCACTGCAATACCAGGGCAAGGATGTGTCTGTCCAAATGTTCACTGATTTTTTAATTTTTTATTTTTGGTTAGCCAACAAACATTTGAAAATCGAATATAGTTCTCGTATTGTGGTTTTGTTCAGGGAATGGTTGATAGACCTGTCTTCACTGATCTAGTAACAAACTGTAAGTTAGAGTGCTGCTTTTAAAAGGGATGAGAGAGATACATTAATTTTTCCTTCCTTTATCTTATAGCATATTTTTTTTCAGTGAAGGAAATACAAGTCGCATCAAAGCCCCCAGTGAGATCAATGGAATTTTTTTTTCACTTGATGAGGATTGAAGATATAAATGGAGCTTTAAAGTTTGTTACTATTTGTAGCTTTTCCTCCTTTTTAGCCTTGCTACTTATGTTGATGATGTTATTAGATAATTCTTGGTGTTGGAAAGGAAACATTCAAATAGGTGGCATTTAGATTGGAATGAAGAAAAACCATACAACAGAACTGTGGAAGAAATAGCTGTTGTGGTCCTGTCACTTGCATAGCATTAGGTTAAATAGAATGTGATATGTCTTGGGGCTATGTATTCAGAGCTTACATCTCAGTTCAGTCTGTTTTAAACACCCAGCTGTATGAAGCTAATGGAAAACAGGATTGTATTTGCATGCAGATCCCTGGGGAGTTGATGCTTGAATATTTGAGGAGTATGTGTCTGATGATATATTCAGAGATTGCTTTAAAGTAACTGTATGGGTTTTTCTTAAAATGAAAAAAACTAGGGAAGTTCACACTGCAGATTAAATAAGTAATCGTTATTGAAATGGTTGGGCATATTATATAAATGGTTGAACAGATTATATACATTGTTTCCTTTTTATTGTCAGTAAGGACAGTCTGTTAACTGTACTTTAATCTAGCTTCTTTGTATTTAAATAGTACTTTTAGAATTAAAAAAAGGAGTAGGAGTGATGAGGTGTTTTTACACTTCTATACTGTATTGGTTAAGACCACCACTAGTGTATTTTGTTCAGTTCATAGATTGTTAGGCAAGAAAAGGCTATTGTAATCATTTAGTCTGGGATCTTTTTAGTCTGGAACACAAGACATAGGACTTTCCTAAATTAATTCCTCATTATAGTAAAGAGTTTTGTTATTTTTTTAGAAAATAAATATTATGGTGACATATAAATTGCCTGTGATGAAGAATCTGTCTCAGTCCTAAGAAAGTTGTTTCAGTAGTTAACAGCTCGAAAGAAAGAAAGAAAAGAAAGAAAGAAATCAAAGTATTATCTTCTGTCTAATCTGAATTGCTTTATCTAAAATTTTGAGCTGTCTTCTCTTACCAGTCTTTTTTCAGGTGAAGGAATTAACCTTTCCTCAGCCCGTTTTTTCTTACATGTAGCTGGGAGAATATGAACAAGTACTCTTTAAGCCTCCCTTTAATAAGCCATAGACATTAAATTCCTCCAGTCCTTTGCTGTTATGTTTTCCAATCTGTCATCCTCTTGCCTGTTCCAAATAAATCTCTGTGATTTTTTTTTTCCACCAGCTTTCATGAACTGTCTGCACTAAAACTAGGCATTGCATTACTGTAGTCGTTCCAACAGTGCCAAATACAGGCATAATACAATATCTCTACTCGTTATTTCCAGATTATACTATCAGAAGCTCATTTAAAGATTCATATTAGTGGTGCCTCCAAATCTTTTCCATAATTTTGCTTCCCAGGAAAGAGTTTTTCCATCCCGTTGCTAGGGCCTGCTCCAGTGTCTGCTCTTCAAAGGAGTGCATAAAAGCTGGAATTCAGGAAAATACTTAAAATCTGCAAAACGTACCTGCTAATGTGACTACTTAAAATCCATTAAATAGCTAGATAGCCTGCGCTTTACCGCAACCAGAGGCCACAGACTTGATTTAGAAATAATTAAACGAAGTTTTATGGTGTGCATTATGTAGAAGATTAGACAGCATGGTTATAAAGATACTTTCTGCTATTACTACTTCTATTTAAAGCAAAATGTACTGTCTGAAAATAACAGAGTTGGGAGCAACATATTTGGTGCTTTTATGATGTCGCTATAGATGGCTATTTGATAGATTCATAGCAGAGACATTGTTATACTGCTGCTTAAGAACACATATATTTTAATTATGTTTTTATCACTTTATTAAGCTTAGTTTAATGGAATTTTGAGTCAGTCAACTAGAAATAATTCTTTCCTGGCACAATGCAAATGTTAATACTCTTCCAAGTCCCCAGCGATATGCAATTTTTCTGAAATTGGAATTTGATTTTTGTTTGTTCATTTTTGTTCATGTTTAGCTTCCCAGTGAAGATACTGAAATATTTGTGAGTGCCTCACAGTGCTTGTCATTGCTGGTTCAGCTGTATGGAGGGAACAGTCAGGAGAACATGTCTCCAGAAAACATGGACAGCTTTGCTGAAGTACTGAAGTCCAAAACAGATACACGACAACTGAAGCTTTTGTTGAGAATTGTAAAGAGGCTGGTGAGTTGGCTTCTAAACATTTTTAAAAGTTCGTGTGTTTCTTTTATATCATTGGTTATTTTTTGGCTCATTTTTTCTTCACAAGTAAAAAAGAGGATAAAGAAATTTTGAAAACAAAAGATGTGAAGTTAAATTTCATGTCTTTACATTTCAGTTAACATCTCTGGAGAAGATAGCCTTCTACACTTAAAACCTCTTACAAAAGGGTTGCTGGATTTCTCCCATTTCGGTTATCCATTCAGCTATTTGAATAACCTATGTTATTTATATATTTGTGTAGTACTTTAGCTTTATGAAGTATTGGAAAAAATTTCTGAATGCCTTTGGAAAGAGCTAACCTTGTAGCATTAAATAGCTGTTCAGAAACACAGTGCTTGATTTCACAGTGAATAAAATGGCATTTTGTGCTTGAAGTAGATTTGTGCGTAGACTACTGACTCCTCACCAAGCGATAGGGACCACTTCTGCTGGAGTGGCTGTAACATAGAATCCCAGTCAGTGGGAGTCGTGCAGGTCTGAGTTTGGTGATGTTATTGAAGGGTAGGGATTTCAATTCTGTCATGCTCTGACATGGTGTCATGGCAGCGGTATTGAGTCTTTCAAGTAACTTAGGTGGAAAAGCTTCTGTATCTGTAACGTTCTCTCAGATAATAATGTGTTTTTGGTCTTCAAGTGTCTTGATAAGAGGCTTTGCCTGCATTGTCCCCTTGTGTTAGTTGATTACTTCACCCTTTACTCTCCAAGAGCAGGAGTTTTTAATTAGAAGAGGGTAACTTCCCCAGTGTAAAAGGCAGAAGACACCTGAATTTTGCAAGTGCAGTGCTGGCTGTTAGAGTAAGGCCATAATCAGTGGCAGCAGAAGTCGTCCTACTTACGGGGTTAAGAGAAAGCAACTCTTTTTGTAGAGCTTTCAGAGCTGTTCCTGTCCTCTTTCTTCTGCCTGCTGTATTTACATCACAGGAAAGTAAACACCATACCCTTCTTCCCAGTTCTGTCAGTCCTGTCTCCCCCTAAAAGAAGCATGAATATATCAAATTAAATATGAAATCATGTTTAAAATTTGTAATTTCTCTCATTCTTGACATCATCTCAGGTTTCACTCCTTTATTTTCCCATGCTCTTCTTGAAAAGAGAATTCAAGCAAAGATTTTTTTAAAAATACTTCCTATTGATTTTTGCTTGTACCTGTGCTTCTCTTTCTATGTAACTGTTGTGCTGTGTAGAACTGGTTTTTACTTTTTCCCAGAAGCAGTAAGAGAAAAGAGGCAATAAACTGTGAGGAAAGTAAAGAGAAATAAGGCTGCAATATACGTATCTAGATTATTTGATTTTAGCATAGCCAGAGACTGGTTTCCTTTCCCTCCATTTTGAAGACTATGGTTCAAAACTTGACCTAGTATGCAGGATATTTAACACAGGAACTTTGTTGATTATCTTAAGAGAACAAAGCTATGCTATCACTTTCGAATCTTGCAAGTTCCTGTACTTTTAGATCTCTCCTCTGTATACCAGTGATACTGGTACTTCTTATTTATATCAGGCATAGATTTTCTGTAATTATTTTAATGAGATCATAGGATTTCTTTTGAAAGCAGAGTTCGTAGATAATTTGACAGATTATTTAATAAACCTTACATTATTTCTCTAAACCTTAAAAAGTCCTGTTCAGAGGAGATGATTATCTTGTCAAAATTGTCATAATCACAAAAGACATTGAAATATAATCATATCTATTTAAGAAAGATTCAGCCCACATCAGCTGTTCATGCTGAATTTTGAAGCCTAGAGCAGTGGTTTTTCTTTCTCTTGTTTTTTTTTAACATCTGAGCAATATTTTAGTAGAGGGATCATTAAGTGCACCAGTTTCCATTGTTGCCAATCACTGCTTGTACAGAGCATCTTTCCAATCTGAGGTCACATTAAGTTTGTCCTTTGTTGCTTATGTAAGACAGGAATATACAAAAAGAATTCAATGTGTCTATGCTATTGCTGCCTTTATTGCATGTGTTTCTGGAAATAAGGAAAAGGCATAGCTGTATGACTAGTTATCTTTGTCCAAGTGTTTCATATGACACCATTGCGCCACTGGAGACAGGTGTCTCAATTTCAGTCTTCAATTTAAAGCACATATCAAAATTTGTTGACATACAAAATTATCTTACCTTGGTGAAATTAAAACTCATATCTATGTGTTGTTTTAATTTAATAGTATTCGTTCATTAAGTTTTGTCTCCAGTGCTTGGAGGGGTTTTTTTGGACAGAGTAGGAGGTTTGTTTTGAGGCGTTTTTTTGTGGGTTTTTTTGTTTTTTTAAATAGTTATTTTTCAGTGTCAACTATGACCAACAAATTGACTGCAGGGCAATATAAACTTATGGCCACAATTTCTTCACTGATTTTTACCCTGCAATTTTTTTTGTATTCATTTATTAAACAGAAATAAATATAGGCCGGACTGAGGGAGAAAAAAAAGCTTTGTAAAGACTTATTAATGGAATCTCCATGAACAGCCCTTTTTACAGGCTGTATTTTCCTGTAAAAAGAAATCATTAGGAGTGAAAACCAGAAAAAACATTCTTTGAGATAGCTTTTGTAACGATGTAAGTCAGGATCATTTAAAAGCTTTAAAGAGGCATCATTGACTGTCCTCTTTCTGTTTTTTTTTTTTATAATCACCTCTTAGCTTTCAAAGCTTTTGACTCTGTCAGGCCCAGGTTAACCAGTCTTTTTCAAGAATGTTTTCTCACTGGCATTGATAATAATGGACAGAAATTAAATAAAATTATTCAATCAAAGAGACAGGGTTTGGTGGGTTTGATTTTTTGTTTAGACCATCAGCCCTTTTACTAACTCTCTTCTTCTGCTTGCATCATCTTGGGTTAGCCAATACTGCTATCTGGATATTCTTCATCTTTTTTAGCAGCATTTGTGTAAGTGGTCAGTGATGTCAGGGGAGTGATCTTGTCCCATTCATTGGTGCTGGGACCCTCTCCTGGCACCCTTTATGGAAATCACTGTCTTGTCACTTCATCTCTTCTGAAAAGACATTACAGTCCAGTAAATCATCTAGATTAAAGTATTTCTTCCTGAAGTGGAAGAAATTTTCATTTGTGAAGCAAATAGTTCAATTTTTGCCTGCTTCACTGTGAAGTTTTTCATTTTTTTTTTCCCTGGAGGAGAAAATCTACCTGCCATCTCAATTTACCATCTAGTATGTAATGTAAAGGCAAGTGATATCACCAGATTTTTTTAATAGAACTAGCGAATATCTCCACTGGACACATAATCACTGTGGGATTACAGCTGGGTGCTGGCAAATAAAATATTTCAGCTTTCAAAATTAGAGAAGACTCTCTTTATTCCGTCTAGTAGTAAGGAAAAATTCCTCTGAGAAAAATGAGTAAGCATCAGTGGTTAACAGGCAATTCTGCACTCGCTGTAGAGAGTGAACTTTTGTTCTGTGACTTTTACCTTAAGTACTTGTCAGAAAGTATATTTGAATTCTAAATCACCCTTTTTTCTTCTGATTGTCTTTCTAGAACTCGTTTTCACTAATTTGCGTATCTTAGCTGTCAAAAAGTTGTTCTTCCTTTATTTGTGAGCTGCTAAGACGTTTAGGATGTCATCTGTGTGTCAGATACTCTGTGGGGGATACATATAAGGATTTCTCAAGTCATATTAGCCTGCATGGTGAAGATGTTTAGGCTATAATGACAATACTTGAGCTGTGGCAAAGGTCCATAACATCCATTAATTTTGTAGTAGGTCTGCTGAACACTAATTTGCTCTCCCTGCCTGTAAGGGCCACAGCTGCAGCATCACTGTGTACCTGCAGGCAGATCTACTCTCCCAAAGTCTGGGGAACCATTGATCACTATGTCTAAAATATCATTCAAATCCTGGGTCCCTAAGTGTTTCTGTCATGTACATTAGTAACTATGTCACCCTGAGTTTTATACAGAAGTGTGCTGAGTTCACATCTTTTGAATCGACTACTGTGTGTTTGTATATTAAAATATATGTACATATTTTTACTGTGATAAGTCCCAGATTAGGTCTTTGCTGTATTAGTTGCTGGTCATGCATTATGCGGAAAAGCCATTTAGCAGTTGACGAGAGACACAGTCTGGGTAGCACAAATATTTGATTTAGGGTATCAATTCTGCAATCCCTGTCCAAGCTGAACGTCTTGCTGGGCATTTGTTCCTCAGTAGATTCCTGCAAGTATGTCTGCAGGGATGTTCCCTCAAAGAAGATGAGGCAAAATCCCAAGAGATTATCAGAGAGCGTCCCTTTTACGGCTTCGACTCCGAGGATTCAGTGCCACAAGGAGGTGCTTGGATGGCAGCTCCCAGTGGAATGTGCTTTCCCAGAGCCTGACAAAACTATGGGAACCTGTTGGCCTGTCTCCTGCTTGAGAGAGCACAGCGCACTCGAATAGTCTGTTAGCTGGAGAAAAACTTCTTATGCATCTTTCTCCTAAATTGAATCTTTTAAGCATACCTTTAATTTTGTTAATTACCGAGGTAATCCATGATATTCCATTGCTCTAAGGAATAGTTTTATAACAGAGATGCTTGTTAGACTGTGAGTACAAATACTCTCTTGTGAGTTGCTGACATGTATAGGTACACTTACTATAAGTCCACAGGTTGTTATATGTATTTTCCTTAAATTATACATGTTTTTAAAATCCAGATGATTCATATATGAACAATATCTATCCTTCATTAGTATTAACCTCGTATTTTCAAGTTGTTACCAAGCCTGCATCGCTTCTTTATAGACGATCTTGTGTTGGCTTCAGTCTAATAGAAAAATGTGCTTGCGTAGGATGGAGCATTTCATTAGACACAAACAACTTAAGATCCCCTCAAGAAGAAAAGCATGCAGATCATAAAAATGATGGGTTTCTCAAAATGCTTTGAAGCAAATCCATGGAAAGGATAATGCCCCTTCCCACCACGCGGGGAAGCTCCCTATGTTTGCAAACTCGGACGGGCCTTTGCTTTAGGGTTTTAATGAAATTGGAGAGATTTCATACAGATATGAGAGATGGGGAGGCGTCCAGCGCCTGCTGTGGCTTGACAGCCCTCCGCCATGACACTTCCAGGTGCTGCCCTACCCAGACACGCTGTGAGGAAGCGGGGTGGGGAAATCGCCCCATCCCCGGGGGCGGCGGGGGAGACGGCTCTCCTCCTCCTCCACTGCTGGGTTTTAAACTAGTCACAAAGTAAGCTTGTAAGAATAGCTTTTGAATTTTGCATACGGTTTAACTGAAATACAACCTAGTGACACTCCTTTTAGTAGAAAATGTTATGATGACCCTGATGAGTATTAACAGCAGGGATATTTGTGAGTTGGAATTGCTGGGACAGGCTGCTGCCATTGGTCAAGAAGCAATGTATTGAGTTTTCAGTGAAAAACTGGTTCAAATTACTCAGAACATGAATGCAGGTATCACAACTACTCTAATACAATTTAAGCAACAATTAAACAATGATTTAAATAGAGCTAGTATAGTGTAATTTAAAGAAATTCAGCATTTGGTGGGCATAGTTCCCTTGCGGCGCAGCCCCTTTTCTGTACTTTGTTGTTTACTGAACAGAGAATTGAGCCAATATTGATTAATTCATCTGAGTAATATGGATTTTTTTTTTAAAAATCTCACTTAAGCTGTATTTTGAACTTTGTTTTCGGTTTGTAATGTCATATGGACTCTACCAAATTCTCATGGAAATAAAATATTGTACTTTCATCATTAAACCCTGATGGAAGATTTATTTTAACCTTAGTAAAGCATTTTCAGTAGCACTAAGAAAGAAAACATTTAGTCAATGAAAGTGTGATTTTTGAGTAGTCAAAACTCAATAATATTCCAGTTTGTTCCAGACATTCTACGAGCAATACCGCATCCTAAAATACGGATTATTTAGTTTATAATTATCTACTTGATATTAAGAATAACATAGCTTTTCAAAAAGCACTTGTTTTAAAGTACTGTTTCTCCAGATGTGAGAGGGATACTGTTAGTTGATTATCATTCTAGATCCCATGGTATTCTTTATAGGCATATACATGGTTAATTTTAACCTGACTAATTACATTCTGTATATTGCAGGACACAAATTTTCATTGTATAGGTCTGATAAGAATTTTCATTTTTGATCTGAAATGGTTTGATACTGTTTCACTTCAGAGACATGTGCATGTTTATGACCTGTGTGTCTGGCTTATGGAGCTTGAGAAGGGCTAAATTCAGGCTCATTTATACTTTGTGTAACTCATGGAGTGTTTTCAGGTTGTTGAGTACAGTATGTTAGCACTGTCCTTGACTTTCTCTTTTTTTGATACTTGCATCCTATGGTTTCTACTGGAGAAGAGGAAAGAAAATTTTGATGTTTAGATTTACACACTTACTTAGAGCACTGAAAGAATTTTAACAGGCCTTTTCTGTTTCTGATTAGCCTTCCTTTTCATTTACCTTTTTGAATTTTACGGTATCCTTCTTTCAGTTTGCCAAAATTCTTAAGTGCAGCATTCTAAAGTTATATACCGATGGGTTTTTTTCCGTTATTTATCCTTCTGTTTTATGTAATGAAACAGAACAAATATCCATGGGTAAGTCTCAGTCACCGATGTAGCCCCTGGAATTCTTATCTTCCCCTGTCTTGTCACTTTTGATCCTGTCCAGAAGTTCTGTGGCTGATAGCAGCTTGCAGAAAACTTTGCTATTTTTTGACCCAAAGCACTAGATGGTACAGGAATGCTCTGCTTATTTCTTTTTGTGGAAAAGGCAAATATTTAAATCTCGATAAGATTGTCCAGGCTTATAGGATCACTTATTTCTGGCTGTGTCAGAATCCCCTTCTGCTGTGTGAATTTTGTACATCTCTGACTACACTTGCTATAATTCACTTTATGTGGTATAGTTTGTATCCCTGTGTATGTATAACTGTAAACATGGTGTATTTTCTTTTTGTATGTGACTTGGGGTATTCTTAACTCAAGGTGTCAAGAAATTCTGAACAACTGTGAGAATTAAAAATTTTATTTTAATTGGATCTAAGCTGAGATTTTTTTGTTCAGCTGATGACTGGAGTCCTCAAGTCTGTTCTATTAAAAATACTAGGTTTCATAAAAACCTGTGGTAAAATCGGAACATTGAGTACTGATACATAAAGTCATATGGTGAGGAAATTTTTATGCAATTAACTTACCATTTGGGCAGTATATAGGAGTTTGTATAGCTTGGAAGCTTTTGTTTAAGGAAACATTTACTGGGACTTCTAACTTTTGGTGTGGTTTAGGTCCCACTTTTTTTGCAGCTGGTGATATGTCTGGAATATCCATGGTTATCTTAATCCAGATGCTGGTTTGTTTTGTACATTTTCACCTCTGCAATGACTAATTTGCTGTCAGTGTTTTTACTGTAACTGTCAAGTGCTTTCTCCATATCGAAGGGAGCACACTATCCTTCGTCTGGTATTTCCACCACATAGACAAACACCTGCTTTTCTAGCAAATTGTACATTGAGTTCTTCCACTCTCCACCCAGAAGTTCAAGCAGAGGCCTATTTTAATGGCTTTCCTTCATTTTTCTTTAGTGTTTGTTTAATGCTGACAACTTTCAAATATACAGCTGGATGGCTCCTACTTTTGCTGCTTTCAGCTTTGTGCTGGCAGCTTTATGTTTAATATGACTCACCTACCCTCATAAGCTTCTGTGATGTTTAGTGTTTGCAAAATATTTCATGGTCCTCCAATAAGCAGTAGTAAATATCAGCAACATTTTGCTGAAGAGGATCTATCAACACCAATCAAATAGGATTACATTATTAAAAATATTCTCTCAGTGTGAATGTTAATACCAGGTTGTACATATTTCCACGTTCTGTAGTGTTAATGGGAGCGTATGAGCAGTAGTTGCTGCTTTCATTATTATTATAACTGAATTGCATTAGTGCCTGTAGACTGGGACCTCATTGTGATAAGCTCCATGCAAGCACAGTAAAAAGTCATTTCTTGCTTGAGAGAACAATCCAGATTGTTTCCTGTATTCAAAAAAGATCAAGCAATTGCCTGAAAGTGACTCTCCCTAATAGGGAATAATTTGATACAGAGATGACCATCCTGGATAAAACAGATCCTTGGACAATGTTCAGTTCTGTGCAAGCAGGAATGGGAATTTAACTAGTTGCTCCTGATTATTAATACAAAAGTATCTTAATTTCATTCCAAATTTGAATTCTTATGGTCACAGGCGTATTTAAAAATGCTTAGCCTTCATATAGTCTTCGTGTGAAGCCGTTACCAGAAACTAAAAGAGCTTTGAAAGATTTTGGTTGCCCATGTTGATGATGAGATACAGGTATGCCTAGAACCCAGGTTTCCTGTGACTTTTTGCAAACTCATTTTGCAAACCCTTCAATAAAACCTCCCCTTTTTATTATATCTGTTCTCTTAAACTCAGGCTCCTTGCTGACATGTTTACTGAGGGTGAAATAGTCTGTTACATTTCAGCGTGAAAGTTTTAACTACCATATACCAGGAGGAAATATAATGTAGGACTTAGATTCCCTACTGGAAAGGAGTGGTCCTTCCTTTGACTTCTAAGTCACCTTGTACTGGCCAGCCAGAATAAAAGGTCTTGACATACCCTCTTCGTTAATCCTCAGTGCTCCCTTGCTTTTCTTGCCAATGTTTCTATCAATTGATTTTTTAAAACATATTTCAAGTTCTGCACTTTCATATGACATCTGACAAACATTAGCTGTGTTTCACTTTGTCTAGATCCTTACCCTCTTCATCTTATAAGGCTGGAGCACTGCTGAGAAGCTGGTGTTTTCAAAAATCTTGCCCTGAGCGGATCTGCAGGTCACACGGGCTCGATTTAATAGCCAGTGTGTGATGCAGATAACCAGGGGATATAGCTGGGGTGTATTGTCGAGGGAGACAGTTCTTGGCCATCAGGCTGTGAGGATGTGGGACTCTGAGGCACATGAATTAGGCAAAGGAGACAGACTGACACGGCGTTTGAGATACGTGTTGTCCATCAGATGGAAGTGGTGAGTAAAAATACGACATAGATACAAGAAAGGTATGCTGGTCGTGATAATGAAACCAAGCAATGTGACCATATAAAGCAAAAGAAAGTCAGTGTTTAAGGAGTTAGAAATTGTTGGGAAGATCAAAAATTAAAATTATTTTAGAAGAATGAGACAAAACATACATACAGTGAAAGAAAACAAAGCACTTTAAGTTTTTCCCTGGATATCTCATGCATTTAATGTTGGTTGACGTATTCACTAGCAAGAAGTGCATAGTTTTAAAATTCCCCAACAGAGGGCCCACGCTCCCATACTAATCCCTGACTGATAACCGTATCTGGGCTTTATGAACATGGTGCTGCACAATTTCAGATGACTCTGTGATTCATGTAAGTGTTCTGAAACAAGGTTATGTTTAAAAATAGCATTTGTGTGTGTGGAGGTTAGGCTTTCAGTAGATTTCTACAGTAATGACCCCCCTCGACAGGTTCAAACCATGATTCAATCCAGCGTATTCAGTGATGAAACCTCAGCATTTTAAATTGTGAAGACTCTACTAGTTAAACATTTATAAAGTGCCCAGTGCTGTTGGTTCTTTAAACTATTAAAATGTAATGTTTTTATATGAACATCATTATGAATTTATAACAAATGTAGTTTGTGGTGATGCAGTGTTCTATGGGCTGTGGTTTACTGTCCTAAATTTCACACAGCAGATGTTTTCTCTGGGTTGTAAATGTTGATGAGTTTATATGATGCAGCATAAGAATATTTCATAATTTGCATACCAGCTCTACTCTGCTTATACAGATTGCTTTTTTAGATGTTTCAGGGGGCATTTTAAGCACAATGAAGTTGACACACAATCTTCAGTCTTGCCAAAAGCAGGTGATTACCTAAATCCTTCAATATCAGGAAAAGAATAGTTCTTTCAAAAATATGTTGTGCTCATTTAGAAAAGGATGAACAGGTGCATGTAAGCTTATATTAGCAAATGGCTCCAGTGATTTAAAGTTCATTTTTTAAGGAAATATACTGTTGTAGGGCATAACCCCAGTATACATTGAAAAGTCAAAATGGTGTGTTCCAAGGTGTGTAATATTGTACCTTGTACATGAAAATATGATCTTTATGCTGTAAATCCTTGGTAAATGTAGTGAATAGACTTATTGCATATTAGAATTGCATCAGAAAAAGACAATTTATATAAAAACCTGCCTCTACCTGTGCTAAACAAAATGTGTGTATAGAAATCTGCCACGTATACGTGATGTGAGGTATGTAAAGAGTGGAGTCCACCAGACTAAAGATTTGAAGAAATTACATCATTTGTAACTGCAATTGACTGTTGTCCGATTTTGTCACTGAAAAAAAGAAGAAATTGAGGTAGAATACCTTCTGCTCCTTCTGACTGAATGCTTCCTTCGTGGCTTTTCATGCAAGAGGCCAGTGTTTCCAGGGATGTGCTGGCGCAGGGCACTCTACCCGTCCCCCAGGCAGAGGTTTTCCCTGCAGTGGGCTTGGGGAGATACAAAGGCAGGATTTCCCAAGGGAGCCTGGGCCCAGTGCTGCTGGTCCCGAGTGCTAGAGCAGAAAAGCTCTGCAGAGCTTACTGGTAAAGCAGTATTTAGTCAGCCCTAAAATTTTAACTAGGGCCTCTCAGTGAGGAGCTGTGTGTTGCTTATGCTCATTAGAGCAAAAGTCTACACAAAGCAGGTTAGAGTTAAAAACAAACACATGTTAATCTTTTACAATTGAATAATTCCCCTGGAAATGAGTATATTAACACATCCTCATACTGCTACTTATCTTCAAAGTGCTACCAGTAGTTAAATACTATAAAAGGTAATTTTTAGCATACGTGATAAAATAACAGGTTTACATAAAGCATAAAAGGAATCGTTGTTTATAAAGACCAGGGCCCTCTTTAGTCGTTTTAAACCATTAGTACAGTTTATGTATTTGCAATATAAATGGGGGTATATGCATGCAATGGCACACAGTATTTATTTTCAAAGTCCATAACTGTAAGATAACTGAGAGTAATTTGTGCCCCATATATCAGTCAGTTATGTGTGGCCCTGACTCTGCTAATATAGCAATATTTCTTTTAGTTTGGTGAGAAAAATTCTTATTGCTGAAAAGCAGATTATAGCTGTCATTGAAAGACTTAAATAATATGCCCTCAGGATTGCTCGAGTGGACTGTTGCTCCACTGAGGAGCCCTGATGACATCAGAGATGCTCATGCAATTTATTCATGTAACTGTAGTTCCAAGATGGAATATATATTACATTTTGAAGGTGATGTTATTTAATATTGAATTAGTTTATGACTCTTCTAGTCTCTATATCACCTTCACTGTTATATTTGTTAGGATCCTTTTCTTGACATGTCTTTTATTCTACATTTCCACCTCTACTTACGTGTTTTTGATTCTTTGCTCAGTTCGTGAACCAGATGCTGCTGATTTTTTCTTGAAACTTACTTTTTTTCTTTTAAATGAAGCTGCAAGCTTTGTGGGAATTGACGTTGAAATCTGGAGGAGCAAGATGTTAAAATGCCTAATCTCGTCTCACATTATGACCACTGCAGGTTTCAACAAGATTCTCTTCCCCTTCTTGCAGCTTCATACTTCAATTTTGCATAACTATTTATGATCGCAGTAGTACATAATTACATTAACATACTGTTACGTGCTTGTGTATGTACACCCATTAGACTTATACACTGTTCTGCAATCCTTTAGATTTTTCTCATTAAACTATAACTTCTCTTATTTTTTAGTACTTCTATCTACATAATGGCTAAAAATTTTAAAAATTACTAGGATTTGAAATACCTTAATTTTCCAAATTTAGTTGCAGAGATTCCAAAGGAAATCTGATTTCCTGAAAGTACTAATTACTTACTACTGAATATCAGGCCTACAAAAAGTTTCTCTGCTTTGGCATCCCAAATCATTAGGTACTTGAAGTCCTAGAAAGAAGATATTTATTTCTTTTATAAAAGGATTGAAAGAAGAGACAGAAGAACTGACTGGAGAGCAGAAGTTCTATGGGATATCAAGTATTTTGGTTTAACAGTTTTAATTCCGATTGAGTTCAAGTTCATTTGGTTGTACTTTTCAAGAAAATGAGAAGTGGTGAAATAGGATGCTATGATATGAGAGTAAACTACGTGGGAAGCCTAACAGTCTTCCTAAAAGCAAAAGTAGTATCAGCAGGTTTTTGGTTTTTAAAGCTTGTATCTATGACGTTTTCCTTGATCCTCTTTTAACAAACTGTTTTAAATGGGAGATGAATGTAGTAATGACCTAATCAAGCTTTTGACCCACAAAGTTCAAATGGCTTTAAAATAAGGCAAACCCAATTTGTCCATCTCTACGAGAAAATAATAGCAGCCAAACATCAATCTGCCAAGATCGTTTTATTCAACTCTCACCTAATACCTTGTAGAATACTTCAAGAACTTAAAAAATGATGATACTTCTAGCTGAACTTGGATGAGAAAGTAGAATGCAAATGTAGTCACTCTGACAGTGATTTAATGACTCTGGGAGATCTGGGAGTAAGGCAAGGTGCAGAGGACAGTGGCAGGATGTGTACTGGAATATGAAAGGAGCCGCACTGACTGCTGCTGAATACGTGTGTGTGAGAAAGAAAAATAAGGGTGTCTTGAAATGATTAGAGGTAAGAAATATAAAGCAGTGATGAACACTATCTCACTATCATGGCAGCACTGCAGTTCTGAATTTAATTCCTAAACAGCGTGAAACACATTAGATTTTGAGACTACTGAACATATGGATTTTAGTGTGATATGCAGTCTGTCCCCTCTGTAGTGCTGCTTTGATCCAGCTCCCCACCCAACTTGCAGGGGTTCAGCTTGCAGCCTCTGTTCCAGCAGAGAGGAAGGGAAAGAGACTGGAGTGGTTACACTTCTCACGTACCCTTCTGTTCTTCTCCCCTCTGATGAACAGTATTCTGCAAAGAGGATGGATCAGAGCTGGACTTCTGTGTTATAATGTCCATAGTGGGGAATGTGCTCTGGTGAAGTTGTGTGCATTCAGGAAGACTGTAGGGAGAGAGAAGGGGCACGAAAGCCGCCATGTATTTTAGTGTCATCGTTGGATGAGGTCTTCTAGAGATGTTTTCTGGCCACAATCACGTTACTAGTGAGAACAGAGAAGTTCTGGCAACCTTACTTGAACCCCTCATCTGAAAGATTCAGTAATATCATATTTAGTAGTATCATGCTACCATTATGTGAGATGCAAACGCTATTACCCATCAACTTTTTTAAAAGAAAGCAAAAAGAGTGTTTCTGTTTTAAGCAGAAAATCAACCGAGACACATGAAACAGCTGGGCAACTCTTGGTACCACACTAATAAAGCAGTTATAGGTGCAGTTAGGCTCCATACCCCCCAGTCTTCCATCGACCCTATTGCTCTGCAAGGAGCCGCTGCACCCACACGAAGCCATGCGGAGTGCGTCAGCCCGCGGGTTCCTCTCTGCAGCAGGGGCTGTGCTCCAGCCGGACCCGATGCCACGCTCGCAGTGCAGAAAGCGGGTAGGGTTGGTGCAGGGGCGTCACACAACCCAAGCATCACCTTTGTGTCTCAAGCTGTGTGCTTAAATGGTACTCGGTACAGGCTTGATTTTGACCAGAAACTTAAGATGTAACTAGAAGGATTAATCAGACAAAAAGAGGGACAATGAAAAGAAGCAAGTTTGTAGCACCCGAGTGGCTCAAAGGGCCCTTTCTGCTTAATCGTTCCCTTGACAGTTATTCTTTTAGATGCTGTATCTTATCATTAGTCAGAGCTAAAATAACTTTGTCAGACTAGTACAAATTATTTCAGACCAAACAAATGTTTCCTAATGCCAGCTGTAGAAGAAAGGACAGAAGAGAAGGGAAACTTGTTGCCCATATTTAATTACAAACTTCCAGATGTAAGAAAGACCAGCCCTTAAATTTGCTGGTGGTGCCGGAGTTGCACATTTTGGCTTCCAGTGCTTCTTCCTGAAGAAAAAATTAGGGAAACAGGTTATATATTTCTTACATAATTAATATGTTGCTAGACCTAATGCTTGAAATATTGATATGTTTTATGAGAGTTGTCACAGCTTTCATATAAAACTAGAAAAATCAAATAAAGAAAACCATAATATTTTCTGCCACTCAAATGGCTTGCAAAGCTCATTATTTTTGTGTGATTTTCCTGACATGAATCTTTTCACTAAAACCATGTGGTTGAAAATAGAGGGATAATTAGCATTAGCCCACTTATGAGAAACTGCTAGTGACAGAAGCTTATTTATTGTTGCGTACAATTAAAATATGATGTGAACACATGAGAATTTACATTAAAACAAGACTGCAGCTTGTCAGCAGATTCCTTTGTTCAGCTGTGTGTTTATTAGGCTACAGCTGCTCACCTACTTTTATATGACTTTATAATAATAGTAGCAACGTCTTCATTATTGGAGATGTCTAAGCCAGTTTGATTACACAATATACAAAGAAAAAATACATCTGATATAATCTTTGTTAAAGAACTAGATCTGGAAGTAAGATTATATACCAACAAAAAAAAAAAGACCTTCTTGTCTCATCTCTTTACAGTTTGGGGTGGGGGGGGGTATTATTCCTTGCAGTAAGTGTTGTTTATGTATAGCACCTAAGGTGATTTATGTAGATCATTGTTCGGTTTTATTTGGAAAACTTCAGTGAATTTACAAATAAACAACTTGAGACCTGTCAGAAAAAAAGCACGTGCTTTCCACCCCTGCACCCCCCACCCCCCAAATTCTGTCATTATACAAAGTGATTTCTGCAGTATAATAGTTGGTCTTAGTTTATGTATTTAAGGATGTTTGAGACTCGTAGTTCTGTTATATAGAGGCTCAGCTTCTTTCTGTTCCTTGGCGCAGGTAAACTATGGGGGGAGGTCACAGTGAAATACCCACACTGTCTTCCAGCTCCTGGAACTGGAGGGATGATGTTTCAGAGCCTACAAAGAGGAAAGCAAAAGTTTCATCTGTCATTAGTGCCCTGCTGATACACAACATTCTGAAGGAAAACAAGGCAAGATTCAAGGCCCTTATTTCTGTCTGGCCTAGAGATGTGATCAAGCATAGAGGAGCCGTCAGCAATTCGCAATAAGAAGATGTAAAAGAAAGTGCTGGGAACCTTCCTGGAGCTTTCTAAACTGAAAGCTTTTGTGTTTTCGGGAGTAAAATAGGGCCATCATGTCTTCATTGTGCCTAGGGGACACACCAGCAGTATTAACTTGTGCTAAGATGGTTCACATTGTTCTCCAAAACAGTCAGAGAAAATACTGGTCCTATTAATTTCATGTATTTTTTTGCAGTCACTATGTGCAAGTCTAGCTATCATGTGAACTTTCGGAGAAGATAGGTATCAACTTGCACAGCTTTTGTGCTGGCTGCATGTTTCTTCTAGCTGTCATCATATTTCTGCCTAGAGGGTTTTATTTCTCATACTCAGCACTGTGCATAGACATGGAGTCGTAGCCCGTGACTTTGAATGGAGTCTTAAGTCTGGTTTTCTGGAGCAGGAGCAGGATGGATGAACGAACAAGGACTTTGGTCACTATCAGAATGAAGGCCTTAAGCATATGCTTCAAGCTCATTAATGTGAACAGAAAGAACTGTGCTTAAGTAGTTTCTTGGGACTTTCCTGATGAGAAGCAAAATTTCTTATCTTCAGCTTGCTAATGTCTGTGAAAGGGTCCTTTACATCCCCACCACCCCATTTGCTACTTTTGCTACAGATGGAAAAGCAGCAAACTCTTAGTTGTTTGGGAAGTGTTCAGATACTACTGGAGTTATGATAGTAGTCAGCCCAGCATGTACAGCAATTGAATGCTACGTTCAGTATGCGCTGTTTAAATTACTAGTGTTTGTTTTGTTTGGTAGTTGATGAGGAAAGGGATGTCTCTCTGCTTTCTGTTACTTCTGCTGTGATTTCTTTTGTAGAAAAGTTTCCAAAGTACCATAAAGTCTCGCTGCCTTGTATGAACATTTAAATTCAGTTTAAATGCCAAGCAACACTTACAGCTGTGGTCTAGATTCATCACTTCTGATTTTAATGACACATTTCCACTATTTCTTTTTAGCTAAATGTGATATCATTGACATTGATTTAAATGGGTTATGTTCTCATAAATTATTATTTAATCTACATAAAATAATTTATGTAGGAATACCTTGATATTCTAATGCAAAAGTTACATTGTTTCTAGTTAAGTAATTACAGGTGTCAATAATTTTCTAGAATTATAGCACATAATACATAATCGTCTCCTTATCATACTTTCCTCATTCATCTCTAGTCTCAAAACTGTCAGGCTGAATATGTGGGCAGAAACTTCTGAGTGACACTATTAGTGGTTTGTCTTTTGATGGCGTTTTTAACTTTGCAGCTTTTGCTCAAATTTGGTTATTAATTTTAAAATGTGGAACAGCTCATAATGATCATTATACACTTCTGTGAAGTCACAGAGAAGAAAAGCCACAACTGTTACGATGTTCTCACATTTCAAAACTGAGGTTTAAAAAACCCATTGTTTTAAGATTGTAGAAATCGCTCACTAATGACAGTTTAATCATAGGGTTAAAACTGACCGTGATCTAAAGCAAAGAAGGAAGAGGAGAGGCAAGAAAAGAACAGATAGAAATGTCACTATACAAGAGCATCGGAGTTTAACCTTGGATAGCAGTATTACTTAGGAGGGATTTTTTCTATCCTTCAGCGTATAGAGCTGAGATAGGTATGATACTCAAAAAGTACAGTTGCACCCTGCAATTTTCAAAAGAAGAAAAACAAATAGGTAGTGTCATTGAAACCCAAGGAGGATTAGACTTATTTCTTGGAAGCTTGAATTTTAAATAGTGTTAATTAAAATGTGACCTACTATCTTTCACTTCTCAGTTGAATTCATATACTTTTTTTCATTTTATTACAGTGAATTATTTTTAACTCTGCAAAATGTACCCCTGCTCTCAAATGTAGCTGGTTTTGATTGGTGTGTTTGCGCTTAGGTGTACTAGAAGTACATGAGAGAGCAAAGTCATATAGTGTTATGAAAAGTTTCATGCACATCTCCCAAGAAACTCAGCCTTCAGTTATGTGCGTGTTTGCAGTGTCACTGAAGAGGGAGTCTATGCAAACATTTTTGTTTGCGTGTTTATTCTGGTTCCCATAGTTTTAATCTGCTCAATTTCTTACTGCTTGGTCTGGATGAACCATCATATCAAAGCAAAAGTCAGATACTATCCTAAAATGTTGAGGCTTAGTGAAGATGCAGGTAAGTAGACTGTGGTTCGAACTTGGGAACTGGTAATAAAACTGAAAGCCAATGTTTATTTTCTTACAGCTCTTGTGGAAATAAAAATGAATATTGATAGAACATAATGTGAGCTGAATAAATCTTTTGCAGTGGCCATTCATAAAACAGTGTTTCTCTTTGCTAAAGCTGATGTCTGTTAGGTAAACTGTTTTCATGCAAGTATGACAAGTTTCAAGAAAGGAAATTTATGGTTTTGCGGCAGCTTATATTTTTATCAGTTCATTTCCTTTTTAATTTTGAATAGCAGAATAGTAGTTGTAGGGTTGTAATCCATACTTATATAGTATTTAAGATCAAAAAAAAATGTACCCTTCTTCTACCTAATATAGAAACTGTACTGCTGAAGCTTTCAGCCTCCATTTACCTGTAAAGCTGAATACAACCTTATGGAAAGAAAATATTCAGTGTACATGTTTGAATTTGGCGAGTCTGCCTTCCTGACTTAATGACCCTGATTTTTATTTACATTCATCTAGCATTGGTTTATTGTTGAAAGAAAAAGACTGGGGAGGAAAAAGGATCCAGCCGAATGAAATATAATTGTAGAGAAAGAGTTTTAGCATAAAAGAGGAAGTTTTAATCCTAAATTAAATATTTTATTTCATTTTCAGTTATTTTAAACATTTGTCCCTTATGAAATTCAGTCACATTTTGAACAGAAGTTTTGTTTCGAAGTGATATGCTAAGATGCCTTGTACAAAAGATTAAGGTGCAGAAGACTTTTGGAGCCTTTCAAAGCTCACTGCTTGGCTGGTTTTGTTCTGTTGGTGTTATTGCAGTTCTTATATCAAGGAGGAAACACTTTACCAGTCAACCTATGTTAATAATTAGGTGGATCTTCAATAACTTTCAAGCCCCTTCCACTGTTTCTATCACTAGTCCAAAAAAGGCCACTTGTTTCTATATGAACTTCTTTGGGCTTTAACTAGCAGTTTCTAAACAAAATGTATTATTACGTACATGCTGATTTTACTGCAAGTAGAAACTGGAGAGTCATTTTTTTTTTCTGGCAGGATGAAATTTTCCCGTGTTATCATTTATCCTGTTATCAGAGAAAGATGTCTGTAAAATGTCTATATTTAATTGCGGTAATAATTTGAAACCACCTGTTGTCCCATTCAAGGTCATAGGCAGACTTCTTCATTCAGCTGTTTCACCCATTTGTAAATCAGTAGAGATGGTTTCTTCTTGTCTTTTAAACATAAAATATCAAAGTATTTATCATAGCCTTAAATCTCTTTCAAGTCCTACGCAAGTGCTGAGTAGTCCTAATAATAGATGCTGATCCACAGTTTGGTGTGCAAGGAAGGGCGCTCCGCACGCCGCTAGGACCACCAGCTTGCACATGACGTATTTCTTGGGGTAGCGATGCGTTAGAGCTGTCTGTGGGTCACAGCTGGCCTGTTATTGCTGCAGAGCTTTTTCCAGACTGCTGCAGCTTGGGTATTTCCCAGGTTAAATTCAAGAGGAATCGGTCAGAGTACTGCTGCTCGGGGTCTGAGCAGAAACTACCCTTCATGATAAAATATTACATTGTCTCAGCTTTGAGAAAACAAGTAGCAAAGGATCTTTCCTAGACTTGGTCAAGACAACCATTAGGGGAATATGTGAGCACATCCTTGGGAACAGCAGGATTGAATAGTGTGTATCAGCATCCCATTGCTTGTTCACCACGTACACACGAGAAAGCATGCCTTCAGCTGTGCAGCCTTTCCTTAGGCTTCCTATTTTTGATAGAGACAGAGGCTAGTACAATTCTGAATCTGACCACAGTCCTAAGAAAACACTCAATTCAGATTCTTAGGTTTCCAATGCCTTAGTGATGGGCTGTCACTAGAGCAGAGTGAGGCAGCTCCATTAGTGTATGGAGGCAGAAAACGATGACTGCCTGCTGATTTGCTTTTGGGTGTCAGTCAAATTCAAGATTTCGGAGTTTTGTTTGTAAGACTTCAAATTGGGTAAGTCCCAAACCATCTTTGGCTTCCAACTCATCCCAGTTTTATTCATCTTTGTTAGAAGCAGCTACTCTTGTCTGTTGAAAGCATGCTAGTCTGAATGAGTATTTTTGCACTTGATAATTTTAATCTGCTCCATTTTCTGCTCAGAAAAGTGAAACTGATTTGGTTTCTGTTAATCCCACTTCCGAGCACTTTTTACTTTATTCTTACCTTCAAAACCTTGTGTTTGTCAAAAGACACCACCAATGTGAAGCAACAAAATAATTTTAAACTAATATTGCATATTGAGGCTTCTGTCAGTTGTTCTGATAGTGTCAGAATATTTTACTCTGTCATTTTTGGTGGTTTTAGCCAAGATGCTAGTGAAAGAATTGGAAATTAAATTCCTGATTCCTGATCCTGTAATGTGACCACAGAAAATAATGCTGTATTAAAAAGAAATTTAGAGCAATTTACATTAAGGGGCAGGGAAAAAAGGCATAGAAGAAGTTGTTAAACTGTATGTGTATAGATGCTGTTGTACAGCAAGTGTTCTCAAGTCAATTACTGGAAGACTGTTGGCATACAAGGAGATGAGACTTAGCAGGACTAGATTTTTGTGTACTTTCAATAGGAAATTATAAATAACCATTGAGATCAAACACACATATTGATCCAAAGTAGCATTATCTCAAGGAAATGGAAATAACGTGGTTTCAATAAACCTGAAAAGGTCAGCAAATGTTAACACAGTCCTCCGTACTTTATTATGATTATACCATTTTGGCATCTTTCTGCAGAATGGTATATGACTGTTACAGGGGACAGGTTTTAGTGCATAATCTGATGGGATGAAGAGTTAAAAACTATTCCAGAAAAGGCATTCATCAAATTATATGCACTACAGAACAATAATATTGTTATCTCTTACAAATTGATTTCATGCTGAGATACCTTCATCTTAGTCTGACAAATGAGATGCAAACTAGAGATTAATTTGTATTTTGAGACATTGTTGCACAAATATTATGAGAAATTTGTTCATGCTGTTTTCTGGTAGCACAGGTCTGTTGCTCTTTTGTCCAATTAACCGTGTAACAATCCTCCAAGATGCAGATGCAGCATGAAATAGGCTTGCTTATTGAAGTACTTCCTGTATTCACTAGACTGAGAAGGGCTGAACTCATGTAAATTGGCAAAGTGTCAGTGACACAGCAGAGCTGCACCAGTTTGTGCAAGCTAAAAAGTTCTGCTGTATTAGTCCAAAAATGCCAGAAGTGGGGAATTTCTACATCCTATTGAAATTAGTAGACTTTCGGCTTACTGCCTTGCCCCATTAGGACCACAAGGTCAGCATTCCTAATTTTCAGATATACAGACAATCTGCTACTTTGTAATAATGAATGAAAGCTATGGCTGCATATATAAAGACAGGTTCAAGTAGAGTTTGCTGTATTTAGAAGCGCATTGTGACTTTCCATCTACCTCTTATTATACTGTATTGCAGATTTGTAAACTGAAAACATACAGTAGGTCTAGGTTAGTGCTTTAAATATAAAAGGCTTTTAACAGCTGTTGTGCTACTCTGGTTGATGAAGCAAAATGGGAATTACAGAAGCCAAGCATTTTGATCAGTATATCTAAGTTGCACTTTAATAATGGAATACATGTAGGAATTAATAGCGGAGGTGTGTTCAGAAATCCAGGCTGAAGATTGTCCGTATTGACTTGTGAGGCACCCTGGTATCCCAATGGGGAGAATATAACCACTTAGAGAGGTCACAAGATTGAGACTGGCTCACTGGGATACGCATGGGGTGAATCAAATATTGTCAGTAGTTAATGTGTAATGCTTCTTCATTTGCACATTGATGTGTTTATAAACAGCGGTTACTTCCATTTTTATTGGAAGTGCTACATTTTTATTCTTAACCACGCCCTTAGAAAAACCTTTTTTTTGCAAGAATGAATTCCTCCTTGTGCCAATCCCTTCCACCCACGCACCCTGCATACGCACACAGTAATTTAGCATGACATTCAGAAAGAAAAAATACCATTTACAATCAAGACATCAACTTATTTTTTAAAATTCAGATTAAAATTCAGAAGTTCAGTGCCTGAATTTGCATAGAAAATGTCTGGTTTGCATAATAACTTGAAATCTATTTACTTTCTCTAGTCCTTGGTTTTAAACTCCATTTAATCATTTTTCTTTCTGGAAGCCACGGAAGCATTAATACTTAATTCTGGTCAAAATATTTGTGTTGGTTATTTTCCATCCTCTAGGATTGTATTTGGATCTTTTGGAGACCTCTGGGATGCAGGAGACTTTCCCCTGTTCTTGCTTTGGCTTACCAATTATTCAGGCCTTTCTGGCAGGGTTAATAATGGAGACTAGGAACTAAGTTTGAGTCTGAGTTGAGATTGCACTGAATACTTTCTGTAGACCAGTAAGTTAACTTTGGGATTTTTTTTTTTTTAGAGGATTTATTTTGTAAGGATTTTTCCAGCCTGTCATAATAGCATCAAAAATGTCCTTCTGTTCAGTCAGCAAGGACTTTGTATGTATGACACACTGTAGCCAAACTGTACGCTTCTCAGAAACATATAATTTAAGATGTCAGGCAATTGTAGGCTAGTGTTTGTGAAAGATCAGACACGTTAATGTAACTCTGACAAGCCCCATTGATTCTTAGGATTTTCTCTCCACAGATAATGCTTAGCAATGCAATTACCTTCTTTGGAGAAATAATTGATTTTCATTCTTTCCCATTGTTTTTTTTTTTTAACTTAGTGTTTCAGTGAACAATAATTTATTTAAAAAGATCAACAATTCTGTAGCTCTGGAAATGAAATACTTGCATGTCTGTGAACAATCTAGTCCAAATACAATACTGCAGGTTTCCCTGTGCCAATACGGATGTCAGAATATGAATTAGGGCAGGTAGTGCCTGCATCCTGGTTTTCTTATTACAGAAAAGTATTACAAAACCAGAATAATTCAAGGGCTTGAGGATTTTAGTTACTCAAAAGGATTAGATCTGCAAGAACTGTATTCCTTAGGAAAGAGTAGACTAAGAGACTGTACTGATTTATTCTGAATCCTGAGAAGATGAGAAAGGATGAGTTATCAGGTTATTTAAATAAAGTAAAACCAGTACAGGGAGATACATTCATTTCTCTGAAAGGAGGTGGAGGCTAAAGAAATGCATGTAGATTTCATTTCACTTAGAAAATTGCTGAAATATTTAATAATTTGTCAGATGTAGCAATCCGTAATGTTACTTGCTATTAGTAGTTAAAAGTAAGGATGAGGTAATGATCCAGATTTATTAAAGCTGAAGTCTGAATAAAGTTCAGAGTGGAGTTCAGATGTGAATGTTCAGAATTTCAACAGCTTTTCTTAGAAGTCATCTGCCAGAGCTAGAAACAGGTCACAAGATTGTATTTTTAATGGATCAGATTTCATGGACTCCATTGTTTATTTATGACTACAGATATTTCTGCAAATTGGATCTAAAGTTTCTGCATAATATCTTTACTAATAGACTTTTATAAGAACAGGACAGAAAATAGATATGAGTAACAAAAAGCTAAAGGTATGAGTACGTTTGAATAGAAGTAATGGAAAAATATCCCTCTGCCCCGCGAGCAAAATTCATGTCAGAGTGGGGTATCGCGATCACTACTCTGAGGTCTTGTCATGCCACACTTGCAAATGTGCCACTGTAACTGGGTTGGCACAATTGTGGTGCCAGCCTCCCTAGTACTGATGCAGCATATGCTGAGAGAAGAAGCTTTTTTGTTGGCAAAGGTACCAGCTGCCTCAAATCTCTGAGTGACATAAGCCACCTGACAAATGCACTCAGCTCTGTCTAGCTGTAACATAACGCGTAAGGATCCAAATAACCTGCTCCACTGAAAAACAAGCAAACAAACAAAACCCAGAACTCCCACCCAGGAGACAAAAATGTTTTAAAAACAGCAGCTAGTGAAAGCTGAAAGCCAACAGCATTTAGAAAGGTGCCTGTTTAAAATGAGAAACCGTGTTGGATACCTGGAAGAGTGTTGGTGTGATTCCGCACCTTTGAGGGGGCCTATCCACCCGCTTCCAGCTGCACTGTTGGAAGTAAGGTTTCTTGTCCATCTGACACCTCCAAAAATTATTTTCAGATTACAACCAAAATTTCCTCCTTTGCATAGTATAAATTGCTGCTGAGGATAATTTGAACTAGCTGTGCCGATTTTGCACTGCAGTGAATGAAGAACAGTCGTGATTAACTCCTCAAGCTGGGAGAATGGTAACACACAGTCTGGTGCACAGCAGTATCTGAAATCACGGTATCTATTTTTGTAATGACTGTTAGACTGGACTATTACATGAAATTAAAATTTTGATAAAAAAGAAACTCAGATTTTAGCTTCTACGCAATTCAACAGGTTTATATAAAGACTTTGGGGGAACAGTAGCTTCACAGTTGTCTGCTAACAGGAATGGAGAGGGGTTTTTTTCTGTAAGGAGTTTTCATAAATTGGGGTGTGATTTCACAAGGTTTCACCTCTCCCCACAGCTGAAAGGGAGTGGGGTCACTCCTCTCCCTGGCTCTTCTCCTCCTTCCCACCCCTGCCACACAGTTCTGCCTCGTGCCTTGTGTCAGCTTCCACGCTCATCTGACCAGAGGATGTGCTGGTGCCACTGGCTGACCTGGCAAAGAGCAGCTGCCGCCCCAGGTAGTTTTCTGCCACTTTAGCCAGGTGAATGCATTTAATGTGAGATCAGATGACTACTGGGCCATGTCTCTGTCTGTAATAGCAAACTCTTAATTTGTTTCAGGCGATTTAGTAAAGCCATGCCCCTAGGGTGAGATTTCACAAGATGCCTGAGCCATTTCAGCAGCTTGCTGCTGTCAAAAGGAAGAATTGCCCAGGTACACGTTTCTCACTGCCTTCCCTGTGCTTAGCAGTGCCCCTGCTTTCAGTTGGTTCAGCTCACTCAACAGGCAGAAAACGAGCCCAGTAAAAAAGTGAACAGCTTTATGTCAGTTTAGTGAGTTAACTGAACTCATGGGGGTATCAGACAAGTGCCAGAGCCAGCGCAGCTGTGGGTTGGCACTGGTGAAGACTCAGCAGGGAAGAGGAGGGGGGCAGCCTGTTTCAGCAGCAGAGGGATGCGAGGTTGGCTCCGTTGGCTTGTGAAACTACACGCTGCTTCGAACATCAACACAGCCATTTTCTCGTTGTGAAGATGCGCTCTGGTGTGGAATTCACTTGAAAGATTAAAAAATATATATATTCTGGCACTCAAAGATACCAAGAAAAGATACACGTTTTTTTCCCCCCACAACGAAATGCTTCCAAATCAAAGGTGAAAGAGACTAAACAGAATTGTAGTTTGGAGCTGTTGAGAGCCAAAGACTATCTACACTGTGTGCTGTATAATTTTTCTTTGTTCAATTTTTTATGCAGTGTAACACTTGTGCAAGGAATGCTGAGTTTCCAGCAGTTTCTTCCTTGAAATGAAGGAAAAAAAAAAGGTGTTTCAGTAGCCATTAACACCCTAATTAACACCTTATGTCTTCTTTCAAATGGGCCTGGTAGGAGAGCTGATGGAGCTGTGGCAGCTGGAGGTAAAACTTTCCTGGTGAGTAAGCGTGAAGCGTTAAAGGGGAAAAAATCACAAAGAGTGAGATCTTGGTTAATGTCCTGTGAGGAAAAAGTATAAGGTAATGAAAATAGGGCAGTGATTAAAAATCAGTGTTAAAACACCAGTGGCTGGATGACTGCTGGTGTCACTTGGTGTTGCTTTGTTGCAGTCAGCACAGCTGTGCTGCAGACCTGGAGGAGGTTTGCCAGCAGCGCTGTCTGGGGAAACCTCCCCATCAGCTCCACAGCAGAGAGCTGCCTTAACTCGGTACGCAAATGAAAAAGGCCGCCGGGGCAAGGCAACTTTTTGCTGGGATAACTGCGTCTGTGAGAGGGTTTTTGCCAGCATTGTTAATGACACGGTTTCGCGATTGCTGTAAACCAGCCTGTGTGTGGGCTGACGTCGAAAAGGGAGGTCCCAGCCATGTGTTTCTGCCGCCTCTCTGGTGCCAGCATGAGCGTGAGTGGTAAACTGTGAAACGAACCTAGGGAGAAAAGCATGGGAGGGGTTGGCCAGATCTCATCCTTGATTTCTCACCATCTGATTGCCCAAATGCCAGCTCTGGCGAGGGCTGGGGGGGAAGTGGAATGGCCCCTTCGGCAGCAGCTCTGGCTCAGGCTGTTTTGCAGTGGTGGAGAACCCGCAGCCTGGAGTGGGGAGGGGGGAAGTGGGGGCTTTTTTAATTCTAAATGAATCGTGTCATCATAACATGTTTCAGGGTAGAGATTCTGTCCGAGAGGCATTTGGCACTTAGGAGGCTGGCCTGGATCTTGTTCGATGTAGGTCAGTGAGGAGTGCGGTCTCTTGTTCCCAGCATATCGCTACAGCTACTGCCAGCAAGAACGCAGGATTTCTTAATTAATTTTGCTCTGTGTAATACAGCACACACCTAAGCCTCTGATGGAGTACAGCCATAGTTTCCAGCTTAACAATGTATCAAGGCGTGTCATTAATATACAGTTACATATGCTAAGTCCTGTCTTATGTAAGCAATAGCACACAACAAGGTGTGTTTTTGTCAGCCAGCATGCATACGTCTTGGATGCGCTGGGGGAGCAGCATTGCTGAGGGCTATAACACACCCAGGGTGTGGGTGTATTAGCTGACTAATACACGTTTTGTAGTGTTATTGAGCTCATTAAACATATTGAAGGGAAAAGTTTTAAAGCAAATTAAAATCTAAATTACAAAGAATCAACTCACTGCGTAACTGGAAGTGAGCAAACGCATCTCAAATAACTAACCAAAACTGCAGAACTACTCCTACCTTTGAAACTCCCCCTTTTGTGCGTTTTCCTCGCAGGTGGCAGCCAGGGGTTGTGGTTATTTGGCTGTGGAAACAACCAGTCCACATTTGCTGAGCCATTAGTCCCTCACCCGTTGCTGTGGGTTGCTGTGCAGCACTGTAAAGCACAGCTATAGCTGTTGCAAGTCAAGGGCAAGTTCTGCCACAAATATGCTTAAATTTGACCGTCTGCTTTCGTTTGGCAATTGGTAGGGTTGGCATCTCAGAAATGGAAAAAAAATCCCACTTGTTCCCAATCGCTTCTGCCTCCAGCACAGAGCCTGGTTTCCCTGACCCTTTTCATCATCTTGCGTGTTTGTTCATGGAAGAGGGAACAACCTGAGGACTTTCGTACTGAATTTGTGCTTTCCCCTTCGCTGCTTGGAAGCAGCATGCTTTCCACAGTGTAGTGCAACTTCCCAGGATACGTATCTTCCCACGTAAGTACCCACCACTACCTTAAAAACACAGAAGAAGAGTCAGACAGCTTATTCTGGTGGAGCTTTTTTGCATCTTCTTGTGTCCACTGCAAAGATGAAGTTCATCTTTATCTCACTCAGTACAGATGAAAATCATTTGAAATATCTTCCCTTGAAGGCTCACCAGCCTGTTATGTCTAAAAACGGTGAAGTTGTCCTGGTCTGAGTCCCAACTCTAAAATGACTACTCCTATTTGGGAAAAGCATTCATGAGAACACTTCATTTTCTGTGTATCTTTATCTGAAATCCATTTTCTGAGTTTTTTCGTGCATCTTAGGAAAGAAACATTTTTACCTTTATCTTTGTACCCTTGAAATTTCAGAATGAACAATTAATTTGAAATGAAATTAGTGGTTAATTTCATCTTGTTTATGGGCAGGTGATTTTGCTAGGAGTTAGATCAGGTTTTAATGGTGAGTCATTTTCAGTTCATCGATGGAGAGGTGTAAGCTGTGAGAGTTATAGCTGCACACAAGAGTGACATGATTCTGCTGGTTTTAGTGCTCTTTGCTTGTTGGAAGTCTGCCCTTCTATCTCAGATATTTCTGCTCCATATGTTGTAGTGTGCCTATTTTCCAGCTCTACAGTGCTTCATTCTTGCTCAGAGAAGGAACCCATTACTGGGTATTTTAAAAAGTGCTATCTCTGGTTCTTCAGTCCTTTTGCAATTTAAGGCTCATAATATTTAAAGCTAATGTTGGCAATCTTATCATGCAAACTCCTGCTTTTCTTCAACTCTGAAACTGCTTTTTTGGCTCAGAGAACATCTATTAGATGTTTGCTTTTGACTTGATGATAAAATGATGGAGAACTGGGTGGCTAACAGATAGCAATGTATCAAGGATGCCTGTTCATATTCATTCCACCATCAATATTGTCCTAGAGATGAAACAACCTACAGTATAACCTTCCATTCCCCCAAAGTCACCTGATCTTCCAACACTTTATTTACTTGTTTATTAAAACAAGTTATGGATGAAATGAGAAACTTTAGAACTGTAGTATCTTGACGTAATAATACAGCTAAGAATCATTCTGCTGATGTCAAAGCTGATGTAAAGGACAGTCAGGAATACGCTCTTTCCAGTAAAAGTGCCAAGGTGCAATTACATATCATTATATCTTGTGTGGTAGCGATATGCTCTTGCACAAAAACAATACAAGTTTCACCACCGTGCAAAGCGCAGTTTAGTTGCCCTGACTTCCTTTGTCTGTGCAACTGACAATTTGAATATGCTCTTAGCCCAATCACAAACGTTATTTTGATACAGTTAAGCCAGTGTTTTGCTTCTCCTCCCCATAACTGGTTGATTTGGATGTTTGGGTTGTTTTTCCCTCCATAATTTGTGCCTGGTGTAGGGTCTGTGGAAATCTTGCCGTAGCTATACCTTGCCTGGCACGCTGTGGCCCAGTTCTTGTAAGCCAGACCTGTGACCACTGTCAAGAGTACAGATAAATAATATTAGTGACTGTTATATCTGTGAATCATAGAATCATTTAAGCTAGAAAAGACCCTTGAGATCATTAAGTCCAACTGTTATGTTAACACTACCAAGTTCACCCCTAAACCATGTCCCTAAGCACCACATCTGTCCACTTTCTGCTTTTACTAATGCAGTATTTAGGTGTTTTAATTACACAATAAAACATTTTTTTTCTTTCCTAGTTACCATAAGTGTGAGAACAGGTAAATTGGTTTCTTACCAATGTGAATATGATCCTTTGGATAATACCACCCTTACTACCAGAAAGTTTTAATAGGTGAAGGTCTTTGCTGTCTTAGAAGTCTTCCTGAAAAGCACAGGTAAAGAAAATGATACCTTTCAGAATGTTCTCTTTTATCATCTGTCATCCTTAGTTAAGAGTCCTTGACAGGACACAAATAAAAACTTAACCTTGCAATGAATATATAAAGAATTTACCCTAAGCAATCTGACAGCAGTATTAAAAACAACCTGTGTATCCCAATGCCAGAAGGTGGAACGTTATTTTAATTATATTTCTTCAATCACAGTAATATTATTGCAAGCAGGTATAAAAAAGGACTAGTTAGCATCTACCTCTTCAGCTTTGGAATCAGAAAATAAATCACAGCCTGCAGTAATTGGAACTTGTTTTGACATGGTGCAGAATGCCAGTATCTATGTTGTATGACACTGTGGTTCAAAATCAAAATTCACTAAAAGGGGTTATTAAATTTTCCCTTAAGATTTGTAGCTCAGCTCCTTCATTTATCTTGATAAATTGGAAAGTTGTTGTTTAGAAGACTAAGCGAATGACTAAAGAAAATTGCTTGCTATCATTAGGGTAATTTACATACTATAGAACAAGTCACTGACATGGGTAGATTTTTCCTGCCCAGTGTAGGTGTAAATGTTTGACCAAAGTTGTTATTTGACTTACTCAGTTCTTTCGTATGTGGTAGTAGAATTAAAGGATATCATTTCAGAGAGGGAAAAAAAAAGTTTCTATTGACTTGATGAGATTCCTGTGGATCTAGTTTTGTTATTTCTAATATCAATCAATCTTGTGCAGAAAGTTTCAAAGTTTTTGTGTTAATTCCAGCTTATTCTATGACCTTAAAACTGATCCAGTATACCAGTAATCATTTTTCATTTAAAATGACTTTGACAAACCCACTATTACCAAGTACATGAGTAACTTGATCCTAAAGGAAAATAAGTTCACTCGAGACACTTGTGAAGACCAAACCTTGTATATCTGAGTTTTGCTTGGACAGATTGGCAAGGGATCGCTGCTTGGGACATGCATCAACAACAGGCACTTCTGCCACATATTCCCAGGCAAGCTGAAACTGGAAGTGACAAACACTTAACTCTTAGTGACACGGTATCAGGAAATTGTGCCCCATGATGTTTTCAGAGCACAGGCTCTTGGAGTAGCCTCATGAAAGACTGCAGACGTAGCTCAGGCTAGAGGCAACCAGGGTTTTTTCTGACTTTCCATCAGGAGAGGGACCTCTCTTGATCTCTTCCAACGGGATATTTTCACCCCTGCGCTGTGCTACTTAACCCATCCATAACTTCTGCTAGAGGGAGCAAGATAAGGATGTAGTTTGAGTTCACGGGAGTGATTGGTTTGATGTACATCGGTTTCCCCAGTGTCCTAATTCTAATAGCCAGGGGTTAGCCTCAGTGCACAGAGCCCCTAAGAGTCAGGGTCCATGACTATCCTTGATTAAAAAGGAGAAAAAGTGTTACGGGCTTCACCTCTTCTGTACTAATAGGTCGTGGGCATATGCCCTCTCCAAAAAGTCCTTGTTTATCAGGAGCCCCGCTGACCTGCACCATATGTCACACAAAGGGCACGTGCACTATAAGTAGGGCATTGGTGTCTGGTTCCTCCATTGTTTCTGAGGCATAGCCTCATCATGGCAAGGCCACTTGAAATGAGGAGGTGTGGGTGGATTTAAAACTTAATTTGTAGAATATTTTTGCATTAGAGATGTTTGATGGCATATAGTCACTGATTTATTATGAGAAAACTTAAAAAAAAAGAATCTGTATTTTTATTGCGTTCTGTTTATATTGTTGCAAATATTCTGTAACTGATTTGATATTGCTTGAGGATATGAAATATTCTTTAGTACCTGGACAGTATTCACATCACAAGCTTGCTCATTATGTTAATTTTTATTTGTCTGAATTTTCTACAAGGAAGGTATTGTCAGAAGTCCAGGAGAACCATTGTTCAACTGGGTTATCCGAAGGGGAACATTTCTATGTGTGTCCCTTTGGGTCTGCTCAGTGGAGCTGAGTAGACGGAATGGTAGTGGGTAGGATGTGGTGCTTGCAGCCTTTGTGCACTGCTATTGAAACTGTGGCAACAACAGACATATTTAAACATCTGCCACCAGTGTTATTCTAGTATGATTTCTAAAATAGTATGGAGACAGGGAAGAGAAACAAAGCTGGCCTGGGAAGTCATTTACTGCAGCACAACGTTTAGGAGAAAAAGTGTGGCAACACTAGTGAGAGAGAGCATGTTAAAAGCATGTCAGCTGAAAGACAGCAAAAATTTTTTTTTTTCTTTTGTGGCATAGACAGGGTTTAGTGTGGCATGTGTGGTTGCTTGTTATTGGGGTTTTCTGACTTGTCCCGTTGTATAACAGCCACCTGTACCTTTGGAATGTTTTGGCTCTGATTTTTTGTAATAGGTGTTTGCCTCAGGTTGAAATTTTCCTAAGCTATACTGGATTAAATTTCCACAGTTCTCTGGAAGATTACTAAGAGGTATGATGTTATTATTATTATCTGGTCGTAGTTTTAAAAATTCTGATGACTTTTCTGTAACTCTGCTTTTCTGAAAGGTTACTGCCTGCAGCAAGAATATGACTTCTGTTTTGACAATGTGGCTTTTGCCATCCCTTGAAATCTTTTCTTATTTGAGAAGTTTTTTAAAAGCTTGAAGCTCTTAAAAAAGTGGCAGCTTGTTATATGCTCAGTAAAGATTTCTTCCATAATAGAAACAGAAATATCTGAAAACTCTGTTCTCCCTGAGTACGCTAAACCTTCTTGCAGCTATGTGGCTGACTGTATGGTCCCGCAACAGCTGCTATTTCCATTTAAACAGCGTGTGCACCATCCCAGTCTTCCCTGCTCCTATGTGTCAGAAGATTAGAAGTATGCCATGCCTGAAAATATGTTCCAGTGTAGGGCAAAAGAGTGAAGCGAGAGCCTGCACTTCGTGATTGTTGCTTTGGGCTAAAGTGAAACAGAGCTACAGAACTGACAGCAGAACTTCAAATTTCCCAGTATATTCTGGGTCACAAGAGCCAATGGTCTGGAAAATGTAAATTTAATGCCTGAGCTAATGTTTTCATGTCTGTTGATTTATTGTGATCTAATGTTTTAATTCCCACTGGTTGGTCGTCTTCATGGTCTCATGGAATCAAATCAACCAGGACAAAATCAAAGTGCTGTCTTTTAGCCAGTGCTTTAAAATGTTCACTTCCTTTCCTACGTGTGTATTTTCTGTGCTCCTGCTTCCTGCAGCTGAAAACTTAGCTAAATGCTTTCAGCAGTCTCAAAAACTCTCAGGAGTTTCTTAAAATAGAGAGTGCTTCTTCCTATAAGGCATATTCAGAAAAGTGTGTGCAAAAGACGGGTATTATAATGAAATAATAGTTTTGCAACTTAAACTACAGAATTAATTGTCAATTGCATAATAGCTGAAATTGCTACTAGTATTGTGGTTAATTTATATGACTGCATCTGTGTTTGTGTAGAATTCATATCTTAAAGTCAATGTTTGTGTCAAGTTCAATGATAAAATATTACTGTCAAGGACACTAACTCTCCTCAAGCTGACTGATAAAATCAAATAGAAAACACTGGTTTTTGGAGATCTATCACCTCTGCCTGTCAATTTAGAGGCCATACATACAGTGCTTCAGAGATTGCACTGGTTTGATTGCTTGGTGATCTCTGCTATGGAATGAGAACTGGTTTTACTGACCAGTTGCCCACATTACAAACTGCTGGAGTGGAACGATTTCTTACTGATAGGTTATACAAAATGGTATCTGACTGATCTTTCGTTTATTCTGGATGGGATGCTGTAGTTGTATACATTATTGTTAAGCATAGGTCATGTTTGCGTAGTCCCTCTGAGTTTGAAGGATATTCAATAGCTGAGAGATGCACCCTTGGGCAATCGAAGAAGTTTTGGTGAAAGGGTGGGCAGTGAGCAATGTGGCAGATTCTGGTAAAATACATGATCAGGAGGACATGTTTAGCTGTTTATTAGAGTTCATCTATCAGTTC
>Ga0065711_1026442_pt1 | contig 70951 bp, 39 predicted proteins | sample Hoacrofraction12_FD_59098 | JGI IMG/M metagenome (GOLD analysis project Ga0065711, IMG submission 59098) | Hoatzin crop microbial communities from Cojedes, Venezuela - Epithelial fraction 12 v2 (version 2) | ecosystem: Host-associated > Birds > Digestive system > Esophagus > Crop | place... | reverse complement strand
AGGCTGGGGGAGGTGAGCGTTGGGGACGGCCCCGGCTGCCGGTGCGGGCACTGGGGGCCGAGGCGCTCCCGGCCCTGCGGGGAGCGGAGCTGCGCTGCCCCATCTGCTGGCCACAGGAGGAGGAAAGCGGTGGAGGACAGGATGAGCGGATCGCGGGGGGGGAGGGGGGGGAAAGGACACGACACGCTCTCCCGGGGCCGCTTGTTGTTTTCACACTTCTCCACAGATTAGTTAGTTTATTGGGGGGGTGTCAAAGGGGCTTCTGTGCTTTTGTTTGCCTTCAGTGAGTGGATGGTGATAGCGATCCAGAGTGTTGATAGAGCTAGTGAGGATGCTTATTAAGTTCATTTATTTTCTTGATAAGCAGCTAAAAAGAGAGACAAATGCCCTAGTTTCTTACGCAGCAATACCATTTCTTTCAATATCTCTGATACACCTTCATTTAAAGACTCATGAACTGTTTCTGTCTTTTCCCGTTGGGAAATCTACTGACAAATGTAAACCGGCCTCTCCATCCGGGCTGGAATTGGAAACTCTGTCCTCTGAAAAAGGTGTTTCTGTAAGCTACAAGAAAAGGAGTTTGAGTTCCAAAAATATTGAACATCCAGAGAGCTTTGAGGAAGAAAATGTTCCAGTAATGGGGTCTTCTGTCCATCAATCAATTTTGGCAATGAATGGGCTGGGCAGGCCACTCAGCAGCTCCCATGTTTCCTCTCTGGGGTATCCTTGGGCCATCAGTGAGTTTCCAGAGCTACCGCAGGTAGAGCCAGGGGTTCATTCTGTCCCCTTCAGCAAAGACTGCCCACACAAAGGGCTTGTTTCCCCCAGACACATTTGACAAGGCCTGTGACAGAACAAGAGGCTGAAATTAAGTAGCCCAGGGGTCACATGAAAAGGAACCTGTTATCACTAACAAAAGTCATTGCTCTCATCAGCCTAATAAAACATGCTAAGGCAATGAGCCAGGCAGAGAGGCCATTGCAATGAGAGGGAGGCTGCTGTGGAGTTGAAGGGATGTGGGGATTTTTTTTTCCAGTTGTAATGATCTATGTCCTTGGGATACTGCAAAGTGAGTTGCAGTCCTATATGGCAAATCACAGCTGCTAAGGCAAAGCAGCGAGTGGCAAAGCTGTGGAGGTAATACAGTAGGAAATACTGGGTATGGGTTCACTTTGAGTCGAGCACCACTACCCCAAGTGTCATTGCAAGGCAGATAGCAAGTACTGAGATTTGAAGGGTATATGCACTGAGCCATCCAGTTTGTGAAGTTGTTTAGTGTCCTCTTTTAGTTTTCTGTTTTCTTCAGATGCTTTTGAAAGATTTTAGTCTGAGGCAGTCACCTGTATATATGCTGGATGAAGCTTGTGTTTTCTCTTTTGAAGGGAGTCCAAATCTTGGGAGGCAGATGCCTTCTGAGAAAAGAAAATGCTTGTCATTGCTTAACTTCCACTTGATTACATTTCCACAATATCTACTGAGGAAATGAGTATACAGAGGTCAAACTCACAACTGCCATTGCCCTGACCGCTGCACATACACCATTCACCTGTAAAGCCCAGGTGCCATTAGGCCAATTTTCCCCAATGTCTTGAGTTCCAGCATCACATTTGTCTTTTCCCTGAATCCCTGAGCGTCTTCTCTCATGCCATATGACTTGGCCAGTGCTGGTGGGCTACTAAGCCCATCTCTGTTTTGATGGTGATTTTCAAAGCCAGATTTTATAAACTGTTCCATAAAAGAAGATGGCTGGACAACAATAGGTTCAATTTAAATTCTGTAAGTGAATTACAGCTCTAAAACCGACAGAAAGTTGAAAGCTAGGAGTGTGAATCCTTCACACATAACACAAAATTACTTTTATTGATTTATTTTCTCTAACCTCAGATTAAGTTATTTCTCCTTATTTTAAGTCAGATATTATTTTTTCCTGTCCTTTTCTGCTGACTGGATGTTTTGTTTTAGTTTTGTTAGTAGAAAGGATTCTCTTATAAGATAAACCTGAAGATCCTAAAGCCACGTTGACCACAGAGCAATGAACTAGCCTCACAGAAATAACCATCTTCCTCCCACCCTATCCTCCTGCAAGTTTCTTGTACAATAAAATTGCACAAGCATAGAGAAAGACATAGGCTTTGCAAACAAGATGTAGATATCAAAAAATCCAAGAGGGAAATTAAAATGACGTTGTTCTTGTCTTACTTTTCTCTTTACTGCCTGTCAAGAGCTTATGTTAATGGAAACCACTGTCTCAGAGTTTTTAAAATGCTTTTTCCCTCATTTCAGCGTTAACAAAAACCCTAAAATTAAAGGACAGCATTAGGCAAACTCATTAAAATAAGTTCTATATGCAAACAGTCATAAAAATACACACTGCTTTCATATCACTGCATGTCGAACCTGGAAGATTCCAAGCTTTGGGGCAAGTCCTGTCCTCATCCTAACCCTGCACTGAGACATGGTTGTGCATGAGGACCCTAGGCACCTCTCTTTCCTTGTCCTTCTTTGCCCTTGGTGGGAAGGAGGATGGCCAGAGGAGACAGGAGCTGTAACCAGCTCCCAGTACAGACCAACAGTGGACCATGAGCTCCTTGCAAACTGCAGTGCCCTCCCACAACTCCGTGCTTATAGAGCCACCAGGTCCTGTTTCAGGATCAAGAACGCTCAGCCCTGGCCAGAGACAAGATGTGCCTTGCAGAAATTCCCTGTCAGACCAGTTGCTTCGTGCAAACAAATATAAAATCATGTCTTACCTTATTTTGGTATCATTAGGTGGATTTAGTTCCCACCAAAAGATACCTAATCCTCTTCTGCTGGTGAAGATAGGAGGGATTTTGCTATTTGTGCCGTAATTTCTAGAAAAAAACTGATTAAAAAGCTGCTGAAAGAAGTGTGTCTGCAACTGGCATCATACACATAAATTCAACCCAGGAAACTTGTGCATATTCTTATTAAAATCCCTTTACCCCTCAGGGATTCCAACGTCTAAAGAGAAGGACCAGCCATTGAAAGATACAGCAAATAAAAAATATTGTCACCTCTCCGCTTTTACTCCTGATATGTTGCATGACCTACTATAAAGACAGAAAATGAAGAAATTCAACTGTCCCTACGTCAGCTGAGCAACTTCTCTCTTTTTCCATAACCTGTTATTTTCTCACTGCCATAACTTGTTTTCTCACTGACCATTTCTAGGAGATAAAAAGACAGTGTTTCAAAACACATCTTTCTTCACTTTATTTTTAAAGGAAAACAAGCTGAAAAGATTTCTGTGACATGGGCCTATACTGGTGTGCTGTATCATTGAGGGCTTGTTTTGTATCGATGGATTGCTGTGTGAAAACAAACATAAGGAAAGGCAAAGAACAAATTTTGGTTTGTTTTTCCTTTTTCTATTGTGTATAATCCATAGTCTGTCACGGCAACCCAAGCCACTGTTCCCTGTAGGAAACTTAGAACAAAAGCAGGAGTCTTGAATAAAATATTTTGTAAGACGTGTTCCTGTTGCTTGCTAGTGGGGCTAAGTCTGTGTTTTCACAGTTGTATGAAAGCAGACTTCTCTGAAAGATGTCATTGTAGGCTGTCTGTTTGTTTCCACTACGAGTTCTGTCTTTGTAACTGACAGCTAAATAAACCATTTGGTATCTCTGTTAACTTAAATCCTGCTGCTGATCACCTAGCAGGAAGCAAGTCAAATTCTACACGCTGTTTTTTTTAAGTAAAAATTTCCGGATACAGTCCTTTCTGCAGCACTCATTTAGCACCGTGTACCCACAGACCACCAGCGTAGAAACCATTTTTTTTCTTATTAGTTAACTCTTTCTTGGGCCACACTATTTGCAGAATATTGTGTCTAAGTAGCCTTCATCTGTGACTGAATTCTCACTGAAACAGAAGAACACGGGATATGAAAAGTGAGATTAATATATGGCACACAGACAATTTTCTGACAACCTGATGGATGACTTGATTGCTGCTTTGGAGGAAAAAATGTTATAGGACTAAATTCAGAATGTAAGTAAGCCTGGAGGCTGTCTAATTTACTGTGGCTTACATCAGTTCTAAGTAAAGACTGGAGGCACTGTGCGTATGTCAAACACATCTAGATCTTCCAAAATCTGTCTGCTCTTGGTTTCCTTTATCTCTACCTGAAATTTCCTTCAAGCCAAGAGGTATGCGCACTTACCTTCCTATACATTTATTGAATTACCTGATTTCTTGCCACAATGAGGTAGCAAATTTACTGAAGGCTTCTAAACTAAACCTGGTTGGAAGAAATACATAAAAAATTGTAAGAAATATAAAATTATAATTCTTAATAAATTTAATATAACTAAATGCATAATTATAAGATTTACAAAGAACTATGCAAGGAGGAACACCCAGATCAGAAACTCTTGATCTGAAAATGGGACCTGTGCCAAAACAGATGCTCAACAAAAGGAAGCACAGAGATTCACTTGTCTTACTAATGAAGGATCAACTTAGTGATGGTTTTGGCAAGCTTTGGAAAGTCTGAAACCTTGGTAAATGGCAGGTTGTCATCCTCTTTTATGGCTTTAGACTTTCCATAAGCTCCCTAAGGCCTAGGCACCGTGTATGCATGGACTTGTGAAATGCAGTGCATGGAGTTGGTCGTAAAAAGCTGCCACGTGTACAGAGGTCGGTGCAACATGAGATGGCATCTGCTGTGTCTTTCACAACCAGAAATTCCCTCAGAAGAGCTAGTGGGCTGGTCTTCCCCAGAGCAGAGAGACAAGCTCTGCACTTGTGCAGTAGGCAGTGCCCTCTATTTCTTCCCCTTTGCAAAAGCTTGCCCAGACTGGAATCATGCACTCTGTCTTAATAGAGGGCTTAAAAAAAGGGACCTAAGAGGAAGAGTCCCTCCAAATATTTTTGTCTGAGGCAAAATCCCAAATCTTAAATACTTGAACATCTGAACATAATTACCCCATCCCTGGGGTTAGTGAAAGTCAAGTCTGGGTCCAAATTCACGCCCATGCCAACCAGAATTCTGCATCCATAAAACCCTGAATTACGGCCCCCAAACCCCAGATCAGACATTATAGTCTGAGTACAGCAGACAGCATCAGAAAAAGGAAAATGTTCCTTAAAAATTGTTCATCACCCCCAATGAACTGGTGTGATCACGTTGCCAAGCAACCGCACTGCATCTCTGCACCTCCGAGACCCATAGGTCAAAACCCAATGTCAACAGGAAAGTCTGAGAGTCCAGTCAGGATTACGACACATGAATATTGATAAGAAAAAAGACAAAAGAGGGTATGTATCTGCAGCCCTGTTTTTTGAATTAATATTGTTCTTGATGGGGCTACGAGTATAAGTGGAAGGTGTTTTCAAAACCCCAAGAAAAATACAGGTGGTTTTCATCTTGCAAAGACTTGGTTATTCGATTTGCAGGTCAAGCAGATATTTTGCAACTACTGTAGAAACACTTAGAAAGACCCTGAATACTTGGATCTTGACCCTCACTGACTTATTCCAGAGGGAAGCCGCACTGTTTTTCACCAATAACAGCAGATATTTTCTATTGTCTTCCCATGTCAGTGTATTTTCTTCATGTTTCCTCTTGCCAAATGTTTTAGGTAGCACCATGCTGTCCTAGAACATAAATTGTTTCTGAAGGCTGGAATGGAATATACTTTCCTTTGCACCCTTCTCGGGTGACAATCATGTTTGTGTCCAAGATTGAGCTGAAGTGGAAAGAAGGACAGATGGATATGGGACTCCCTGCTAAGCCCTGCCTCTGTCACGTCGTTCACTGGAGAAACAGCAGCAGCCAGGAGAAACACTATGGGCTGGAGGCAGGCTACATCGGGGCTGGAGGCTGGTTACTTTGGGAAGGGGGGACATGAGGTAGGAACTAGGTGCCTTTCAATAACTAGTTTAATTGGCTCTTCTCCAAAACAGCCCTTGAAGTACTTAAATGGAAATAGGGACTGACCTGGGAAATCAATGTAATCCCAGGGAATTTCTAAGCTAATAACTAAACACAAGGAGATTAGAAAGTCAGATAATACCAAAGAGTGAGATAGGGGGAAATAGACTAGCACATTTCTGCACTAAAATTCGCAAGGTTTGCTCACCACCCTTACGAACAACACACAGAACTTCACCAAGTAAAAGAATCACATCAGTTTATGAGGCAGATGTTGTGCTTTTATCCCAAAATCTCACTAGCAAGAGGAAAGTAGGTGACAGACAGAGCAGCCAGGTAGCACAGCAACATCATCTCTGTCAGCAGTGGAGCAGGATTAGCCAGAGGGTTGAAGATTTGTAACAGAGACCATAATGCGGATGGTAAAGCACTTGCTGTAAATGCAGAGCAGAAGCAATGTGGAAGCCCACAAAGTGCTTCAAAGAAAGACTTAGCCATTACTCACAGATCTCTCAAATAACAAAAAGAGGAAACGAAATGAAATGAAAGTAATGCAGGCCAGGGAGCAGGCAGAGACACTTCTTGAAGTGGAGATAGCCAACAGGAGGAAAGAGGTATTAGTCACAGGGTCAATGAGAAGCACATTGTGTTTCATTTTGCAAATCGTAGATGAAATCTGTTGTCGAGAAACAAGGTAAAGCTTTTCAATAGTATGTTTGCAAGTTCAAGTGTGATCAAACATAACTTATGATAAGAATCTAAGTTACTGAACAGGTGATTTGAAATAATCATGCAAGCACAAGAAAGCTATTAAGTCCTTGATAGCTCTGGCAAAGAGGTCAATAAGGGCACATCCAATTTAGATTACGAACAGTGAGAACCATCGTATTTTAGACTGCATTATACATTGCCTGTGGAGTGACTTGTTTCATTGAGAGTTTATAGCAAAACTCTTTCATGGAGAGTTTGTAGCAAAGTTTGTTCATTCTCCAGACAATGCTGCTGTCCCTGTGTGTGACACCTCATGTTTGCACATTTCTGATGCTTCCTCATCAATAACTTCTTGGGTAACTAACCAAAACTGGTGAGGCATGTTCTCAAATTAGATAGCTTCAAAGGCAAAAGGATTTGCTTTTGTTGGTGGGCACTAGTCAGTGAGCTCTCCGATGAAGCGAAAGCACATGGCAACTGACAGGCAGCAGCTAAAAGACATACCATGGTTGCTCACCACATATTGAAATTTACTAGCACTTGACCTGAAGAGTGAATGTCTATGTAAATAGACATGGTTCATGCAGTGCAATTTTTGGCTCTTGGACCCTGTATTCCTCTGTTGTGGTCTTCCATCTCCTAGTTCTCATTCTCCCTCAAATTCTCCTGCCTGAGCAGAGGATCCCAGGCAGCAGGCAGGCAGCATGGTCCTGCACACCATGTCATGCCTGGCAAGGGTCCTCCTGGGAGAGGGTAGGGGATTGTGAGGTCGTTACTACTGCTGTGGCTTTTGAGTAGATCACTGACTGGAGAGCACCAGATTTTGGCTGCTTTTCCTCTGTCCCCGGGGCACACGTGCTCCCTCTCAGTTGCTGTTGAAAGAGGACTCCCAGTTTGCTGGCAGAGCTAGGCAAAGAGGTTTGTGCACTTGGGCCTCTGTAGGACAGAATCACTGAATCACATAGTGGTAGAGGCTGAAAGCGACCTCTGGGGGTCATCTAGTCCAACCCCCCTGCCGAAGCAGGATCATCTACAACAGGCTGCATAGGACCCTGTACAGACAGTTTTAGAATATCTCCAGAGAAGGAGACTCCACAGCCTCCCTAGGCAGCCTGTTCCAGTGCTCCCTCGCCCTCTGAGTAAATAAGTTCTTCCTCATGCTCAGCTGGAACTTCCTATGCTTCAGTTTGTGCTTGTTGTCTCTTATCCTGTCACTGAGCACCACTGAAAAGAGTCTGGCCCCATCCTCTTCACACCCAAACTTAAGATATTTATAAGCATTTATAAGATCCCCTCTCAGCCTTCTCTTCCTCAAGCTAAACAAGCCCAGCTCCCTCAGCCTTTCCTCGCAGGAGAGATGCTCCAGTCCCCTCATCATCCTCGTAGCCCTCTGCTGGACTCTCTCCAGTAGCTCCTCATCTTTCTTGGAGTGGGGAGCCCAGAACTGGACAGAGTACTGCAGATGGGGCCTCACTAGGGCAGAGTAGAGGGGGAGGAGAACCTCCCTCGACCTGCTGGCCACACTCTTCCTAATGCACCCCAGAATGCCATTGGCCTTCTTGGAAGCCAGGGCACACTGCTGGCTCATGGTTAACTTGTCACCCACCAGCACTCCCAGGTCCCTCTCTGCAGAGCTGCTCTCCAGCAGGTCCGCCCCAAGCCTGTACTGATGCATGGGTTTGTTCCTCCCCAGGTGCAGGACCCTGCACTTGCCCTTGTTGAACTTCCTCAGGTTCTTCTGTGCCCAGCTCTCCAGCCTGTCCAGGTCTCGCTGAATAGCAGCACAGCCTTCTGGTGTATCCACCACTCCTCCCAGTTTTGTGTCATCAGCAAACTTGCTGAGGGTACATTCTAACTCTTCATCCAGGTCATTGATGAAAAAGTTAAACAAGACTGGGCCTAGTACTGACCCCTGAGGGACACCACTAGTTACAGGCCTCCAACTCGACTCAGCACCACTGATAACAACACTCTGAGTTCCGCCATTTCAGCCACTTCTCAGTCCACCTCACTGTCCACTCATCTAGCTCACACTTCCTGAGCTTCCCTAGGAGGATGTTATGGGAGACAGTGTCAAAAGCCTTGCTGAAGCCAAGTTTGACAACATCCACTTCTTTTCCCTCATCTACCCAGCCGGTCATGCCATCACAGAAAGCTATTAGATTGGTCAAGCATGATTTGCCTTGGTGAATCCATGTTGATTATTCCTGATAACCTTCTTTTCCTCCATTTGCTTAGAGATGACATCCAGAATGAGCTGTTCCATCACCTTTCCAAAGGTGAGGCTGACTGGCCTGTAGTTTCCTGGGTCCTCCTTCTTGTTTTTTTTGAAGACTGGAGTGACATTTGCTTTCCTTCTGTTCTCAGGCATTTCTCCTGTTCTGCAGGACCTTTCAAAGATCATGGACAGTGACTCAGCAATGACATCTGCCAGCTCCCTCAGCACTCATGGGTTCATCCCTTTGGAGCCCATGGATTTGTGGGTGTCCAGTTTGCTTAAATCATCTCTCACCCAATCCTCCTCAACCAAGGGAAGAGGACCTTTGAAGAGCTGACAGACAATGTAGTTTGGAAATGCATTGATCTGTGGAGGCCGAATATCTTCCACCATTTAGAAAAACCAGGAAGTTCACACATTTATACTCAGCGTGCCTGAAAAGTTATGCCATGCTGCCCATCCGGATTTCATACAACCATTTCATCCCCTGGAGACATTGCCCAGTGGTGAAGCTACATTTTTTAAAATGCTTGCACTTCTTTGGAGACAAGGCTTTGCCATGAGGGAAACAAACATCACCAGAGTTCCGGGACATCTGTTGTTGCGAGTAAAGCTCATACGAACTGTCTGTGTCCCTGATTGTGAAGCCTTGTTCGACTCCTCATCTAACAGAGAGTCGGTCTCGTCTCACTGTTAGGAGCTGGCTAGGTGGCATTACAACTACAGAGGTGCAGCAGAAGCCACTCATACCCCCTATTCCTTCTTCACTGACACATGGCTTGCCCATGCCCCAAGACACAGCTCTCCCACCCCAGAGCAGCAGCCAAACATCCAACTGGAGCCCTTACCGTGCAGGACTGTGGCAGAGAGCCTCAAGCATCTGCCTACCCTCCCTCTTCAACACTGAATATTGCAGTCGAATTGGGGGGGAAGACACAGAGGTTGCTCTGGTACAAAAGTCCACCTGCTTTCCAAAGACCCCCATCAGAAATTTCAGACAATTGAATAGATTTTTGTCACTGGCTGGACAGATGTTGGGTCTCATGAATGACAAATATAGCATGGCTGTCGGTCCAAATTTCAGCTTGCTTACAAGTATGTGAATTTGTTTTACATCTCCATTTCTGTTACAAATTGTAGAAAGAGTGGACTGTAGTTAACTTAGGGAGTAACGTCAGCACCAAGAGAACAGACATCAAATATTCAAAACAATGTGATTACAGAATGTGCCAACTTGAGAAGGACATTTCTGTTTCAGGAGTTTATTAGAAGCAATTCAAAGGCTTTCTGTTTCACCGCTTCTGCTCCACAAGCACTGCCTTTCTTGACATTTTCCTACAGCCTGATGTACCCTGGAGAGCTGGTTGGGCTTGTTAGGCACAATAGGTCAGACCTGCCAACATATGTTGGGCTAACAGGGTTTCTGCACTTCCCCCCAGGAGCAAAGAGATGGGTATAGAAACTTTCCATTCATTTACAAGGAAGCCTTTCTTAAGCAAGGCTAGGCAAATCTTGCAAAATATTTAGTCGGAATATTACCACTAATGTTCATATTATTTACCTCCAACATACTGTCTCTTTTATCTGTTTCCCTTCTGCAAATATTCATAAAACAGTTTTGCTGGCACAGCTATTTACAGGAAGAGAATATCAATATAAAATATATGAATTTTCACATAGTGATAAAATTTTACATTTACAAGCATCAGTATGTACACCAACACATTCATTAAGCCACATAAAAAAAATACTGCCATGTGACTTTTCCAGTCAATCACAAATAGCTATTGCATCTCAAGTACCACGTGTTCACAAGGTACCATATATGAGCAGTCCAAAGAGACAAATCCATTAACATTTGTAGAATGCATGGACTAATCCACAATTTTAATGAAATGGGATCTTGAATTTATTTTTATTAATGACATTTATGAATTAGAGTGCTTCTGCAAACGCTGTAGCAGCAGAGAAAACTGCTATCCCACAAGTAGAGAAACAGGTTATAGTCACAGAATAAATGGCTGTGTAATGTTATTATTCTCGGTAGTTTTGTTTTCACTTTATAGTAGCACCTACAATGAAATCCTTTCCAACTGTCAACAATGTTTTTTGACTTCCTGAAGACGTAAGCCGTCAACCTCATACAATATCTGAAAACTCTGGTGTACATTTTACACGAAAGGAGGGGGAATTTTGAGCTAGTGTCTTCACCTCAATCACTACAGTATTTTCATATACTAAAACATCAAAAGTAAACTCAAAATGAGGTTAGAAACAAATATTTTCAGCATTTTATTCTTGAAATGCACGTTTCCTTGAAGCAGGACATACAAGCAACACTCCTGAAGAGCGACAAAGGGCTCAGTCCTGCAGAGTGCTAAAGGACATTATAATGCATAAGGAGATTCTGAAGCAGTTTCATATATAACTGTACTATCATCCCTTTATTCCTTGATGCCAGTTTAATTCTCATCTGAAGTGCAGGTAAGAGCTCTAGCTGATAAAGACCTTCAGGGAAGCATTGCAGAGGTAAAGCTCTGAGCTATTGCATGTAAAAGACAAGGGTATTGTATGAGAAGTTTTCAGTCAGTTTTTGAAGGAAAGTAATGCCAGAAGTTCATATAAAGTGAACAAGTAGTAAACTTAGAGAGCTTGTGCATGTATGCTGAAGATAATAAATAGTATCTGGAATACTGTCAATAAGTTTTTTTTAAAAAGCTCTAAAATAGTAACACTACTTGTTCCTTGTGCAGACTCTCCAAAATACGTCTAGTATAAACACTTACTTTCTCCTTAACCAAAGCAAAACCTAAATGTACACGGAACACGCTGTGATTTCCCTCCCTGCCTCTCTTTCCTCTGTTAGTTTTCTTGCTTCTCTCCCCTGAAGAACCGGCTGTTTTTCGCAGTCCCCATGCTCTTCACTGAGAGCAAGCTTTGCACAGGAGTCCTGGTCCCCTGGCAATCAAAGAACATGCTCCTTTCACTTTCATTCAGCAATATTTGCTGTTGTACAAAGTTTTTAACTGCCATAATGCCTCAGAACCTCCCATTTCATGTTAGCATGGCATTTTCTGCACAGCCTTACCTCACACTTCTGGAGTGAAATGGTAACTCTGTACCTGAAGATGTAGCCCCGACTTCCTCCTGTGGATCATCCATTAAGGACATCAGATTTGTTCCTTGGTTTTTGCGCTTTCTAAATGGACATTTTCTGTATCATGTTGCTAGAGTATAGTACTTAATCTCATGAATTTATCATTTGTTCCTTTTGTTTGTTATTAAGACAAGGAAGAGAGGGTTCATCCTGTAGAAAAGTTACACTAGCATTTTACTCCCAGAGAGTTATTTTTTCAATCAATGCACAACCAGTATGCTTTTTCTTTTCATCATCAGAACAGCCCCACCACGTTTATCACAGTCATATATTAAATTTTGGGATAGCTTTGTAAAATCTAGAGAGCACAGCTAACAGGCAGTAAAGATGCCTTACCACTTTAAGAATCTCTCTAAGTTTAGTTTAACAAACACAGAATTCCCAGTGTTCAAGTTGTCAGATAAAAATGGATGCCTGTCTGCTCTGGTCATCTTTTTGGATTTCTTTTTTTTCTGTTTGTTTAGCTCAGGGACTGGAACAGTAACTGTGGCAAAGCTCAAATTGTAACGGCATACGACAAAGTCAGCCTGGTTTTGCCTGCAGAGTGCCAGGAGGCATATTATTTTTTCTCACCTGAGTCCAGATACTATTTCAGGAACAATATGTCACACTGAAAATACTTTAGTCTTTAATCTAGCTTCTGGTTCTGAGACATCACAGCTTTCACATGGATGAGGTCCCTGATACTAGTACAAACCATTACTTCATCAATATTCTCTTTGCCAAAGTTTTACATGTCTCTTAATTTATTTACAACCCCCTGAAAAGTGTCTATAACCTTAAACACTTAGACTCCCCAGAGAATAGTGAAAGCAAATTTAATTGGGTAGCACTGTCCAAGGCTGTTTGCCAGGACTCTGTAGAATGGTCTACTGAGGTTATACATTTTGCTCTGCTCAGTCTGTCTGTCATTTAATTTATTCCTGGCACTGCGTAGACATCCAATATTGTAACAGTGCCTAGCTCCCCGTAATAAATACAGAATCTCACAGTGCTGCCTAACTTTGTGGCTTACATAAGGGTGACACGGGGGCCGTGTGATGGACAGATAACTTCCACAGCCAAGGTGTCAATCTGTGCTGTCCCCTACGTTTCACTAAGGTCCCTTCTGATGTGGAAACTATGCAGAAGCTGTCCTATGTTTGCTCCTTGTACAGGAGTGACTTTTGGAGAACACAGGCTTGACATCTCTCGCTCAGCTCTGCTTTCTGCTCCAGGGATAGATTGTCACACACAGCCACTGTTTTTATACAGATCTTTGTCTGCCAAGACAGAATGGGATCCACAGTGGGATCCTCTGAAGGAGAATTAGCCTTTTTAACCACATTAACCCTATCACTGTGAAGTTTTACAACATCTGAATCACTACTTTGGACTTCCTAATCAATTTTTTATATCCCTGATACACAGGTAATATTTCTTGCATGTCCAGCTACAAGAAGGTTTCTCAGAATAGACTGAAACTTGTTTCAGCACAAGGAAAAGAAGTACATTGTTTTCTTACTTCATAAGGTCTGCAATGAGGAAAACAATAGGTTCCACAATTCAACAACATGTTACAGTTTTTGGCACAAGCTATTCCTTTCTTACAGTATTCCTATTTCTTCCTTACTTCTAAGAAAGAAACAGAACTATGTGAGACGTAGTGGTTTCCTTACAGGATGCAGCAACATTTTTTTCTTTTTTTCCTTTTGTCAACCTTTTTCTCTCTCCTGAAGGCTGACTGGTCTTTCTTCCTTCAGTGTTTCAGAGAAACAATTTCAGTGGGGTCTGTGCAGAAGTGCAATCCTCTATGTCTTTGCATACTCAGTGACATATACTCTTTTGGTCTGTACTCATGGACACACAAATTATCAGATAGCTCCTTCTCCAGAAGTGTTTCTCAGAATATGCTCTGTCCTGTTAGCACTGTTTTCCTCCATGCCAGAAAGCAGGAAAGGTTTCCGCAAGACTGAAGGAGAATCACCAATAGCATGGTGGATACAATATTAACATTGAAAACCGTGACCACCATTGCTCCACATACATTTATTCCTGCCATTGATGGAGTGAATATCAAAAAGTTATCTTGTAACTTCAGACACGTCTCATTGTGGACTGTGACTGCTACACCAGCTTCAATTCTGCAGTGACAAATCTTTCAAGTCACTGGAGGGTCTTGATTTTTACCTCTGCACAGGCTTACTGACTGTGATGAACTTGAATAAATATGCATGTTCCCTTTCTGTTAATTTCTTAATTAACGACTGAAATCAAGCTAAAGGTGGCAAAAAAGAAGATGTACTAGATGTATATCTCTTCACAGTTTTCCCTTCTCATTTGACTGCAAGTCAATCCTTCCACTAGCATCATTTTCTTAGTTGTAGTTTCTTTAGCAGAGTGTAACATGTAGATTAGAGAAACTCTTATCAGTATCTCAGTAGCGTAATATATTAATCTTGACAAAGCCTATGTGAGGTCAGGAAAAGCTTACTATACCCCTGACAGATGCAGAACTGCAACACAGAGAGACTAAATTCTTTTTCTTGGGTTACAAGAGATGTTTGTGGCAGACTGGGGCACAGATCCCTAGATTAACGCCCTTACCAGTGCCTTTCCTTTGTCATGACTGACCATCTGAGTAGATAATTAATCCTCATTTACTTCTAAGAATATGTTGATGATATAAAAGATTTCCCATTTTTACTCACACTGCTGAAAACCAGCATGGACTGGGGTTTCCAGCTGCAGTATCTTGGTATGACAATTTTGGGAAGGTAGTGAGCATCGCTGCATGAGACAGGATGTGGTCGTGGCATGCCTGTCAACCTCTTTCCAGAGAGGGCACTGAGAATGGTGTTTTTATAACATGACAGGTCAGCAAAGAAATACCTTGCCATGGACACATACAGAACTCAGGATTCAGTTAAATTCAGTTATTAGTAAGGAATATTGAGAAAACTGGAAAGTATCAATAGGCATACTCTGGAAAATACACTGAAAGCTGTCATTTCTGCTGTAGTTGATATGTGTTGTTAAAGTGCTCTGACAAATCAAGTTATATACTGTCAAAAAGTAACACTTGTTCTCCTGTGGCATGAGTTGAAAATGAGGAAAATAATGGACTTTGCATTTTGGCTGCAAATACATTTAGGATGCAGCATTTTCTTTGCTACTTCAAATTTTATTAAAAAAAAGCCAGCTTAGTGTAGAATCAATACCTGGGTTCTTTTCCGCATGGTTATGGTCTTTCGTGCATTCTTTAGATAGACCTGGAGAGGAGTACAGTGTTATAATGGCCTGCCCAAGGCCTTATACTGAACAAGTTATTCAAACTTGTAACTTGGGTTAGGATTTAGGACATTTTTTAATTTCTAATCTATCATACCTTTGCCCACAGGAGTGTCATTGTGTTTTTGGTGAGGGATTGAGACCATCTCTCAGTGAGTTATTATTAGTTGTTTAAACCTCGTGAAAATGTTGTGTAAGATTAACTTGTCAGCGTTGTGATTTCCACTGCATCTTGCTACACGAGCACGTCTTACAATAAATTTTGTAGATTAAGGGAGTTTTTTTCAACGTCTTCAATATTATTAAGTCTTCTAGGGGAAATAGGAGATCATACACCCTATCCTCCCACTAAGAGTATGAACCAAATTTTTAAAAAGAAAATCTGAATTCTATCAATTTTCAGCAGAAAAATACAACATTTGTGAAATTCAACTTCTGCACTTACCAATGGACATTCAGAACAATGAAGTCATCAGCCTTTATTGGATTTAGAAAAGATTATTAAAGTCGCAAAAACAAACTTCTTAAGCTCTCCTTGATTTGAGCAGTAGTGTGAGCACCTAGTCTAGACTGGCAAAGACACTGAGAGGTCTTGTGAAAACCAAATGGTGTTAGTAGTCTCACTGCTTTTTTTTTTTTTTTGCTATGAGGGTACTTGAAGAAAGAGTGTAACACTTCTTACACTTAAATTATTTGCATCTATCTCATATATTGTATGTTTTTATATTGTGTGGTTTCAAGTCATCATTAGAGAGGCATGTAGTCCCCTCTGGTGTCTCTCACTACAGTTATGCAGTATTATGAAAATCATTTCAATAGAACATTCAAAAGCACTGTGCTCCAAAAATATGGAGCCCTAAAGCCTAAGACTCTCTTTCTCAATAACAAACCCTGAAACTCTATTTTTCAATAACACAAGGTAGTAATAATCTGAGTTTTTTACATTTCCCATTCAGAAACATCTAGAAAATTGAAAAGTATCTTTTTTGTTGAATAGAAGTTTTTACTTTTTTCAAGTTCTGAGATTTTTTTCAGTGAAGAACTCACAAAAATGAGGGGTTTTTCCTTTCCCTTGTTATTTTTCCCTAATTATCACAGGGAAAATTAGGTAAAGAAAAAAATTTAAACTATAGATGAAGTTCTAAAAAACTAAAATAATCAATATTCTGCTTTTCAAAAGCCAAAAATATGATTTCTATTTCCATTTCATTCCTAGGAAAGCAAAAAAAAATTTCTAACACTTCAAAAGTTTTCAAAAACTTTTTGAAGAGTTAGATTAATATTTTTTGATGTTACCCAGCACATATAATCATAATTTGCATCTTATTTGTGATGAAAAGAGAATTTTGCTCTTGATTTCAGGACATTGTTAAGTCTTTCAAGATCAATATGAATAAAAAGAGCTATGAGATCGATGATGAGGCTACAATTTCTTTTTCAGTCCATTCCTTCCTCCCTTAATGTTTTTTTTGCCAAAAGAATGGAATAACTACCTGAGAGGGGAAAAAAACAAACCTGCAAAAAGAAAAGGTCTCATGGGAATTCTAAGACACACTCTACAGTGAATTGCATTATTTCTTACATTACCAGTTACTGGCTCCTTTATTTTACCACAATCCATGCAGTCGAATGCGTCATTCAGAGGGTGGATTTTTGATTAGAGATGGGGCTTGCTGCAGTGTCTGTTGTGCACACCCCAGGAACAGTGACATGTCCTGACACTGGGTGGAAAAACCCTCCGTAAAACTGAAAGCAAGATCAGAAATCAGTAACATGTATGAGTGCTTTTTTCCACTTTCCACAGAGATGGGAAGAGCAGAGCATGCCACTACATAATCCTACAGAGGATTTAGATTCAGGCAGGGTCCAAGAATTGACATTATCTAAATACTATCACTAATTCACTTCCTGCTCTTTGGTGTTGCAGCATTTCACACAATACAGAATCAGAGTGAACCAACTCTGTTTCTATTTTAAGACACATGCTGCTACCCACCAAGTCTTACTGGGTCCAAGGTGGAAGGACAAGACAAAAGCTTTCCAGCTTTACAGCACATGGCACATGGCTGCTGAATGAGATTTAGCATCCAACATTGCTCTTGTCTTTGATGCACTGCAGGTACAGCAGAGCTAACTGATCCATCAGTTTCTGAGTCATGACTGGCTGTTGGCTCCCATAGCTCGTGTTTGAGTGAAGGTTTCCCTGTGAGTCATGATACCAAGCTCATGGCTGGAGAGGTGCTGAAGACAATGGTCTGAGGCTGACATTTAATAGTGAGCTGCCATTCACAGGAGAAGAAAGACCACCCATTTAGGTGATCTGTCCCTCAAAACACTCTGCTTACCACCAGTGGCTGGGGTGCTCTTATTTCTGTCTCAATTTCAGAGAAAATGGGTTATCTTCTCTTCCCACTGTAACACGTTCTTTGTCCTCTTATAGTTACAGTTACAGGTCTCTTTTTCATTTTCACTGTTCAGCAACTTTGCTCCCAGTTTGGTCATGATGATATTCACTAATAGCCACTACCAGGAGCTTTTTTATACAAGCTCTGCTCTGATTTATAACACAAGGATAAGTCCATGGAAAGCTGAGGGTAAGTCAATCTGTAAGCACAGCTAATCTGGAGGCAAGCATCACGAGTAAGTTGAGAAGGTTGAAATCTTTCTGATACTAACATAATAGACAACACCTCAAAAAGAGAAAATGGAAACATTTTGCACACACTATTTTGGGAAATCTCTCCTTTCTCTTTCCCTCCCTCTGTGCTCATACAAGTTTTTTTTTTAAATCTGCAGGCACAGTAGTGCAATTTTCATCACCATGATAGTCAGTGGCTGTGGAATGGCATTTTACATCACACTGATATTTTGTGGGAACCAAATTCAACTCTTCTTTATAAGGAATTTGCTCCACTAGCAAGGTCATATTTAATATCCTCCCTGTCTGTAATAACTGGTATATTTAAGATTTCTGTTGCAGTGCAAACTATGCAAAGTTGGTTAATTTAATACCATTTGTATTCCAAAGAATATTGGTGCTAAAGAAAGAAAGAAAGAAAGAAAGATATACTCCATCACAAATACTTCCTGAGACATGTACATTAATAACATTTATAATTGGAAGGTTTTTTTGCTATCGTTGCCAGTACTACACTCTCTCTTTCCAAGCACATTAGCTCTGCTCCATGCATGCACAAGAAATTAATTACAGTATCTCAATATTTGTGGTACTTTTGCTCTCCAGAAGCTGTAAATCTTTGCCGAAACTCCTAAAGTATTTTTCTACAGTGACTTTTGAATAGATAGTTATGGTTGGTTCAAAGCACCTTGTCTGTGCTTCCAGCAGAGCTACCTCCAGCAGTCTCTTGGGAGAACACACAGCTCCCAAGGACTAGATCAGGAATTGGAGCTCCTGTTTTCAGTGCTTTTTGCTGCACCTGAGTAATGTATCTGACATAATCTGAAACAGGTGGTGCGAATAACACCACGTAAGTTATGAACTGACGTCAGTAGTGTTGAAATAAGAACACTCCACCATTTTTGCTAGCCTGGATATGCAAATTACACATAGCGTACAGGCACTAATTTTCAACTGAAAACACCTTGTTTACAGAGCATCTTAAATGCTTTCTTTTATGGCAAATCTCAGAAATAACAAGCTATGTGCAAAGATTCAACAAGAGTTTTGTCTTCTGTGATAATTTTGTTTCCTCTACTCTTTGCAATTTCACTGTAAAGCCCTAGATAATAGACATGCTTCTCTGCTGCAGCCTTGAGAAGAAAAAGGAGTTCTGACCTCCTGGGTCAGCCCTGTGTGATCCAGCCTGTTGAGGGACATTACCATGGATACTTGATCCTTAGAAATTGGAGAAAGAGAGAAATCACTATTCAGTCAACAATGCACAGCCAGGTTTAAAGCTAACTTCAGAGGGATCTGGCAAAGCAAGCAAATCTGCTGTGAATAAGGATTCACTACTGTTGAGCAGAACCTTTTCTGCTAAGCGAGTGGAGGAGATGGCAAGCAAGCTTGCTGACCCATGCACCACTCCCAAGCTGTAAGGAAAGTGTCCTTGCAGATGTTTGTTTGCAACGTCACCTATTCAGCCAGATGCTGCCCAGCACTGACACGCTGGTATCCAGCACATCAGCGAGACCAGGTGAAAGTCAGCCAGAGGAAAGCAGTCAGTGCCAAGCGCTGCTCAGGCACCATCACTGAAACAGCAACAGAGCAAAACTGAACTGATCAGCCTGAAGTAGATGTAAAACAGCTCAGGGGAAATAAAATCCTTTCTGCTCCTGGTAGAAACAATTTCTCTCTACTATGCTGCCTTTACCCACCAACCACAACAACTCTGTTAATCTAGGTTTAAGCTGCCACTCTTTGCACTGTGTTTATTAAAAAACAAACAAACAAACAAGCAACTGTTCCTTAAGAATACATAAAACCTTTACATGAAACAATAGGTGTATTCCATCACCTCCCACTGTTCTCTTGGTGGTAGAACAATGCATATGGGGAGGAAGTCCCATTCAAGTAGCAGGGTATCATGAGAAGCTCAACAGCTCACAAGTGTTCTGTAAGATGCTACGACCATCACTGCATAAAGAAATTACCTCTGTTGTTCCAGCAATACTGACCTTGTCTCAGATATAAATATTTTTTCTGGTAAGTGGGTATTTAAAAAAAGTGGGGTCTGGGGGGGAAGGCAGAAGAAGGCATTATTTAAATGCAAAGAGAGTAATGATGATGAAAAATTACTTCAGTGAAGATTTGTTTGATGAAAGAGTGTGGTGCTCTGCTACTGAGATAAAAGTAAGATGATCAGCTGGGAAAATATATCTCAAAAATGTATGAAGTTCTTAAATTAGTGAACTACACCAAAGTGGAGAAGGAACAAAGGAAACCACACTTTCAGGACACCATCAAAGTCAGCAGGGAGCATCTGAATCAAGGCCAAAAGGACAGATATCGCTGTTGCCTTCAGTGTTCACCCTGCCATCAAAGGAGGACACCCTGTGGTTCACTTCTAAGGGAAATCTACTGCAACATTGTGCATTTTGTTTTCTTTTGCTCCTTTAAAGTGACATTAAAAATAGCATTTATTAGAAAGAACGGAGCTGGAAGTCCTGAGCGATACTTCTAAACAGAATTGTCAATTCTAAATGGTGGACCTAATTCTTATTTCCACTAATGGTCTAGCAATAGAAAGGGGTCATCATCTTGGTTTAATGTAGATTTCCAATCACTTTCATCCTCTACTTTCGACAGAAAGAAGATACTTGGAGTGAACAGTAAGAGTCCTGATATGCTTTAGGTCAGTAAGCAACAATGAGTGGTTCTTGGGTTGCCACTGGCACGCAAAAAAATCCCAATTATAATAAAAAAAATTAAAAACCTGTATGCCTCAATTTCCACATGTGCACAAAAGAAAACAAAGCAAGCCTTGTAAATAAGGGAGAGTAACTTGCAAATTTAAATTAACATTAAAAGTGCAACCTAATTTTTGTTGGTTTAAACAAAGACATTGTGGTAATACAGGGCAGAAATGTTCTTGAATTGTTTCTTTTTTAAGCCTAGTTTTTTTTTTAATTAATGACTATTGAGATGAACTCTTTACCACACCTTTCTTGTAAACACAAAATCTTGAGTTTTGGGAATAAATGAAACAAGAACAAGGCACACTGGAACAGGGTGTGTGCATGCTTGTGCAGAATGATTCAAATCACTCCATTTTCGTTAAGAAAAAACATATGCTGAACGTTTGAGTGTATTTTAAACCCAAAAATCTTGTCTGCTGCAGCATACCTCTGAAGCTTCCTCTGTGTAGATGAGCCCTATAGGTTTCAACCCAGAATAGGGCTCTCTCTTCCCAGCTTTCCAGTAATCCTTAGGCAATGCCAACAACAACTTTCATTACTGTTTGAGTAATAAACACTTATAACCGAGAAGCTGTCAAAGATGTAACATAGGCCACCATTATGAGACCACGTACCACATCACTTGCCTCCCTTTCTTGTTTCTGCGTGATGTAGATGAAGTCTATAGTTAGAGTTTGCTATTTTGTGATATAGTGTCTGAAGTGAATTAAAGGTTTGGCACTTATCACTTGCTATACAGATATATTTCCCCTGTTACTACATTCTTCACCACACATTAGGTGTTAGAATGCACAGCATATTGCAGGCGAGATGGGTGTTGCTTCCACAAAAATAAAAACTGTGAAATGGAGATTTTTTAATGATTTAGAATAAAGCATATTTTTGGATCATACAGATAATCTATGAGACTCTCTTAAAAATAAAAAAGCAACAAGTTCTGCCTTCTTTTTCTACTTATAATGTAACGATTTAAATTTCACAAAGCATATGGTGAGAATCAGAATTATCCCTTCTCCACCTACTACTTACAATTTCTTGCCTAGTGATTTCAGCACCTAATCTATAGTGCTAAAACCAATTAGTAATACATCAAAGGTTTTTGCAGTTGTAAATTTTGGACCACTACAGAACATTAGCACATGAGCTTCTCATTATAGACACAGATACATGTGATCTTTGATCCATGTGATAAAAGATATATTCAAAATATGTTTTCTCTGGCAACTTTACTATCTCCTAATTGAGGAAAAAAAGCTAATTATATAGTTCTTTGCAAGGCTGGAATTTGCTGTGATAAGGATTGTACACAAAAATTGAGTTGTAAATGAGAAAGGCTAATTACACTTTTTTCCTTTTTTCTAAAATTTTTTGCCTTCTAAAGTTACAGAAACTTACTTTTCACAAATCTTACTCTCTAGTGAATGGTTTGAGGTTTCAAGGAGTTTGCGGGATTAGTATTCTGAACAACACTTCAGCCCCGCAGGTGTGCTTAACTTTTGGCACAGAGCAGCCCCATCAAAGTCAATGAAACTAAGTCATGCCAGCTACAATTAGGCATCAAAGCATATATTAGTAAAAGCCATGTTCTCCTGTTGGGTGGTTCTCAGTATGTCTCTCCTATCTGCATGAAGTGTGTGGACCTAAAGTGAGTGATGAAATCGATGGTGAAGCAGCACATTCTATGCTTTACTACTCAGACTACTTGACAGGCTATTCATTTTCTCCTGCCATTTCCCATCCCTCCACACAGTCCTCGCATAGTCAGATACAAAAATAACAAATGGAACATTGCCATGTGATACTGGGTCACCAGGAACACTTATTTATAGTCCTCTTCTTCACCGGAGAGGTACTTTTCCATCCTTTGGAACCTGTGCCCAAGCCCAGCAGGTATCTGCCTGTGTTACCTTTGGTGGTACGTCAGGAAAGAAATAAAAATTGCTTGGAGCTGACGGGGAAATGTGACAGACTGGACATGTTTAGTGTGAGCTGTGGCAACCACACTCCAAAGTAGGCTGGGAGGGAGGGGGAGGCTGCAAGATCCAATCTCTGTTTCTTCCCTCTGCTTCCCGGGGTGAAGAAATGGGGTCTGTCTGAGGACAGAAAAAATAATTGAGAAGGGAGGGGTGAAGGGAGAGGAGGAAGGGGAGACAGAAGAGAGAGAGAGGGACAGAGGGAAGGAAAGCAAGGAGGAAGGAAAGGAGGGGAGAGAGAAAGACAGAGTCCTCCTTCCTCCTGCCCATGAAATCTCTTAGTCTCAGACCGAGTTGCTTAGATTTGCTACTGAGACAGATATTTTAATTTCACAGAATCACTGAATCACACTGCAATATCCAGCATAACTAAAAGCAATATCTAATCTGCAATGATTCAGAGAAGGAAACAGAAGCCGTTTGCTACAACTGTAACACTTTGCTACAAGAATTACAGAAATTTGTTGGAGATTTTTTCACTCTTGAGAAAAATTTTCCAAGCACCATTTGCAGGAGATTGCTCCGTACACTAGTTTCTTTGGGATGGAGGGTGCAGAGATTTCTGTTAACAGATAAGGTCAGATTCTCATTTTTTAAAATGCTTATTTCACTGATGAAGGGACAACACAAGAAAAAAAAATTAAATATATTAAAGCTATTTCTTAACTTGTGTTCACATCAGGTTAATCCCCTTTTTCAGTTTTTGAACTACAACAGTGTTCTTCAAAGTCGCATTTGGGGTACCATCAGGTATTCCACAACCCCTTTTCCTAGCTACATCTTCCACACTTACCCTGATCAGCAACTCAGGATGCCTTCTACATTGCCTAATTTATCTGCTAGGGTTCTTCATGTCTCAATCATGTCCAGAAAAGACTCTCCCTGGTGTAATTAGGGTCACCACACTTTGAATATCACTGCTGGTGAAGACCGTGGGTGAGTCATCATTGGGATCCTTTTTCTGGATTGCTCCTCCCAAACCATTGAAATCCCCAAATATGACTTCTGAAATATCTACATTAAAGCACAACTGAATAATGTAATCTCTTTCTCCATCTCTCCTGCCAAATGGCACAGAATAAATCTAATTCAAAAATTTTTTCTTTGGTTCTGAGGCAGACACACAGATTTTTATATTCCTCCTCATTTTTCAAGACACCCACTTCCTCTAAATTTCATTTTCTCTCCATGCAATAAAAAAATGAAATAACATTGATTTCTTTTTTATTTATTTTTTTTTTTTCCTAGTGTGCCTATATGACATGACAGTGAATAACAGCATATGCCAAGAAAACAATTACATAGCACCTCTGTATTGATTTGTCTAGTTAGATCTCTTTACTCAAAACAAAGTTGTTTGCTTGGACATGACTGGCAAACCAGAATGGCTTGTGCACCTGTTTTAACTTTCACTTCAGTGTAGTTAATTGTTTCTTAGAACAGATACCTGAAGAATCCTCTGACTTTCAGATACCTTTCTGCCTAGTGGGGCCTCCCCATCCCAGCCAGGAGGCCAGATAGACTGATGGAGACCTGCTTGTGCCAAAGTCTCGTGACAATCAAACATTTAGAAATTTCTGACGATCTGAATACCAGATTGAGCCTGAACTTGGAAACATGATGGTCACAGAGGATGGTGTCAGTAAGTTGTGCACAGCTTTGCTACACCACACACAGCACCGAAACAGGCACCTCTTATGTGCACTAGTTTCTATTGTGTAGCCCTACCAGCTTGCACAGAGCAAGCTGAATGGTATCCACGTAGCACCAGGCACACATTTAGGTATCCTAGTCGGATGGAGGCATGTACGATCTCAGAGTATGCTCCACAAATTGAACTTTTACTTGGAGCTGGGTGTGTAAACACAGTCAAGTACTGCTGAGCACCCTGGGAGCAGTGTGCTTGGCAGCTAGCTGTAGACGAGAGGACTTCACTGTGGCAATGGTCACCAAATTCAGCATTTTTCTTTGCCTGAGAGAACTGGAGCCCAAATCTCTTTCAATCTCAAAAGACTGCCCTAATCACCATGTCATAAAATATTTATTTTATTTTTTTTCTTTTGAAGAAAACTAGTTCCCATCATTAATGCATTAGACAATGCCTTGTTGGCATAATTAAATGTTTAGTGGGACAAAGGAGCAGAATAGCTGCACACCCAGTGTGGGCAGAGCATCTGGGTTCCAGTGCTTCTCCTAGCTCATGGGGGAGTTTTATGTAGCAGGCGTGGATCACAGTAGAGCACAGCAGGGTCGTCTCCTGAGCAAAGGGTACCAGGACTGGTAGCTCTGTCTAACAAAGAAATGCTTTCCAGTAGACAATTGCTGTGTGCGGCTCATGTTTTCTCGTTCTGGTTGGGCCCCACAGGTGGGGACAGCGTGTGACAGATGAGCTGGCCAGCCTAGCCAAGGCTGCACCTGTTGAGTGGATATCCTTGGGTGGTACCTTCAGGCCAAGTCAAGGGCTTTTCACATCTACTTTTTTGGATTTATAACTCCAAAAAGGCAAAGAGGCAAGAAAGTCACCCCTGTGAATCTAGCCTGCTACTGTCAGCTGGGATTTTCAGTCGCAGTGAAAGGCAGTGGCAAATCAGGTTGCTCAGGTACCTCTACTTTTCCCTCAGTCATTAGTCTCCACTGCCCCACACCAATTCTGGCTTCTGACTCAGGGTCATTGCTGCGGCTTGCCTGGGAACCTTTCAAGATGAGCTGAAACAACATAGAAGATGATACACTGAAAAATATTATTTAACTTTACTGTGGCCAATAGTTCAATATAAGTATGTTGCTGTCAGACGAATTCCTTGCCATAAAAACAAACAAAAGTGGGATCTTAGAGGCCTGAAATTACTTGTAAATTGAAATGTTTATCTATTTTCAAACCATCTGCCTCACAAATTCAGTTTCTGTTTGCTCAGTCTTGTAAGAGGAGAAGGAGGGAGAAAAATCCAATGACATGAACCACTCACGACCACTGTAGCAAGGCAGTGTTTAACCTAACAACAAAGTTAAAAAGAGCATAGCTGCATTGAAGTTCATTTTAAAGCTATAGATTGCAAACTTGGAAAGTATCCAAACTAGCTTTGTGCCTTCACTTGAGAAATTGAAATAAAATTTTAACATATACACAGACACATACGTATATATACACATCCAAGTAGAAGGGTATTCTTCACTCCAAACATATTTTGATAGATACATATGCCAAATATATTTTGTTGGTACTGGTTAAGCATAAAACATTCAAATTTTGAAAGGATTGTAGTGTTATTTGTTATATTGCTTAATTTCTAACAGATTTCTAACAGAGCACTGTCCTTCTAATAATACATACTTATGTATTTATTCCCTCCTCCTCTACATATAGACTCTATGCACTTAGTTGTTTTTTATGTGATAAAAATTCTGTTTAGGTAGATCTTATACATTAACATGTCTGGTTTAATGACAGAAACTGTATAGGTAGGTCTTAGGTATTAATTAGTTTTCATTAAACTAAAGGGAAAAAAAAGACAAAATATCCTTAAAACATAAGCATGGCAAATCCAGAATCTGGGCAGCTGCAAGTAAATTATAGCTCTGAACTGAACAAATGAAAAAAAAAGTTTAATTACACTGGAAGGAGATTAACTGTCATGAAAAAGCTGAAGAAGAAATAAGCCAAGCTTATTCTTTCAGCATGCATTCAGGCCAGTTATAAGAACAGATCTGTACATTTTCATACAGAATATCGTAGCCTACTTTTTTTAAACTACAGCCTTCTTTCTGCTCTGCCATATTTTCATCAGAGGAGCCAGTCTCTAAATTGGTGTTTTGTTTTTTTATCAGGTGCTGTTGAGCCTATTTAAACTCCATCACATCCACAGGAAAATCTAGCAATGCCCTTTGTTCTTCTCAGCTAGGGAGACTATTTGACCCAGGAATTGGAGATCCCGTCTGGAAAACCTGCTGGGGTTTAATCTCCTCTGCTCTGTCTGCCCTTCGGGGCAGAGCCGGGCTCATGGGGGGAGTTGCCCAGGCAGTGTGTCTGTGGGGGCATCAAAGGGAGCACGCAGCTCACCGCAGCCCCTCAGTGGGATCTGAACTCACTTGTCCTCATTCTCCTCACCTACAGATCAGACGCCAGTGTCATTCCCCTGCCTCAGAAGAGTTATTTTTGATTTTTCCCTGGTGTAAGAGATCAGGTCCTTACGCCACCTGTGACAAAGACAATTTATTATGAGGGACATTTCAACCTCTTCTCCCTCAGCAACACTTCTCAGCATTTTCCAGTGTACCTTGAAAACATGATGCAGCAGGGCTTTCCACCAGCACGTAAAAGCTTTACTTAATAAAGCTGAGCAAACTAATTACAGCCAGGAAAAAGGTTGTATATGCATTAACATCTTTCCCTGATCCCAAATTAGCTGTTATTTAGTATTCTTCAGTGCGTGGTTTCTGTAAACATACCAGCCTGTAGCTTGCTCAGGAGACAGTTGTTCTATTTTTTTTAATCATTATTTTTTATTCATAATTTGCTATCCATGTGGTGGGTCTGATCCTCTGAATCACGTAGCTGTCTTTCTGCCCAAGACTTCCTGACTCGCAGTGGGGTTTTCAGCTCATCACAGAGAGTGTTGCCACCCGTATTTATGTAAATAGATGTTCACACATGTTTTGCACCATTCTTTCAATGAGTATTTTTAGAGACAAAGTCACACTTTTAAATACTTACAAAAAGCCACTAGGATGAGGTTACAAGTGTTATTAATTAGGAAAAAAAAATCTAGACAAAAAGTTTGGAATGTATTGTTTTACCAAAATGTACATAATTCCTCCAGATATCAGAGTGGGTTAGGAGAAACCAAATGGCCCCCTTTGGTTTAAAAACCAGTTTCTTCTCCACTTTCCTTTGTCAGCTCGCCAAGGGGAGTCCCTAGCAGCCCCTGTGGGGCACGTGCAGGGCCCGAGGCTTGTGAAAGTCGTAGCTCAATGAGGACCAGAGGTTTTCGAAACAGGAACCTCCACCCTTCCCAGCCCCAGGTTGTGTGGCAGCCTGAAAGGGGAAGGGCCCTGCACCTGCACCCCAGCTTGTTTCGGTAGGAAACACCGAAACTGGAGAGAGGGGGCAGAAGAAGCATCGTAGCTGCGAGAAAAGGACATACCAAGTTTCGAAGGAGACGTTTCCTCCGCAAATCACTTCTCTCCCCAGCTGTAGCTGCTAGCAGAGTGCAACAAAATACAAAGTTAGTTGGCTTGTTTGCCTACCTCTCCCAGACTCCTGCGTGTTTAATCAGCCGCCGTGATGGTTTGGTGATTACTCCCGAGACCGGGCTCCGCTCTCTCAGACCACTAGAGGGCTTGGGCTTGCTCCAGGAAAATACTAAAAATCTGCAAAATTCCTATTTTATGTTTCACCTACACAAGTACAAACAGAAAGTGAGACTTATGAGGCATGTCTAGGTTTTCTTCTCTTCGTTAAAAGTTTCCCTGGATATTTTAGTCAGTACAATCCTTTAGGATACTGAGCATGAGAGATGTACACAAAAAGTGTGGGGAGAGATCTCTGCGTCTTCACAGAGAGCTGTCAGACAAGACCGATACCCACAGACATCATTTATCTGTGATCGCCATTGTGACTGAGGGGATTTTAGAAGTGGATATTTTGTGGGTTTATCATTCCGGCTATATATCATAAGCTTAAGAAATCTTGCTTAATTTGACTCACTTATTGAGAAAAAGAATTCTGATCTAAAAATAAAAGCAGACCAGAATCATAAACTCATTCTAATACCACATGTGCACAGAACCACAGAGACCCTGAGTTCACCCTCCACAATTAAATTTGGTGCTAATATTGTCAAACAGGTATCACTGTGGTTGTACATATCTTATATGCTAACCACCTAAGTAAGTTAAGGGCTTCAGTCTCAATTTTTTTGAACCTCTAGGATTCTTTTCCTGAAATATCTCTATGGTCAAAACAGTACTGGCCATTATCAACACAGATAAAAAATGCAAAAATATTTGTATCTCTTCACACATTTGCTAAGGGATTATTTTCTTATATTGAACCATTACTTCAGCAGAGCCGTTAAGAAGCTAAGCTAACACTGCTTATGGTCTCCCAGTTTGCAAGAAGAAACATATTATAAGGATGAGCTCCAATAAAGGGCGAAAATGCCAAAAGCAAGACTGGGAGGTTAAGTGCTTGAATCTAAAAGTGAAACCAACTGAGATCCATTTGTGACTCCCTTTTTGACTGCAGCTTCTCACAGGTATTTACAGCTGTGTCCATCTTTACACTCAGACTGCTCCGATCCTTGAAGCTACAATTATACACCCTTTTACCCCTAACCCTGTTGGGATTCAGAAAGCACCCAAGCTGCCCATTCCAGGCTGTCTCCTAAGTTACTGACAGGCTCTTTCTGCTCCCTTCGTCTTTGTGCTTCAAACAAGCTAGTTACAGACTTTCCCCCAGAAAGCCTACAACAGCGTTTTTGTCCTGCTTTTCCACCACAGTTGCAAGTAACCTTGTCCTGCTGTGACAGGCATCTTATTGCTGTCTGAATCCTGGATACCAATGGAAGAGTCCTGGACAGTGTAAAAGAAGTAACCTCTCTCTTCTCAGCCTTGACACTAGTCCTTACCAGATGGGGGCTGCAAGTCAAAACTGCCTTGTAGATTTTTTAAAACTTGATTGAAGATGAACAGATATTTAATAGAATGGCAACCATATATAAGACTAACAAATTTCTTGCACAGGAGATTTACTGCTGCTCAAAATAAAAGACACAAGATTTTAATGAGGAAAAATGATCCTTTTTTTTGCCTTGTTTTTAGAAAAGCTAATCTATCCGTCCTATTATCTCTGATTAGATAAGCCAAGTTTGTAAGAGACAATCCAATCAGTTTCTCCAGAAATGTAGACATGTAAGGCCATACATGCGTGCATGTACAACGGTCTGCTCAGTCATGGGTAATTTTTGTGAAATATTTCTAATGTTTGAACTCTGCCTTGCCATCCCCCTTTCTGTCCTTATGCTTCTGCTGCACCATTTTTGCGGTGCTGTTTTATTTGCCCCGTCCTTGCACAGGTTTTTCACAACACTGGTGAGGGTCTACCAGTCCTGTCAGCCATGCTCACTTTCTTCTTTCAAACTGGTCCTCATCTTTCACTTTCTGTTCACTGGAGGCTTCTATGGCTCTTGTGTTTGAAGCCCCTTCTTCCCCTTTCTCAAAGGACACAAGCAACCATGATTTGCCCGGCACACAGTAGGACTGTAGCAGTCCAGCAGAGTGAGGATGTTGGACTGCAAGCTCTTGAAGACAAGGACTATACTTGTGTTTCTCAGATACATTGAAATTACTTTGCCACCTACATAATGCTTAATAAAATGAACAGAGGTGTCAATACACCTTCCCTTTGCTTCTTTTCTGTGAGCTATTGTTGCTTATATTACATTGCTTTACATTGCTAACATAGAGTTTACAGCATCATTTCTGTCTTTATTGGATTGAGACTCATGACTTTTTCAGCACCATTCATATAAATGACATTATGAAATCAGAAGAATAAAACCTCTCCTGTTCCGTGAAGGGAGATACAGAGTCCAAAGCACTTTTGTTCCAGTTTTGTTTATATCAGTTATTGCTGTAACAGGACTGTTACCTGGAGTGTAACACAGTTAGCGAAAATGAGAGTTTAGAGGCCATCAGCAACATTTTGGCTTTGCTTGTTGCCTAACAGTTTAGGTAAGTTTGTCGAGTTTTAACACATATAGATGATGATTTCATGTAAGAACATAGAGATTAGATGAGGTTAGAGAATAAATTACATATGATTAAGCATCCTCAGTACACTTAAATTAAAGCTACATATGTAGTTGTATATAAACACATACAGAAAATTCTGTTTGTGGAAGTGAGAGGCAAATAATGGTTGGATCCAGCTTTCTTCATTTTGGATAGATGAGTTATAGGCTCTCTCTTCTCCTGTTTAATGCTTGAAAAGAAGACTTCCTAGCGAAATATTTGCATTTAATAGCATTTTATTTTGATTTTAAATTTTATGAACGTTGTCCCTTCTCTCTTAGTTCTTTGACATCTGTTCGTACAATATATGCCTTAATTTTTCCCATAACTCTTAAGTATGAGGATTAACAGGGAGTAATGTGCTTCCTTGCCAGAAGACAAATTGCTTCTGTGCTAAATTTCTTTCAGTTTTATGAAATTTACCCAAAGAAAAGCCTATACCTTTATATTTTGTCATAGGCGGGACCCTATGCACTTTTTTCCTGCAAAAAAATGAGTAATCAACAGGAGTTTTCTTCTTGTAGAAGGTTATTATCCCCGAAAAAAAAAATTTTCAAAGTGACTGAAATCACTGAATAGAGAATTGGAGACTTCCAGTTTTTGGACCCACTGATGATTAATTAAATATCAGATTTAACAAATGCCATTAATAGTTTTTTTAGCAAGACATATGCAATTCATGTGCTTATTCCATTACAATCTTCCCACACTTGACAACTGCTGAAATAATACCCCTATTCCTGCTGCCAAAACTTCTACCTTTCTACTTCCTCCAGCAGCTCATGAGATGTAAGCTTTATCAATACATACTTTTAAAATACGATGCAGAGTAAATGAAATGTAACATAAAAATGCAAAACATAGGAAATCTTGTTCTGCATTATTATTTGTAACCTTTAAAGAGTAGAAATACCCATTTTAATTTACTTCCTATTGGCAGAAAATGCAGGAGAAAACACAGATGTAAAACTTAGCTTGTTGCAGAGCCCGTAACTATTTTCATCTATCAAATAAAATGTTTATATTAGCTTGTTGTTAACATCAAAAGGGAAAGGAGTAATAAATAACAGGAAAGCAAAAGGAAATTGTCAAAAATTGAGATCAGCAGACAAAATCAGCACACATTAGTAAGACTTTCATCTCTGTCTCCCCTAAGAACCTCATAGAGAAGCTGATGAAGCAAGGGCTGGGTGAGCAGTGAGGTGGATTGACAACTGGTTGAACAGCTGAGCCCAGAGAGTGGTCATCAGTTATGTGAAGTCTAGTTGGAGGCCAGTGACTAGCAGTGTACCCTTGAGATCAGTCCAGTCCCATTTATCATCTTCATTAATGATCTGGATGATGGGACAGAATGCATACTCAGCAAGTCTGCTGATGACACAGAACTGGGAGGAGTGGCTGATACACTAGAGAGTTGTGTTCCAGTCCTCAGGTACCTCAACAGGCCGGAGAAATGGGCTGGCGGAAACATCCTGAAATTCAGCAAGGGGAAATGCAAAGTCCTACACCTGGGGATGAGCAACCTCATAGAGCAGTACAGGCTGGGGACTGCCTGGAAGGAAAGCAGCTTGGCAGAAAAGAACCTGGGATCCTGGTAGGAAACAAGCTGAACATGAGCCAGTAAAGTGTGCTTGCTGCGAGACTAATGGTATCCTGGTCTGCAGTGGGAGAAGTGCTACCAGCAACTCCAGGGAGTTGATCCTTCCTCTCTGTTCAGCACTGGTGGAGTGCTGGGTCCAGTTCTAGGCTGCCCAGTACAAAAGAGACATAGACATACTGGAGAGAGTGCAGCAAAGGGCTGCAAAGACAATAAAGGGACTGCAGCATCTCTCCTATTCGGAAAGCCTGAGAGAGCTGGGACTGCTCAACCTGGAGGAGAGAAGGCTCAGGGATCTCATCAATGTGTACAAATACTTGAAGGAAAGGTGCAAATCGGATGGAGCCAGGCTCTTTTCAGTGGTGCCCAGTGCCATGACCAGAGGCACAACCTGAAACACAGGAGGTTCCCTCTGAACATCAGGAAACATTTTTTTACTGTGAGGGTGACCGAGCACTGGCACAGGTTGCCCAGAGAGACTGCGGAGTCTCCATCCTTGGGATACTGAAAAGGCATATGGACATGGTCCTGGGCAACCTGCTGTTGGTGGCCCTGCTTGAGCAGGAGTTTGGACCAGATGACCTCTAGAGGTCTCTCCCAACCTCAGCCATTCTGTGATCCTGTGATTCTCCAAAAGTTTCAAATTAATATTCAAAAGGTGGTTTGGTACAGTGATGAGGATATAAAGTGGAGGATATAAATACCTGTTGCTGATGTCATCTCTAATACCTGTGGCTGAGTAGCAGGGTTATTAATGTGTTAATAATGTGTTAATTTGAACTGTTTATCTTACACTCCTACTACTGTTTTTTTGAATCTTCAATTACTGTAAATCAGTATGTTCTTCTCTTTCACTGCTTTAAATCTCTTTGATTAATAAAGACTATCTAGACAATGCACTTTCCTTGTACGAATAGCTTCAAAAGGGAGAAAACAGTTTTATAATTTTTCTTCCCCACAATTTACAGAGATGGTCTCTGGAGTTGTAACTGGAACCAGTGAGAATGGCACTTAGAGAACTGAATGTTTCTGACAAAGCTTCTGAAAAACAAACCCAAAGATTAAAAAAGACTCTGGCAGCTTGAGAGCCAAACCAGCTGGCAGGCCATGTAGGAAAATCAAAATACTCTCATTCTTAATAATCAGTGTGGAAAATCCCCAAGGAAAACCCACTTTCTTTTTTGCTTCGCCTTTCTATTTGGGTCATCAGTTTTCATGATTTCTGGATGAGGCAAAGGCTGTCATGAAAATCATCAGGAGACAGAGCTTTAACACAAGATATTAGAAATTCTAGGATAGGACTGAATTGTCAAAGCAGATAGGCCACAGTAAATCCCTTAATTCCCCTTGCTGGAACAGGCAAACACAAACATGCAGCAGCGCATGACGCTCACAATTGTTCTGAAATCGCACTTCAGATCTTACCAGCTTATCAAGAAGTGCCCAACAATTCATCCTCCCACTTTGAAATGGATATTTATCCTGCAGCTACTATGGATCCATGAGGCTACGTAGGCGTACCATCATTTGTTTAACAAAGAAGAGAAGACCTGTTCATAAACAAAAATTTTGAATGCATTTTTTCACTTAAAAAGTATTAAATGTATAAAGAAGATAAAACACTTTGAAAAATACTGTGCAGTATTTGTTTATCAGTCCTATGACCTTATTCTAGAAAATTTTACATAGTTGTGTGGCATTATAAATTTTAGACTACTGACTTTTACAGACATACATGCACATAAGCATATGGAAATAATCTGTCTAAACAGGAACTTCAGATTTCACTGCGTTTGGATAGTTTGCCTTGCCCATCTGCAAAATTCTTCAATAATGAAAATGGCTGTCAGAGACTTGTGTTAGTCTGAGTTTGAAAATATGCTGAAAGTCTACAGTAGTAATTATGATTGACTTGTGCATATTCCAGTGTTTAAGGTGGCGACTGGGAAAACTGAGACAGAAGTTGACACTCCCACGAGGCCATGCAGATGCTCACGTCACCACTTTGAAGTACCACAGACCCAGTACTCTATTGACTGGCAGCTGCCTGAGCTGTGTTCAGCATGGAAATGCACATAGTGGAGGAGGAAAGATCTTGACAAGAGACCAAATCCCGAGGTAAGTAGGCATGAGAGGTACAAAGAGAAACGAGGAATTCAAGGAGTTGAAAGACAGTGAAAAACTGAAATTTGTTTCTATTAAGAGCCATTCAGGCTGCTCCAGTGACACCTGGTAGTTCAACCGGACCTTGCAACATACAAATTCCTCTGCAAATGCCCTGTGCTGGCACAGCTGCCGACAGGTGGCTCATGTGGGGTTCCTGCTGTGGGAGGGAGAGGAGCAGGGCAGAAGATGGGCAGCGAAGGTCTAAGAGGTCTCTGCCACCGCCTGCATCACTTGATAGAGAGGGGAAATGTGCTGTCAGTCACCATTTCCAAAAGATCTTTTCCACACCCAAGCAATAACTGTGGCCCCACATCCTTTTGGCAAACCAGGGATTCCCTTGTGAGCAGACACCAGATGCAAAAATGCCAGTTTTCAAGAAATTTCATTCTGCCCAATTAGTCAGCAGAGCAATAACAATTTGGATTTTCAAGTATTCTGCTGTCCTAGCCAGGTACCATCCTCTGGATGATGGCTGGAGCCAAGCCTGCCGTAGACCTGCTGCTGGGTTATCAAAGACTTTCGTACCCTTACTTAGAGAGCCACTTTCCCATCTTTGGTTCATGCTACCAGCTACACAGTGCTTGCTTCAAACATGGGGTTTGGATGTTGTGGGGAAACCGGAAAAAATCTAAAGAGATGCTTGCATAGTCCTAATGACAGTCTGCTTTATCCTTTGCATGAATTACCCACTGTTTCAGGGTGCCCAGACATATTGGATCCTTTGGAACCTTCTGTAAGCACATGAAGAATCTTAGTTCCTTCACGAGTTGTCCTAGATGATAGAATATTTAACCACCCTACATCCCAGTTATCTTATCATAAAACATGGTAATGGTTGTGGAAGACGTCCCTGCAACAGCAGGGTGCCTTGAGGTGCAACTGACCTCATTACTGAACGCTACTCTGAAGTCTTCCAGTTGAATTTTATTTTCAGCGAGTAAATGCTGCAGCTTCAGGAGGACTAGCATTTTTGAAAAGCAGTGCAGTAACAAGGACTAAATGAATGTGATGTACAAATAAAACAGAACAAGAAATGAAAAAGCGTCATCTCATAACTGTTGGGTAAATCTTGTTGTCACAGTGCCTCTAGAAAACTCTTTCTATCTGCTTTGTTTTCCCAGTGCCATTAATTGCGCATGCCTTAGGAATCTGGATTTGTCACTAGCAGTTCAGCTGTGGGATGCACACACCACAATGTGGCTTGCTCTGCATTCTGAACGGGAACATGCTTCATTCAGATTTCACCAAAATGCATTTTTGAAGAAATAATTTGCAAAAAAATAATAAATTGAGATTATACTGCTTGTTTTTATAATCTGATGATGGGCTTCTTTCCTTTCAAAGCCTGCATTGTTTTGTGTCAAGAAATCAGTCAAATATTTGCAACATGATGTGAAGGAATTCATTTAGTCACTTCGCATTGCATTTTCACATGTAGTCTTGGACTAGTGTCAAAAACATGACAGAAAGCCCTTTCTAAAATCTATAATGAAGAAGCAAATACTGCTCCATCTGAGGTGAACTTGGAAACTGGTAGCTGGGGTTCGTAAGAAAATGAATAAAATCCCATACAGGCACTGAAGTTGTCATCACTTTCTTACTGTTGATATTGGAAAAGACTTGTCCAGAAAAATTTATCCGTTTATTCTGAAAGACAAAATCGGAAATGCGTAACTACAGTTACAACAAACCCAGAAAATAATCCAACTGAATACTGCAAGTTTCACAGAAGGAAGTGCAAAAAGCTATTACAACTCAAACAATAGAATATGCTGAATACAACAGGCACATTGCTTTTTTAGTCACATTTTTTTCCATATTGCTGGATAGAAGCAACTGATGAAGCAGAGGAATGGAGAGGCAAAAGAACATAAAAAAGACCAAAGGCATGAAATGATAAAAGGAGTGAAAGACCAAAGGTGTGAAACAGAAATAGGAAAGATCAAAAAGATTCAAAAGAAGAGAGGAAAGAATGCTCACACGTCAAGCATTGATTTGGCTGCAATGTTTCGTTAAAGACTACACCTAAGGTACCAGCTTTAGTAGAAGAGCATGGGAACAAGTAGAGATGGACTAATTTAATTTGAGAATAATAAATGGGTTGAAAATTAGGTTTCAGTTCCCCTTAAATTATTCACGAATGGTCATCAAATCCAGTTAATGCTTGGGAAATGCTTTGAAAGGGGGCAGTGAGGCAGGTTCACTGTGCTGGTGGTGTGCTGTCCCTCTTTGTCTGAAGCATCCATGGGCACACCCCCAGGACCGCGCGAGACACCTTCTCCCAGTACCTCTGAGCACATGTTTCTTACTCAGGAGTATCCTATCAACTAGGTTACAAGACTTTGGAGATGAAGACACTCTTAGTTATTCCTAATGAAGTTCAACATACAATAATTCAATTATTATTGTGCTAGAGAGGTGCTAGGAGAATTGCACAGGCTGGGGGTACCTGAAGTTATTTTCTACTTCGATTATAATTTATTTTTAATCCAAAGCACCTTGCTTGAAATCTTGTGAGATTTCTAGTCCCAGCTCTGGTGAACACTGATCATGTCTAAAGCAGAAACTTTGGGAACCAGTGTCTAGAGGCACACTGCACGTCCCAGGGCCTGTCACCTGTACATTTACATTTGCCTTGGAGCCTGTCCAACGCATGCTGCACCCTCCCGCTGCATCTGCCTGTGTTTTCTTCCAGGGTAAACCAAGGTACACCAGGCTGTGAAGCGGTGTCCTGCCAGGTCTCTGCCCTACAAGCCAAACGAAAGCAGTGGGGCATGTGTGTGGTCTTGGTAGACTGGAAAAGCTCCTGAGCCCCACAGATCAGCAACAAACTTTTGAAACCATTTGTTAGCCGGGAACATGGCTAAACTGGATTAAAAAACAAGAAGCAGATAAAACTAGTATCTTCCACATGTGAGGTTCATTAATCATTATTGGACAGCACAGATTTTGTTCCTGAAGACATCTAAGCATTTACCTATTTGAGGTTGTATTACTATTAATAGTTTGATGTTTTACAAGTACTAAGAAATGGAAGTTTCAGTTGACATCAAAAGTCTCAGTACGTGTCAAAAAATTCAATTTTTTCAGGTATTCATATTGCTGTAATTACACTGTCATCAACCTGCTTTGGTTCACATTTCACACAGAAAAAACAATCATTCTCACAGCTTAATTAAGAAGAAATATGTCAGGATAATTTGCCTGAATCAGTTTAAATTATTGTATTAATTCTTATCGGGTTTTAATTTATCCTCGAAGTTAAAAGAGGACATTAGCTCTGTAGCACTTCCATAGCACAACAAGCAGGCTGGCAAGGTAGTATTTGTAGAAGAGTTTTTGACGGTCTCTGTGTCAGAGCTTGTTTTCATTTGTTGATTAGTTTAAAACACCTGAAATGTCCAGGCTGAAATTTTGCAGTCCGAGCATCTGTTTCAAAATAATTTTTCACATACGCATATCCACACACACACACACAGAGGGAGTTGTAGTTACAGCTGAATATTTTAGTTCTTTCCTTAAAAAAGTGGGATGACTACACGAAAATACATTATTTTGTCCAGCATAAAGAATGTTGATGGCCTTCCCTCCAAAAGGATACACCTTGGCATTTGTGCTTAATACATAGCAAGGATGTAACTTTCATGCTAGATTTATTGCTTTTACTTCTTCAAAAACCTCACTGAATATGACTTCTAATTTTTAGAAAAACCCTTTCACACATGTAGCCGAGAGACATCCTAAATTGTTGCAGCTGAAAACTCCACAAAAACATCCTATTCTGGGCTGAGCAGGACATTTCCCAGCTCTAGACTGTGGTGGGGTGTGCTATGTCTTGGGTAGGGGCAGGGAATCAGTACCCTTCTGCCCAGGTCTGCGGGCTGCCGTCACGATGTACTTACCAAATTGCACTCTGCCCCTTCCCTGCCCCATTTACTGCATGACACAGGGGACGAACACGGGCTGTGAAGTGACACAGAGTGCTGGCTGCAGGACCCTTCCTTAATTCGTGGAGAAACAGGGAGGTGAGGGAGGAACTGGGCAGGAGACAGCTCTTGGAGACAGGACAGTCTCTTTGCACGTCAATCTCATCCTGCCCTGGAGAACCACCTCCTTGCGCTGCCTCGGATAGAATGCCAAAGCAAGGTGTTCAAATTTAAGAAGCTCATTATCTGGGGGAATCGACTTGAGCAGCTGGTGCCTAATGTTCTCAAGCGCATAGACAGATACATCATCTGCTTTAAATATATAAAGTTCAAGTTTAGGTTGTTATCCCTGGAAAGTTTGAAATTAGATGTCCAAATGAGGTGGATAGGCTTTATATCCATTGCCTCAGCTCCCCAGCAGTAAAGTGAGAAAATATCTCACAGGAATTGTGAAAATGAGCAAGTTAATTGTTAATACGTTACCAGATACCTTGATTAATTACTGGGGTAGTACAGTGACAAATGTCATTAAGAAGCGTGTGAGGATAGGAGCAATTCTGCCTGTACATCAATATACAACCAGTATTTGGTACATTGGATGTCAGGAGAAAGAGAATGTTGAAGGCTAGGAGAAAATACATTTTTCTGAGTATATGGTTCTGATTTGAACATCACTGTTGCTGGCCACTAAACGGTCATATGTGGATAGATATAAATGTGCTTCTGTCTTCTGAGTGCAGGGCTAAATGAAGATCAGATGGATTGATTTAATTTCAACATTTCCCAACTTACAAGTGTTTGGTTTCGCAATGTGAACAATATTTTTAGCTCATTCTGAGTGTCCCCTCCAAAAAAACATAATTCAAAGTTAAAACATATTAATCATAAAAATCCTCCTCTTGGTAATACTGTGGGTATTGAGGTAATAAGATCTAAAAATTTCTTAAATTTTCTTATTGTGTCCAACTCGTATTACTTCACTATGTGTGAGATAGTCCAATATTTGCACTGCTTCCTAGACATTTTCAGCTGTCCATAGTAGTGAAATGCTATGGAAAATAGGAATCTCAGGCACTTAAGTTCATTTAAAATTCCAGTTATAGATATCCTAATTAGAAAGTTGGATAAAAACCACCACAATGTGATGGGTTCATGTCAGAGATTTCAAACAAATATAAGGATAAAATTAAGATTGATTGATTTTAACTTCACAAATTACCTTCTCCACAGAAATACAAATACGAATATGCAGAATGCTGTTGAAACTTTTGAATGCTTTTCTGCATTCTGGCAGTTTTACTTATTTTCTACTTCAATTATAATTTATTTTTAATCTAAAGCACTTTGCTTGAAATCTTGTGAGATTTACAGTTACATCTGGTTGAAAAAATGGAATAAGATTCACAAAAATGCTGACATCACAAAAATTCCCTTCTCAGTCCAACTGCAGTAAAATGAATGGTATCTAGGGGGGTTGTTTATAAGCTTTCCTTTTTTGCTTGTGTGTTTTTACCACCTTGCCAGTTTTCAAAACTTTTTTCAATGGTTAAAAAAAGTCACTGAGTAGCAGATTAAAGATTTGCATCTTTTCCTTTAGGTTGGCAGGGCTGTTGTTTTTTTTTTTACTTCAGAACTCAGATAGATGGTTTTAAAAAGTTGCAGGGTGTCAAATGACAGAATGAAAGCTTTTTCTCTGTAAAAAATCTTACCAATGGATTTTATTTATTGACAAAGAAAAAAATGGAAAAAAATTTTGTAATGCTTTTTAAATCTCTAAAAAGCTTCTAAAATATATATTTTCTCAAAACTTTTTATTCCATCCCCTTCAAAAACTGGGGCTAGAGAGGTGGGGGTATTTGACTGATTGTTGCCCATTGTAGACTGGAATGAAATATTGTCACCAACTCCATATCCCCTTCCAATAACATTTTTTTTGCATGGTATTTCTTGAATTCTGACTTAAGTATGTACAATTATGTGTACAAGTAAATATTAATAATGAGATACAAACAAATAGTTTTAGAGTATAAGAAGGTTTTTGATTGCCTGCAGTTTTGTTAAAGGCCTGTCACTAAGTTTCCATGAACTTCCTCAGTAATATTCTGTGCTAGCATTTGCAATAATATATTTAATTTTTTAAAAAGTAATGGAATATAATCTAGAAAAAACAGGTAAACAGAGATGAGGTAAAAGTAGTTGTGTTATTCACCCTATGAGGAAGAATACGCTGACTCCGAGAGGTAAATCATCTTGAGAAGAAATCATGTTCCACCTTGGGAAGTCCCAGGACCCCATGTCTTGCTCTCTGTCACCACAGTCTCCCTCTCCAACACAAATCTTCCAAATTTTGTTTATAATCAAAGTAAAGTGATAGGGATGGAAAGCATAAGCACCAAGTGAGCTTAAATTCCAGTATTATAGTCATTGGCTGTCCTCTGTGAACTTCTCTCCTTACAGGAATAGATGTGTCATGAAGAGGATTAAGTAGCAACAAAACACAGACCCTGAGCAAGTGGAGCGGTAAATGGAAGGAGAATTTCACAGCTGGCAAGATATTTCTTATGCTTAGTACATTTCCTAGCGAAAACAATGCATCTGTCTGATAGATCCTCCTAGCAACAACATTTGTGCATGAGAATCTCATATGTCTGTTTCTCCTTGAAAAATATTTGCATAAAAGACAAAAAGATGTCCAAATGCTGACCTTCTTCAAAAAGAAATTATGCACTAGATAGTGTGTTTATTGAAGGAAAAAAAAATTATTTTATATGCTTCTTCAGGGTAGGGACGAAAAAAGTAATGCTATAAAGAGAGTTTATGTGTTTACATTGACCTACAGTAGTCTCCACAACCTGACGAACATGCCAGTTCATAAATGTATGTTTCAGGTGCCCTATGTAGATTTTTCCTTAATTTTTTGGCAAGTCAGCTTGGAACCTTTCAAATGCAGCAAAAGCACAGATGATAATAAGATAAATAAACCTACTGGGGAAAAGGCAGCAATAAAAGTTGTTTGACTCACCGTTCAATTATTGTGTAGGAATTCAGTGTGACATTGGGCAGAAAAAGACCAGCTACTGTTGTCCCTTCGCTTTAAGCTTGGTGGAAGTCTATAAATGCGCTAAAGCCATTCCCAGTCCCTGCTGGTCAGGATCAGGCTTAATGCGCGTAACTACAGCAGCAAATAGTGAGCGCTGGGTAATTCCAGTTGTGCAAAGCATATTGAAAAAAACTTTGGGATGACTTCTATGTTTAATGGCTACCTAAAGTCCTAAAATACTATATAGTCCAGTAAGGCCACAAGAAGGAAACTTTTGGTCTTAAAAAGTAGAAATAATTTGAAAAATATCCATTGGTCCTTTCTTTTTTCAAAAGTTGTTATTTATTTTATGAGTAGTTAACTAGACTTTCTTTTCACATTCCTTCCCTTAGCATACCTATACTAGCTCCTTCTTTCAGGAGGATACTTCTGCAAGCACCACGTCTTTTTCATAAATAATTACAAACTAAAATCTTTTAAAAACACTTCATAAAATGTGTATGTATTTCTTAATGCCAATCACAGGTGAAATGCTAGTTGTTTGCCAGCAAGGGGCCATCAAAAATTTTGTCCTGTGAAGAGACGCAAAATATTTCTGGGATAATGTAAAACAGGAGAATAAATAAACAGTGTGTGCCAAGCCCCAGGAGACATTGCACAGATGCACAACTGGACAAGCAGAGGAGAAACTTGGTAGTTTTGATTCACAGGCTGGGGAATCTCATGCTTATCACCAGTACAGAAACACCTTCTAGCCATGTTACTTTCTGAACATGAACATTGTTTTGTAAGGTAAAATGAAGATAAGTTGTCTCTTAGTTCACCGTGAAACCCTCAACTGAAGCAGCAGTCTGTCACGTATAACCATTAATCTTCCTGGAGGATGCATATCCAGATTTCCTGCTTACCATAGAGAAGGATCAAATAATGCAACTACCACACAAACTGTACAGGTGGCTCATGATGCATCTTACAGGTGCTGTGCCTGCAGGCAGCCCCAGTGCCTTTAGGACAGTCAGATGTTTTTGAAGAAAATGAGTTTGCAGTCATTGGTCATACATGTAGCAGCAAGGAAACACAAGCTCCACCAAAGACAGGAGCACTTCGAGTGTTATGTAGCCTCAGCTACCTCAAACATCCAGGTCCAGTTTACATTAAAAATCTATTACAGCTGGGCAAGAATTGTCTGATGTAAACCACATCTAAAAAAAAAAGAAATACTAAAATGCTTTTCTGAATCAGTAGTTCTACAACCACTCGTTCCACTTGCCTGCACAAGATAGCTCTACTAATAGTTTAACATGCCAAAAATTCACTCAGTCAGTGCTCAAAACTTGCAGGTTGTTGTCTTCTTGTTGCTGATTTTTCCTACCTTAGTTTTCTCTTTGTATTAAAAGTTTGACAGTGGATTCAACGGTGGGAGTCAAATCTTACTTCACTTATGTCGTGGTTTTGCCTCAGTTTGCAACGAAGAACCACACGGTTGTTTTCTCACTCCTTCCCCCTCCCCAGTGCGATGGGGATAAGAATCAAAAGGAAAAAAAGCAAAAACTCATGAGTTGGGATGAGAACAGTTTAACAGAATGGCAAGGGAGAAGGAAACAACAGTCAATAATACAGACAAAAAGCATATACAACATGCAGTGTTCCCACCATCTGATGCTCAGCTTGCTCCTGAGCAGCAAAAAGCCTCTCCTTTAGCCAGCTCCCCACTTAAATACTGAGCATGATGTCAGATGGTATAGAACATCCCTTCTGATTGGCTGTTTGGGTCAGCCCAGCCAGCTGCTTGTGAAAATTAACTCTATCCCAGCTGAACCCAGGACAACTTGGTGTCACAACAAAAGACGTCCCCTTCCAAGTGTTGCCCCGTTATAGCACTGATGAACAAAACAGCAAAGTTTTGACCACGAACAGAGAGGAAAAACCAGATACCAAATGAAACTCATACACACCTACCCAATACTACTGATTTCTCTTGGAAAACACTCAGACATTACTGTGACAAGCAACAGAATAAAGGCCCCAAATGACAAACATTTTAGAGCAGCCGTACTGTTAAAAACATAGGAGTGCTGCTTTTCCCATGCACGTCATCCACGTGGTGTGAGCTGTTTTTCTCAATTGCTGCACATTTATATCTGTTTCACAACACCGATAACTAACACTTTTTATTCAAAAAAGTCTCACAGTAAAGCACCACTATTTTCTCTGCGAAACCTCTGGAAGGAGGCTCTACTGGAGAGGCAGTGTATAGATCCCATTTCCACAGGGAATGAATTCTGATTGCACCCCACAGGTTCAGAAAACTGTGTATTACTGGTCTGCATTTACTCTTATTAAATAAGGACCAAATCCTATCATAAAAATAATCTGTCTATGATTAGTTTTTTTCATGTTTTGGCTAAAATTCTCAGCAGAAATAACAAGTTCTTAAACTATTCGGCTCTCGCTAAAATTAGATTTACATATTAATGCTCATGTGAAATGAAACTTATTCAAATGTAAATTAAACATGAACAAGCAGAAGAGATTGCTTTGTAGGCCTCTGTTTGCCTCTAGTGATCCACGTTGCACCATTTTCTTTTTTCAGCTTTAGCTCTCTTCTCTTGCGTAGGTACAGAAAAGCAATGAAGAGATTTGTTTAGTTATGGATTACTGGTAAAACATTAAATAGACTAGGTGTATAGAGATTCTTTCAGAGCTTGGAGACTTTTGGCTTCTGACACTTCTCGAATTTATTTGGCAAGAGTACTGCTGTATCTTTCATTGCTTCTCAAAAATTACTAAATTATTTGGGGGAAAAGACTCCAAGATGACCACTGTTTAGTTTCTACATTTGTGTAAAAGAAAGTGTGCTCCTTGAGGTTTTTTAACCCTTAGTTTAGATGCATGAATTGAACGACAGAGAGTTTTAACTCTAACTTCTACAAGAAGGAAAATTGGCAATAGAGAAGTGCAGAAGTTTCTCAAATTAGAAAGTAGCTAAGTCCAGTTTTAGGATGAATCTTGTGGGTCCTGACTGGGAGAGAGGAGGTACTTATTTCCTGCAGGCCTGCATGTACAGCAACCAAGCAGGAGGTTAGAGAGGCAGAATTCAAACACATTTCACACCTTAGGATCTGGGTTTTATTTATATGGTCTCTCCCACTTTCTAAGAATGGCTTTCAATGAGAGATTTACTGGATTTTGAAACTACCATTGATTCTTTCCACATAAGATTAAGGATTGTGTCAAATTACTTATGATTTTAGCTTTAGATCTGCTTTAATTGTGGCACAATTTGGAACAGCCCTGACCACAGAAGTAGGTGTAACTGTTTTGTGGAACACGTTTTTTTCTGCAAAATTTGAGGCTGGAAAACTGGTAATTCTCTTTTGTCCATATTATCTAAGCACTAATGACATTTCCCTCTCTTCAATGAGTTAAATAATAAGAGTTAAGGAGAATAACATTATAGAAAACCACTAAAGAATGAAAGAAAGAGCTGTAAGTTGCGTACAGTATATTATCAGATATTCAGTAGACTCCTGGGAAGAATTTACTAGCTGTAGCTCAATTTCTAAATATGTTCCGTACTAAATGAGACTTGCAAATAATCTATAATCTCCTAGTTCTTCTGAAGATAAAACAATATAAAACTATGTGTCAATTTTTATTACTTGTCAATACAATGTGTCTCTTTACCATTATCCCTTCTTTTTCAGAGCAGGTCAAATGCAGATGGAGGCATAGATAGCACACATGCACACTCACACACACAAAGGGTAAAGCAAAGGAATGTGGAGTTGATTGTGGTTATTTTTTTCTACTGTTTTTTTTTTCTTCTGTTTGCAAAGACAGCAAGCATGAAGGCATCTGTGCCTGTCTAAATTCAGCCAAAACCATCTGCCAATAAGTTACAGCTAAAGGGTAGAAAATCTAATCGTGACTCAGAGGAGTTAGAAGGGAACGTGGGAGAGAAAACCCAGGCAATAAGCTGTAGAGATGTGTAACAGTCGGCTGGAAAGGGATGGGAAGCAGTTAAATGAATGGGGGCCATCTATTCTTAACCACACTTACACTACATGAACCCGATAATTAAATGAACAGTTATAGCGCAATGTACCACAACACACAGCAAGGTTCTTCAGATTCATGCACATGCTCTACTCTTCCTCCCATCTGTATCTTCCTCCTCCTCAGCTCCAAACCATCATCAATAAGAAACTCACTGCACAGTAAATTTGTAGTTCTGTACAATGATAGTTACCTGAAATCAATGCTGGCCCTGACTTATGGTGGCATCATAAACTGTTGGATTGCCTTAATGGAATTATTTATCATTGCAATTATTTATTATTTATTACATCAGCTCTTAAGTTATTCCTTGCTATTGATCATATTATCCTGGGCAATTTATTTTTAATTTATGTTGTCTGGATTAGAAACACAAGAGGGAAAAATGCAGATATTTAGTAGTATGTTCTCCTCGTCAACAGAGAATATTTTGCGAGACAGAGCAACAAACAGAGGATGTAAGAGCATAATGAATAAAACCTGCTTAACACAAAAAGCGGGTTCATTGCCTGAGCTGTCTCAAAGTAACCTCTACTCATTTTCCCAATTGCCTGGGATAACATTGGCCTTTCCGTGATAAAACTTGTGATTTTTACTGTAGTCATAAATGAAAACACTATTAAACACAAGCAGAGCTATCAAAAAGATGCAGAAAAAACAAGAACTGAGCCTGCGCTGTGTTATATAGTAGGGCACTTTTGAATGTTTCAGAATTATCATCATCACTATATATATAATGATAATGTATGTGTGTAGTTGAATACAGTACACAGGATGCTCAACTAGGATTCCAGAAACCAGCATTTCTGTTTTGGCAAAGACAGTCCCTAAATGCAGGGAAAGTCATGGTGTGCAGAAATCTTGTGGTAGTCACTTGGTTTGAGATTTTTCATCTGAGATGTATTTTTTCCCCCCATCTCCTTTCCAAAAGTCGCCATCCTGGGATGTTCCCTGTTCCCAAAGTTATGGCAGATATGAGGAAGAGAGGGCAGATGGCACAATGCAGACTTCAACCCCAGCATAGGGCTTGCACCTTCTGCATTGAGCTGCGTTCCCATTACACACAATTGCTCTCTCACATTTATAGAAATGTCCTAGTCTTTCTAGAAATTTGTCTTAGCTTCTTACACCTTTGTTTCCCCATCTCCTCCCTGTATTGCCAGCGGAGAGTGCAAGTATGTGGAGGTGCTTGTCACTCATCTGTAGATGCCAGGTGCAGTGGGAAGTGAAGGGCTACCTCAACAGAATGACAGGAAATAATAATAATGATAAACTTCTCCATGAGGGAAATTGGTGTGTATCTAAAAATAGTTCAGCAAGCAGAGAGAAGGCTGACTTTTAAGCTGAGAACAACATCTCCTAGATGATCCCTTTCAGCTTTCACATTGATCTAATTATAGGAAAGCTATCATTTTCAAAGAAGCTTCAAATATCAAAAATGACTAACACTTCTTAAGGTTACAGTGTTGGAACAGAACTTTGGAAATCCTTTGCAGAAGGAGGTTATACATAACAAAAGTCCAAATATGAACTCAGATTTGAAAACAAATAAGAAATTGAATACAGAGAAGCATATTTATCAGACATTTAACATCGATTGTTTCTGAAGAAGACTTCTAGGAATAATATGTTATTCTATATTCTCTTAAACCATACTTCAGTTTCAGCTAGACATTCTTACAGCAGCTTGTCTCTCAGAAATGACATTCCAATACACTTCAAAGACAGACGTGTCTAGACCCACCAATATATTTTGTGAGAGGTTCTTGTCTCATTAGATACTGTTCATGAAAGTTTCTCTACCGAGTGAAAAAAGAATTTATCCTGATGAAAAATCTGCAGCATTCATTTCCTTTTTTGATCCATTTCCATCGAGTCATCCTGCATGAGTGCAGGTACGAATGCAGCTCATACGTTCCCAAAGCCATTTCACTTTCACTTTCCTCTTCAGAAACAGTGGGCCATTAGTTTCAAACCAGTGAAAGCATCTTTGTCAACATTTAAGAGATTCTACACAGATTAGCCCTCTGGAAATGTTCTGTTCTTCCTTTTGTACTTGCTGATCACAAACACTTAAAAACAGGCAAAGCAGAAACTGATTTCGTGTAATTTAAAAGTCTCAAAACACAATTTTTCACAGATAAATCCATCAAATAAAAACAAAAAGAACTTCAGCACAGCAAAATATACTAATAGATTGTAAAAAGCTGTTGAACTACATAGAGTGATTCATTTTTCTAGTTACAGAAATAAGACATGTCAGTCATCTAGTCTGTTTTCCTTCAACTGCTAAAGTATCAGTTGCATCCACCTTAAATGAAGCACTTGTCCTCTGACTCAAGGCTTTCATGCCGCTACCCTTTGTAAACAAACCAAATGCATATGAACCAACTTGTATTATAAGACCATATTTTATGTCAATGCTTGACTATTTAAAATTATTATAAATATAGAGACATAATTTTTATAAAAATATTATTAATATTACCATATACTAATAATCAAATATTCCCTATAATTTCAAGGTAAGATAGCATGAATACTGCCCATACTATATGATAATAATGAAGATTCAAGTAGCAAATACCTTATTAATTTCTGTGAGCAATACCTGAATTTTCAGCCAAGGTAAGCAGCAGAAGAGTATTTATCCAGGCAAAGAGGAGCTGAAGGAGATTTTAGGAAAAAGGAACAAAAAATACATACATAAATAAAAAGCACCACTGAGACATTCTGATGCTTATTATATAGTAATTCAGGACCTAATGTTCAAATAACTTACATTCAGTGAATAGATAACTTACCAGCTGGCTGATCAGGAAAACGGCTAAGCTTGTCAAGTAACAAAGACTGTAAAACATATGCTCTAACTGCAAATTTATGTATAAAAAATATTGACTTAAGCATGGCCTGAAGAGTCATGATGAATCAATGCTGAATTAGGAACACACATTTTCTGAATGAAGAATTCAGCCTGAGTAACCCTAGAAGACCTGGGGCCTCCTGGCATTGTGTATGGTTTGACTGCCACAAACCTGCCATTCTTCCAGTAGCAAAAGCATCTCCATTTCTTTGTTGGACTTCTTGACAGTGTCTGAAGTCTCTTTTTTCAGCTTTAAATTGACAAATTGTTTAGCATAGCCAGCAGTTTACTTCCTGGCCTGATTTTCCACCCTGAAATTAACTGTCTGACCACTGTGAACACCAGGATTTTCTTCCCACCACCAAAGCTTTTCATAAGCACCAAGTAGCCACCTAAAAGCATGAGATAACAAACAGCAGCAGTAGTAGTTCACTGGCTTATGCCTTGCTTCCTAGACTTCTACACAGATTCTTTTTTGCAAATCTGACTTTATAGCCTTTTTATATTCTGTCTTACAAGCAAACAGATGCCTAGTGTTAGCTTCATTAAGTGCTCTGGAAATCATGCAGGTGTCTCCCATATCAAATACAAGCTACTTGCTTTTACCTTCAAGATGAGCGAGGGACATTAGTCATATTACTTAGCATCTTGCCCAGCATCTCACATTCGTTAGCAAGAACTTGTCTCCTGCATCTGATCAGCCACTGCCTTAATGTCTGCTGTGCACCTGATGTTTCCAAAAGGCAGCACTGTGCCTTTGTCCAGCCCTTGCATTTATAAGAAGTCCTATAACACCATAAAAATTTCCTTAAAGTTCTCTGAAAACCTGTCTTTCAGAAAACTCCTAGGAGACATAGCCTTGCTTGATGGAATGGCAGCCTCCTTGTTGACTACTCTTCCCTCTTCAGACCCTCTGATATTTCTCTCTGCCTATCTTTATCCAACACTCCAAAGAGGCAACTCCATTGTTTCTCACTCCAGTCTAGAGGTGTACCACTAAGCTAACAGTGGAATATGAGGAGAAGCCCAAGACTGACTGACCTCCACTCTTGTTTAGGAAGAAAGAACAGAGGCAGCACAATCCAGAAGGCGTTTCAGGATCATGAACTGTAAGCTGAAGGAGACATTTTTCTTGAGACTCACATGAAGACTTCTCTGTCCTGCAGCGAAATAATGATGAAGGTGCAATCTTGACCTCAGTGCGTCCTAGTGGCTAACTTAGACAGTTCCTAGCCCAGAATGTTGGCTGAGGTTAACTGGGGTTGGCTTTCATTTTGAGCAAACAGGAAATTAGCATGCACATGAAATTGAAATGAAACTTCAGGAAAAGTAGCACCTTGAGAACATGGCAAATAGTTACATTCAATCAAAAAAACCCAGATGTGGCGATGTAAAAACTGTCAATTTCTTTATTATTATTTTTACTTATTTTAAATTAACTGTTTTATTTCAACATTTCTAATACACTTCCTATTCTCTTCCTGAAATTTTCATTTTTACTTTAAAATGGCTTAACCTTTAATGAGGAAAAAAGACATGAAAAACAATTATTTTTAAGTAAATGATGACAGTTTGTCTTTCATTTAGTCTCATAGTGAAACATTCAAGTTTTGGAACAATGGGGATTTTTGTCTAAACCCTCCAAAGTTTCTGCTCTGACCTAATTAATTTCTCAGCTCAACTTACTAAACCAAAAAATCAGTTTCTGATCCAGCTCTATGATTAGTCCAAATCTGAGGTATCTAACTTTTCCTACCCAGTCTAGTGAGAGTTTGCAACTAATAGTTTACCTCTGATGTAGCCTTCTTCATCTGGCGGAGCACACTTGTAATTTTAGATAGACTTTATGAGCTCAGCTCAGCCCAACTGTTGGGAAAATTTAGCAGTATACTTTAATCACAGGATTAGGGATAAGGGAATGGATTTTAACAAGGCATAAGATTTATGCAGGGATAAATATAGACTCTCAGGAAGGAAATATGAAAGTATGGGAGGCTATTAAACTTACGATGAAAGATCTAGGAGCAAGAGACATGGTAAGTGATTCATCCTACAGCTAAGGAGCATAGTGTTTGTCTGGCACTAATTATCTGTATCCCTTGGGATGCAGAGCTTGTACAAAAAAGTGAGGACTTTTTCACCTGCAAAAGATACTCCTTCCTAATACTTGAGAACTATCTAGGAAGTATTTATGTATGTTTTAATTGTTGGAAAACAGATATATTTAAGTAAAAGCTATTTTATTTTATTAGGCTAAAGAGAAAGGTGAGATCAAATGAAAACATGAAGCATAGAAAAGTCGAGTCACTTGTTGGTCTTTTTGCTTTACAACCAATTTTATCCTCATTAAATAGGATGCTGAAGGTGAAGTATACCTTAGAAGGCTGGCTATTCAGATAAAGAATGCTTTCTCACTAGAAATGAGAGTACTGCCACAGAAAGAGGGATAGGATGGGAATATTAAATGTCCATTAGACCAAAAAGATAAAGATGTTTCTGCCCTCAGCTACATTTGCAGATGTAAAAATGTAGTTCCCTTAAATAGGCAAAGCATGAAAACAACAAGCACAAAAAAAAGCTCTTACAAAAATATACCTTGCATTTCCTGGCTACTCCAAGCATCCCAAAATGATAAATGCAGTGACAGTCCTTATGGCAAATAACGATTTCCTAGATTTTTTAGTAATACAGGTGACTCTGCCTTATCTCGTGAAGAGACCTTACAATAAACATTGAAGTCCTACTAAAGAGTGGGCAGCAGAAGGGATGGAGTTATCTATGCGCCTGGTGACAGGCATGGTGGAGTGCCAGACAACCTGAGCCACCACACTGTGAACAACTTCTCAGTGGTCCAGGGATGCCAGGGTATTGCCTGCTACATATCAGAAAGTAAGAAGCTGAGAGTCAGATGAGAATAGTGTGAGTCACACCAATAATTATTACGGTGATCTTTTATGAATGAAAATGCAGCAAATGAGAAATGCTTTCAACAGGACATAAAAGTAATGTGAAGAGCAAATGGGTCTTACCTAGTCTTCTATAAGGCAGAAGGAAAAAGAATGAAATTTAATTCTTTTCACACACAAACACACTTAAACATATCCATATATATGGCTATTCGTCCATTGAGCAATTTTTTTTCCCAGCATTTTTATATGGCAGGTAAGTATTATGACTTGTATCAGGGGATCTACCATTGTTCTACTTTGGAAGCCCCACTTGCTTGTAATCTAACAAGGCAATTCACCTGACCCTCTCTTTTCCTGAGAGTCGTTTGGAAGAGAGCTGTGAGGTGGATAGTTCTTTCTATTGTCAATATTAAAGTGCACTTGGCTACTCTTTCTTCTGGGAAACTCTGCCCAGACACGTGAAGATATGTATTAATTGCAATGGCAGCCTAGCCAACCCTAGAAAAAAACAAAAGCAATAATAACCATCAACTGGGTATTGACTGGGTGGCAGAAGCGTTCATCACACTCAGTCTGCTCCCTGCAGTCATTTGAGGAGTGCTTGGGAAAGAGGGAAGTGGAGAGTGGACTGCACAAATTGCCACTAAGGCACAGCGCACAGTTTTCACAGCTACTGTTTTGACGCCTACTCAGTCTTGGGCAGGGAGTAGATAATGGGGACTGACAATCCCTGGGTTTATAGCAGATGGATGGGTTGACTGCACAGCTCATGCACTTTTGGTAGCACCATAAAACAGGAGGGGACCAAGGTGTACACTCTTGGTCAGGAAGATTCTAATTGCATAATTATAACAGTTGCAATTTATGTGTGATTTTGTCTGCATGCCTTCCAAGGTGTGCAGCTATAACCACTAGACCACATTCCTCACCCAGGCTTGGACTGTAACCCAGCTCACCAGAGGGAAGTCTCTGTCTCACAAAGTCATGCATAACAAATAAAAAAGCCAGATAGGTTTCACAGTGGTAACTACTATTTGGTTGACATAAAGAACAATGATTAAATTTCTTGTCCATGGTGTAAAAGCCAGTTTCAGACACTAACATAAACTCTTCATGAACAGAAACAAAAATTTCTCCTGGATGTACATGACAGAGTTTTCATTCCAGTTTTCTGCAGTAAAAAAATCAAGTGAGGATATGACATCACATTGTATACGTTATAAGTTATAACATGTTATATTATCTATAACATGAAAACTCCAAATTGTGAATGTATGATTGATATAACCAATAGCAGAGTTGCAATTAGAAGAAATTTTAGAAGCCTTCATAACCAACAGAAGTTGAAAAAAGTCTCAGAATCCCTATGTGCAAAATGTTCCATGTGTGACAACATAAAAGAAAGCCCTAGCCATCAAGCAGGCAGAGTTGCAGTATCTAGAAAAAGGCCTCTATCACATCTCAGACAACCCTTCAGGGCCTACCTAAACTATGCTCAGAGCTGTTCCTCATTGAAGCAACACAACAGAGCAAAAGTAAGGGACAAATTCACCCTCCTCTCCTATGTTTCTGTTTCCTTCCTTGCTTTTTATTTCTTAGAAAATGATGTACATTCTTACAAACAGAAAATCTTTCACATCAAGAAAAGGGCGATAACCCTAGGAAAAGAATTGACAGTGCATTTTCTAAGACACGTAGCTATAAGATCTCATTGGTGAGCTGAGGAAGAACAGAAGTTAACCTAGGAAATCAATAATGTTGGAAAACTGTAGGATTCTGACCATCTCAAAGTTTAGAACAGTACTCTCCTGAGTTACATCTATGAAGTCCTATCCTTCAACGTAAAACTTGTAAATACCACCTGTGCTCTCCAAACTGATAAACATTGATGCAGAAAGAAATACTGTTTTCTGCAAAAGAAAAATGTGCAGTAGGCAAAATGAGAGAAATTATGTTCCATTAAATTCTGCTTTAATTATTTTATCAAAATACTCACAGTCTTGAAAGCTGGTCCTGCTCCACCCACAAATTTAGTGACTTTTCAGAAAACATATGAAGCTATTTGTGCAACCAAATGAAAAATTGTTTACATTAAAAACTTGTATAAATTAGAAATATGTTTTGATAGCAGTAAAGCTATTATATACAGAAACTACACCTGGAAACTCTCTATTAACTTGCACTTTCACTTCATTCAGGAAATTACTCCTGTTGTTTCTAGCAAGGGTCTCCTTTGTCTGGACTTCAAATAAATCAGGGAGGAGATCTGTTTTCCTCTTTAGAAGGTACATTTGAATCTGACAATTATGTTTACATAATATGATGCTGCTGCAGTGGAGAAACATCACTGCAGTAGGCATGGTTTGAGTCTGTACCCACAGTTCATATCAGATGTTGTAGTAGATATCTGTGGGTACCTAGTAGAAACATGTAGAAAGACATCATAAAAGATTAGAAGTCCTCAACAAATATTGAGATGTTCCATAATTCACCTGAATTGCCTGGAGTATTAAAACAAACAAAGAAACAAAAACAAAAACCCAAAACTTACACCTCAAAAATTCTGTAATTAAAATGAGATTTTCCAGGGGATGTGAAGTTATGCCTTACTGGAAGCACTAACTCAATAACTCTTCCGAAGTCTAGCAGCAAATTGGAGGAAAAAAAGATATTGGCAGATGTAATGTCCCTGATTGTACTAACTTTTATGTTTTCATATGTTCTATCATCCATGATTCTCTTCAGATGTAATGAAACAGCAAAACCTTTAAAGTCCCCATTGGGAAATGTAAAGTAATTTTAAAATAAGAAAACACAATTTAATATCAGCTTTTGATGCTTACTGCTAAGGGTCTTAGAAAATTATAAGCACATTAAATTGTTGGTCTAGTGTTATTAAACTAATATTTCATTTTTATTTTACGGTCCATGCTTTAGAAAAGCTTCATGAACTCTCAACAGTCTTTCAAAGGCTGATTAGCTACCAAGGTATATCATACTGCCTCATTATTGCAAAAAAAGGACATTTTTGGTAAAGTATTGCTGACATAAGTTTAGTGTGCATTATTAGGAAACTGAAACTGAAGGACATACTGGGGGTTTTGTCTTCCTTGAAACATTTCTTCATTGCTGTCACCAATGGGCTTTGAGTTGCACAATTAATTAGTTGTACTAAAGCATTCTGCTCTGAGTTACTTCACCTTCTCTCCTTGTTTGTCATCCACCTGTTACAGCTTGTGTTTTCAAACTGTGAATGCTCTGGGACACAGGCTGGCACACACCGTATGTTTGTGCAACATCTACTACAATGATGCCCCAACCTGGCTGAGGATTACCTGTGCCAATATTCATTTGAATAATTATAAACCCCAGGCCTGTGAGAGTTCCTTGAAAAACAAAAATGCGCAGGAGCAGAAGATGTAAATATTTTCCTCTGTTTCATTGATGGGATCTTTTCAGTCAAATATTGCATAAATTAGCATAGGCAGCACAGTTTATAAGACAAATGCTTTTGCAAGACCTCAGAGCATCAGCTTAGAACAGATGTTTCTTTCTTGGGGGAAATGCCAAATATTTTGTAATTACTTGTGCTTCAACAGTGAAAAATCAATATTTCTGGATATTTTTTTCAGGTGGGATTTGAAAAAAATGTGATTTTGGAATACAGAAGATATTTTTAGTTATGTCAAATGGCAGCACATATATCAAAGGTATGTCATGTTATTTAAAAAAAAATATTATGTGGAAAATTCAATTACCAGATTTTCACTAAATCAAGCAGATATAAACACAGTTCTTTGTTTTTCCAGCAAAAATAATTACATCCTGTCATATCATGACTTCATTTCTGAAGTCACGAATTCTCTTGCAATCTTCACTTCAGATCAAGTAGTGTCAAAATCTGAAGACAGAGACAGAAGCAAGATTTATCTCTCCTGATTTAATGACTTAATGCAAATAATCTACTTGGTTCAAGGGGGATGTAAATTGCAGAAAATATTTGAATTTTAAGCTCTACAATTGATCATTAGCTTTCTACCTTTTGTTGTAGCAAAAAATCTTGCTGTTGATCTGAAAAAGTACTAAAAAGACAAAAAAAAAGATTGTGTAAAGCACCACCGTATTTTCCCTCACTGTGGTGGTGATGTGTGTTTCTTAGGTTTTGATTCCCAGCCATATAAATTTTGTGTATATTTTTGTCTTAAGCCACAGCTCCCCAGGCTGCAGGTTTTGTAAGATTAGCTTTTTATTCATGGGCACTTTTCCAAAGATAGCTGGAGTTTCTTAAGGATTACTTTAACTTGCATAAGCTTTGTTTGCCAAAGTGCTATAGACCAGCTGAAAACTAAGAATCACGAGTTGCCAGCCCCCCTTTTTCAAATTACTCTTCATATTCTCATCCCATCTCAATAACATCCATGTAGCATGAGGAAGTAATGTATGATAAAGCCGACATAGGCTGCTGAGCTCCCCATGAAAAGCATTTATTGGTGAGGCTTACTTCTAGCTTGATCAAGTGGGACAAAGCATCTGAAACGATCCTTGTTAGCAAGAACTGCACCTGAAGACACAACTGCAAAAAGACAAGGGAATTCACCAGATAATATTCCCTTAGCTTTGCTAAGTCACCTCTCCTGCACAGACAAGACTGGATTCTTCAGACAGTAGCTATCCCTGTTAGCTCCCTGCATCCAAGTGCTATAGAGGTAAAGTGAACTTGGACTACACTCAAACCTGGCTGCTCTTCCTCCTATATACATATGTACCCATGCTAGGTGTAAGATAGGATATTACATTATACCTGCCTAGCTGTTTTGCTAAATTTATGCATCTTGTCTTGTGGAGAGACTTTTGTAGGGGTATAAGTGCACAGGTACTACAGGGAGCAATACTGTCTCCTATTTCTGCTCAGAAGCAGAGAACAGATTAATCATGCTCTTAACAGATGAGCTCTGAGAAAATAGACACAAATTGTTTCATAATTACCATGTCTTCATTCATCCAGCACAGAAGATGTTTGAAGCTGATACCATCTTTTGTACCCATAGTTCTAAATCTGAGATGGCTTAAGTCATCAATGACTTCAATGAAATGGCATCCCATTTGCCATTGGGCTTGTTTTGTATTTTGATATTAATCTAAAAAATTGTAGAATCTAGGGAAGGGAAGGGAAGGGAAGGGAAGGGAAGGGAAGGGAAGGGAAGGGAAGGGAAGGGAAAGCAGGTTCATCAGTGTTTATAGCTGTTACTCTAATGGCTCTCACAAGAGCCAGCTTGTACCATTAATGTGCAAAGCTCACAATTTACTTGCTGTCATGGTGATAACTAAGAAAGCATTAGACCTCTACCATAATCCTTGCCTCTAATGATTTCAGAATAAAAAGGATACAATAAACTGAAACCAACCAACCAACCAAAAACCAACCAAGACCTGGGTAGGTAAAAGGTCTGGAAATGTGAAAGACTGCTGGAGAAAATCTAAATTGCCTTTCACACTAAACTGGAAAATGAAATACGTCAAAGAAAAGATATGTAGACAGAAAATCTGAGCTACCAATCTGAAGTGAATCTGAGATGAAACAGAGAAAATACTGGCAGAGCCAGGATTAACCCTTAAGAAAGCAGTTAGATCTCACAGAGTAAATTAAGTTACCCAATGAAAAATGAAGTTTGCCCAGTGTGACCTGGCCTCTGAGGTAGGTGTATAAGCCAGCTATGAAAACAATAATACATCAGAGAGAAAAAGACCAATGAAAAGCCATGTCAGACTCCCTGAACAACAGATGCAGCTGAATTCAGTGTGGCAAACATCATGAGCTAAGACGATACCAACTGTTGGAGAGAGGCACACTCTGTATTAGATCACACTTAACAGCATTTACAAGCTCTAGCACCACACTTTAAGCACAGACACAGAGGATGACCAGAGCAATGGACAATTTTGCAGCCAAAAGCTAAGGATTATAAATCTGAAAACTAACAGGGCATGAACACTGAGTCCACAAGCAAAGTGGAAATCTATCACTGGAGGAAAAGCCACATGCACAAAGGGTAAAAGGCTGGAACTCTTGAGAGTATAAATAAACAGTAAATGCAGAGAAGAAAACACTGTATAGAGGGGAACATACCCAACACCCAGTTACAAGTACAACAGGCCCTTTGTCTCCTCCATTGCCAACTTCTAGTAGAAGTCTGAGGAACTAAATAACTGGAAAAGTTTGAGAAAGCCTTACAGGAGACAGAATCATGCTCAGCTGAAGACCAAGTACATGTGGAAAAAGTTAGAAAGATTTTTAGCCTATGGCTGGAGTTGAAATACGAGCTCTCACTGGGAGCTGTAGAGCAAGCAAAAAAATGGCCAGCTTTGCTGTGTTGGCAGTATATAAGGGACTTCACCTATGTATAGAACTAATATAAGTACTAAATAAATCTGTGAAAAGGAAACATTTTTATTACCGACCATGGGATAAATCTTTAGAAGAATGGCACAAAGCCCAGCTAGTAGGCTTTGCCAGACCTGTGCTGGGCCAATGTGACTGTCTGCATTGTCCGCCCAGACACAGGATTGTGGAGCAGTGTGGTGACACCAGTCTGGCTCCAGACCCAGCCCTCTAGCCCTCACAGCTTGGCAGCGAGGAAGAACTGAGGAAGAACCACTGTGTTCCAGCTAAGGCAATTAGACCTCATCCAGTGTAGTCTCGGTTTCTTCTTTTAAACAGAGTTTCCTAGAGAGTTTCCACAAAAAAGGGATAGCTGTGTGGAAAAGGGTTTTTTGTATTATTATTTAGGAAAGGGTTTATTAAGTATGTCTTACCTTTCAGCCAGAAAGGAGAAGCATCAGACCTAGTCATCTTACACTTGCATAGTAAACATACCTTTGGCACTCATGCTGTACGATAGATAAGCTCACTGTGAGACCATCTGATTTACTGGGGTTGATCTCAGACAACCAGGAATGTTTGAAACATTTTGTCACAAACAATGCAAGATTGTCTAGACAAAGATACTACCTCGGGCTAAAAACCAGTGTTTTCCTCAAAATCCTTGAGGTGCAATAGAATAGTCTGGTGCTACATAGATGTGTTCTTGTGTCTAAATACTAGTCAGCGGTGTTTGTTGGCATACTGGTCTTTATTAACAAAAACACAACCAGTTCACCAAGTAAAGTGATTATTCACCTTTACCTGGTACTCATTAGATCAATCCTTGAATACTACTCCCAGTTTTGGTCCCCAGTACAAGACAGACACTGGTAAACAGGTGTGACTCCAGCAGAAGCCATCAGAATGGTCAGCGCTTGCTCTGTGAGCACAAGCTGCAGGACCAGGGTTGGTTCAGTTTGAAGACAAAACAGCTTTAGGGACACCTAACAGCAGCCTGCCTGTATCTGCAGGGAAGTTAGCAAGAACACAAACCCTTGTTACAGAGGTTCATGGTAAATGGATGAGAGACAACTGTCCCAGATTGAAAGAGGGGAAGTTTCAATTGGGTCCAAGGAAACAAAGGATGTGAGAACAGCCAAGCACTGGAACAGGCTACCCAGAAAGTTGTGGAGGTTTTGCCACAGGGGTTTTAAATACCTGACTCAACAAAGCCCTGAGCAACCTGGTCTAACTGTAACTCTGTTTTGAGAGGGATGTTGGAGCAGATGAGTTCCTAAGGTCCCTTCCAACCTTGAAGATCCCTTGGAAGGCCGGCTTCTGAGTCCTCACATTCTCAGCATCAGGTTATGTGAGCTAATGAATATTTCCCATTTTCTTAAGGAAGGTCTGAGAGCAGAAACAGAGCAGGAAGAGTGTTGCAAATTATAATGTGGAAAAATACAACAGTTCCAATTTCAGAATGTTAATGGTGAATGGGATTAATAACAGGATGTCTTGATTCATAGCAGGAGGACTTACAATTTGACTTTTAGAAAATGTTCAGCTCTTTGGACAGTCAGATCATGTTTTATTTAGGAGCCAGTGTTGATTTAAGATTTTAACAGGAATGGTCTAGGTCTTAAAATTTTGGCCTTAAGTTCACATACTCCATATTTTAATTTTAAAGGGCTGTATCTGATTATTCCATCGTGCATTTCACTGTATTCTCTAATGTTTAATAATAAATGATGGAGAAAGCTGCAGGTCAGATTAATTAGTCTTCTTGAGTGTGTGTGTGTACTTTAGCATTACTGAATGGTCTGTTACTGCTTAATTAAGCCCACAACATACTTTTTACATTGATTCAGCACCACGCGGGTGTTCCAAGTTCAGCTACTCAAAGTTATGATAGACATCTAAGTCAGATGCAAATCAGAGGACCAAATTTTAATGCCTAATTCCCTTATATAATCCATGAAGAAAAGTAGATACTTCCATGAAAGGCAATCGGAACATCATTAGCTCATCTATATTAACTTGTATAGCCCATTAGCTACCTCCTAGCTGACATTTGTCGTAACCCGTTTCAGAGGATAGCTAATATTACTGCTCTACATGGTAGCAAATGTCCCAATTAGAACAGGCCAGGAATTTTCCAATTAAATGGAATAGGCGTGAGAGGCTTTGCTGGAAAAGTGCCATATACTTAATGAAAACAATCAGGTTCAATACTATTCTTTTTCCTGAAATACAGCAAGAAGCCCTTCCACATAGAGGATCAGTACACTGCAACCCTAATGAAGAGACAAAAGTTATTACCATAGGCAACACGGTTACATGGATACTGGAGGACAGACCTCTGATACCAGGTTATACACCCATAGCTTCCATTTCACCCAGAAGTTAATTCATGTTGATGCAGTGTGTGCATTTTTCACAAATTCTGGAGATGAGTTTCATCTCAGGTATCTTTAGACACCTACAACATGCATGTATATATCACAACTCCTCTGTTAAATAGTCTTTATTGTCATCAGGGAGAAACAAGTACCAAGAAAAATGATTCATCTGACCTGTCTTAGAGATCTGCTGAAGGACAAGATGACTCATACTTCAGCAAATTGTGTTAGTTTCCCTTGATATGGAAAGAAGTTTAGACAAGTAACCCGGATGCAAGTAAGTCCCATCCAAGAAAACAATACTGACCCATAAGTCTAGAACCAAGAGATGTCTTCTAATAAAAGGGACAAACAGCCTAATTCCTGTAGAAGAGCCAGATATGCAAAGTATCTGCTTCAGAGATTATTAAAACAAAACCAAAAAAGCAGTATCACAGTACTATAATCAAACCCACAAGTCATATATTTGAAAATCAAACTTTTCTACTTGTTGAAGGTCTTCTTACATTCATAAAGCCACAGGAGATGAGGAAGAACACATCTTTTTCAGAATATTAATATACCTGAATCATGCTATATTAGCTTTATACCCCTGAACCTTTATTTGACCACCAACCAGTGAAGCCCCTTCTGAGTAGTATCTCCCTTCCATTAACATGCAAAAGTATAGCTTGCGACAAGCAGACAAAAAGAAGGAAAACTTCCTTGGACCTCCCTTTGCTTCTCTCTAGGATAGTAAAGTTTCTCCAAATCTGAAATTTAAAGCTAAATAGCATTAAATTTGACTCTAAGCAACAAAAAGTTCACAACCAGTTCACAAGTTCTCAGCCAGTCTTTCTATTCCTCCTACTTCATAGTTACAGGTAAGAGTATTTCTTAGAGCTTTTCTTGAGGAGTTATGTAATTTGGTGGAAATCTGTCTTGATCTCTGCCTCCTTTTCCTTATTTTTTTTTTCTGCACAAAAAAATTTAGTTTTGTCTCTGATGGCTGTAAACTTGACTGGGAGACCAAGTGCTCAGCCACAATCAAAAGAAACATGCACAGAAGTCCCATAGCTACTTTGGCTGCCTGTAAGGCTGCCAGGCAGTCTCCCAGCCCCAGAGCTCAGCAGCACAGCTTGCCTAAACCCTCTGTCCTCTGTCTTCCCTCCTGTAGTGCTCAGCTGCAAGCTTAATTCCAGCTGCACAGAGCGACCCTCGGGGTCACCGCAGCCTCAGCACCACATAATGATGAGGGAAGGGACATGAAAGGAGTAGGTGGAGGCTGCAGGGGCAAATGCACACACTCCGAAAGGGAAGCCAAAATGGTAGGGACGGGCAATCTGACAGAAGAACAGAGTGGTCACTGAACCTAAAACTGACACAATACACCCAGAAAGCTGGGGAGGAATGGAAAAGAATTGCCCTGGCTGTCTCCGCTTAAAAAGCACTGTAGCAATGCAGAGCCCTCGGTGTGACAGAGGAAGAACAGCCATGTGGAGAGGTCATTGCCTTCCCCACAGCTGAGAAGAGTAACCAGAGAGCAGAAAAATTCAGCAAAAGGGAGGTAAAAACTCCTAATAGGTTCAGCCTTTCAAAAGATGATGATAAAGATGACAAACATTCAGCAAACTGCAGGCTGGTCTAGAAAAACAGCAGGAAATTTCTCAATAATTTTTTCTGGATCTTCTTAAGAAAGAGAAATGAAACTTCTTTTCAAATACCATAGTCACAGAAGAATGACAAGAAGTCCTGTCCTTTCTAGAGGATTCAGTGAGGGAGGAAAATCTGCCATTCTGATCTCTCACAAGTTAGCACGTAGGCATCAAAATAACAATGCAAGCACCTACAAAGGTAATTACCCTTTTTGGCCTGAGTGGCTAATCAACATATTGAGGCTGTGGTCACACATCCTGATCTGCCTGCAGCTGTGCCAAGTGAAGAAGCTGCCAGCCTCAGCTTGTTCCCAGCTGTCTGCCACCACCACTTTGCTGGAGATTACTGACTTGTGGACCTGCTACCATAACTATTCAGACAAATGCTCTCTGCTTCAGTAAAAACAAGTCAGATGAGCTGAAATGCCATAAATACTAGGTCTTCTCTAGGCTGGACTGTTGCAACTCAGCTGGGTCCTGAGGGGATCACCTAAGCAGTCTCACCAGCAGTGCTGGGGGCTTCTAACCTCAGCTACCTCTGGTCAAGGACTGTTTGTGTGTGGAGAATGGAGATGAACATGTTCTCCCTCATGCTGTTGGATTCAAACATCTGCAAGCCTCTTCCCTGACAACACTCTGTCTACAGACTCAGTCTCTAGGGTTTTCCTGGGGTTTTGGGAATGAACATTCTAAGAAATATGCATGGGGCATTCCTGTGTTTAAGAAGCCTTTCTCGTCCTTCGTCCTTCCCTGTGGTCTTATCCTCCAGCCATTGATGGCTGGCCTGAAGGAAAACAGACTATTTTTGCTCTGTGGTCTGAACCATCCTTTCCTCGTGTCTGAAGTAAAGCCTTGTGGCTAAATGCAGCTTCTGCCAAGCCTGCTGGCACCCATCACCCTGAGCCCACCAGTGTGGGACCAGCCTGAACAGGGTTCCCCTCAGCTCACAGCACTACAGTATGTACCTTTATTTCAAGTCTCTGGCTTGTGATTTCACTTTCAAATGAGATGCACAGCATGATTACCAGTGACAGCATGAGATATACATCCTCATGGAGGTGCATGCTGTTAAATATTACAGCTTCTTTCCCCAAAAATTTTTCAACACTGGTGTTTACTGAGTTGCTTGATATATCTTAATTGGTATGGTTTAACTAAGAAAACTCATAGTGAATGCACACACTTGTAAATGAGGCAGAAATAATCAATAATTCTGTTTTATTCTCAGTTTCTGACATGTTTGTATCTCCTGGCCATAGTCCATATTTGGTGTGAGAGGCTCCGCAATTTTACTGTGTTTGCATGGCAAGGTTTTTATAGTGGGGGGCGCTATAGGGGTGGCTTCTGTGAGAAGCTGCTAGCAGCTTCCCCTATCTCTGCAGCCCCTGGAGGACCCCACGCCAGAGCAGGTGGATGCCCAAAGGAGGCTCTGACCCTCTGGAGAGCCTGCACTGGATCAGGCTCCTGGCAGGACCTGTGCTTCTGTGGAGAGACGAGCCCTCACTGGAGCAGTTCATGAAGAACTGCGGCCTGTGGGAAGGTCTCATGTTGGAGCAGTTCATGGAGAACTGTCTCCAGTGGGAGGGACCCCACGCTGGAACAGGGGAAGAGTGTGAGGAGGAAGGAATGACAGAGACAACGTGTGATGAACTGACCACAACCCCCATTCCCTGTACCCCTGTGCTGCTTGGTGGGGAGGAAGTAGAGAAATCAGGAGTGAAGTAGAGCCCAGGAAGCAGGGAGGGGTAGGGGCAAGGTGTTTTTAAGATTTGGTTTTATTTCTGATTATTGTACTCTGATTTGATTGGTAACAAATTAAATTAATTTTCCCTGCGTCAAGTCTGTCTTGATCATGGTAGTAACTGGAGACTGATCTCTCCCTGTCCTGGTCTCGACATACAAGACTTTCGTTACTTTTTTTGTCCCCTGTCCAGCTGAGGAGTGGGAGTGATAGAGTGGCCTTGGTGGGCACCTGGCATCCAGCCAAGGTCAGCCCACCATCGTGATGCATCACAAGGGTCCACAGGCAGAAAGCACTGGCGCTGCCATGACTGAATCTTCTGCCATGAGATTTCTTGCCCAGTTTCTCAAGTACATGTAAAGACTGAGCTGTTAACTGAACTTTTGGGTTTCCTCAGAACTGAATGAAATTTCTCAGACTTCTGCAGTGCAGTCATCATTATTCTTTGTCATTGTGTAATCCCTCTTTGCTGAATGCAGCCCTATAAAGCTGTTCACCTCCAGCTTCCATTTGTTTTTATAAAGCCTATTTTCTTGAAAGATTTTCTTGTATCGACAGCATATAGCATTTTCACCCTGAGATCTTTTTCATTTTGACCTGAAAACTTAATACTCATCTCTCTGGTTTTCAGTCTTTCAAGCTGTATCAACGGAACGTTCTCCCTTGATTTCCTCAGGAATTTTTGTAACTCTTTGGCTTTGATCTTTCTGTGATTCTTGTAACATCAGGGCCAGGAAAACTTCAAACAACATGTAGTGGTTCAGTGTTTGAAACTGAGCTAAATTAGAATTGTATTTTTAAATACACAGGCTGCGTGAGTTCCAATGAAGCTCAGTAAATTTTACTTCTATATTTATTTATTTTCTGTTTTATTCCACTAATCAACTCAAAAAAAAATTTTACTGAGCACAGGTCAATAGCTAAGCTTGTTATCAGTCAGGTGTAAAAGTGAAATCGATATAATTACTTTCTTTCCCTTTTTAAAGCACCAAGGGAATAAACATAGTGGAAAATATAACAAACCGCATAGAATGTCCGGGGCGAGAAGGAGCCAGTGCGTGATTGTTTCTTTTCATGCCCTAAAATCCTTTCTTCCTCCAAATTCTGCTATCGCAGCTCAACTACAAGCATAACTTGTCCCTCTAGGGTTGACCCTAAGCTATGGGAAATGTGCAGCCACATGCAACTAGCAGTAAGGCTGCAAGTGTTTCTTCTAGAGAGACTCTCTCCGTGTTGGGGAGAAGAGTGGTGGTATTCTTCAGTCTAAAAGGGAGTACCTGAATGAAAGGACAGCTGACCCAGGCTAAACTACCTGGTCAGTGTGAGTGGGTAGTCACCTGAGCAAAATGTCTCCCACACTGGGCTCAGCTCTAGCAACTGATTTCTGGTGGGAATGCGCAAAAATATAGCGATCCCTGACAAAGTCTGACAACAGCATGCTCAGTCCTTTAGCATGCATGTTGTCCTCCGTTAGTTACCTATAGGACTAAGGGGTCTCCATAGCCCCACACACCCAATGGTGCTGCTTGTATTAGTGTTTCTAGTGTTCCTCAGTCATAAGCAGCCTTGAAAGAAGTCGGTGTCATGTTTTATAGAGTACTTGGCCACCGGCCAAGCTTGCTATTTGTTTCTTTCCTGCTGGATAAAATCCTCCTCCCACCTTCCACTCACCCTCAGCTTGGAATGATATCACCATTACAAGTTTCATTTTAATTAATTCGCTTTTGTAACACACCTAGTTTTTCTTCCAATACTCACTATCCTTCAGAGAAATGTTTCTGACATGGATCTTGTCTGGCATTAACCTGACAGCAAGAAATCCAGATAAGTACGTAATAACTCGACATGCTTTAGATAAATCTGCCTTTCAACCTCTAAATTCAGCTAGATATCCCCACCTACTTTGTGAATCTCTTCTGGGGACATTAATATTTTGAGCACAACCACAGTGCATAAACATTAAGCACATCTGCACTGTCATGGTCTTGCATTTATTTAGCTTACCCACTGCTCACAGTGCCTAGTCTGCAGGTTACACACGTGCCAGTCTGCCAAGGCAGGATGACTCCATGCTTGAAAAATCCCAGGCTGCTCTCTTGCAGGAGCCAGTACGCCTGGTGCATATGTATCTTTTCCTAATTCTACCTGTCCACTGGGCTTGAAACTGCCTTTGATAAGACTAAGGCAGAATAAAAGCAGCACGGAGTGCAAGAGAAGTAGAGCTTCTAAGTGCTGCTAGACTTTTAGCAGTCTGTAAGGTATCTCCCCAAAGCAGTACTGGATGTGTGCTGAACAGGACGAATAAACATTACCACACACTGAGTGACTTAACTACTGTTAAGCATCTTCTGTGCAGAGTACATATCACACATGAAAAATATACCATTTAATACAAGCTCTATATGTGATTGATAACATCTCTGGATGGTACCTCTCACGCCAGAATTTAAGTTGCTGTTACAGATCTCTACATGGAAATGCAAAGTAATATAATGTTAGTGTCAAGATCTTGGCAAGATGAAAAACTAATACATATATTTGTGGTTTTATATTACTTCATGCATTAACTTGTTAGTAAAAGTTCTTATTTTGTTTTCTATTAAATCACTTATGATACTAACATAGTGTTTCTCTTTTATTTATTTGTATTTTTTTTTCTTCATTTCAGACTCATTCTAAAAAAGTAATTTCTTTCAGTAGAGTGTTTTGGGAACAGGTTAGACAAATACCTGTTAGAAACTTGCTAGGTAGAAGTGATCCAATCTACTCTGCAGAGGGTTGCAGTAGAAAAGTAATTGCCATCATAGGAAAAGTTTCAGCTAAGCTTTACTGCTACAGTTTTCTGTATCTCCTCCCCTTTCCCACTGCACCACTGTTCCTCACCTCTTTTTTTTCCTGCCTTGGATTTGCAGCCACTCACTCCCTGGTCCCCACCCCACTGATAACAGCAACTTTCCAGCCAGTGTTAGGACTCCTGCTTCCTTGCCCAAAACCTGGGTCCCTGCTGCTACCTCCTGGTCCTCTGCCTTGGCTCTTGCCCCCTCTTTAAGCTCTCTCTTCCTCATCAGCTTGTTTCCAAAGGCACAGTAAGGGCCCATGTTAAGAAGCCTGCATGGACCTAAATGACTGCAGTCTGAGCTACCTGTGCTGGCACGGAGCTGAGGTCCAGCAAAGCCAAATAATCAGTGCTTCATGCTCCTCCTAGGTGGGAACTGCAGAAGCTAGGAGCATGTGGATGACCATTTCTCCTTCCATGGCTACAGAGAGCTATATGTGATAGATGAGGTAAGTGTTTATGAACTCAGCATGGCATTCCTAGTTCAGCAGCATTCAATATACTTTTCTCCTATTCTGTATAGCATGACATACCCATTCTGAAGAATGTATCTCTTGGAAAGGTATGATAAGGGCAGGACACAGCTTCCAAAACTTACCAGGTCTAATTACTCTTTCATTCTGGTTTTGTCATCTCACTCTTCTCTGTCATGATTACATTTTTTTCCAAGCTCCCAGTGTCATGCGATAAAAACTTCAAAAAAATAAAAGCAAGTCCTCCCAACTGAAGTGAAAATTCACTTTGAAGCATTAAAATCTTGAAGACAGATTATGACAAATATTTTATTATTGCAAAGATTCACTATTTTTAAGGCAATGACAGAGCTTTTGGCAGGCCCAAAATGAACAATTTTAGAGTGTTTAGGTTTGGCAGAATTGTAATTCCTCTTTATATGCTGACCTGAGGAACTGGCACCCATAAAACTTCTCACAAGCCCAAGAAATCAAACCGTCCAGTAGAAGTGACAACCATAGAAGCTAAAATGACCATTTTTCCTGGTGCTTTTATCTTCCTGAAAAGCTCCTCAGTCTCATCTACAGAGCAGCACTAAATCTTCCTTCATATGCTGCCTTCATGCCTTCACCCCAGTTGCCTGGAATTGGAATTGTCTTTTGACTATCTGCTTGCATGCAGGAGGCCTCTAGCTCAAGGCCAAATCACAGTACAAATAATAGATAGTAATGGCAAAATAGTTCTTTATGATCAAATATTATATTATATTTTTAAGTTTCATATGACTGATTTGACTTAGGAAAATAAATCATATCCTGGTCTTCATATGGAAAGTGGTAAAGGACCATTAATACACTATCCCTTATGCACGATGTCATTCCATTGCATTGCTTCTCTATCACAGCAATAGACTGCATATCCAACATCCAAGATTAGACAATTTTTCACTTAGAAACTCAATGTTTAGAAGGATATACATGACAAAATTATACTTCTCAGCAGGCACTTCTTATTTACAGAGGCTATAATCCTGACTGTTTCAGTATGACTGAGTGTATTATTTACTGACTTGAGAATTCTAGAGGATAAAGAGATAATATGGAAATTGCCATGGTAAATTATGACATGTCTTTAACCAAGGACTCACACCTTCTCTTTTGCTCCCAAGAGAACGTACAAGATGCAAAACCTATCTTTCAATGTAGTGAAATGCAATGTTTGTACTATTTAAGCGATCGAGTAGCTGGAAAATCAGTGCAGAACCATCTGATTTGTCACTATAATTTAGTTGGCAATGTGCGCAGAGCTCCATGGGAGTAAGATTTGTTTGGGCTAGTGACACGAAAGGGATTCAGCAAGTGGGTTCACACACAGCATGAATCCACATGCCAGAACACTCTTGGAGGGGAGAAACAAAAGCAATAAACCTCATCCACTAGCTGTGTATTGTGACTAACAGCAACAGTTCACAGGTAAACAACATTTGCACAATGGAAAAGGAATTAGCCTATAACAACTGCTTTTTCTATGCACAGTCATTCTGTTCAGCCTTTCTTTATCTCCAAACAATGGTGGGAGGAAGAGCTGTATATAATGAACTGGCTTAGTGATTGGTACACAGGCTAAAAGGAGACTATGCTGAGAGATATGGGATGGTTTAATTGTACACTGTCATGTGTCCCATCCAGTTTCAGCCATGATCTGGCCCAAATTTGGGGTGCTTTTGGCCAAGCAGAGACTTCAAGTTTTGGTCATCTATACCTTCCTATCATGGGATGGCAGAGGCTGTGTCTCATAATAAGTCCGCATAACTGTGGAGAATTTGTGCCTTTATAAAATAGTTGCGCACTCTTTCTCAAATAAAAAACAAACAAATCATGTGTAATGTAGTTGTTGAAAGAAAGGCTATTACTAATAAAAATAAAATTACTAGGGCAGTGTGAGCAAACATGGGAACAAATGCATACCCATATGGAAAGTCAGCACTAGAGCTGAAAGCTTATGAAAACACCTGCATCTAAATTTTGACCTTAGACTTTTCTGCTTGTTATATTTCCCCAGGCTTAGCCAAAATCTGCAAATAAACAGTCCAATCGAACTGCAGGTCTTCTCCAGAAATTCACTGTGTCCATCTGTTTGTGAATCAGTCACAGGCAGAATCAAGTAAACAATAAATACATGAAGATACAAATAATAAGACTTTACTAGAGAAAAAAAGAAGCAAAGCTTCTCATGCCAGAAATGTGGTGTGTATGCTAAAACTGGCAGTGTTTTTTGCATTTATTCTGGGAGAAGGAAAAAAGGCAGCAGCTCAGCAGGCTTTCTGTGATTTCTTAACAGACACTTCATAATTTATTGTTTATTCCCTTTATATTTCTTCCATACAGCAGAATTTATGTAACTGTTCTTTACGTTATTATAATTTCCTCCTAGTCTGAATGTTCACAAGGAAAGGGGTCCCATGGAGTTTAAAAGAAGATTCTTAATTCTGTCTGAAAAGTTTCTAGCTATTACTATTAAAAGAAACATTTATGAGGAGATACCAAAGATTTTGAGGGGATCTTTAGCGTGAAAAATGAAAGACTAATGGAAGAAAATCCACAATTATGTTAAAAAGTTGCTACAGTGAGGACATATTTTTATCTTGATACCACTGAGGATGCTACAAGAAAAAGTTTAAATTGAAGCAAAGGGGAAAAAGTTATTTCTCTATTTGTTCACATTATGAATTAACAGGAGCTGGGCTATCATTGCTTCTTTCTCTGTGTAGCCACTTTTTTCCTGTTGTTCAAGCCATTCTCAAGAACGGGTATTTTACTGCAGTTCACTCACTGCCAGGTTGCTCCTTCCTCCCCAGGCACACCCAGAGACGTTCTTCATTTTCCAAGCAGTGCCAGGTATTCGTGCTATTCAAAGGCAGCTAAGAAGTGTAGACAGACTGAAAAGTTTTATTGAGGATGAGTGCAAAGTGACTAAAGTAGAAGGCAGAACAATTCAATATTCTGAGGGCACTGAGAATGGAAGGTGCTGTTGGGAATTGATGGTGAAAAGGAGTTTTGGATGGGTAAGTTTTTTGATAGGGCAAGGAAGTCTGGAGACTTAAACAATGGACAGCGTTAAGCAAGGCAAAGGTCATTCTCAGGCTTTCAGGGAGTTTTTGCAGGAGAGCTTTAGGAGATTTTCTCCTCTGAGATGCTGTTAGTGGAGACATCTTCCCTTCCTCATCTCCTCAGTCCTTCAGTATCTCCCATGTAGACTTCTCTTTCCTAGCAGTGCATGAACTCCCCATTCCCAGCCTAGTCTTCCTTGAGGGTCCCCCAGTCATCCTATTCTCTCAAGTGTTCTCTTTCCTTATTTTCCTCACTTCTTCCACCTCCCATGTCTCTTAAAAAAGGTTTCCTCTCCTCTGGGAAATCTCCTATATCATCCAGGCCTTAAAGTGAAGCAAAAGAAATTTAGGAAAATGTTTTCCAATGGCAAATTTAGTTAGGGGCTGGAAGAGGTACCTGGGGAGACCAGAAACTCTCCATCACTGGAGGAGTTTAGCCATTGCTTCCCCTTGTTGGCCAGAGAAAGAACAAGATAACCTCTGAATATCCTTTCCAGCCCTAATGTCCATTATGGTATAATCACAGTATTAGGAGAAAGCACAGCTTGTAGCTACTTGTGAAATGCATCTCTGTTTCGTACAATAGGACAGCCCAGGAGCAGCAGTTTTTAATTGAAATGCTAGTGTTTCAATCTTGTATTCTTATCAGAAAGACAAAGTCAAGACTGAGACCATGCAATCTGGAGAAAATTTATCTTCTGCAGTCCAGCGTAACATAAATAGTTTTATTTATTTGAACAATAATGTAACATCCTTTATTAAAATCACTCAAACCCTTTCAATAAATTCTTTTTATTTATCATAAATTCATTTGGCCTGTTTAAAGCTAGCAATCTCTGTGAACAAATCTCAGGCATGATTTTCCAATCTGTGTGGTCCAGGAACCATTCCAAGTGCACAGTTTTTGAGCAGCCCTCTTCTTTGGAGGTTGAGATGGTTTGTTAGGTACAAGCCAATCCGTACCAGAGGATCTCAGTGCTCAGTAAATTAAACTTGTCTGTTAGCATTCCATGTATAAATGTCACCTATGCCTTGGCATAGTCATTGTCTTGGATTTCAGCTGATGCCTGTAAGTGTAAATACAAAAAATCAACACGGAACAAAACAAAATATACAATGAAAAAGAGTTAGGTGTCGATTTTCACTGCAGCAGCAAGTACAATAATCTCCAGAGAATATGCCTTACCATTTCTCCTACTGCGGTTCAAAAGAAAATCTTCACAGTTTTGTTTCTTTTTCAAATCCCATAAATCCCACTCATGAAATGCATCTACTTTCATGAAGAGATCATGAACAAGCAACCAGAAGCAAACTTCCTACATTTGCCTTCAGTTTGGTGATCCATATATAACAGCTTTAAGGAACGTTAAAGGAAAAGAAAAAAAGAAAAAAAAAAAAAGAAAAAAAAAAGAAAAAGAAAAAGAAAAAGAAAAAGAAAAAGAAAAAGAAAAAGAAAAAGAAAA
>Ga0065711_1026443_pt1 | contig 70952 bp, 38 predicted proteins | sample Hoacrofraction12_FD_59098 | JGI IMG/M metagenome (GOLD analysis project Ga0065711, IMG submission 59098) | Hoatzin crop microbial communities from Cojedes, Venezuela - Epithelial fraction 12 v2 (version 2) | ecosystem: Host-associated > Birds > Digestive system > Esophagus > Crop | place... | reverse complement strand
AGAGCACTGGAACAGGCTGCCCGGGGAGGTTGTGGAGTCTCCTTCTCTGGAGATATTCAAGACCCGCCTGGACAAGGTCCTGTGCAGCCTGTTCTGGGTGACCCTGCTTCGGCAGGGGGTTTGGACTGGATGACCCACAGAGGTCCCTTCCAACGCCAAACATTCTGTGATTCTGTGATCATGCTCTTGATATCAACGGCTGCCTGTGATAGGGGAATAAGGAAGACCAGCTGAAAACAATTCAAAAGGCTGTGTTCTCCACCCTATTTTCCCAAAGCAAGAAAAAATCCTGATATGGAAAAAAGATGACAGATAAGTGATGTAAATGTTCAACTCCACAGCCACTGCCCATTTTGTCTAAAAAGGAGCCCCCAACAGAGGGGAATGTACTGGAGAAATGGCCAGAAGCTCACAGCATGATATGTCATGGAGGAATGCACTGCTGAGCCTGCCTGAGATGATTCCGACTCCCACCCTGTCCCTGATGAGCTCAGAGTTTCCAGAACGGCAGTCATCCTTTTGACCTCTGCAAGCTGACATTTAGCACTTACCACAAGAGCACAAACCCTCCGCCCAACATACGCATGCTCATCAGCATAGCAAGGTCCAGGCACTGCAACACCATGGACACGTGGGCAGCAGGACTCTGCTTGGGTGAGTATCATGGGCAGGAGGAGCTGCTGGGAAGCCAGTTGGCAGGAGACCAGCGTGTGACCCCAGGCAAGTCAGCCCTTTGCATTTTGCTGCCAGATCGAGGGCAGCCTGGAGGCACAGCACTTGGCACAAATAGCCAATTTCAGTGGGTAATTTAAGTTTTAAACAGCCTGGAAATGAATCATTGGAACGAGGAGTAGCATTTTCATCATCATCTTGCCGTTTGTTGCTTGGATTACTGCATGCAGTTTTCAGACATTTTAGAAAACCAAGACGTGGGTTTGTGCCAGCAAGCAGAGGCTGGAGAGAAATGGAGAAGTCACCCATTTTCACACTTTCCAATGTCCAGACGTCAGGGGAATTTGACAGTGACCTTGTTATCAATATGAACTGAACTCACTGATTTCCCACCAAAGCTTTAATTTACTGCCAAGGATAATAAAATTCACCAGTGTCCAAGTTTCCAACAAACATCAATGGCCCAGTATTCAAGAGGAGCTGTGCATGCACTACGGTATCTTGTGAAGCTGAGGAAACAGTGGGCACTCAGGCTGCTCGACCTGCAGGTTTAATCCAGGCTTACTGGAAGGCAATGAAACTCTGGCAATCCTCTGACATCCACAAGGACACACACCGCTGTTGTCAGGGTCAAGAGCACCAGCTCTTGCAGAGTCAAGAGCATGAGCTATGCCTGTATAGGTTGTGTCCACTAGCACAGATCCTGACAGCACTTGAGCACTTACCTCATTGATTTCTATCCTTTGCCCGGACATATCACACACATCACCTGCAAGCAAGAAAGACTGCGGTTATAGCCACAAACTGCAGCGAAGTGCAGTCTCTGAGCTTCTCTACCACAAAAACTGGTTAAAGTGTTTTGAAGATAGTATCTAACTAAAAAGTTTCAGTAATCGTACATATCTTGACAGGGGCACTGGAGACTGATGATTCACATCAATCAATTTCTATGTTAATCCATGACAAAATCCAGAGACCAACAGAAGCCTGAAACACAAAGCAGTCACCATAAAAATCACAGGCATTTGGGTAAAGAAGACTTGGCTCAAGCTGAACCCAGAAAGGATGTAGTGCTAGGTAGGATCACTTCTCTTGTACCTTCCCTTTGCAATGTGAGACAAAATCCAGCTCCTGGCTTGTATTCAGTTTGCAACAGTCCCTGGACAACTACAGAGAAGGAGTTGTCAAAGCCCATTCTTCCCATATCTGGGTAGCAAGGCTGCTCTATTCATTTTCCTGAACTGATGATCTGGTCACAGAAATGGAAGACATCTCATCTCCAGGAAATGCTACTGAAACTTCTGCCTGAAGAAAAAATTCACTTGAATGGTCTGGACTGTGCCCAACCCAGCTAGATTCAACACTTCATTGAAATAGGATTGAAATACAATGCGTTACAAGAATGATAGATCCATAGCTGCACCAGCAACCTCAATCATGACCAATTGTAGGTACTGGTACTCCCTCACAAAAGCCCTGAGGGTGTAGAAGAAACTCAGAAGTCATCTCTCCTGAGAAGTGCACATCAGTTGATCCCCTGGGAACATAAACAGAGGCCTTTGGACACCTCCTTCACAATGAGAAGCTTAAACCTCCAGAGTACCTTCTCTGGCAGCAGAACTAATTCATCCGTTCTGGCATGGCTGTCCCAAATGCCCCTGAGCAGCGAATCCAAAGAAGTACATTCCTAGGAAGCAGCTAAGCATTTAGAAAACTATAGGCAACAGGCTGTCTGCCTTCTTTCCATGTATTTCTCATTCATTTCTTGAACCCACGTCCTGTATCTATGTTAGTGGTGACATCCACTTTGGAAAAGTCAAGTAAGGAAACGTGAATGAACAGACTGAATATTTTTCAAACTGTTTAGCAGCACTAATGCTGGTTAGCATAGTAGCACTGTTTGAGATACGGTGGTCTCCAAATATATACAAAACAAGATTTATAGGAAGAAATAACTTCATTATTGGCCAGCTGATAACACTGAGGAAAAAAAGACAAGCTTTCTGGCACACTAGTACTTCAGCAGGTCTGACACAGGCAAAACAAGCATCAGTCTACAAATAAGTGGTGACTAATTACTCTGGGGGAATCTAATGATGTTAATCAGTTTGTCAGTTTGTGAATTGCTAGCACCTCTTGAGTAGTATGAAGAAAACTGCCTGGGGCTATACAATGAACGAGCCTTTTAAGTCAATGACTGTTAGGATCTAACAGAGCTAGCAACTTTTTGTTTCCCATTTTTTCCATCTCCCTACAAACTTTGCTCTCTGCTGGTAGGTGAATTACATCAGGGCTACAGAAAAACGACCAGGCCATTGACCAGATGCTGATTGAATGTTCAGCTACCCGAACAGGATGTGGAAAACTGCTTCTCATGACATGAGAAACTGCTGAATGTGAGAGATAACAGTGTGAGAACCCGAAAAAAATTGCAGATAATCCCAAGAGGGATGACTGATATCACAAGTGGTTAATTAAGAGTTAGTTATGGGAGTTATGTGCTATGTTTTGCAGGGTTATCAATAACTGGGCAACTATGTCAATAATACCATAAAAGGCTGAGATTACCTAGGTAGTAATATCAGAAAAAAACCAAAATTGAGTATAGATGCAGTAAAACTGGGACCAATGAGAAAAAAGTAATAAGGTGCAGGTTTTTTAGTTGGGATGATACTGGGACAGAAAAAGGGAGGTAAAAGGGTGGCAAAAAGGGGAAACAAGGAACAGGAAAATGATATGAAGATATGCAAATGATATAGTCAAGACTGTCCAGGCATCCCTGATGGGCAGCCCTGCACTTGATCACTGCAGCTTCTTACAAGACACTCTTCCGGATATCACATTTAGTCTCCGTGGACCAAGAGGCATACAACAGAAAAAAACACGGAGAATAAGACAAATAGATAACATACCATAGGATTTGCCATTGATGGAGCACTTGTTGAAACACATGATGTTCTGAGTGAGAGTTCCTGTTTTGTCTGAGAAGATGTACTTGATCTGCCCCAGCTCTTCATTGAGTGTAGTGGTACGGGCCTGAGCTGGCGTGTCATTCAGCGGATAATACATTTTACGGTCCCAGTCAATGTAGAAACTGTTACCCAAGCGTATAATCTCTACACTGGTGAAACAGAAAGAGAAGGTGATAGAATATTAATTAGTTTAAGGGACAAGATCTTTATCTTCAGCACCACTACTAGCAAATGCAATTAGAGGACAACTTTGAAGGTAATGATAGGGTGTACTCATCAGGTTGTAGTAAGCCTTAGTAAGCAATGCTGAAGCAAGCCCTCTGAAATGATCTGTTAGGTTTATAGCAAATTCCTTTCCCTTATTTATAAAACAACATCTTACAAATGTATTTGAAAAGTTTCAGAAGTTTTCAGACTGAAAAGTGAGGCAGGAGCAGTGTGTTTCACTTGGGGAGGTTTCCGGAGTGATGCTCAGGCGGGGATGGTTTCCAGCAGGGCTCTGGGCTGGGCTGAGCCTGGTGCTAGCAAATGAGCACATCCACGGCTCAAACAACCCAGAGCTCCACAAAAAGTGATTCATTTTGTAACTCAACACAGTCAAGGAGCCGTACCAACTCACGGATGACATGAATTTCCACTTTGCTGCTGGTGTGACGTACTGGACAGGAACGGGATTCACTCCTCATATTTACCAACACAGAAGACAGTCTTAGTAGCAAAGCTGTCTGAACAGTTACGCGCAGTGGTAAACTACACAGGCCTACTCAGCCTACACCCCAGCCTCAAGGTTTTGAGAGTGTCATGGACGCATTGCCTACTCGTTATCCCTTCTTGCCTATCTGCAATAACCAACATAGCACTATGTTCTCTGGGAAGTGGAGACATTCACTCTGCCCATATAGTACCAAGCATTATGGCTCCTCAACCTGATTACACCTACTTATCTGGCAAGCCACTCCCTATATGAGCCCTACAACCACCTCAAACAACATGCCATTCTCCTTGTTTGATGTGCAGTGCAAGTGGGAGAGAGCAAGACAACACCAGCAACAGGCTTCCAGTCTTACTCCTATAGCATCCCACACCTATGCCTCCCCTTTAACTACAAAATCATCCTCTCCTCTTCCAGGGCTCATTCATTGCTGTTCCTGCTTTGACACTGACAAAGACCTCCGAAGACAGCAGAAAGAAGAAAAGAATCGCTGTGGTTGTGTGCAGTTGTCCATGATGGGGTTCTATTTGTGTCTACGGAAAATGCTGCTCCAAGTTAAGGCAAAAGCTAAACCTCTCCTACGATGAAACATGAAAAGAGATTATGGCACATACCTTACGTAGAGTGAAATTGGCACCACCGTGTTTAGAATGATCACGTAAGACCAAAACATGAGGAAGCCGGAGTAGGAGGCAGAGGTGACACCTTCTGCCCAGGGCAGATAAACCTGGAAGTAGTAGCCCTTATCATGCTCCCAGATGCCATTGCCAATGGCTAGGATAAGACACATCAGTGCTAAAAATGCAAAGATCTGAAAAAAAAAGCCACAGAATATTGCATTTTAGAAACAAGGAATTTATTATCTACAGGTTAATCAGAAGATCCTAATGAGATTGAGTTGGACAGCCTGAAACACAGGAAAATATTCCTAGGGCTGAAGGAGGGAAAACAGCAAAGTTACGATACTTTTGCCTCAAGGACAAAATTACACAGCTCAGTCTGACAATTTGGAATCACAAGAACTCAGACAACTAAGTATTTAAGTCTCAAGCAGGCATGTAAACCGTGGTGTTCATGGGCCGCTGGCTGCAGAACATCAAATCTCATTAGAGGTGAATTGAGCTGCGGGTGCTCAAACATCTGGCTGCACACTTGGGAACAGAAACTGCCTGGAGGACTTTACGTGGCCATTTGCTGGATGTATCATAGCCTTCCTCACCATTTATGAAAAACTGCTAAAGATCATTTGTAACACAGAAAATCCAGCACAGCGCAGGTTGGAATTCAACACTGGATATCATTCTGATGGTTAAAGGGGAGTTAATCACTGACTCAGAACTAATGGTTGCCTTGGTACCTGCAATCACAATCTGATTACATTTCCTTTGAGCAAACAGAAGGCAACCCTAACCAGTGATGTGTATCCCTGGACTTTAGAGAAGCCTGTTTCCTGAAGCCTAAAGTAACCAGGGGAAGAGCAACTGGGAAGAGAGTTTCAAAGTGGAACACCTCAGTGAAAACTAGGAATTGCTCAGGAACATCTTTTAATAGACACAAAAATGTTACATGGGTCATAAAGCATTTTTATTAAAAGAAGACAAGAACATAGCAATTATTTGGAAAAGAATATAAAAAGAACGGGGAAGAAGGGAAGTTAACAGAGATTAACAGAAACTGCAAAGAATTATAGAACAATGAGTATCTAACAGTCACACAAAACACCAAGAAGAGAAAACAGTAAGCTCAGAAACAGGTGTGGAAAAAGCAGACATGTTCAACAGACAGTCCTCCAAGAATGAAGAAGGAAGAAAGCAGAAGGAAGTATCTATCTCATACGATGTAGCAGATGGAAAAGACAGATTACCTTCTGTGACAAGGAACAGTATGTGGCTCTATCTGCTAATAATAAGCATTTTCAATCCAGTGGGTCTAGGTAATTTAAACATGAAAGCTTAGAGGAACTAGCTGAGAAATTCTCTTAACCAGTAAGGTTAATTTTTAATGATGCTTTCAAAACCGGGAAGCTCCACCATACTGAAAAGCCGTTAATACAATTGCAATATTTGAAAGGTAGAAATGGTGATCAATGGAAAGATAAATTGAAGTTAGCTTGACTTCATTCCTGGAAAAATGGTAATAAAACCAGTTCTGTTGATATCGACTTCTTCAAATATTTGACTTACAACAACTAACATGCTCATAAAAATGTGAAGATATGGAATGCTCAGGCTGCACAACAGAGCAATTAAAAATCATTTCTTGCAAGTATGGTCATTAGGGAGGAAATATCAGGAAGTTGGGCCATTATGTATAAGGCCACACAGTAACAAACACATTACAACAGTAATCAACATTTTCAAAAAATAATAATTGAGGTACAAACATAGAAACATTTCTGGTAAAGCTGATAGTTGTATTGATGAGGTAATCTATGAGAGGAGGAAGTACACTTTTATGGAGTGATTTAAATCACTTAATGAAAAGTTCACATGTCCGACTTGAATTTTAATACCAAGAAGTTGCTAAAAGGGGACTGCTCTAAGTATAGGTGCTGGGCTGAGTTTCAGGGGACACATTTATTTCCCACAACAGTAGCAGAGTTTCTACTTAATTGTGGGAGGCCCAATGAATTACTCCACTTGTGGAATGGAGACAATATTGCTTGCTGGTAAGGAATGTGGTGCAGAGCTTTTAAATTTCTGTGACTAACTGTACAAACAGACTTTGATTTGTGCTGTTGTAATCATCAGGACCTAAGGACATATGAGAGGCACTACCCAGGAACAGGAAATGTCCTTTATTAAATCAACAGCCACAGATAGAAGACCTAGACAAGCCTGTCCAGTTTTATAGATATTTCTTTTGGTCATGTAAAAGATATTACTTCTCTCTGCAGACCTTGTCTGTCATGAAAGAAATTAATTAGAAGTGCCAGCTGGCTCTTCTGTCTCATCACTGTGCCCTGGATGATTTCTTGTTGCCTCACAGGTTAAAAATTGTCAGTTTGTAGAATATCACAACCCATGTAGGGAATCCGATGTATGATTCAGCAACAGAAATACACTTGGGGCAAGACGGCATTTTCCCATATCGAAGCAGATCTTGTCTACGACTGCACGTGCTTTATATACATTTTGCTTGATGTGCATTTTGCATGTCGATGGTCTCGTCCCTAACTCAGTTTGTGTGCAGGACTCATGCTTACCCAAAGTTCACTAACATGCTCTTTGCTTGGAGACGAATGCAAAAGACCCAGCAGTTAACAGCGGCCCCGGAGGTTAATTTCTGTTCAGAGAAACAACTGTGTGTGGGGTGTTGTAATCATAACCACAGCTCTGCAAGAGGAGGACATGAAAAAACCCTGGTCGTAGGCTTATGTATGCTCATGGGGCTTCACACTGTGAACATCTTCCCTCTCTAGGTCCTACCCCTGCAGTGCCTGTGCAAGGTCCTCTGCAGGACCGAGCAGGGTGTTTGTAAAGAAAAGGTGACTTTTGACTGACAAACATTTCCTGTTGGACTGTGAATTAAAACTGTCCCAGTTTCTCTATTGGCACTTTGAGTTCTGCTCTGGGATTTGAAGCAGTAAATTGTTCAAGAGACGAAGGTGGCAGCGCTGTTTCTCTGAAAACATCCCCCCCCAAGCCTGCTAAGAAGCAAATTTTGGAAGAAAAGCATTCCTGGAGCTGGCGGGTGTGCTCCCAGTGGAGGAACATTCCCTTCTCTCTCAGATCCCCAAGAAACACTTCCAAAGGTGAAAAAACAGCTACAGTTGCCATGTGGAAAGGATTACTCCCGATTAACCCTTGTTGGGACAGACCAGGGCGGCATTTAACCATGACTCTGCTGGCAAGCCCTGCTTAAACACCGCTTAGTGCCTGGAAGTTTTATGGACAATTAAACACAAAATAGGTTTGCCAGTGTTAACATGGAACAAGTTTCATTACACTTTAAATGAACTATTTATAGCAAGCTGTGGCTGCTCTGTATTTCCAAACTCCAGAGCGCAATATACTGGCTCTTTTTCTGACTGTGCTCTGTAACCTTCGACCACCCAGTGAGCTGGAAGGACCTGATGCCACATCCCCTTGGTTGTGCAAAGAGCCTGGTGCTTAAGGTAGGACAGAGCTTTACTCAGACACCAAAATATTAGGTACCTTGAAAATGTGTGAAGGAGAAAAACGCACTCTTGGCTCCATCAAAGCCCAACAACCCATGCAGGGACTGATGCAATCGGCTGCAACTTGCTCAGTTTTTTAAAATGGAGCCAGGAGGTAAATTCATCTTGTCAGTGTTCATGAAGAGAGGCCAAACAGACTGAAAGCTCTGGGTGGGACCCTTAACTTGTGAAAGGAGATTTGTCAAACCTTAATTGAATGCTAAATTCTGAGTTCCCTCATCAGTTTTACTCTGCTCCATTTCTGTGCCCTGTGGATCACCCAGAGCCCTACCCCACAGCTCATCCTCCTCTCCAGGTAAAGCATAGCAGCACACCTAAGAAAATGTGAAGTTTTTCAAATGCTTTCAAAATTTGAATGTAAGAGGCCCAAACCTTGTCTGTTTTTGCTCTCTCCTTTAAGTGTAAGGGAAGAAAACACTGAGGAAAACAAGCTGATGATGGTGATCAAGATTTTCACTTGGCAGATATTGGTGTCAGGTTACTAAAGTCAAGGGCACGTCCTTAGTGTAATACACAGAGCAAGGACTCAAGAGGGCCTGAAGATGACCCTGGAGTGGCTCTCTGTGCTGTGGCTCTGCTTTACAGCAAATATCCACACACAGAAGCTCGGAATACTGCTTCACAGCTCTGGGAGTTGGAATAACTGCTGCTGCTTTGGTACAATATCAGTCTTACAGAGGCACAGCTGGCTCTGTCCACTAACCTCTCCTGTCCCTGGGCCCTCTTAAAGAGCTTTTGGGATCCTGAGAAAAAAGCAGGAGGACAGGGGCTGGGATGACCTGGCAAGGTTGGAGAGTGGTGCCATCCTGGAGATGTTATGTGCTACAAGCCTCAGTGCTGAGGAGGCATGAAGTCACAAGGGCAGGGAGAGCCCAGTACAGCCTTGCTGTGATGGACAGACTGCTGTTGGATGCCTTCTCCAGGGCTTGCTCCACTGCCTGGGGATGGATCCTGACCCTGGCCTGGCGTTCAGGTTGGGCTAGAGTGCAAGGGCAGGAGGGAAGAAGAGGGAACAGTGTGCACTGCTGGGAAGAGGTGACCACAGGCATGGCCAGACCTTCCCAGCATCATGAAATGAAGTGGTGCAGCGTGCATGAATAACTTGCATCCAAAGGAAAACAAAACCTGGAAACTAAAAAGCCTTTCTTCAAGCAACACTGAGTAAAGCCGTGTTAGAGCGTATCTCCCTGCAGACTGGCAGTAACAACCAAACTAGTCCCTTCCCTGAGCGGCTTCGAACTCAAGCAGTAAAATCTTGGGACAGTCTCTGTAGAAGAATCACTACCTCTGTCTGGAAGTGTTTTTGCCATTTGTTAAAACTGCTGACAAGCTTAAACTTCAAACCAGATCTGTTTTCTAATTTGAGGAGAGTGTCTCCTATAGAAGATTAGTTTCCTCAAATTTCCCAGCTGCTAAGAACACCAGTTTCTGAGTATTAATGAGACCATGTCTAACATTTTACCCAAATGTGTTAAATCAGAAGCTGGCATCATGTAAACTAACAAACTCAATTACCAAGTCCTATGCAGATATCACCAAAGATGCCAAGAAATGAGAATGAAGAGGGAAAACTGCTAATGTTTATTTAAATAGAAAATGACAGAATTACTAGGGAAGAAAGGCATAGGCAGGCTTCAAAGTTCTTCTCACAAAAAACTGCAGAATGAGGGAGAGCAGAGTGAATGAAAAGCTCAGAAGAAAGGCCCTTAACACTGTCAATATAATGGCCTTGCTTTGCAAGATGGGCTGGCAGAGGCACTGCTGAACTCAGGCTGCTAATATATTATTGCATAATTTTTCTTTTTATCATTAGTGACTTCTGATATTGCCTCCTTTGTGTGGACAAGAAGGTGGAGCATCTGGAAATGATGAATGCAGCTGAAGAAATGAAGATACATTAATCAGCCTTACCACCAACACAAGGACGTTCATGAGCCGATCAATGCTCGTCCGTTTAAATGTTGTTTTTCCACTGTTCTGCATTAGTTTGGTGTCTGGCCCTGGAGATGAAACGCACTAGTGAATTTTAGTATATAAAACTTAGCCATTCTAAAGCTGATTCCCTCTGAGGCCCTACCGCGCTTTACAGCGTAAATACCCACCACAGCTTTCTTGAAGGCAGGTTCATACAGTTAGAGTGCCGGTGGGAAACAGGCAGAAAAAAGGTAAGTCACTTGCTTATATGGAGAGAGTCACATAAAGCCATTAATTCTGGATTTTGACCCTGCTCTCCTCTTTCAACAGTCAATCCCCCCTTTCAGGTTTAATTACTTTTCACAGAATACCTGATACTGCTGTGTTATTGGTGACATATTATACATCATCTCACATGTCTACAGCAGTATAGAAACAATAGAAGGCCTATGCTCATAAAGAGCATAGATCTAATGGTCTACAATAATATTATTGATGACCTTGATACTCCAATATGGATTAAAATCACATAGAAATAATGTGGCATTTTTAATAATATAGACTTAAGAGTGAAAAATTTTGAACAAGCCTGGTGAAAGACTTCAGTTGGCCCAGTGTGGGCCACTAAAGGCAGATTTTATTCAGCTTTAATCCTTAAACAGATTTAATTCTTACATTCTTTCTTACTGATTCATAAAGACTTCTCTCATGTACTTTGCTGCATGCATTTCTGAAATAAAAGACTAATTTTGCTTACTAAAGCACTTAATAAAGATGGAATTGGACGTTGTAATGCAGCATTTGCAATCCAGTTTTCTCTTATAGACCACTATAAAAAATCTCAGATTAAAATCCTCTGTAATATGTGTATTTCTAGCCTAGAGTTAAGCCAAGGGATGTCATATATTGTTTTACTTTTGTTCTTGTATCTCATAGAAACATATTTTCCACAGAGGAAAATACTTGGTTCCTTTGTGCATACTGGATGTGACATGCTTCCACGCTAGTGATGTTGTGCTCTGCAATTTGCGCGTCAATTTTTCTACCTACCGGCATAAATAACAAGACCAAAGCACCATTCTGTGTTCCGAATAGTACAGCCCCTCAGCAACATCTTCTCATTGTCCAGGGCATATTTCTCTCCTCGAAGAGTAAGAGTTCCTGTGAACTTATCCAATTTGTTATTTGGAGCCTCACATTTGACTTCACCTGTAAAAGGAGGGTAAAAAAAAAAAAGGAAATCTTGGCCCAGAAAGATGTCAACCAACGCTGCATTCTCAGTTGTTCCCCAGGGAAGGAATCTGTATCTGCAGTCCACTCCACACCCTGTCGTTCCCATCCTGTATCCTATATTTACTGATGTTTTGAGATCTTTCTCCTTCCCCATATTCTTGCCATAATCCAGTGAACTACAGTAAACTTGGATTTATCCTATTGTTTGAACATGGCAATTTTTCACCGGTGGAGTACAAAACCAAAGCTTCCATGGCTTTTATGTGGGTGAGAAGGAATGCTGAATTAGCAACATACTTTTAATCCTTTCACAGCAAGTTCGTAGTGGTAAGATGTCACTGGATAACTTTAGCTAAAACTGCTGACCTCACATAATTCCTGTTTTCTTTAAAACTGCAGGAGCGCAAGTGAGAAAAATCTTAGCCTGAAGGCTTAAAAAGAGAAATTAAGTGACATGTCTTTGTTTACTGTTTTTTAATTTCATTTGGTTTGTAACTTAAATCCCAGTGGCACATGTAAAAAGATACTGCTGCCTTCTTTGGCCATGCAGCTGACACTGTAAGTGATTGGAGAGCCTGTTTGTATTTCCACAGTTTATATTTATTTCTTGTAATAAAATATTTTCACACAAAACTGTAAACACAGATACTTTGGTATAAAAATGATTATTTAAATCAACATTTCCACCTGACATCTAAAAATTCATAGCAGAGCCCTGTGGATGTATTGAAAAGGACTGGAAAATACAAATACACCTTACTGAAAGGGAACTCAAGAGTTCAGTCTGTTCAGTTAATCAGCAGGAATATTAAAGTTATTTTGATCACAGGCTGCAAATATCTGCATAAGGACTAGCATTTGTAGAAAATATAGCTCTTACAGCTGTTCTCAGGTAAAACACACCAGGCTCAAGAGACTGGAAACAAAATCTAGAAAAGTCCAGAAGAAAAGTACAACTTGGAGTCTTCACCACTGCATCTTTTAAATTCAAGAATGGATGTTCTTTTCATAGAAAAGTAACTCTACTGTAGGGCAGACAAATCATCAGACTCAACTATGCTGATCTTCTGTTTTGTCATTGAGTTAATACAAGAACAATCAGACCTATACTCCATCATTTCTAAAAGTCTGCAGTAACCAGACCCATCTCACTGCAGCCCTTGCAATCCCTCAAAAAGCACAAAGAAAACAGAGGCTTTGTAGTGCAACCTGAAACACAGCACAATGAGGCTTTGGTGAACAAAACCCAGGGCATGATCCCTCACCAGGAAGACCGTGCCTCTTCCTCGTGCCAGCTGAGGACCAACGCTCCTGTGAGCACCTGGCATGTCAACATCCATATCTGCTTTCCAGTTAGTGGGCTGATCTGGGTCACTGATATGCTGATTTTGAGATCAGAAGAGATTCATCCAAATTAGACCGATCACCGAAACTCTAGAGATGCACCCAACATGCCTGCACTGACCCCAGTAACTCTGCAGCTGAGGATACGTCAGCAAAGCACTGGGCCTCCTGTCTCCTCCTCCCTTTAACAGCAACAAGATACCTGGAACAGATTTCACCTGAAAGAGTTAAATACTGCCAAGTCTACATGTGAGAAGTAACAGGTAACTGAAAATATTGTTTCCTTTCCCATCTCTGTGTTCCCCAAATCAAATAAAGTAGTTCAGCATTTTGCAAGCATCTTCCTTATCTGAACCATCGCAATGTCAACAAACATCGTAACTCACATTAAGAATTCCACTGAGTGCCTGTATTAGCTGCTCAACCCTTTCCAGTCTTCCTGTCTTAAGAAGTAACTAGATAAAGAGTTACATAAATATTTAAATACTTCTACAGAGGTTTGCTAAGGGGAATGCAAGGTTGGGTCTGATTTTAGGCACTCTTCCCAGTACTCTGCCAAATATAAATCATCCTGGGAAGCATTTTATTCGTTTTAAGTGTTGCAAAGAGGTCACTTTTATTTACAACATAACTAAAATAGAGATTTACAGGACAAATAAATATTTGATTAAAAAGTTTTAATTTTCCAAAGATATTTGAAACTCTTTAAAATTATACATTTTCAAGAATGCAGTATCCTTAGATAAGCATTATACAGAAAATGCTTGAAAAAGTATTTAAGACTAAGATTTTGCTTACACATTGATACACACTCCAACCTCTTCAGGAACGTAATTAAGGCATGCCTCTCTGACTATTAACATAAAGTATTTAACCGCACCTGTAAAAACATATTTCCGAAGACCGAAAACACTCAGAACGTCAGCCATCTCTCCAGAAAAATCCTCATGTACTGAGCTGACACTCAGCTGAGACCACACACATTATTTCATAAAACCTTTATGTAGAAAACAAAAGGAAAGCCCGTGCATTTGGATGACTCTACCAGAGACAGTCCCAGCTATGCTAACTCTCTGTCTGCCACATCCCCACCATTTGTCCTGGAACTATCTAGCTATTTCAAAGAGAAATTATTTTAAATTATTTTGCCTCTTTATTTAACAATTCTTCCTGAGAGTCTGCAGTCCTTGAGATGTTCCAAGGACAGCAGCACTCACTCCACCCCTTTCCATATTGACTTTTCCTGTAATCCTGCCCTCATATCTAAGACAGCAGGGCACTGTGGGTCATGACTAATGCTACTTGGTCTGTTCCCCCATCCTGACAGATGATGTATGAGCATGGAGTATTCTGTTTTTGACTGGTCTGCCTCCTTTCTGTGTTTGTGCTGCTATATATTCCCTGGTATCCAGTGATGTATGGAAATGGTTCAAAGCTGCACCAGGGGAGGTTCAGACTAGACATTGGGAACCATTTCTTTACCAAGAGGGTGGTCAAACCCTGGAACAGGCTTCCCAGAGAGGTGGTCGACGCCCCAAGCCTGTCCATGTTTCAGAGGCATTTGGACAATGCCCTTAACAACATCCTTTAACTTTTAGTCAGCCCTGAAGTGGTCAAGCAGTTGGACTAGATGATTGTTGTAGGTCCCTTCCAACCGAAATACTCTGTTCTACTCTGCTCTGCTCTGCTCTGCTCTGCTCTACTCAACTCTACTCAACTCTACTCTACTCTACTCTACTCTACTCTACTCTACTCTACTCTACTCTACTCTACTCTACTCTACTCTACTCCACTCCACTCTACTCTACTCTACTCTATTCTATTCTATTCTATTCTATTCTATTCTATTCTATTCTATTCTACATTTGATATACACAACAGTACTAAGAAAGGACACCTTGCCCATCAAAAACATCTGCACTTTAAACATGTTAAAATGCAGTCTTTATTTTGGCATTGAGAGAGAAGAGAAATGCTGGCAGGGCAAGGCTTCAGGCTGGGAAATAGTCACCTGTCCTGTGTGCACAGTTAGTCCTCAGGCCTGCATGGTGTCTGGAAAGTGCTGTTGCTCAGAAGCTGAATGTAATCGATGCATCAGTATTTCTGCATCAACGTAAAAATGCATTGTGAAAATAATTTGAGATCAGAACTAAGCATATAGTTTTGGGAAAAGAGTTTCCACTGTGCAATTACACAAACTCTTGTACTGAGGTTCGAGGTGGGTAGCCTCCAGTGGGTTGCCACCACAGCACTGGGACACCTGCAACTAAAGGAGGAATCTCTTTACGTGTACTGTTGATGCCTGTTGTACAGACTGCAATGTCCCAATTCTGTTTCCCTGCTGCTGCGTCCAGAGGAGTCCTAGCAGGGAGCAGGAGCCAGCCTGGAAGGAAAACTCCCAGGTGCTCTCTGGCCTCTGGTGTCTGAGCAAATGTTCTGGAAAGTAAATTTTTCCATGTAGACTCACCATTGAACTCTGTCAGTTTCTGAAGATCTTCTCCAAGCTCTGCAGTGACTGTCAGTGCCTGCTTCACCTTCAGGTTTGTTTCACTGTAACAAATAACATGAGACAAAAACACAAACTGAAAGTCCGATGTGAACTGAAAGCTCTCCCTGAAAGTCACTTCTGTTCTTGAGGACAGTCTGCTTCCTGAGACATCTGAATGACCACTCCATCATAGGCATTTTTTCGCCGGTCAAAGGGTGTAGTTGTCTCTTCCAGTTGCAAAGACAGGCAAGCCAGAGGAATTCTGGACTTGGTGCCATGGTACCAAAGAGAGTGAGGTGGTTCCGTCTTCTCGTTTTCGCTACAAAGTGCAAGACCAGGCTTCTTAGCTCCCTGAGCAGTTCACTGCCTGTCCTGCCACTCCTACCACGCTGAACCCTGAGGTATCTGAGCATATAGCAGAGCTCTGGATCTTCTCCCATGGTATTTTGGTCTTGAAGAGTACTTTAGTCCTGGGACTTGCTAGATGGGGAGTTTGAAACGCAGTGTCAAAGAAACCCTGCATTTGTTCAGGGCCTCCTGACACTTTCGTGTAGAAGAACTACAAGCTCATTTTCAGCAGAAATTAGATGGTAAAAGTCCAGAGGGATGTCTGTAGTGTATGAGGAGAGACATGATTTCTTGATCTTTCTGGTCTTGCTTAGTCCTTCAAGCTGATGCTAGCTCCAGGAAGTGAGAAAAGGTAATGCAAATAGGGTCGTAAAGATGAGTTTAGATCCAGTTTATTCCAATTAATACAAATTAGTTGCAGCCCTCTGACTTGTGGTCAGTCATGCCCTAGAGTGAGCAAAGTTTGGAATACTTTGCAGTGCACAGGTATTAATATTATGATATAGCAGTCCAAAGGAGATTACTGGGGTTTTTCATTGTGATTATCTCACTCAGATAATCTGGATAAGAGAAAAGATGAATGGAGACACAAGAAGCAGAAAGCTTCTGCCAGTCACCTGGGATGTCACAAGAACACATTTCAAACTAACTCTCGGTGTCAGAACTGTCACTAAAAGTCCCCTCCTCACATGCTATTTGCACTGCAAGAGGCAAAAGTATCCACCACAAGACGTTGTTTTCAAGATACCTACCCCAAGTTTATTCTATGTACTAGGAAGCTCTAGCTACAAAAGCTCTTGCAGGGAAAGCTGCAGCACCCAGAGTTGTCAGAGCAGATTTGGCCTTGCAGTGGCAGCAGTGATTGCGCCTGAGGGCCAGGCTCACTTACCCGTCCAGTTCAGCAGTCTCGATGTATGTCAGGCTGTGTGGCTCACTGCTCGACAGTAACAGTAGGTCGGCCTGAAGACAGACAGACAGACTTAGCATGAGTTCACGTGGTCAGAGGGCATGGCACCGCAATGGTAATTGTGGTTTCTGTACACTGCAGGTCTCTGAGGCAGTTACCATCACTACTGACTCATTTGCTTGTGAATGATAAGAGTAATTACAGAAACTAACCATGAGCAGGATGGAGAGAAACTGTACTCACCGTCACAAAGTTGTTGTTTTCTAGTTTTATTATATCCCCCACTTGGACATTCATCCATTTTTCATCCTTTAACCTGCAAGAAAACTCCTAGTAAGTAGGCACATGAAGCAAACACCACTTCGGAAAGTAGGATACTTGGCTCTGCGCCTGAAGCCAGACTGTAAGTGCCATCAGGACTTGGGCTGTTGGTAAGATGGACCAGGGTCTTCCTCACTGTATCTTCATCCATACTAGGCTAAGGGACCACCACAATACAAAAAAGCGGTAACAGTGGCTAGGGTGACCTGTTCAGGGTTGAGACCCATCCCCACAATAGCTGCACAGTCCTTCAATCTGGACTGACTACTCCCTTCCTTCTTCTAAAGGGCCACATTGTTTCAGAAAAAAACTCTACTTTGCCTAACAGACTTCCCAAGCACCTGGGAGAATATCCAGTTGTGTTAGTTTTTCTAAGTGGTGTGAAGGGCCAGAGCAAGAGATCAGGTTCTATGTGGGCCTGGTTGTCAGGAAGGTTGATGTAGGTGCTTTGGCTGTGTGTGTGCCTAGCTAAGCTCATGTCTGGAGCACTAAGCAAGACATGCATGCAGACAGACAGCGAAAGGGCAAGCACCAATGTAACCAAGTCACGACAGCTGCATGTGCAAAACCTAGAGGTGAGAAATATCAAGAGCTATGTCAAAACAGGACTGGGTATTCAAGGTTGAGTTCAGCTCGGTCTTCCTTTTTCAGTATTTGTCAGAGTTGGGTAGAACCTATGGTTTCCAGTTTCTGAACAAAGGTAAAATAGAAAATTTCTGTTTCAATGTATGTTTCCTAGACACAGTAACTAATACTGTAAACTAAGAAACTGGTTTACTTAGCAGAAAGCACAAGAAGTATGTTCCTTTTCTTCAGTTTCCAGTTATATTTTTAACTGTTTGATCATCTGTTGGACTTTACAAAACATACTGCTATCTATAGTACTGAAAAAAGTCACCAGAGACTTCGCAGCTGTCTACAGCTGTGTCCTGTGCATAGCTGGACTCCATGGAGCTGCAAGTAAACAGCACATCCATCTGCCACAAAAGCCAAACCTCTGCTATTTTTTCTGCAGGAAAGAACAGTGCTAGCAGCACAATGTCCAAAGCACACAGCTGAAATGTTCTGAGCACATCTAAGTCAGAAGTGCTACACACACTCAAAGTATTATGACATGTATGAGGAAGCTATTCCTGCTTCTTAATTTTAAATAACTTTTTGATAATGCCTAGCTTTGCTTAATGCAGAAATAAATGTTATGAGCACAGATGTACATGGGAAGATAGCCTTGCTTGTCACTTCTAGAGCAAAGATAAAATAATACAATACTCTCAAAATATCACTTATTTAAACAGATATGTATCCAGAAACAGAAAGAATTTAATTTTTTCCAATGCAAGGTCACAGCCACAATGTCTGCATTCATTATGGTACTGTGTCTTGGGTTCATTAATCAGACACATCGTCCAGAACTGCACGGCAAACTAAAGGTGTGAAAGACAATTAAATTTTAAATTGTTTAGTGATCCTTGAGGAAAAAAGTATTAATAAAATGCTCTTCCCATTCAAAACTACAGCAAAAGAAAAATGACTTACATGCCATTGATCAGGACCTGGACCGGGCGGTTGTTGACATGTTTGTCGCTTTTGTGTCGATTCTGAAAATTTGATCAGTAAATTAAAAGGCATTTCCAGGAAACTATGCACACAAGAGCGGTAGGCAGTTTATTAACATTTTCAGTTTTCACCCAGCTAGCTGAATGGGTCAGGCAGATTAAAGTCACAACTGAGTCATCGCTGAGCCCATGTTTACACTGGTAATATAGGGCATAACTGGACTGCACAAAGCAACGGGCAACACGGGGCTTGCTCTTGGAGGGAAGGAGGGTAAAGCCTTATATGTCACTTAGCACAGTCCTGACTCAGCTGGTGTTGGTCCTGCTGGTCATGGTTTTGTAAGCTAAGCACCCAGAGAAATCTGTTTCTCTGCCCTGATGTGGAAAGTGGTCACAGCATTGCTCCCTGGGAGAGCACCTCGCCACTTCTCACCTGCCTACTTGGGAAGTTGAACCAAGTCCCCACAAAGCATCAAAACTATTTAATAATGAGCGAAAATCAGATGCTAAACTCAGCTCTAAGGTCACCCTGTGAAGTCAATGGGATGTTGGCCATTAGGTCTGATGGGAACAGACTTCAGCCCAAACTGCGCAAGTTTGAAAAATCACACACAGATTGTACACTTACTTCCTACCAAATGTTTTTTCTGCCCACATTGCAGCTAGATGGCAGAGCATGAGTTCTCCAAAGTGGAAGCCTAAGAACAGACTTCAGTGCATCTGTCCAGATATATCTATCAGTGACCACATTTTCAGACATGCTGAGCAGTTTCAGAGAAAGTCAATGGGGCTGCTGGGCTGCTCAGCAGTTTGTAAATTCTAACTGCTTTTTAGGTAATGAACCACAGACTTGGGGATCTAATCTCGGACCCCATCCTTGGCCATGGAGCAGTTGTCCAACTGCCTGACACTATGTGTGTTCATTTTAAGTAGTTTCCTTTAGTCATTGTGCTGAAGAATCACAGGCAAACTGCAAAGTACAGGTAAGCAATAGAGATCTTACAAAATCATCGATGGCATCCTTGACTCCCGACACAGCCAGCACCAGCACTAGGGGCACCACCGTTGTAAACCAGGCCAGTGAGGATATCTGGGGAATCAACTGTAGGAAGAAAAGATCTGAGTTGAGAAATTTCCTGCCCTTTCAGCAAACAAGTGGAAACAACAAAGACAGAAATGCAGCTCTGTCACCTATATGTGACCCCACAAAGATGGGACAGCATGGAAACCCACGCTTCGCTTACAAAACAAGCTGTAATTTAAGATACAAACACGGAATTGTCAGGAAGTGCGGTGGGTTGCTCTTTCATGTTGTTTGCAACATTAGGATTGCAAAGTCCGCAGTGGATTTCTCTGGAGGCACTGACAGGAGCAAGCCTGCTGTGAGGGACACAGACCTATCTGAGCAAGGCCTGCTGTGGAGATCCTTCAAACGCTTCTATTTTTTGTTTCAGTAACTCTTCACGTTTTGCTGAACTAAACTTCATATCGATAAAATACACACTTCTGCTGCCCAGGTTGGCCTTGCTTTTCCAAGACCAACAGAACCATTTTTGTTTCCCACAACTTTAACTGTGAGAGGACCCAAGAGTTGGAGGTGACTCTGTCATGCCTTCAGTGATGCAGAGATGGATGTCCTACCCCAGCATAGTTCTCCTGTTCCTTTAGAAGAACAGCCCTAATGATGGGAGAAATGTGATACCAGCATTACTGTGTCCATCAGATTGGATTTGGGCAGTGCCAACTCCATGTGCATTGTGAAGTTGACATTTATGCCACTAAAGCAACTGCTTTAAGGGTGGAGAGCTGCTCTTTGCTATTGCTCCTTCCGCTGCACTGTCACAACACAGATCCTACAAGCACCACCAAATCCAGCTAGGAGGAATGATGTCTAGAGCCAAGCACAGCCCCACTCAGCTGTGGATGCTGCAGAGACAAGTAGCTGCTACCTTCTCACCTAACTGGGAATATTCATGTCCTACTGGGCTGTGCCAAACGAGTGGGGAGGCAGAGCCCCCGCAGCTTACCCATCACATCCACTCCTGATGCAGCAACAGATACTCCCAGTGCTACAGGGATGGAGTGAGTGGGCAGAAGAGGGGAAAAATTAAGTGGAGGAATACGCAATATGAAAGACTAATGGCTGCCCTCTTTAGCCTACTTTGATGCAGGCAGCAGAAAACGCTGTATGCTTTTATATACAGTCACTCCTAGATGGTTCAGCAAAAGACACAGAGGAATAATTTAAGGCAAATAGTTTGAAGTGCTATGAATTTGACAGACAAACAGCTAGAGTGCAGTACAACAACACAGAAACAGTGCTGTCAGCTTAGCTGAAAAGGCACTTTGACTAGTTTCTTGAAAAATATACGTGGGCTGAAATTTCCCAAATCCATTCCCTGTAAATAAGCAAAGAAGATTGTACGTAGCTTGCTACAGACTTAACAAAATTTTGCCTATGCTTTTTGAGCTGAAATTGAAAAAAAGCATTTGAAAAAGGTAATTTTGCAAACTTGCATGAACTGAAATGGTCAAATTTAAAATAGCATACTTGAAACGTAATCAAAATTATACCCTTTTTTGTTTGATAACCTGTATTCCAGTATGACTCAGTAACAACAGAGTACACTGCATGTACCCATATTCTAGCAGAGTGCAAAAAGGCATGATCTCAATTTCTCTGGTGCGTTCAGCTTTCAGAGAGAGTAGTATTACCAACAGCTATGGGCAAAGTGCAACTCAATGCCCTCATGAGCGTTAGGGTTCAATGCTGTTGCCAGTGTCTGACACGCTCCATATTAGACACCTTCCTCTGAGCAGGAAGCAGCAATATTCAGCTTTATGCAAACTTGCTCCAACCTTGACCCTTCCTGATGTTAACTCCTTCCCTCCCAGGGAAACAGTACAGGCTACAAATTTGTTCCTCTTCTTTCTGCTTCCTTTGAGACTGCCAATGGACTTTGCCTTTAAACGTACATATAAGAGATGACTTCCTTTTGTACCACAGGAAGAATAAGTAATGCGAATCCAAGGACAGCCAGGAGCACTCATATGTAGACACAAAAGGGTGGTAGGACAGGGCGTGAAACAGATACACAGTTTGTTGAAAACTTTATTACATTTCTCTCTTCATTTAGTTCAAAATCTCATATCCAAAGGTATGAGACGAAATTGCATTTTTTTCTGCCATACTTTCTATCTACTGCAAGGTTTTACTGAAACGCTAATTCACAACAGGGATATAGCTTGCACTTTATTACAACTGTGAATGCATAGACCAGTTTTGATAACAGACAGTGCAATCTGCTAGAAACAGCACAGTGAATTCATACCTGCAAAATCAGCAAGAAAAGAAAGTAAGCATTGGCTATTCGCTGGAACTGTTCAAACAGGTTAAGAGGCAGGAAAGTGAAGAAGTTGTACTTCGATGTTTTAATTGAATTGTTCTGTAGGGAAAAAAAAGAAAAATGAATAGGATTGGTAAAACAGGAAACAAAATTGCAGCACAACCTATTTCAACAGTGTTTTCACTTGCTTATATTTAGCAATAGCATTGTTTCCAGAAGCAGCTCAAAAACCATTTCCTTTTCCCCCACACAGCCATGCCAAGCCTGGATAAACAGACAGAATTCCTCTTGGAATTGGTGAAAACGCCATGCTCAGTTTATGCCAGGTAGATACAGGTGCAGGTAGTCACTCAAATACAGAGACAAATCTTCTTTTTAATAGTCTCTCCACTTACATGATGCACAAATAGAATTAAAATCTGTAAGCAAGACACAACTAAGACATTTTGCTGATAGCATCTACAAATCAGTGTTACAAAATGCATGCTAGGTCAGTTATCTATAACTTGTCTGAGACTTTGAAGCACCGTTCAGCTGGACAAAGCGACAGGAGCTATAGGTCCTCCCAGGAGCTCAACATGACATTATTTTCAGCTGATTCAGCAGCCTCTCAACACAGCAGCTTGGACCAGTGGCTTGTTTCTATTCCACAAAGATCACTTGAATGCCGTGTTGTGCAAACAGACACTAAGAAAAGAACTCACCATTTCAGTAAGCGAGTTCCAGCTTTGTTCCCTATTTCCAGTTTCCTTTTCTAATTGCAGAGGGCCCCTCAGCCACCAACAACGGGTGCTCCCCTGTCTTCTCCGAACCAAAGAAAGACCCAAGCTTGAGATTACGGAACTGGGTATTTTCTTCCCTGAAGACAGAGATCTCTGGTCCAATTCTTGCCACCTGATAGACAGGCTCAATCCATCATACTGAGCCCACCAGCTTGGGCTGTCCCTTCAGTTTTTAGGTGTGCTACACTTTCTTTTTATATGAAGTTTATCAAGCACTTATTCAGGTTTAGTTGTGGAAGCACGTATACCATCTGTTGGCACCAAATCTAAAATTTCCCCCCCCCCCGAGAAGCTCTCCAGAAAATGCCTGTTAAGCCCTCCAGGGAACCTAAGGTGTGACAGCACAAGGAGGCAGATATTACACAGTGTACCTTCATTCAGTAATAGATTTGCTGGTTCAACAGAAGATAAAATGGTGATTGTAATATTTTATAGCCTTTAGAAATTGCTAATCTAGTGGGAGGACAGGAGATGATAAGTATGAATCACAGGCCACTTCCAATCCATGTGTTAATCCAGGATCTCGACATCTAAACGGACACATATCAGCATGTTTCCTCCATGAAATGAATTATTTAACATCACCACCATAAGGTGTGTACATGGGAAGCTATTCCATAGGGTGTGTATGGGGGAAGGTAATCTGTTTCAGGAAGTTAGTGGATTTCTGGCTGTGTTCAGACACAAAGTATGGCAACATTCTTCAGCATTAACTTCAAGTTTCATCCTTTCTACAGGCCGATGAATAACTGTCTAAAAGAGCAGAGATGGAAACGCCCTTTATGGAAGAGCTAGCCAAATCTTCCCGTTGATTGAGATCTATCAAGAAAAGATGTTTATCAGTGATTATCATATAAACAGTATTGCATGTTTTCTGGCATCATGTATCCATCTCTGGGTGTGGTTAACTCTGCCTGTGATCTAAATGTCATGACACGTAGTTAAATTTGGGTTATTTCAAAATTCTACAACATGGGATATGTGCTGCGCACAGGCTCCACAGCCACTGCTAAAACAGAAGCAATGGAATAGTAGCATCCTCTGCAAAACTCAACATATAGAGAACTAAATTTCTTGACAAGTCTGTGTCCACCAGACACAGAGTCTGGCAGATTTTTTAATAAAAACTGGATCTAAAGATGCTCCCTGACCACTAATCTGAAGGAGAATATCATGGCCCCTTAAAAAAATGTAAGACAGTAGCTGCAGGAAAAAGTAAGTACGGGGGACCTGACCTTTGTGCGTCAACTGATTTCAGAGGGTCACATACAACATGGGAAAAACTACTCAGTAAACACTCACATACAGTTTATAGACCTTTGCCTGCAAAAATCTCAGAGGGGAATAAGAAAGGAATGGGAGTGGTTTATTTCAATTCCTGCCTTCTATTTCTGTCCATTAATTACGTCAGGAAAACCACTGAATGAATCAGATCTGTTGATTTTGTTTCCTATTGCCATTAGGCATGGTGAAAAACCCAGACATAACAACTTCCAAATGCTTAACTACAGGCATCTGGACACCCAGTATTTTCTCCATAGTACTTTAGGATCGTGATATTGTCTGACACACACTGTCTTTTGGGAGGGACACTGGGACACTACAGACCTCAGGGTAAGGATGGGGAGTATTACAGTTGATCTTCTCAGGATTCTAGAATATGTAATTAAAAACTAAGCACCAGAAATAAAGAATTAGTCACAATCACTATGAAGATTTCTAATTCAACAAGCAACTTGTTCATGGCCCTAAGGGGCTAAAGGAATATCAATACTGAATGATAAAAACAAACTAGGGAAAACTTCATCCTTTCCAATACAAAGCTCTGCATTCCCACATCATGGATATACTTGAGGCTCTGTGTAAGGTATCATTTATGTTTTCATGCAATACTCCAGGGCTGTGTGCTTTGACAGCTTGGGGTCCCGGTTGACTTCAGGGAAATCTCAGTTGGTCTCTGCTCATGATCTTATCCTATTCCATGATGCTTAACACCATCACACCCTGTCGCTCCTTTAGAGCTCTACCAGAATGTGGCTCTGGGATACAAACTATGGGAACGTGCAGCACTGCAGTGTGTTCAACAGTCCATACGCAGCCATCGTTTTATAAGCAATGCCTCTAATGCATCATCCTCCTTACCTCCCCCATGCTCTGCCTTCGGGGAGGGAGACTCCCATATGGGAAAAGTGATGGAGATGAAAAATCTTTGAAGCAGCAATTATGAAGAGGCCTTACAAGAGCTTATCTTTCTCTTATAGATTTTAAAAAATGGAGCATCAAAGAGAAGCAGCTCTGTGGCCTGAGCACAAAGATGGGAATTGGGAGCCTTACACTTACTCCCAGAGCTGTCCTAGACTTCTGGTTGACTGTGGGCAGCCCCTCGTGTGCCTGTGTCCCAAATGAATAGGCATAAGCATGGTTACCCACTGTCAGCCTCAAGCTCTCCAGATGCGAACATTGACACAAGAGCAACGTTGTCTGTGGGTGAGGGATTATTCTCATCTGCTCTTTTCAGGGGCTTGATTCACACCTCCTGGAGGTGTGACTCCACCAAAATGCTGTCCCTAAGAATAGTGCTCACTGCGCCACAGTTACACAAGTCCAGATCTGGTGGATGAGCTGTTACTTTGGGGGTGTTTTCAGAAGCCCGCCTGTGACGTCCGACCGCGGGCAAACACTCAGCAGATGGCTCCTACCTTTGTTCGCTGAGCAAACAAATCATCTCCTCACCATAAAAGTCACTGGAAATAAGAGACACATGGCTGCTTTTGTGGCCAGGTTATAGGAGCTAAAGGGTGACACCTGGAAAAGGCAGGGTGTGACAGGGTATTGACCACCTGAATTTATATCCCATGGCTCAGGGTTGTATTAGTTTCTAGCAGCTGGGCTACCTGGCTCAAAGTGAAACCTAGCAAAACCTTGTCTGTCCCTCAGGGAGGTGTGGTGCCACGACACCTGGCATGTTCACCGATACCTGCACAGCACAAGGAACAGACCAATGAGGCAGCTGAGAAGCAGAAACCGCTTTCCCAGGTGCTTTGATAAAGCCTTGCAAGGAGGTGGCAGGAGTACAACTCAATGGCACTTCATTTAACTGCAACTGTGCAATCTGAAAGCATGCAGCTGCCATACATGGAAATGGGAACACAGGGCTGTGAATGTGCTGAAGGACATATTTAATAAACTTGTGTAACATGGCAAGCAGTGCCACGAAGGCTTTGTTTTCGTAGATAGTACTGCTCAGCCAGACTAGATCAGTTTTACACCTACCAAGTTCACTGCCATACTCTTGACGGTGGGCAGCAGTCCCAACTCAACAGAAGACTGAGAAGGGCCAACAGAATGCTGACAGTGTTTATCTGGTCCCTCTAAAGATCTCATCCTGTCTCTCAGAAGTAAAACACCGGCTGAACACCTGAAATAAAAGGTTCTGTATCCAACCCACACTCCTCTTTCTTTTTTTCTTTTCTCTTCTTTTTAAATTTTTAACAGTTTTGGGAATTTCTTATGTATGTAACTCCTAGACCTCTCCTGGAAACAATAAGTGAGTTCCAGGATCCCACCATGCGTTGGGTATTCCAGGAAAAACTCTAGGAAAATGCAATGACTGGCTGTGTTTTCCTATGCCATTCCTTGTGCCTGGAGTGATCCCATTACAGAGCTGTTAATCCGTTTAACATTACTGTGGAGACTGTCCTCATCACTGTGGTACAGAAAAGGACATGGAGGCAGACGGAGGTGGCATGGTTTGATGACCTTGTGCCATCATTCACAGACAGGCCAATTCATGGGATCTAAAGGTCTTGTCTCTTAGTCATGTCATTTGACTACATTGCCTTCTCCTGCTGCTTAGCTCAGTACCTGAAGCTGCTGCCAGGTAGGGAGGTGAAGTGAAGGGGAGGGCAGAGCACTGCCGAGTGGTTCAGAGGAGGCAAACTCCACACCACTGTACCCTGTTCATTAAGATCTCACACAGCCAGATTCCCAACCAGTACGGCAGGAGTTTTGTCTCCATGAGGTTTAAGAGAAGAGTGGAGGACTTGGTCCAAAAAGAGTACTTCACAGCAGCTCATGTCTGGCACAGGTCAGCCTTTCCGCGCCTGTCAGGGCACTTATATACCGTAACAACCTTGACCTCACCTGGTGCTTCCATCCACAGCCCCTGCTCAGGGCTCAGGAGCTCCACCTAAGCCCAGCCCTGGGCCTTCAGTCTTTCCCTGAGCTAGATTGTAAGAGTATCAGTCTCCAGCCTGACATTTGGGATGCCATCCAGAGGGACCTGGACAAGCTCGAGAAGTGGGCCTGTGTGAACCTCATGAGGTGCAACAACGCCAAACGCAGGCTCCTGCACCTGGGTTGGGGCAACCCCTGGTATCCATACCAGCCAGTGGATGGAGGGATTGAGAGCAGCCCTGCCAAGAAGGACTTGGGGTACTGGTGGGTGAAAAGCTGGACATGAGCTGGCAATGTCCTTTCGCGGCCCAGAGAGCCAACCATATCCTGGGCCGCATCAAAAGCAGTGCGGGCAGCAGGTCGAGGGAGGAGGTTCTGCCCCTCTGCTGTGCTCTGGTGAGAGCCCACCTGGAGTCCTACGTCCAGCTCTGGAGCCCTCAGCACAACACAGACATGGAGCTGTTGGAGCAGGGCCAGAGGAGGCCACAGAAATGATGCGAGGGCTGGAGCACCTCTGCTGTGAGAAAAGGCTAAGAGAGCTGGAGCTGTTCAGTGTGGAGAAAAGAAGGCTCTGGGGAGACAGTAGAGCAGCCTTCCAGTACTTAAAGGGGCTTTTAAGAAAGATGGGGACAGGCTTTTTAGAAGGGCCTGTAGCAATAGGACAGGGGATAATGGTTTTAAAATAAAAGAGGATAGATTCAGACTAGATATAAGGAAGAATTTTTTTTACTGTGAGGGTGGTGAGGCACTGGCATAGGTTGCCCAGAGAGGTGGTCAACGCCCCCTCCCTGGAAGTGTTCAAGGTCACGTTGGATGGAGCTCTGAGCAACCTGAACTAGTTGCATTTGTCCCTGCTCACTGCAGGGGGGTTGGACTATATGACCTTTAAAGGTCCCTTCCAACCCAAACTATTCTATGATTCTCTGATTTGTCCTACTCTCCCAGACAGATGTATCCATCCCTGCCTCCTGGACAGACCTTGGACCTATGGTGTAGTCTTATCTTCAGCCCTGCCTCCTGCTGCTCCTGACTGGCCTCTGGACTCTGGACCTGGTTCATCACCTCACCTTGTCTAGGATGGTTGGGAGGAGCCCCATTACTAGCAACCTGCCCTGTGCCCCCCCCGACCAGATGCTGCAGGACTACACCCTGGTCAGTGAGGGCATTGCCTGTGGTGGGGTCACCGTCAGCTCCCAGCTTGTCCACTCTCATCGGGCAACCCTGGTCTGGTTGCTCCCTGACAGTGCCTCAGCTGGACTTTGGATGAATCCAGCTAACACCTTCTTAAATGCATAAAGAGCAGTGCAGGTTGCTGTTGTAGTTGTTCCTTCAGGGGCTACTCAGACCATTTTTCACAACACTCTCTTCAGCCTTGAACGTGATTTGGAGACTGAGACGGGAAGAGAGGGCAGCCGTTGCCACCATCCTGACCACACTGACAAGGTCCTTGAGGATAACCCACTTGGCATCCTTTTCAGATTGGAGCATGCAAGCAGAGGAGGTGAAGCAGAATCTGAGTCCACTGTCTGAGCTCTTTGCTCTCCGATTAAATTTCAGAAAGATAAGAACCCAGCTGCCAATCCAGCCCAGGGCAATGTGTATTAGACATAGGAAGTTATATACATCCCTCCTGTTTCACTAAAGAACTCATCAGGTGACCAGGGAGAACAAAAGCAGAGTCCAACCAGCCCCTCGCTACTGGTCCTGCAGAAAGGATGCTAGTTTGACCCTAGATCTTGATCCAAGATGAAATTTGTCATTGCCTCATGGGCCCTGCATTTCCTGTCCTATTGTCTGAAAGCCAATTTCAAAGCTGTTTTCGCAGCCCTTCGTGACGTCCCAGTGCAGCTGTGCTGAATTCCAACGTGAAAGCAAAGATAGAAAAGGGAATAGGGATCAGAGAAAACTTTAAATGTCCTCAGAAGAGATTTTCTTCTCCCGAGTGTGGATAGATAGAGAGCCCATCACGGTGAACCCACACGGGCAGTCCCCTCTGCAGCTCTGCAGGGGACAGTGCAGCCAGACTGGGGACAGTGCAGCCAGGTTGAATTGCCTCAGATAAGAACCTTGATCAAAGCCCTTAAATCTTGCTGGACCACATCCGGCACCCTGCTTTTTACTTTATTTCAGTCTTTACACAGGCAAATCTTTTACTGAAGTCAGAAAGGATCTTCCTGTCTGCAGTGTGAATAAACACAGGATTAAGACTTGACTTTTCATTTTAACAGATCTATATCAAGTCCATTTTTGTGCTGCACTAAGTGCCTTTGCATGCCACTCACTCACGCTAGGTTTCTGAGTCATTCCTAACTAATTTTGTGAGCTGGTGGGTAGTACATACCTTCACACTCAGCCCTTCCAGTTAACTGCACAGCACTTTGTTTTAAAGTTTGTTCTATTTTTCTAAGCTACTGTGCAGTAGAAGGCCAAGGATGTCTGGGGCTACACCAGTCTGAGAGCTCCAGTTTCATCTTCAGTCTTCACACTAAGTCCAAATAACCTCTGACCTACCCAAGCACTGCCACAGCCACTGCTTGAAGCTTCTGCCCTTAAACACAGGCACCTTCTATTATTTAACCATAGCAAAAATCATCAGTGGATACATAAGAGGCTTCTTCATATAAGAGACACTCCCCTTGTCCCCCTCTCAGTCTGTATTGCCTCTGTTCATGCAGATGAAAGAGACCACCCCAGTCTTCCAGCCCACTGCATGACACATCACACATGCCCACAGGGCACATTCAGTTCTTCCTCTGAAACTGTACCCCCGCCTCACCGTGAAGCCTCTGTATTAAGGGGATTTCTACTACATGCAGCGCCTATCTGCCTCTTACCCTCATCCTACCCTCATCCTACCCTCCTCGCACTGTCCAGCCCTCCTGCCCAGCTGGTGCTCAGCTAAAGAGGCTCCGTGGCTGGCGCAGTGTGGCAGGGACATGCCACAGCTTGGCCTCTCGCCTATTTTCTCATGAGGTCTGGGAGGAAATTGGCTCTCCAAAGTCTCCTGAAAGTTGAAGTGTGATGGATCTGGACATGCCTTTGCACGCACTGGCAGACACCGCGTTCCACGGTGCAGCATCAGGTTCCTGCAAAGCTGGTTTGAGCATATTCGGGAGTCTTGCTTCATACCAGGAGGGCCAGCTTTCAGCAGCTGTCAGAGCTGATCTCAGCCTCCTCATACAATACAGTTTTCAAGTTTTTCTCAGCTCCTCTCTTCTCCCTTCACAGGTACCCTGTAGACTTTGTACCAGGAAGGGACGATAACACCATCTAATCAGGAACAACACACCCCTCTCTGATAGTACTTTCTCACTTCCTTGTTCTCGCTGAAACTACACAAGGACAAAGCATCTCTGTACCTTTGATCCATGCCTACATAATAGAAACTCTCTTTTTCGTGAAAGGCTCAAACCTTCACACCAGACATACAGCCTGGCCCCCGCAGCAGTACGACAATACACTATGCCTCTGTTTGCATTTCCCTTACTTTTCTTTACTGGTCTTTCTCATCAACTGCCTCACCCTAAAGAAACATTTACCACCTCACCTAGCTTTGTTACAAGAACCTGTTCTATAGGTTTTATGGCTAACATGGCCGTAAGTTATCAAGTAAAGTAAACCTCACACCTGTGGCTTTCACTGTCCAAAACACTTTCTAAGCTTTGTCTTATTGCTGGGTTTCCTTCCAGTTTCTGCCCAGTGTCCCTTTTGTCTGGCTGGAACAGCTATTGGTGCAACCTTCCTTGTGCCTTGAGAGAAGACAAGACTCCTCTGCAGGCGGACAAGGACTAATGGACCTCGCTGTGGGACTGAGAGCTGGAGGACAGCTGTTCTCCTCCTGGCTCTATAAAGAAGACTCAGATCACCATGTGGCAGCCCATGTATGCCGATTCTCATGTGCCAAAGTGCTGAGCACCACAAAGAAGCACAGATTGGTTTGCTTGTACACAGGTCAAATTCAATACATGAGCTGTGGGAAGTCTTCCTGAGGGAGGACTGTGGCTGCAGGAGACAGAAATTACTCTGTCCACAAAGTGGCGTCAGGCTGAGAGACAGCTGAACCTAATAGCTGCTGTTCCTGAGCACCACAGGGCAGGCTACAGCATTGGGACAGTCTTGGCCCTGCTGCACCACATCCTAGTGGTTAGCAGTGCAAATCTGAATGTGCTGAAGGTGCCCAGGCTTGACCCTTGCAGTGGACTACAGGACTGGAAGAGCTAACGTCCAGGAGCATCACGCATATCTTGATCGGAGGGTACTAGCAGACTACCTTCCTTTTTGGTATCTCCAGATGCACCTAGCAATCTGTAGCATGGGATCTGAACTAACTTCTGATCAAGGTTAGTTCTTTTCATACACCATGGTAATGTGAGTTTAATAAATTGAACTTTTGCCAGGACTCACTGGAAATAAGCAGCTCGGAACATGATGTGCAGCACTGTACAGTTACAGCAGTGCTTGCACCACCACTTAAAGTCATTTAGTACCTCACCACTCACTCACCACTTAAAGGCTTGGCCCTTTCTGGACAGCTTTACAGACTTCCTAAGCCTCAGTCTACACTGGACTCCAGAAATCATGAGCCACAGCTGACTAAAATGAGGGGCAGGATTACTGAAACTCACTGCTGAGTTTTAACAGATTAGATTATGCTGGGTTTTTGGCTGCCTTCATTTTCACACCTAATCAATAGACTCTCATGGAAACCCTCCAGAGCTCTCCTTAATTTTGGTTATTTGCAAATTTCCGGGCATGTAAGCCATCAGCTGGGAAGCAGTGACATGCAAATTCAGCCTTACGAATAGCTTTTCACAGAAATAGGCTCAGAACCAGAAAATCTGCTTGCTCTCTCTACCCTGACGTCATTGTACATCTCCCTTCTGCTTTCCTGACCCACTGCTGCACATAGTCTACATTGCAATCATTCAATGAAAGACGACAAATCCATACGTAGTGGCAATACCCATGCCAGTACTCTACTGGCAGGTTCTGTGCAAATCAAATGCACTTTCCCAGTCTCAAATCACCAGGCTTGATAAGGCATTCATGCTGCATAGTCCTTTACATATACTAACTACAATGCATTTAATATTCAGGACACGTGCAGCAGCTCTGTGCCTAGGAAGTCTCTAACCTGTGTTGGTTAGTTCATGGATGAAAGGTGACCACTGAAAACCATCCAGTTCATGTCTCCACCAGATCAGCTACATAAAGATCTTTAGTCAAAGCTGTTGGCAAGTTAGGCTTTTTATCTCATGCGAAATTACAATGTTCTGAAGTGTTGAGGTTTTCCAGTTCTTACCAAGAAAATACTTGTAATATTCCTAAACAAAAACATGATTCAAATGAGCTCTTGAGTAAAACTGAAGGATGAATTTCACCATTGGAATTCAGATATGCAGAGGACAAAAATTCATAACATTCATTTCAATATCAGTTGGCAGCTGCAAATGCTTTAAAAGAATGGAGGTTCAGGATTGCCTCAAGGAGGAGATGAACCTGCAGCCAGGCAATACATGTCTAAAAATTGAGCTAGCCCTCTTCTGCACAGAGCATCAGCAAATGGACCCCAAGCTTTGGAAATCAAGTTGCCCAAGGGGCTGCCTTGCACCATAGCCTGGCAGATCTGGGTCACAGCCAGCCCGTGTCATGGTGCTCCTTGGAGTCACAGATCTCATGGCACAATGTGAACTTCAGTAGGCTGTTAAGGAGCTGGAAATAAAGCTGACAGGAAGCCATGAAGGCCAGATTGAAAACCTTCCTGCCAGAGAGGATTTCATTGCAAGAGCTGAGGAATCGACACATTTCCTTTCATGTTTTACTTTAAATGGAGAGATGTTTCCAACAGAAAAGTCCCCCTAGGTTCTGTCATTGAAAGGCCTTGGAGCCTGACCCTGCAGGCGCTGTGACTCACAAATAATTTTCTGGAAGTATGTAAAGTCACTGCATTACGTTCTTCCAGCATTAGATCTCCTTTGACTGCCCATTTGCAGGGTTGACTCCAAAGGCAGAGCTCCCTGTGGCTGACTCAGCAATGAGCCATCTCCGATGGTTCATGTGGCACATGCTTGCCTTGTTTGCAGAGTCACAGCTAGCGTGCAGTGATGTCACCCCCTTGAATGAACACTCAAGACACGAAGCAGATGCAGCTACATCTGTGAGTACATCTGCATGAAGCAACATATGCTTGTTACTTACAGCATATTCAAACTGCAGATTAAAATCCCGGTTGTTTGCTTGAAGTTGTCTCTCTTCCTCTGTAAAGAAGAGGAAACACATCAGACATGCTTGAAGGTAAGCAGAGTCAATACAGACACAAATGAAGCATCAGAAAAAGCAAGTCGACCTGCTAAAAGGCAATGTCACCAGGAATCTCTGTTCTGTGTAACTGCCCCATGTCAGGGAACTGAAGAGGCTGGTGGCACAGATACAGCAGCACTGTGGACTGGTACCATAGCACTCTCAGCCCATACTCCAAGTGTCCTCTGCACACATCCTGCTGTAATGCCAGCACTGGTTCTACGGGTTGTTCACCTTCTCCTGGATAAGAATTACCACTTAACTAGAGGTGCTCAATATCCCTGCCCCACTCCAGCTATTCCCCATGAAGCCTCTGGAGCAGTTGCCATCAGTCTACTGTTAGTGACCTTCCTGCAGTACAAGTACTTCTCCTAGCATCATCCCACAAATGGGACATCACCACCATAGCTATGATGAAGTCAAAAACTACTGGAAGGGATTTCAAAAGGTCATCATATCTATCCTCTACCTAAAGACAGGGTCATGCCTGTCACTCCCAATAAATGTCCTAGAAGGCTCCAGTGATGGCTGTTCTTCAGACTGCCTATACCAGGACTACAGTATCCTTTTCCTGGGGGAGGTTTCCCCCATTACCTTACATAAAACTCATTACTTCAATTTAAACAAATTGTATCTTCTCCTGGGATGGTCAACAGGGCTCTTCTGCTCCCCTTCAGTTCCTTGTTCTACTTGCCAAGGACGCAGAGCAGACACGGATGAGTTTATTACAGATTGAAGGTTGTTATGGCTTACTGTAGTATTTTCTTCTCAAGGGTAAGCAATTCCCATTGCTTCAGTCAGTTCTTATGGGTCAGTCTGTCAGAAGTAGCATCACTCTTCCTGCTCTACAGTGGGCTTCCCAGCTAGTTCAACTCATTCTGGATGCGCAGTGGCCAAAACGGGCTATAGTTTGCAGCTGAGGCCTTACCAAAGTTGACTGGAGCACAAGGGAGACTCCACCTGCCTTGCAGACAATGCATATTTGACATGGGAATTCACCTAAAAGTAATATAAAATAATATCCTTATGCACCACCAGCACACAGTGATGGCATTCCAGAATGTGACCCCTTCTAGCAGATCCTTTCTGGCAGACCCAATGCCTCATCAGGCACTGTAAATCTTTCATTTGTCCTTGCTGAACTGCATCCAAATTTTTTCAGACTATTTCTCCTGCTAGTCAATTCTAATCCTGTCTTTCAGTGAGCTTGTAGCTCCTGCCAGGGCGGTGCCATTTGCAGATTTATTAAGTGCGTTCTTTCTTCTGCCAGCCAGGACGTAGAAGAAAATATTGAATATCAGGCTTGATGAATCTCTGAAGTTTCATAATCAGCCATTGACAACTATTGTCAGTGTATTTTTTTTTCTGAAAAGTCTGGCACTCACTGTATTGTGATTTTATCTCAAGCATGTATCTCCAGTTTACTTGTAAATATCCCATAACTGACAGTCAAGATACACGACAGCTATCTAAGGCTTTTTCACTAGCCCACTGTCTACCACTAATACAGAATTAATTTTGGTTTGATGCAGTTTTTCAGGACTGATGACTGTTAATCATCTCTTCCCCACACACACACTTCTAGCTACTTTGAAGTGGTTTGTTGGATTGTTTTAACCTTTACTCAGGAATTGAAGCCAATATATACATATACATAATTGTTCAGATTTTCTTCTTCCCCCTTTTCAGGGTAGATGCTATGCTTTCTCTCTTCCCAGTCTGGTGAACTTTGCCTGTCTGTGCACCAGAAACTCTCAAAGGCAACACTGCTCCAGGCTGTGCTCTACCTTACCTAGCCAACCCATTCCCTCTCTGTTCCAGGTCAGATCCTCCCCCCTTTTCCTCTGTGTCTAGCAACTAGTATGTTAGATGTCTAAATGAAAATAAAAACAAAATCCCCAAACCTAAAGAGTTACAGAACCCTAAAGATCCCAACACTTACAGAACAGCTTTTATTGCCCTTTACATCCTCGACAGCTTTTTCTCACTTTGAACCTTTGTCACATAGTTTGTGCTGGATAAAACAAGCTGCTTTGCACCTTGTAGAGGTACCCTTCCTCTGCCTGAAGTGAATGAGGAGCTTGTGATTTCACCATTTCACTCACCCTTTTGAGCCTTTCCTTGAAAGATGATAACTTATACCTGTGCCCTTATTATCCATTGTTTAAGGAAATGACAGCTCTGCTTAATTCTCCCTCCACCCCAGATTTCCTTCCCGTGAGATCTCAGTTACTATTTCTTCATATTTACTGAAGATCTCCTTCTTGAAGTCCATTTTAAATGCTTTGCTATTGTCACTTTTTCCCAAGTATCATACCATTATTTCATAATCATTCCTGTTCATGCTCCCTCCTGCTTTCATAGGAGCAGCCAGCACCTCCCTGTTGGAGGGAATCAGTTCTGGAACAGCCTTCTCTCTAGCTCAAAAAACTTATCCACCTCTGCACCAAAACGCTGTGCCAGCGGAACAGGTCAAGTTCCCCTACGCTCCTCTCCAGCACTGCCTCTGCATAGTTAGAATTCCTTGTTTACTACCATGCCCTGTCTCTAAGAAAACCTTTTTTTTTTTTTTTCTTTCACAAAAGACTGCCCTTCTTGGTTTGCTGTGCCTGTATTCTTTACCCTTATAGCATTACTCAGAGAACTGATCTGTTCATCTCTTCACGCTGGATCTCAGAACACATGAACATACAAGGAAAACATCTCTTCCCTTGCCACCTCTGTTACCCTTTCATAATAAGCTTTATTATTTTCTATTAATATTTGAGCCTCATGAGTTATCCAGCACGTGTCTAGTATAACTATTAAATGATATATTAAGACATCTAGTTCTTCCTGTTTATCCACTCTTGCATTCACAAGCGTCTAAGCTATTCAGTGCATTGAACTGCTGTCCTTCTTCCTTTCCCTCTAATAACCTTACAAATAACACAGCATCCCTAATTTTTAAGCACTTTTTCAGACCACCATTTTGTTGTCTCTGTCTATGAGGTGTTTTCTTCAAGCCCTCCAATTGCTAATGTAAAGCTATGTTAGCAGGTAGATGTGCTTTTCCCTTTCTTCAACCACATCTAGCTGTGTCGGGCATTTCCAAAAAAGTCGGCTCCCATCTGCCCTGATTGGGTGATTCTGACCAACATAGAGTCTTCATTCAAGATCCTCAAAGTGCTTAATCCTTTACTGCGTTCCTCAGACACATTTTTCTCATCTTTCACAAAGGGAAGAACATTATGCGGAGAGATCAGAGTAACTTGTCCGGCGTCTCAGAGGAAAACAGAAGCAGAGCTCAAGAGGTCCAGGCTAGTAGGGCTTCAGCTATTGTGTTTTGTGCCCCTTCAGGAATTTTCCTGAGAGCAACCAGTATTATCAAAGCAGACAAAAGATAAAGTTATTTGTTAAAAACAGAAATTCCCAACACTTGTACATTTCCTCCCATACAGTAAGTGCTACTCTGATCCCCTCCCTAGGGACACCAAGTCTAGTCTTGGAATAAATGCCACAGAAAAGATAAATGGCCTTAGGGCAAACAAGAATAGACGACAAAGTTTGAAAACCTACTGGGCTACAGAGGCACACTTGGAAAGCCCATGCTGGTCCCGGGAAGGGGAACTGGCAGGCAGGGACAGAGCTGTTTGCATGCACCACGCTCTTAAATGGAGCAGCACAAGCAAGCCAAAGACCTGCGGCGACCCTGAAGCGAAAGGCTGAGCACTCGCAGGGGATGACATTGTCCATGCTGCTCACAGCCAGTGGGTCTGCCCAGCTGCCTCATCAGAATGAGCTACGGAAACTCGTGATGAATGGAGAGGCACGAAGACATCCAGAACTGCTTGTCTGGCCTGGAGCCCTTCGGGTATCTATTCCCACACCAGGACATGAGACACAGGGCACACAGCAGAGACTCGGGGTCACACGGCAGCTTCTGAGAGTCCTCGATGACTTTCTGGTTTTCATAGGCAGGGTAGCCCTCAAGGGGACTGCACACAAACAGAAAACAGAAAGCCAATCACTGCTGGCAGCAGCTGGAGGTGCTGCGAGCTTCTTTCCCCTTCCCAGGACTCGCTGGGGGAGTGTGGAGCCATCCCCGTTCCTCAGCCTGCCCCCAGGGTCTGTCCAGCCAGAGGACAGGCACTTGACCACATGCATTTGAATTCAAGGATCCTAGAAAGAAACCGTGCATGCATCTGCTCCAGTGACAAAAGGAGCCTGACTTCACACCACAGTGAGAGGTGTGCTCTCCAAGAGGAATCGCTTTTACGTGAGACACACAAACAGCTGCAAACAGCTTAGGGATCACACAGAAACATACAGCAGTGGGACACGAAATAGAACAGCAAATGAAACTCAGTCAAGGCAGTGCCATCCTGTGCCTGATCATATAGTACCTAAGGGCAGGTTTTCTAGGACAATCCATTTCTGAAGGCCCTATGTAGCTATAAACCTGGTTCAACACTGAATGAAAAGTCTCTGGTCTGCCATAGCCCTCTGTCCCTCTCAGAGATGGTGTCCTTAAAGGCCAAAATGTGAGGCTAATTTACAGTGGCAAGATTTTAATTTTGCTTACTGGGTAACAACCAATAGCTTTGGTTAAAGTAAGAACAACCACAATTAATTGCAAAGGGTGCCTCATCCAACAACATCAGCAAGCAAAACTTTCTGTCTGCTGGCTACACCAAAGGAAAACCACCACTGACCACATGCGCAGGGCAACGCTGCCTCAGTGATTTTATTTTTGCAAAGAGAGGACTGTGAGGTCCTACTGCTGTGCCTCCTAAACCAGCAGTGTTCAACTATCGTAGACCGGACAACCCTTATTTGTTTCTGGAACTGTGTGGACAGAAATGAAGCCTTTTGGATGACAATAAATCCACAATAAACAAAAAGTTAAGGAAAGTCAAGCATTACACTAGCTTCTCCTGGAAACCACGGCTCAGGGTACTTTGGCTGTAGATCCAAGCACGCAGGTCTTATCATGCCCTGCCAATTCTGAAAGCATTGAGGGAAAAGGGAGGGGAAACCTGACAGGCTATCAGATGAGAAGTTTTTCATTTCTTGAAACTTTTTTATATGTCTAAGCAACTCAAACTTTCTGCTTCTGCAAACTGTAGTCGCAAATCACTGGAAAGAAAGAATGGGACTTGTACTCCAAGTTATCATTTGACTGCCAGTGAAAACTATTTTAAATTATTCATCAGTGGAAACTCAGCGTACATAAATATGGCTTAGTGCCCAGTTCTTGGTCTAACCACTGAGACCAAGTCACTGGGAAAGTGGTTGTTTTCTCAGGCAGGCAGATTTAGGAGATAAACCACAGAAAAACATCTGTATTTAATAAATTCAAACCCATGCCAAAAATCAGCTATAAATGTAACTGGCCAGCCCATCAGCCTTCTCCATTTAGGACTGCTGCATGGAAAAGTCCTGCAAAAGGTTAGATTCAAGATCTGTTCAGACAGCCTGGAAATTTGTTTCTGGTTTATGCTAAGGTGCATGTGCCAAGAGCAATGCTTTCAACTGGCTGTTGGAAAAGTTTTGTAGATACTAAGTCTTGTGGCGCCACAAAAGAGGAGGTTAAGATCTGCCTAGTTTTGCCAATTCATATACAAACTAGGGCCTGATACCTCAAGCATGAAACAAGCACAGCCCAATAAGGGGAGTGCCAGCATAACTAAGCCTGACAACAGAACAGAGACAACACAAACTCTAAAAATAATGATTTCTACTCCACCCTCTAAACGAGCAACCTCGAGAGCATGAACACAGCCCTAGACCAGCTACAAAGAGTGGCATCCAGGAGCTGGGCTGATCTTCCCAGCTTCCCTTGCAGGGTGGCTCTTAGCAAAGCTATTAATCTTACCAGTACCAAGTTGTGAAAGGTGTAACAAGGTTATTCTGCTCCCAGGGGCACATATCTGACCTTCCTGAGCCTGTCCTTCAGGCAGCAGTGGTTCAGGTCTCCCCTGCAACAGGCTATAAGCAGTCTCAGATCTCCACCAGTCGCAACACATTCTTGCTTCAAATCTCACAATGTGCCTCCTTCCCCTCTCTTACATCTTCCCCTCTCTTCCATCTCCCTCTCTACTTTTGTTGACCCTACTTTTGGGCACCTCACCCAGCTTCTGGTATCACCTCTCAGCATGGCACAAGTGCCACCTTGCTACCAGCACACAGGAGATCACCCATCCCATCTCTTTGCAGACAGAGAAATTCTAGCCTTTAGTTCTGGTCTTCGCTGGACTGTTACTCTACGTGTAGAAGCAACCGAAATCTGTCATGATGCGTTGGTACCTCTATCCTCCCCTTATAAAAGACATTTACAGTCTCCACTGAAAGGCAGCTCCATGGGAGAGGGCAAGTCATTGTATACTGTATTAGGCAACTAAAATCGCTAGTCCTAGGGAGGTTATTATACAAGCTATTAGCCAAAATTTCCTTTCACCTTAAAGCAATAAATGCTTCTTTTTGCAATCATGAGAGATGAAGGAACCATGCAACGAGTTTATTGATTTGGAGGCACTGTACCGGGGCAGAGTCCCTACTTTGGTTTAAAGAGAACAGGATTATATTTTATAGCAGCGATACCTTAGGATTTCACATTCACAATACAGCAGTGCCTTGCTGGGTTCAGAGCTGCACCAAGCAAGCTCTACCCAAAACCAAAGCCAGGGATCTTTACCAAACAAGCTCAACATTCAGTATGGATCAGAGGATACCTGGCTGAAGGGAAGAGCCATATGACAGGTCTGAGGCTCACGCTGGTTAAATATCTACATTTCATGGCCAGTCTGGGACACAGACAAAAGCTGAATCCTCATCACCTGAGTGTCACCTAACGCTGTAACCTGTCTGGTGCCGGTGTGCCAGCTGTTCTGTGGCAGAAAACCGAAGCCCATCCCTGCCCTGAACTGCAGCCAGAGCCTGGCTGCGTGCACCGAGCGTGGCCGGGGCAGGACAAGCAGTGAGAACCTGGTGGGATGGAAACAGGGAAGGAGAAGGTCGTGGCCAAGCCCTGCTCGGAGCAGGAACATGCCTAGCTGCCTGGCAAACAAATGTGGGTTTTTATTATTGACTCAAAGGAGGGGCTCTCCAGGGCTCCTCTTACAGAACTGCACATTTTTGACGTATAGATGCCCCTTCATCTATGAAGCCCATGTGGCTGCGGTGATTTATGCTGGCAATCAATCATATGCATTTTCATCTCTGAAATGGACTAGCTTGTACTGAGTGTGAGGGATTTATTTTAAAAAAAAACAACTGTGCAAGACCATTCAGATACACCACCATAAATGGGTTTAGCCCTAGTCCCTCCTGCCTGTTCGTCCATTATTAAATAAAGATTTTCTTTATCATGTCTTTTTGCCCCAAACAAACAAGAATCGTCCTTCCTCCTGAAGAAATGAAATGCAAGAAGAACACTTTTGTGGTAGTGGATTGTGTCTTTTGTGCCTGGTACTGAGCTCAGCCTCCCGCTAGCACTAGACAAACACTACATGGCAACCGGAATTTGCCAACACAGGTAAAAAGTTTCATATGTCCCTGGACCAGATATTAGTACAAAATGATTTTTTTACTCGCATCACTAATAGAGGGCCCACTTAGGAAATGTACTGGCATATCTCTGTTTTCACACATCAGATGTAAGGTCTGAAATCAACAATCTTCGAAAACTGGAATTATTTCTGCCTCAGGTCCAGTAAATTTTTAATAGTTCAGTAAAGAAGATAAAATACAATATTAGGTCCTGCCCTTTTCCAAAAGCAGTATTTGATGTTATCACCATAAGAAGAGAGAAAATAAGAAAAGAGGTCGCCAAAAGGATGCCTCCACTTTGCGCAGCACGTACTACACTTGTGGTCAAACAACACTCTTGGGACACAGGCCCGGAACAAGTGCTAGATAACCTTAAAATAGAAAATATTACATTTTAGGTTATTCTGGAAAGGGACAGAGCCTGTCTTGCCTCTCCCTTTCCCCCTCTCCAGCAATACTACCAGTTCTGGTTTTCCCTTGTTTCCTCCTCCCAGCGATGTCTCACTCACCTGCCTTGGCTCTGGGCAAGGGGTGGGGACTCACCATGTCTCAGAAAAGCCTTGCAACAGATTATTTCTCAAGAAGCATCAACCTCTTTTCATGTTTGTTTTCAGTCCACTTTAGAATGAAAGTATGCATTTTTCAAATATATTAACAGTGGAAATTCTGTCATTTCTTCATTTTGGAAAACTGCAATTTTGAAATTTTTTTTTTCAAATTTGGTTTAGAAATTTGTATCACTTTGTATGCTTTTTTTTGTCATAGTAGTTCACAGTATTTTGACCAATATCAGCATGCCAAACAACGCAGATGAAATAGTAATTAATTTTTATTTTAAAAACTAGTCTGACAGTGACTGGCTGGCACATATAATTTCCTTTACTAGAAAACAGCGTCTCCTAGACATGCTGGTAATGCCACAGCTTGACACAATTGCACATGTTGTTAATAACAATGATACACAGTGATAGGAAGTGATGTAAAAATCATAATAAATACAGCTCGGAAAAGAACTTGAAGAAGTTTTTCCATTCACAGTTATTTCCCTCATGGGAAATTATGTAAAAATAAATACATTTTTCACGGTTAATGTCTGCTGTGTTAAGACATTTCCTATCAGATCTGAATGGGAGTCTCAGAAGACAGACAAGCTCCATGTCTGTAGAACCAGTCTTGGGCTGCTTTCTCCATAGGGAGCTCCTACCCTTGCCAAGCTCTGCCCAGAGCCCAGGGGCTCAAAAACCAGCTGCCCTGCAGAGCAGGTTGTCCCTAGGAGCAAGAAGGAAACCCAGTGGAGCTTCCCAAAAGCCCTGGCTCGATTTATGTCCTTCCCCTTCCTCTCACAGCACTCCTAGGCTGGGCTTGCAGAGATGAAGCTGCCCCAATGACTATTCTTGCCACTGACTGGAAGCACACACTTTGGGATAAGGTTATCTGTAGAGATGAGTTCTCCCAGTTCCCTATTTCTGTTCATTTCATAGATGGTATTTGACCAACCCCATCCTCAAGGTATGAAGATCCAGTGCTGAGTTAAGCTGCCACGGGATCAAGGCAGTGACCAGAGATGCTCCATATTTATCAGCCATCACCAAGACATGATCCTTTTTTCTTCCCACACATGCCATGAACCACAAGTGTCCTCATTCCTCTTTGTTTCATCAACGTCACTTCTGGTTAAACCTCAGCATAAAGATCTCAGGCATCTTTTCCACAGAAACACTACTGCTGCTTATCTAAGAGATGTACTTCCCCACTTCAGCTTCAAGAGCTTCACTAAGGTTTGGTCATCTAGGAACTGGTTTCCTGCAACAGTATTCATATGTCTGACATGACACCACGGATTACTGCAAGTAAAGCTGAGTTCTCATAATATCCCTGATACCTTGTACATAAAATTGAACATAAAACTACAAAACCTGATTCTTATCTCCAAGAAATTTAGACCCTATAACCTGCCTTGTTAAACTATACCTATCCTGAAAAAACTCTCCTAATTTTGCCTACTTCTCTGCTCATGTGAAAACAGCCATGTCTTGCTGAGGATGAACTGCAAAATATTACTGGTTCTCATGGGAGCAATCCTGATCCCTGTTTCAGCAGCTGATGCCTGAGGTAGTCCGTTTCCTCCCACGAAAAAGTCATACTGGCTCTTCAGTAAGGTTGACTGCCATCCAGCTTTGCATCTGGAATGAAAATTTGGTCTTTCCATGAGCAGTATTGTCCCTCCGAGACGAAAGCATGGGATGTTCCCTGCAGAAGATCCTCGCCTGCTATCAGGCAGCACAGTCCTAAGGACTTCTGCAAATACAAAGGCTTATAAACTGTTGGATCAAAATAGCACTTCAACCCTGGCATTTACTCCAGGGAAATGTTTGTGAGGAGCAATCATAGCCTTTTCAGCTTTTGGCTGCAAGGCAAAAGAAGTAAAAATATAAGGGTAGGAAAAAATGCTCTTTTATCTTCCTGTTATGGAAGTTACTCATTCCGTGGACACCCCTGCTTCCCTTTTCCTTCTCTGAACTTCCTCCAGTTTGAATTTATTGGTTTTGAACTAGTGAGCAGAAGTGCATAAAATGTGTAAACAAATTATATTTCCCTAGAAATTATGGGGCTTATATCTGGAAAGATCTGAGTTTCTTAGACACCTGGTTGAAGAGGGGGCTGAATAATTCTGTGCTGAAACCAAGGTACAAGACCAGGTAAACCACAAAATTTTCCTAATATAGCAACCCAATCTTTTTGATAACCAGAACAGCTACTGCTTTACAAGTGGGGATGCCCTGGGTGGACAGCAGCTCACAAATAAGCCTGTGCCCCCTCATCTCCAATGCCAAGATGGAGAAAGAGACCTTGGGCTGGCAGAGATTCTTCCCCAGGAGCAATCACAACCTCCTCTCCTGGGGCTATCACAGCAGCAAATGGATGCCCCTGACTTAACACCAGGGCTTATGGTCTGCCCTGCACTGGGAAGGGGAAACAGCAGAACAACTGCAAAAATAAACCCTTGGGAAAAAAAGCTATTCAGTCCTCTGAGCTCAGAGAGGTTGGGAAAAAAATAATTTCATGTCAAAATACAAGTAGGGTACTAATCTCTGCATTCCTCAAATACAGGGAGGAAAACCCTGGAAAGAAGAGGCTAGAGACTTCACAGCATCTCCGGACATGGATCCCTGACCAGAGATCGCACACTGGGCCTGGAGGTGAAGTGATAAAACAGGAGACTCTGCACAGTGGCTCCTGCTCCAAAGCCCTGGTACTAATTAAGATGCACCCTAAGAGAATGCAGGAGTCTGGCCCACTTTAAGGGTATGCTGGTAGCCCTCTGGCTGGACCTCTTCCAAGCATTCTGCTCTGCAGGATTTTCTGCTGCAAAGTCTGACGAGGATCTTGCTGCAGAGGATGGCTGCTCCCTGTCTCCACACTGAATTACTTGGCTGCCACATGGAGCTCACAGGGAGGGAATTATGTAGGCTCCAGTTCTCTCCATAGTCAGTGTTCCCCTCAGCAGCTTCTGGGCTGCTCTCAGGGTGTCTCTCTGTACTTTCTTCTTCTTCCTACCTCTCACTGAAGCGAATATCCAGACATTGCAGTTAACACATTTCATCATCAAAAGTCTGCATCAGAGATTCACACTGACTTGATTCTAGCATACTTTATAAATTGCTAGAGACAGTGCACTGTGCATTGCTCCCCTGCTCACTCCACCACTAGATCCTTGTAGAAAGGACACCAAAACCCAGCTTCCCCAAGACAGTCATGTGCCATAACAAAGCACAAACTTTGCGGCCGGTTCTCTTTCAGCTGTCCACCCCTTCACTGGCACACAGTCCACAGCACTCCCCAAAGGTAGTACAAAATGCAAGAAAAGTAAAGAAAGTCTGCCTTCCTCTGCCTGCTCTGCAGCTGTAAGACATGTTCCTAAGCATGCTCTCAAGGGCTTGCACGTGTACTGTATTTACATTCCTTAGGTTGTCACCCGTGACCATGGCACTACCGGACTGCACTCACCTTTCAATTTCTTCTTTCCAAATTTTAATCCAAATAGAGACATCCCAAAACTTTTATTTTAGTCCAACTCCATGGAATTTCTGCAAGAGAAAAGAGAAGGTAAGTCACAATGGGGGTTTCTAGTCCCACAGCATGAGATGGTGCAGCACATACATGTAATTCTGTGTCCATATAACAGGAGAAACAAACTCCTAAGCACTGTTGCCAACACCTACAGTTTATCACACAGTGTATTTTAAATTGCAAAACAATCTCGTGTTTGCAAGCTGCACTGCATCAGCGTGGGCTACCTTATCTTGGACATCTTTATCTGTTCGTCTCCTGACATGGCACAAAGAAGGGGCTGGTGGAGAAGTGAGTGAAAAGGACATTCCTACTACTTTGGCCCCGTAAAAAAAGGAGAAATACATTCACAGGGCTTGTACTTCAGGTACAGAGGAACTATGTGACTACCCAGACCACGACCAGCCTCGCTGAAGCGGAGGAAGCAGTGGGAAATACTGGTTTCCTGTACATCTGACTGTGCTCAACATGTGCTGGCTCACACTGTAGTCCATCTGCTGGTCACCCTCTGTGTTTGGGGTGGACTAGCCTGTACAGCTCTGAGTAAATTTTCTCCCCAGCTGGCTTCAAACTTCGTGGCCCAGAAGCCTAAAGCCAGGCACAAGAAGTGCATTTAAGGCACTGAATTTATCCTAATATGCAGAGGAATTGAGCATTAAAAAAAACCACGTCAAAACCTGCCAGTAATGAAACTTTCGGTATTCCAAGCATCAGGCAGTTTATTTAAAGGACTTGATGGTGATGTTGGTGCTGACAGCCTGTGAATATCTGTGAGCAAGGGAAAAGTCAGCACTGCCCGTTATGCCTGGCTGACTGGGAGCCTGAACCAACAGTTGCTTCATTGGCCAGCGGAGCCGAGCTGAGACATTTGAGGGAATAATAATCTGTCTAGAACAAGTTTTCTAGGTGACAGAACGAAGTTTTTGCACTTATCCTATGCTATTTATGCAGAGCAAGGGTGCCTAAGGAGACAAGTATAGCAAATACATCATATTCTAGAAACACGCAAACACAAATACAGTCTATGCCACTGCCCAAACGCAAGCCGGATACAACATCACCAGACCATGCCCAGTGTAAGCTTGGGCTTCAGGTCTTTTCAGAAAATGAAGGTAAACTTCATGGAGAACTCTATAATTATTGCATGGGTCGAACATTTCTGCGCAGATCTCTATTCCAGATGCTAAAGCAAAGCTACATGTAGCAGCTGCAATTCAATGAGCCTGAGATACAGCAAACTGCAGCAGGTAAGCTCCAGCGAGCCAGCTGAGTGCTGCACACCCTGAGCGCAGCCCTGGCACGGTGCTCCCTGCCGCTCACCACGGTGTTCAGGAACCCCTCTGTGCCCACTGTGCTTGAAAGAGATCCTTTTTCTGTTCACTCGTGTGGGTCCAATTGTTTCTGCTCTCCAGAACAAATGCTTTGGCAACACCTCTCCTAGAAATTTCCTCTATCCATGGAGCTAAACCACTTAAAGTTACAATAATCAATGTCACAACCTAAAGCTTTCCCAACCCTCTTGACCAACGTTACCTTCCATCCCTAACTGAACTCAGTCCTCATTTTCAACATGCTTCTTCCCTGTTTTAGAATTGCTGTTCTAACTTACAAAACTCTCCTAAGTAAGACTGGGAGTTCCCCATAAGGTGGTGGGAAGAGCGAGACATGCTACCCACACACTCAGAGGTAAAGACCTCAGCTATCCTAGAGCACCAGGGTCCACAGGTCCGACAATCACTGTCCTCTGGCAGCACAAGGATGCAAAATGTTGGCTGATTGTAATCATCAAATGGCTATACTGCTGAACTCTGCATTTTGCTGTATTTGCCAAATGTTTTAGAAAAACTATCTGCAGCTACCAAACCTCTCCCAGCTGTGTACTCAATTGACAAGGCACATAATTTCAGCAGAGGGAGAAAAAGGATGTTTATATTTGTGGGGAACCAGAGAAGAGAGGGTGGTTATAAGCCTTCTTTCAGCAGTAATAACATGAAACAAACAATAGAGTTAAGATTCCTGTCTCACAAACAAAAACCTGAAACTTCCTTCAGCTCTGACACATGGCTTTTGTTAATTACTGTGGTTCTTTAATCACTGGTTTCTGGTGTGACTGCAGTATGACAACAGCACTGCAACAATGCACTATTTTGGCAAGGAGGGCATCTTTAATTCCTTCGGCTTCTCAGTGCGTTTGATTAGGATTGCATTCATTGAGCATCTTCACTCAGCAGCAAATTTAAGTTACCGCCATGGCCAGCACAAATACCCCTACAGGCTCACCATTCCTATAAAACCTTGTCTTTTAGGCCAGATGTGGGTGATAGCTTTGAGATATCCATTTGTACCAATTACCTCTCCGGTATGTCATTTCCACCACACAGATTTAGCATAGCTGCTTACTTAGCTAAAGCGCAGGAGTTATGAATCCTTCCCAAACTGACCTGATCCCTTACGTAAAACTCAGTTCGTGGCTTGCCCAAACCACAATGACATTTGAGAATGTGTCAGTATTCAATGGGCACACATATGATGGCATTAAGGGCTTGACACACCCCTATTGCTCTGAGGTGCACCCTTGATTTTCATAATATTGCAAATATCTTCCTTTGCTGCTTTGTTATTGAATCACACATCTAATCCTCATACTTTTTTACCTAGCAAGCCACTCTCATGCTGGCTATCGCTTCTGCGTGTGCCTGTCCACTCACACCGGAGCTTGTGCCAGTACACCTTCACCCTTCCAGATGTCTGCTTTCAGTCCAAAAGTCCATTCAGCACTGGCTGCAAGGGTGAAAACAAACCTAAGCAAATGGTGGTGGCGTTGTCCCTTTCGGTGGTGCTCCAAGTCCTGCTCTTTTTGTGTTAGCTGTCACAACTTCTACAGACAGATGTGGTCTCTTGCCTGCCCTTAGCTCTGCCTGCCTTTCAGTCCCATTTTTTTTTCTCAGGGTGTTTTGGAATCTCATTCCTACCTTCAGGGTGCAACATTTTTGCACCCGTATCTATCAACAGTCTCCCTCAGGGTATTTTTTCCCCAGATTCCACCTGTAATAAAAATTCATGTCCCTGTTCTGTTTTCTTTATGTATCTCTCTATTTTTTAATTCCAAGCTTCCAGAATCGCAATGATGGGTCTTCAGCCTCGTATCACTCACATACACTGCTATGGTTTCAATTTCCCTTTGCGCTTTCTGGAAAAAATGATCTCTCTCATGTTTCATTTTCATGTGGCATGAAGTATTTCTCTAATTTTGGTAAGACACTTTCACAGTCTCCTGTTCCTGAACTAACTGAAAACCCATAAAACACATGAAAATTTTCTATAGTAAGAAAAATGGCAATTTCCTGTTTGCCTTCATTTTCCCTGGCACTGGCTATTTTCAGAGGCAAAAGTGAAGCACTGCTTCAATCTCCTCAAGCTGCCTTCCACAGTCTGTGTCAGCCCTTCTGGACTTTTTTTGTTGATCCATTTTCCACTCCATTTTTTTTTTCATTTCTGTTTATTCCAGGTACCCTTGACTGTTCAGTAATCAACGGGAGCTCACAGTGCTCGAGTAATCACACAGGTCCAACTCCTCTGCTTAACAGGACATGTGTTACTTCCCCATGTTTCCAAAACCTATAGCAAAAATCATTTAATGCTCAGATTCCCAGTTCTTCATTTACAGGGATTTAGGGAGTATAAGCTACAAATTAACTATCCCTTCTCACTATAGAAGGCTTTTGGACTGGCAGTGCTCTACATATTATCTAGCCGTGGCTTACACTTCCCCAAAGACAATTCACCTGCTTTATGGCTACTGACAGTTTAATCATGGGCTCTGAGCACTTTAATATCCACAGCAAGAAGCTACTTTAATGGGTCTTTAATATGGAAGGAATGCTTTCTCGCAGACCAAGCTCAGCCTTATTTAAGAGAGTCAAGAGCCAGATTTGGCTTGAGAACACTGCTGTAAAGCTCCCCCTGCATAAGGGGCAGGTTGCAATGAGCTATGGCACATGGAATTTGCAACGGCTACAGCCTAACCCAAAACCACGGCTCACTAAGGGCTGCACTGCAGACTGGAGGTGGAGGGAAGCACTTCCCACCACTGCAGTGATGAACAGCAAAATGAGAAAAGACACGGCACAACTCAGATAAATGGAGAGCAGATGTTGCAGATGGAAAGCATGGCTGGTCTCTTGGCCCTGTTTCTCTGGACGTAGCTACACGATACATTAGATTCAATGATAAATATGAATTAGAAAATACTTGATGCTTCTGCTCCCATCACCTTGTTCCCAGACTCTGTGAAATTATCCATGTTAAATACATTCATTTTTGGAAGTGTTATTTTAATCCAGACCATGGGGTGTAGTTCAGTACAGACCGAAATTCCTGCCCAAGAAGCGGCTGTAGCAGATCTGAGGGGGCAGCGAATTGTGTTGTAATACTACAAGCAAGCACCCAGAGCCCAGGAAAATTAGGCAGGAGAACAAGATTTCCCCAGTCAGTTTTGCTACCAAACATAACATGGTAAGTCTACACCCTAAAAGATTTAAATAGCACTGTCCAGGTGAAAATTCAGAAAGCTTACCATGCCTCCCCTCACTGGCTTTCCATGTCAGGTCAGTTTTTGCATATAAGCAAGGTTTATAAGTTAAATTATTTTTAATCCATGTTCTGATGTAACATTCAGAAATACCCACAGGTCTTAGAACTTTCTTTTTCCTTTTCCTTTTTTTTTTTTCTGGCTAAAGTACTAAATATCCAACCAGTAGCTCAGTGTATGAGAAAGTAGATCCCAAGCACTGGGCACTGAGACAGAAGAGGTTCAAGACTGCCTGTGCTGCCCAGTGCGCTTGGTGGAGTAATGTTAAATACCACAAGATGAACCAAATCTAAGTCCCTAAATTTTGGACATGTATCACTTTAAACTGGATTTGGAGGCACAACTCAGAAAACATTAAGGGTTTAAAATACATTAGCTTCCCAGACTCCCTGTTTTCTCCATTCCTCAGCTGCGCACCTTCTAAGAGGATGCACAATGTCAGGCGCTAAAGCAAGAGAGTCACGTTCACTCCCAGGTATCACGGAGAAGGACTTCAAAGTTGACGTGATGTTTGCTAATGCCCTGGCAAGAGCAGTGTAAAGGCCTGGCACACCTGGCATGGACTGACCTTGTAACGTGCCACGGAAAGGCATATTTGCAAAGGGCCCCCTTTTAAACTTCTAGTGTATTAACTGTTTCAGTCAAATTGTTCAGATTTTGGTTCCAAAGAGTGTGATGCGTTTGCTTTCCCCTGTTGAAAGCAATCACAATGATTTCAGCCACTAGAAATAATTAGTACAAATCACCTTTTAACATTGGAATACATTAGGGTTTGTATTTCTCCACCTCCCCTTACATCTTCTTGTGTCTGAACACTTCAAGAGCAAAACAGGGAGTAGCATGTGCTGTACCACTCCCTGCTTTGCAGGTGGGAAACACAGACAGCAAGCTGCAGGACGGACAACCGAAATGTGTGGTTTTAGTCCCAGAATAACACTCTTTCAGGGCTGAGATCAGATTTGCCTGAATTCAACCTGTTGAATAAGTTTGAGCAGCTATAAATGGTCACTCTGGGCATCAGGGCTTACAAATGGAGCGGTGACTCTGGTTTAAATCTACTAGCTCGGTGCGAAGGGTTTTAAAGTATCCCTGAAACCTCCTCAGCATTTTAAATACCTGAAGAGGTGTCCTGGATGAGGTGAGCTAGCCCTCCAGCTATTTTCTGCTGCTATTCCAAGCTACACATACAGAAACTTTCAAGAAAGTGTTTGCTCCTACCCCCTACACTCAAAGCTGCCAATGCAATTAGCTGTAATTGCTGGGAAACAGACTCAGTCTGTTATCTGCCACGTTTTAAAGTAATGATCCAATATCCTCCATCTGTCTTCATTAAGACACTCTTTAAACTGACACCAGAACGGCAGTCAAAAATTTGCATCCGGCTCCTTTTGGGTAAGTTGGTTGCAATGCTCAAGTTACCCATCAACAGCTGGGGCAGGGAGAGTTCCCGGGCAGAAACGCCGGCTGCAGTCCGCTCCCCCCGAAACAACGCGAACAACAGTGGCTTCCCTGGGGCGGCTGCTGCTGCTCGAAATCATGCACAGCTCAGTTCACTCCACCCAGAATTCTATCAGCTCGCCTGCAGAGAAAAAGCTCAGCCCCAAGAACTTTGATTAAGCTTTGCAAAGCCCCGAAAAAAACGCAAGTCCTCTGTCCCCCCAAAAACTGAGAGAGAAAACAAATGAGCTGAAGGAAAGCATTAAAACTTACCCTTGAAGGCTCGTAAACGTCACAGCAGCAAAGCTGCTGCCCTCCATAGCACTCCGGTACACTCCTCTCTTCTCATTTACACGCAGCTTTATCCCCTCCCAAGACCAACAGCTTCTCTTGTAGTCACAGCGCCAGGACATTCATCTAATAAAGCCCAGTTTCTTTGCACTGTGAAATGGGCCCCTTAAAATCCACCTCAGACCCACTCTGCCATGCAGTGTCCCGGTAACTAAACTTACTCCAAGTTCCCTACTTCTTACTTCAGTCACTGGGCTTGGCTCCTGGCCAAATTCTTCCTTCTTTTTTTTTTTTTTCTTTTAAATTCTGTTTCCTGTAGATAGGGAGAGCATAGGAGCTCCCTTAAAAATAAAACGCTTCAAGCACAACGAGCTGCGGAAGAGTAAAGCAGGAAAGCAGAGCACCTAGGCTTGGGGCACCACAACTAATTCCAAAGGCAACTGCTGCTCGCCTTACCTACCTCCTGCGGACGCGGAAGCTTTCAAAAGGAAACCAAGCGAGTAAAAGAGTCCAACATATCAAATTGCTTTAAAAAAGGATGAACTTGGTAAGGGATACATTTCCCAGCAGCAGCCCCTCTCTCTGCGTCCGTAATGCTGGAGTCGGTCACGACTCCTTAATCCCAGAGACACTGTCCTACAAGCTGATCCTAAGGCTCCACCTCACACACTTTCCAATGGTTGTGAGTTGCAAAAACTCTGCAGAGAAAAAAAACTTGCAGAGCACAATTGCATAACTCAGCTGCAGAGCTTCCTCCAGCCAGCCGGAGGATTGCTTCGGCGTCGAAACATCAGGGCTTGCTCATCCCTGAGAGCATGACCTTCACTTGGCCTCCAGGACACCTGCCTGACCTCGCCGCTGTCGAGGGGACCCTCCTCACCAAAGACCTTCCACACACCCGTGAGCCTCCTCACCTTCCCACTCATTCTCCCACCTTCAAAAACCAACCATCCACTTCTTTTCTACAAATTGTGGGGCGCTTCACAGCACAGTGCCCTCTACATGCCAGTCTCCTGGCATTTTACCTACCAGGTGCACTACAAGGGTAAAACTGGGCCAACTACAACTTTAATCCACCTCCTGCTTCTCTATACCTGTGAATTGCAATTACTGTAAGATCACCATATTCTTTCTCTAAGTTGTGTTGACATTAATGCCTGCCAGAAATGTGCCAATTTATTGCAGACAGCAAGGGAAAGTTTAACATAAAAGATTTCTACAAGTATTTATCTCTGTTTTTTCCTTCATCTTCTGTGTTTTCCCACCAGATTTATGTGAACACTGTTAGAATTAATTTTAAACCTACCCACAAACACTTGAACGTATTAATGAGCTGATTAATTACAGTTACATGAGAGTCAAGGCTTTGCCAAGAGTATTTTCTAGAAGGTGAAATTTTCTGAAGTCCTGTCAAGAGAAAATCTAAGGAGGTCCCTGGATGCTGCAATGGCAGTACTCCAGTGGTCATGAAGGTTTAAGTGCAGAGCAGCAATGAAGAGGACCCTGGAGCACCATAAGCAATTTCTGAAGGTAGAACAAGATCCTATGCCCCTTTGCAATGACTCCATGGTTATTCTTCCAAGCTACACCTATCTGAGCCAATGTTCATTGAATTTGCTTCCTAATGCCAACATAAAGTATCTGTACAAATAGCTAACATGGGGCATGGTGCATTGGACGTACGTCTTCAAGACCCAGGTCATTTTCAGATGATTTCGAACTGAAAAGCATCTAACTTGAGAAGGAATTTCCCCTGCACTAGACATTTCTCACGTTCTTACCACCCACACCCCATCTCAACAGCAACAGCCACAAGAATCACGTTTTTTCCTGCAACCAAAAGTACAAGGATCTGGATTAAATTCAGTTCTTCTGTGTATTTGGACAACCTCTTGATCTTGCTTAATTCTGGAGTTTTCCTCCTTCTTAGAACTTTCTTCTGCTTTTTTCCCCCTCTATTTTAATACGTTAGCTAACAGTGATTCATTCCACACTACTCCCGCTTTCTTTGCTGTTGTCTTTATACTTGCTTGTTACCACTTTGACTTCGGCCAGAGTCGTTTCTTCCTTCCTAGAGTTAGGTTCATCTCCTTTCTTTGACTTGAGAGTGGACCCAACCATAAAATAGCTGGCCCTGGGGCTTGTTTAGACTTTAAAATAGCTAAAAATTGGGTAGGCTTGTTTTTAAATGATTTTTTTTGGCACTGAAATCCACCTTAGATACATTGGCAATGACTTTTTCCCTCAGCTATGCTTTCCCCATGGACTTCAGTGAACCTGCTCGTGTAGGGAAGCTCAGCACAGGTGGAAGCACTCAGAAGCGTGGGAGTGACTCAGTGTTAGGAGCTCAGCTCTGAGGTCTCTCATCCTTGCCTTACACTTTGGTCCCTGGGTAGCATCTTCCCAATAATCACACCATTCGCATCCTTCTTTGCAAATCTCTGAACACACCAGGAAGGGCTGCAGCCTGCAACGCCAGTTGTCTAAATTTGAGTGCCTGCATAAAGGGTATACATGTATGCTGGGTGTCTGAGCTCCCACTGCAGCCAGCATGGTTTGGGCAGAGATTCAGCTGACCAGCTGCAGCAAGGCAGCAGTGAGTGTGCTACGACCCATAGTTGTGGGAAGAAGTAGTTCAGCCTGTTGCCCTTCCAGTAAATGAGCTGTTTTCTTGACCAGACAGCTACCTCCAAACAATGGTGCTTCACCTTTGAACCCTCCACTTTCCCAACTGCCCACTAGTCACAGAGGGCTATCTTAGAGTGGGATGGATTTAAATTCACGCCATTAAGACCTTACAGTAGGACTGTATCTGGCAGAATGACGTCCAGTCATTCAGCCTGTGCTGCATTTCAGCCATGATCAAGATACAAAACTGAAGACTCACTGACACTGATGTTTAAGGGATGCCCTCAGCCCAGAGAGGGCCTCCAGACCAGATTTGCTCTCCCTCCAAACAGCAAAGCTGAGAGAGCAGAGGACCCTCTCTGGAGCACACAGGGCCCGAACATGCCTGGTGACCTAGTCAGGCTTTGAATGGCTTAGTATGCCCCCAAGTAACTGGAGAGGGTAAGTAGAACATAGGAGAGAAACACACCCTGGAGCATCCCACTTTGTAGAGTTAAACTAAACATCAGTCTTTGTGAGAAGCCCTCCCTATGTCAATACTGTTATTAAAATTACTGCCAACCCAGATGCTTTCTCCACTCTCCTATATAGTTCAAAAGGAACACTGATGAACTCTGCTTCCCCTTACTGTCTCGTAACAGCAGTCTGCAAGTGCTGAACTGCAAGGTTTGAAGCTTGATGTGATCTACCATAGCTGGTATCTCTCACTGCAGAGAAGTGGCTGCGGCCGACAGAGCCAAGCAGGACTCTCCCAACAGCTGGAACTGATGCAATGTCCAGGAATCTTTTCCACCCAAACAGTCTCATCTCCAGCTCCCAAAACAACACAAGCACATTGTTCACACTAACCGTGTGAGTCACAACTCCAGAAAAGCCTTTCTACATGGTGCTGAAGGGCTTCCTTACAGACCACTGAGGGTCAGGCTTAGATGACCAAATCTCCTCCCACAGCCTATGGTTTCCTCATCCCAGCTTTTCTGACCTTTCCTGACTAGTCCTGGCCAGTGAGGAGCTCCTTGTGGAGGGGGAGGATAAGGAGCATACTTCACTTTAGGGACCCCTCAGACATCTGTTGTTATGAGCACCTGCAATGGCTACAAGAGGGCAGATAGTCATCTTGTGCCACCTGCCCTTGCTGTGAGAGACTTTCTGCGTCCTCTTGCTGTTGAAAGTTGGTGTGGCATGCAGAAGAAATACAAGACTGAAAGAAACAAATTGGGACATTGATGCCCACCCCTTGAATATCAGAACACTGTTTAAAAAATATGGTGTAGGAGGAACCTACAATTTGCAAATTGCGGTAGTCCAGGAAACACCAGCACAATCATAAAGTGAATAATGAAAGACCAAAGGTCCCAAAACATACTGAATCACAGGTGAGGAAAGATAAAGTGTACTAGCAGTGTGCTTCATCCCTGCAGAGGATGTGGCAGGTGAAACTGTCCAGCTGGCAACAGAAAGCACACCACGATGCTGCAGGGGAAGGGAAAAAGAAATCCTACATAGTCCTGTCATCATGACCAGACTGTGGGAGGAAAAAGAATTGGACGCAGGAAGGCAATGTCACGAAGTGACTAGTTGCTCTAGGGCTGTCCTTGCCTGTTGGGAGCTACTCAGCCAAATTCATTTAGCTGCTCCTCCAAGGAACTGATAAACTTGTAGAAACCCAGACTCAGTTTGAAGGGATGCTCGGGCTTTGTACCCGTGTGCATCCATCTCTCTGGGTGTGATCTGAAGTGTGCAGCTTCAGCACTGCAGGTTCAGACAGAAATGTTCCCATACCTCACCAGTTACTCCAGCATCTGGGAGCCAACACAGTGCTGTAAGGTACATGCCAAATGGAAATGGTCAGAAAATAGTTTCAGTAGGTGTGTGCAGAGTAACGTGACTCATACTGATCAGGATTCAGTGGAGTGCCACTTACCTGCAGCAGGGATGGAAGGCTGCATGGCTAGAAATTCCCTTTCTCCATCAAAGCCCCTTGCCCAGTACTCCAGGCCCTTAACAAACAATGATTATCTGGGGAAAATCATAAGAAATCCACAAAGGCGCAGCTTCTTGTCTTTAAAAAGAGAAAAGCAACTTGCTCTGGTGTCTACTGTCTCATCGTCCTGGCTCCAACACCTGCAAATGTGATACCTCCTGACGTTTTAAAACAGAAATTAAAATAGTCTGTCGTGATCGTCCCCTTGCAGACCATAGGAGACGGAGTAGAGCTAAAAACCTGTTGGTCAAAGAGCTTTCACATGGCTTCAGCTGCTCAGATTATACTGAAGGGGAGATAAAGCTGAGCTCAGTTCTGCAGGGAATGAGACCCAAGATCATCTTGTCTCTGAGGGCCAATTCCCACCAGATTTGGGATCTTGTGTTTACAAACTCCCTCCTGGCCAAAAATTTCATTGCTGTAGTAGGTAAGGGGCTGCTGCAAGGAGGTATGTCTCCTGGGTACCTGAAATGTTTGCTGTGATCCCATGAGAAACTAGGTGATTTGATGGACACAGAAATCAGTGGGAGCTGATGGAGATCCACCTGTCTGAGGATTACTTTCCTGGACTATAAATCTGCATCTTTTCATTTGCCTATGACACTGCACATGCCTGACTGCACAGGGAAAGCACAGGGATTAATCAGCTACTGCAGCAAACCCCAGATGTGTCCACACTGCTTTTAGCACGCAGTTCCTAATCACCGTCAGTGAACAAAGTGGAATCTCAGGGGGGATGCTTGGGAGGGCTCGTTAAAAGCTAATCATGCCTATGTGAATAGAAAAATCAATAGCTGAGGGCAAAGCAACAGCCCAGCTTGTTAGAGCCTCTGACTAAAGTGCCCTTTGTAACACGGGTATTACACAAGACCTCCTGCCGTTATTTGCAAGGCAGTAGCTGCCACAAACACATATGCTGTATCTGGTGACACTTCAAACACTGTCACATGCACGCTCCTCAGATACACATCAAAAAACCCAGCTCATACCACTGAGGAATTAGGATACCCCTCAGTGGGACCCCGTGATTAAACACACAGAGGAAATCCAACCCATGCAGAGCTAACAAAAAGCTTTGGCATTTTACAGAGTCTTCCCACGAGCTGTGCATATGGGAAAAATGGGCTGCACTCATGGGAGAAACAGCACTTTTGGCACAGTATAATCATAGAATCATAGGTTGGAAAAGATCATCAAGTCCAACCATCAACTCAACACTACTAAACCATATCCCAAAGTGCCACATCTGTATGTTTTTTGAACACCTCCAGGGACGGTGACTCCACCACTTCCCCGGGCAGCCTGTTCCCGAAGGGCCGTATAATGGCTATACAATGTTCAACCTCCTGTAGCCTCCCAGAGATGCTGTAGCCCTGGTTGTGCTTAGCCTGTGCACTCTCTCTGTAAACTCCACTGCCGTGGGAGAGCAAGCACCGGTGCCTAACAAGCGTGCTAGGAGAGCTCAGCAGGCAAAGGAAGACAGGGCTGCAATGGATCTGCCCTTCAGTTTTCCAGATGGTAATTGTGCTGGACAGGCTGTTTCATACTGCGGCAATGCAGCCCTGTCCCTCGTTGCCACTTTCACAGTTTTCTGCACTAAGTGTGTGTGGAGAGGATGGGAGATCCCTGGATCTGCGGAGAGCAGATTGCTTCTGCATTTCCTACAGCATCATCCAAGAGATCTGGGATTTATTTCTTTAAGCCCCTCGTGGTTTCCATTATATATTGCTTTGGCAGTCAGTTATCCTTCACATGAAAAACTCAGTGGCATTCTGAGAGGATTCCTTTAAATATCATGTCACATTCATTATGCTCATAAACACTTTAACCATAATTCCAAATTAAATACATCATGTGCACGCATATCTATACTCTCTCTTTTCCAGGTTACAATCACATCTATGCTGCCAGGAAAAATATGGAGGCAACCTGCTGCCTTCCATAAAATTCTCCCTAGTATCAATGATCTTTTGTGTATTTTATAGTAATATAATATTTTCTTAATTAGGTCCTTATTATATTATTACAGCTTTTGCTGGTTAGATGGTGGTAAGATGGCCCACTTCAGAGAGGTCAGAGGGACCTCAGGGGTGATGAACTGATGTTCACTTTAGAGATGTGCAGCAGCACCAGCATTCCGTAGGGGCCTGGTCCCAAAAGAAGACAGAAGCATGCAGGAGTATATTATTCTAGTGTCGATGACTAGGACCGAGTGACTTCTCGTCCTGTCATAACTCGAGTCCTGTGAGCTCTGAGGAAAATAAGGAAACCTCTGCGTGGTGGCAAAGGAGCATGGTCAGGATGGAATCAGGAAAAAAATTAGCCATCTTATAAAAGAAGGCCCAGTAAGCCTACTGTATCGAGAAAAGAGAATTTGTCTCCCCTTTGAAACATCAAATTTTAGCTAATTAACCAAAGATCTAAAATGTCTATGCTGATATACCCTGGCATAAGTAGGCACAAACCCACCGATTTCCCTAGAGATTTCCCCAAGGAAACTGCACAATATTATTATCAACAGTTGCTCTTCAATTGCAGCATCACCTTGGCAGTAAATAAGCTGTATATAACCACAGCTGCACCAGCACAGCCACAGCACGGGCATGCCAGGTCCTGGCACTGCCAGCCTTTGCTTTTATTCAGTGCCAGTTTATTTTACGTTAGATTGTTCTGTTATATGTTCTCCAGGTGTCTAACAGGAATTCACGTTCCTCTGCACTTACATGGCTGAGAACAAAGACCTGAATTATTCTCATCTCCGTGCACAGACAGTCGGCGTTTAAGCGGTGAATGTCCACTAACTCAAATGGAAGTTCATAGAATCACAGACTCATAGAATGGTTTGTGTTAGAACGGACCTTACATATCATCTCTTCCATCCCCCTGCTGTGGGCAGGGACACCTTCCACCAGACCAGGTTGCTCAAAGCCCCATCCAACCTGGCCTTGAACACTGCTAGGGAGGGGGCAGCCACAGCTTCTCTGGGCAGCCAGTGCCAGGGCCTCACCACCCTCACGGTGAAGAATTTCTTCCTAATATCTAGTCTAAGTTATGCATATAAATCTCTCTGCAGCCTTATGAAAGTGAGGAATAACCTGATGGGTACACAGGGCCTTCAGGATGTGATGGCAGAGTTAAGAAGGGTATGTTCTTCTCCCAGCAGTTCAGGAGAACCGGGAGGGGGAGAAGGCAGCAGCAGCTAAGTCAGTGAGAAACACACACAGCAGTACACACAGCCACAAGGATACTGGGGGTATAACTCTTATGTGGGGTTAATCGCTGCCAATTCTCCTGTTGGGATGTCGTGCAGTATCACAGAAGATCCTTTTAAAATCGAGGAGATATATAGAAAGGGAGGCAGGTATTTAAATTAAACACCATTTTCCCAGCATTACAATTTGTCATACCATGTTTGGTTTTCATGTGCTGCTTGCAGGCTAAAATTAGTTGTGGGCCCTGTAAGGAAAGACAGCATTTGCTGTTTCTGATAGAGTGATCAAGGTTTTACCGGTGCATCTCCAGAAGGCAATGAGACACCGCCTGAAGCTAGGAATGTGCTAGTGAAGGCACACAACAGAAAACTTCATCAAAGACTCTGAGAGACAAAAGGGAATTAAGTAAGGTTTCAGCAGTACTGTGCACACCAAATGCCTAGACAGAAGGAGTAAACAAAGGAGTTTAAGAAGGAAGTGAAAAAAAAACCAAAACACAAGCAAAAAGGCATAGCCCTCTGGCTGAGTGTGGCACAGAAAGAAAAGCTCAACCTTTTTTCAGTGCCTCCTCCCCCCAAGGAGACAGATAATCTTCAGATAATGACAGGACATCCCAACTTAAAATAATAAAAAGAGAAGTGGAAGCCACATGAGGCTTAGGACACCCAATGAGAAACTGTACTGTTAAGCATAATCTTCAGGGTGTGTTTTGTTATTCTAGATTCTTTTTTGTGCCATGTTCCATTATTTCCAAAACTACATTTTTAACTTTATTATAGCTTTGAATCTTGGCAAGCAATAAAGCGCTCCTCAGTAGAGTTGTGGCATATCTCAAAAGCAGAGCTCTGCAAGGCTCTGCCTATCGCCCAACTCCAAATTACACTACTAGTACCCAAGTGTACGTCTGCCTACGTAACCTCTTTGGCTAGTTTGGCAGCCTGTATTTGCAGGGCTTGGGTGAAAAAGAAATGTCTTCTTAGGACTGTTAGTGTCTGGTCAAGTTCCCTGGAATTAAGCAAAGTACTGGAAAACACATGTAATCCCTAAAGACCTTTGCAAAGATAGCCTAATTAGAACAAAATAAATGCCTTGTGTCAGTAAGTGAAAGTCATAATTTCTCTTAGCAAAAGCAAGATTGGATTAGCATTGGGGACAAGCATGGTACAGAGATGTAAACAGCTCCAACAGAGGCCTGACTGTTTCTTTGCATGCCATCTGCTGAACAGGTTGTGCCTGCCCAGAAAGTCATGGACTTGAATTTTTTCCTACAGTCAGGTTGCTATTTCGGCCATAGGAGCAAAACTAGTACAAAACACAAAGAGGTTCAGCAAAGGCAGTGTCCCAAGTGAGTTTGTGGAGCATGTTTGGGAAGAGAATGTTTACAATACTTCAGGAAAAATGCAGAGAAGAAATTTTGTTTGTGAACCAAATAAAGAAAAGCATGTTAGCCTGGCCAGCTCACTTGCAGCAAGGGTTGACCAGAAAGGAAACTGTGGTAATGATCCAGAAAATTATGCCCTCTGACAAGCAGACAGAGTCAAAACTAATGTCTGGTGGCTTCTCTGGCACATGGTAAAGTTCTGGGTCGCACAGCTACACCTTGACACTCCAAAAACGTTCATGACATGAGGCAACCATGCCAGTGAGGCAAGAAATTTAAATAGACCAAAGTATGTATTGCTTCATTAATCAATGTGAGGTGTGGTGGAAAGTTTCTGAAAGAACGATTTCTTGGAAGCTGGTTTCAGTCTGCAGCTCATCTTGTAAGTGTCCTACAGTTTTGATCAGGTTTTTGGTTCATGTTTCTAGTCTTCTGCTTGTTAATGGAACAAGAAGGGGCCTGCCCAGAGGCTTTTACAGCACTTGATGGAAAAGGCTCGCAAGAAGGCACTTAGGGAGCTGTGAAGGTGAGGCAGCATAAGCAAAAGGATTCACATGTGTAAAAAAGAAACTTTAGGAGCATACTAGGATGAAGTGAAACAGCCCTAGAGTCAGACCTAAACTGAATGACAAACTCACTGCTCAATGGATACAAGGGTAGTGAAAAGCACTGGAAAACAGTGAGTTTAATGTGCTTATAGGTAGATGCCTGTGTTTGCAATGAATGGAGCCTGGGGCTTCCTCCAAGGTACTTGGGAAGTCCAACACAGACAGATGAGGCATTGGTTCCTCTTGCAGCAGATACAGCGGAAGAGGATGTTAATCAGAGTATTCACGGCTTACAGCCCCGCAAATAAAAATAAATCACGATCAATTTCAGTTTATGCTCACACGACAGTTCCCACAAATTAGATCAACTCAGGAGCAGGTACAGGTCAGTTTGGATGGCTTTTTTATGGGGCGGCAGCCTTCAGGAGACATGTGAGGTATTTACCACTCCAGCCATCCCACCCCGGTGCAGGGCCAGAGCCCATGGAAAGAAAGACTCTGAGATAGAGACGGTTTCCCCAGAGTCTACAAGGACACCGCACCAAGGGTGGAGGGGTCTAGAAGAGAAGAGCAGGGACAGCAATCCTAATTGGGATGCCAGACAGCACTCTGTTGCAGCCAAGCACAAACTAAGCGAAACCATTGTTCTCACTCCCCTCACACCTGTATCAATATCTTTCATACCGTTGTAAAGCCAAAGCTGTAGATTTAAGATGGAAAAGTAAACTAAATCTTGTTTGTCCAAGAAACAAAATGGTAGGTGGGGAAAGCATTGGCAACATTCCTGATGACAACAACAGTATAAATTGCACACAACAGCTCTTACCAAAGAGCAAGGGAAAGAAAGAGAAGGTCTTAATGCAAAACTAACAGGTAATCCAGACGGCCACTGGAACTGCAACCCGCAGTAGCTGCAAGTCCACAGTAAACTCAGGATGAGATGAACAGTGGGGTCGGAAGGAAGGAATGGATGAAAGCCAAACACTGAACAACCTAAAGGTGCGGGCAGGGAGCTGCACAAGCCTCTGGAGAGAGGCAGGGAAAGGGAAAAGGAGTCTTTATCTATGGATCATAGTTATCAGCCATGTGTGCAGGGCATACACCCAGCTTTGACCTTAGATCCACCATAGTATTTCCCAGCCCGCAGTCTAAACATCTCACACTGCTGTCCATCACTGGAGCATGTGGAAGAAACCAAAGTCTTTAACGGACTGTGCTCTGCCTGCGTTTCCTCCTTTCAGTGCTCCTGCTTGAGGTATGGCATTGGAAGCACTATTAACATTGCATAATTCAATTTTAGAGATGAGAAATTCAGCTTTAAATATAAATTTTTTATAAATAAATATTTATATAAAAATAATAATATACAATAAATTTACATAATATCATATTTATATAAATATATTTAAATATGTACATTGGCTACAGACAGTAGAGCAGAACTCACTTCTTTGAGCTTTCCTGCCGTATGAATCTTGGGGACTCCGGTGTTTTCTCACCATCACTTCTATGTAAGTTTACATATGTGCAAGTACCTAAATCTGCTCCTCCTGCAGCCAATGCTGACCACATTTTCGGGTCCTAGACTGGACCCAGGAGTGTCAGGGAATGGACGGTTTTCCAGACTAAACGCTGCCATGCCAAGTGCATGGAAGGTGGGTCACCAGCGAGTATTCGAACACAGCCAGCCAAATGGCTGGTCTTGCCCTGGGGATCTGTCTTGTCTGATGGTGATGAAACTGGAAGCAGGTTTCCAGGCTGACTTGAAGAGATTCATACTCCCGAAAAACAGCATCATTTACTTTGATATCAGCACATTAGCCTTCCTTCCAGTTATTTTTTTCTTATGCCTGGAATAGTGACTTTCAGTAATGCTGAACTATCTGTAGGTCATGAATAATAAAACATCTAGAACCAAAGCAGAAGTACAGTAAGCCACACTTTTGACTGAAGAAAGATCCACAGAGAGTTTTTGTTGCTAAGAAAAATAAGCCATTTGCTTGAAAGGAAATAAACAGTTACTTCTGTAACATGAACTGTGGGTTATTTTGCTCGAATGGTTTGCAAGCAAGTAACACTGAGAGATAAAGAGAGTGCCTCTACCACCAAGAGTATGGCCTTAACCTTCCCTTTCAATACTAATTTTGAACTAATTTATGATTTGCAGAGGTAAACATTAAGGTTAATGCAGCAAGTTAACTTTAGCTAAAACAAAAATGTTGCTTTCCCTCACAGACTTGCTTAGCAAATCTGCTGCTAGCTTCTGTGGGAATTTTGCCTGCATCAGGGTATCTGAATAGTCATGTTTTATGGGCAGAGAGAGAAAAGCAATGCTTTGTGGTGAAAATCCTCCTGCAATACATGCTCGAGTGTCTCACCCCTGGGTTGAGAGTCAAATTAGTCTCAGATATAGGTGAGGGATGGAAGATTTCCTATATTCGATACGGGAGGGAAGGGGGTATTTTTCTTTGTAGTACAGAAGATATTTTGGATGCATTTAATCTAACCAGTTCTCCATGTTCATAAATTCTTTGGGCATCCATGAGTTGGCCTCACATCTTTCCACAGCGTGGCACATACTAGTTAACTGAAACAAAACCAACTGTGTTAAGTGAAAGCGTATCCAGGTGAAAACTAATGGCCTGTGATATCTATATAAGGGTCTTCAGCAAATGGTGTAAATGCTGCATCCCAGCCTCGAACCCTCCAATTTTAAAGGCAGTGAGACCATTTAGCACTAAGTACACAACAGGCCAGGAAACAACACTCGTTAAGTAGCTTATCTACCAGTCTGAGTTAGAGCACGTCTCCTCTGAAGACAGACAGCTGTGGTGCAAAACCCCCCATGGTGGAGGCAAGATGTTCCTGTGTTGCTTGCCTTTACTGTTACATTAAAATGCCATCGATAGGGAGAGCTCCGAGCACCTTTTAGATTTAAGCAAACAGAGAAGGAGAAGCCTGTCTCTCTCTTCCTAAGTTTTAAACAGGTGAAAAGAGAGGCCTAGATCCAAAGCCAGTAAAACGGACATGTGCTTTTACACTGACTTTAGAGAGCTTTGCTACAGCCTCACTGCAGTGGTCCCAACTCATGCTACCTTTGTGTGCTGCTGGCACTACATAAAGAAAACATAGACACAAGACTCGTTATACAGAAACAACATTTTCAGATGCAGAATAGTCCAGTAAGTGAAAGGAAGTAAATACACAGGAAAAAATAGCTGAAATCAGGGCTTCTATGCAAGTTTTTACACCTTCCTTCTAGAAGAAGAAACGAACAAATTGTCCTACCTGACACTTCTGTGTCTTCTTTTCTACCTGAAGCTGTTTCTCACAAGCAGCAGAAGGGGTTGTTTTCAGCACCATACACAAAGCTGCAGCTTCTTTTAAAATCCCTAGATGGTTTCTCCGCAGAGCACGCCAGGCTGCTCCCCAGCTCGTCCACGGAGCTCGCTAGGGAACACCACGCTTTCCAGGATCTGGAGGTGAACCTCTGCAAGGGCACGCTGAACGCGATCCGGAAGTTACAGGATGTCTCCGCGTGCTTCGTGTACTCGACAAGGACTGCAAGAGAAAAGGCAAAGTTCCCAAAGCTGTGGGTGGAACATGGCACTGTGCAGCACTGAGTAAATAAAAAGCAATTGATCGTTGGACTCGGGTATGACATCAGGTATTACAAAGTTTTATTATATACCATAGGCAGGACTCTTTATTTCATTTAAAGGAAGTGCAGCCTTAAAAACCTGCTGGTGCACACTACCGCACCTAAAGCAGCAGCGAGGGATGCAAGTGAGACATTGTGCTCAACTTTCAGCAGTCAATAGATTTATTTTCTTGGACTGCACTTGCCGAATTTCAATCACAAAATATATTCTTTCTCAAAGGTCAGACATTTCACTACCTCCCACAAAGACATATTAAATGGATGTAGATTCTGTAGGATAATCAATTATTTGAGGAGTTTGTGGCTCCAAGTGCAACAGAGCCCTGATTCAGGCTTCTGGATGCCATGGTTATGCAAAAAAACCCCATGTAAGTTCAGCTATTTGACACAAAAGTTTCAATGCCCTCTTCAGCCTAAAAAGAGTTTACAAAGATAATTCTAAAATAGAGAAGAGACAGAGCTAATCTAAAAAAATCACCTAACTGTGATAGGGTATAACATGAAAATTTAAGATTAAAAAAAAGATTATCTAAATAATGGCATTTATCAAGCCACAGCTGCATTGTGGATTTTCCTACAATTCAATAATGCAAGCTTCCAGTGGTAATTCAGAAGATTTGATTTGCTCCTGTAGGCCTTTTTACCTACTTATAGGTTTGATGACATTTTCTGCCTGAAAAATTCAGAATTAGTGTCAGGTTTAAATAATTAAGGATTTTTTTCAAAGAAACAAATTCTTTTTTTTTTGTTACTTTCCTTGCAATATGCTAAATAACTGAAGTGGAAGGCTTTTAAAAAGATAACTCACTTCTCCTTAACCGTCTTGTCTGTTTGAGGGTTTTTTGTGCTGTTTGTTCTCGGCTAATGAAAAGATGCTTGTCAGTACTACAGTTCTCTGCAGCCTTTTCAAATTAAATCTATCATTTGATTTTTGGTGCAGCAGATAGGATTGCAAACATGGCAGTGAAAGTTTACCATTTTATTTAAAGTTCTTCCAGTGGATAACGGGCCATGGTTATGACTAATAGGGTGATGTGGGAACCTAAAGAAAGAAAGATAGCAGGCTGAGCAACACCAAAACAGGACTCAAATCCCTTCTCACATCTGTGACAGATTCTGGGCGAGGTAATTAATGCTGCCATATTTCTATTTTCTTATTCATGACAGGGAATAATAATTCTTCACCTCCTCAAGAGACCAAGTAGGAGGCATCAGGGACTACAAGGTGTTTAAAAACACACCAGTGACATCTTGGTAGATGAGAATTGCTAAGTCTCTGTCATGTAACAAAGGCACAGGCTATCCCAAAGTCCTGGTAAGAACAGTTTTGTTTTGTTTTGTTTTGTTTTGTTTTGTTTTGTTTTGTTTTAAAATGGGAATACTCACATTTTTAGGGGGTACAAACGAATAAGCTTTTTTCTGCTTACTTTCCAGTTCCCGTATTAGTTCATGACACTATTATTGACAGAGAAGAATGTCTTCTTAAGGAAAAAGGTGCCACATGGTGCAGATTTCAAGTTTAATATCAATAGTAATGTGACAGCCTCTCCTGCTAGCATTTTGCCTCCAAGCATTGCATCTATGAGTCAGTGAACTGATAGGAAGACTTCTACACAGCATTCAGAATTGGTCTTGGAGGATATGCAAAATTACAGTTCTTTCCTGTCTTTGCAGTATTGGCCACTAAAGTAAAAATAACATCAATTGAACAATGGCTAACAAGTTGGAACTAAGAGTACAGCTTGAGACTAAAGCTTTCGTAGCATGAGAACTCCCTTTGTTTGGAGTTACAAAGCTACCGTTTAAGAATGATGCAATTTTTAAGGGGAATAGAAAGACATGCTGCTGCCTAATGGAAATCCATTTTGCAAGAACTGCTTACATGATCTGCTTTTCCCCTTAACAACTCTCAGCTCTTTCCCATAAGATTTTGAGGAGTTCTTTCAAAAGTTGTCATCCCCTTTACAAAATACAACATACTGAGGAGTGTTTCCCCCCTCTCCCATCTTCTAGACTATTGGTGGGACCAATAATCTATCTTTCTCATCCTCTGTGAATTCAGAGTCTGTTTGTACAGAGCTCCTGAGCATGTTTTTTCATCCTCAGTTTCTGCTTTAGAAATATCTTGCTATGTTGTGGCTTCCCCCCGTAGCTGTAATGTGCTGGGGAAGAGGCATGGACAGATCTCTAATGGTTTCTTGCGGAGGCTCATCCCACCAGCAGTAAGCACAACAACCATTCTGGAATAAGAAAGTTTAGCATGACACTAATGGATGAAGCAGAACATGATTGCAGTTTGACCCTCCTGCATATCCAAACAGAAGGACAAAACCAGTCTAACTGAAGACTGGTCCCAAAACACAGATGCATCCATCAGCCACATGATTACACTCCACATTCTGGACAAGGACCAGTGCTACTTCATTCTTGAGGATCTGCCGTGCAGGCCACAAAGACCACACAGGTTATCAGCCATACATAACTGAATGTCTGAGAACATGTACCGTTTGCATGTGAAAAGAAATGGGCACTTTGAGTTAAGGACACCGCAGCTCAGACCGTTTTGGTACAAATCTTCATGCCAACAGAGTGGTTATGCCACAAAGCATCAGTGTAATTTCATGGGACATTGGCTTCAACATAAAAACCACCTCGAGAAGCTTGTGTTCGCCCCCATCCTCAGACTGGGAGCTGATCTGGCAAAAAAAAAGAGAAAAGGTTTGTTTGCATTTTTATTGGACCAGTTCCTTTATCTGACTTGCTGGCATAAAAGCAATGTCTGCACAACACAGTGCCAACAAGCTGATGGGGGTCTGATTATATCCCCTTGAAGTCATTGCCACACAAACCAGACCCACAAGCTTTTTTAATTTTCTTTTTTTCTTTTTGTTAGCTTTTTTAATACATCTTTCCAGCAATTGAGTTCAAAACAAGGTCTCACAAAGACATGGCACAATGAGTTGCGGTGCTAGGGTCTGACAGAGGTTAACTTCCTAAGCCAGTTTTATGGCTGAAACCAGCATCTCATGGAAGTGTGCCTTCACACACAGTAATAACACCATCAAAGGAGGTCTCCCAGCAGTGCCTAGGATGTGGGTCAGAGACTGGATGTTACTGAAATGAGGGAAGACTAGCGCACCTACTGTCGAATATTCAGCTGGACCATTGGTGACCATTTATGGAGAACCCTATTTTATGAAGTGTATTTGCAACAAGGCAGCTTCAACTTGCCTTCAAAGACATGATCCAAACCTCTGGAGGGAAATCCCATGTATATTCACGACAGCTACCCAAACTCACTTGCAGAATTTAGAAGTCTCCTACTGAGAAATGTGCCAGCAGACGCTTCCTGACATTTAATGCTAAACACCCTATAATGAGGCTATAAACAGCCTTTCTCTCCAAAACATATGAAGGAATAGCACAAGACCCTGGGGAGGGACAGCTCTGTAGAAATGAGGTTATTATTCCTCATTAGGATTCAGACAGCCCTCCCTGGCATTGTTAGTTCTGGTTTGATTTGTGCTAAGGCATGTCAGATGTTTGTTGCACAAACTGACTCCCTGATGCTTGCACTGTGATGGAAAATAAAAAATAAGAGGTGTAAGTAAAGAAAGGCTGTCACAATCTGAGTCTAAAAGCAGCACACGTCCATGTAATCATTACAGCCCACTTCTGTCAGGAGAACTCCTGACCAAAGTTTCCATTTTAACTTTTGCAATAGCACAGTTGTCACCTTCCAGTGAAATTCAGGAAGATTCATGTGCCTACTTCCCTTTGGCTGCTGTGAAAGCTCTCAGTTTCCCAGAAGTTTGTTAGAATATCAGTGGCATGACGTTCAAAGCGACAATTTTTGAGGCTGCTAGAGAAATGGAGAAGTTTCAATCGTGGCTTAATACCTGAAGAGAAACCTTTCAGCTCTCTCAGCTATCTTATTAGCAGTTCAATGTAGAGAACATTACAAGAAAAGAACTTTAAAAAGGCAAGAGAGACACCTTTATAAAATTTCAGCAAAAGAATAGTAACAGAATAAAATCTGGTCCCAGTGAAGGTGAAACTCATCCTTAGATAGTCACGAATGGTGTGTTCAGAGCTCATGTCATTAGAGGTACGCCAAGGCTTGTGCAAGCTTTCTGCTCAAGTTCAGCTCACCTTTTCTGTGACTGAAGCTGACATCATTAACGCGATTCACAGTTAATATCATTAACGTTACAGGACTTTGAACTTACAACGGGATCATAAATTAGAATTTGACCCTACACACCTAACTGTGCAAACAAGTGAAAGATCACAAAACACGTATTAAACTTACAGTTGTTTAACGCACACAAACTCCCACAACAGGAGACGTTTAAAACATTATTGCAAGTGATTACCAACATACCTCTGTTATCTACCCTGAATTAATCAGTGAGCTCTCAAACACTACCAAATACTTTTTTGAACATGTCACATTCATTACAATGAGGTTCATTCAGAGCAACACAGTGCATAAAGGAGTTCAAATCCCCCACAAAAGCAGACTCAGACACATGAATACCCATTTTAGCAGAGGAGACATTTTGGGAAAGGGCCTCCTGAAACACAATGGTTGACGTGTTTTTAATAAAGGATTAATGTTAAAACACTCCTCCAGCATCACAGGCAAAGCAGAGTACATGAGACCCAGTCTCACACTGTGTAATAAGATATTAAGGGCCATTTTCTGGCCCAGCAGAAGTCCGAAATGGACCTAGGATAGTATGTGCTATTCAAGGACTGTCCTGGGTTTTTGAATTTTCCAGGCCTGGTGGACGTCTCCAACCTGCAGCATTAGGCAGTAAGTGCCAAGTGCCTTCAGCGAAACCGATCTGCAGCATCCAGCGGATGGGAATAAATCCCACTGCTCTATTTCCCATCTGGTGTTCACCTCAGCAGCTTTGGACGATTCAGTTTCGATCCTCAGAAGCTGCTTCCCCGAAGGATCCCCCCACAGCACTTCCCCTTCTAACAGCACGACTCTCACTGGAGGCAGTTAACAAAGGACCTGTTAATTAAATGTCTCGTGTCTTAGCAAGGCAAGAGCACCATGGGCACACAGGTCATGCCTGGCTTTCCTTGCCTGTTCAAATTCACTGTTTTGCCCTGGGAATAGTGGGATGTTACCCAGGTTTGCATTACTGCAAATCTTATCCAGATTTTGGCTCGCCATTATTTGATGTGTCCCAAGACGCACCTGAGGATGCCAAGACTCTGGAACAGGTTTGGGAAGAAAACATTAGGCAGAAATTGTATTTTTCTAGGACTTCTCACACACACTCCCATGTTCTTCTCAGTACATTAATAGTTTCCCCTCTACTCTGGCAACATGAGCTACAGCAACATCACAGACATATCTAAAAACTTCTGTTTTCCCCAGTAATAATATTTAGGCTTTTAAAAAGAGGCATCTGACAAATTGGAACAACAGAAATAATTTCAACAATGACACCCCCGAGCACAGTCTAAATTCACAGGAGAATAAGTTAAACAAGGATGATACCTTGTTAGCATCGTTTCCCTTTTTCCCTACAAGTTTTTGGAGTGCCTGAGTACGTTCCTTTTACACTGGGGACATCAGGTGTTGAGAGATGCAAATTCAAAACAGCTGTGATGATGCCTGTGATATCCCCCAGCTACCACAATAAACTTTTGGTTTAGCTTTGCAAAATCATCAAACTTCCTGCTCTCTCCCATACCCTCTCAAGAAAAGATAAAGGCTCAGTATAATAGGTGCCCTACTTACCTAAGGCTTTGATCTCTCACAACTCTGCTCATAGAAGCTGGAAATTATTTCTGAAGGAGCCCCAGCGTACGTGAATTTACAACCCAGAGAGCTGCTCTGCTTTCCAAGAGGGCTGGCTTCAGCACCGCATCTGTGAGACTTCAAAGGACAGAGGAAAGTTATTTTCTATTTACCGCTTCAGTTTCCCTCTCTGCTGCCTCTGGACGCTGCCAGCCCCAGAAGATGTGATGTTTCTTGGGACAGACTCTACGCGAAACTTCTACGAACCATATTCAAGGAGAAATGTGCATGTGAGAGGCTTTGGAATTCCTTGCAGGAGTCAGAGTGTGACATACAACCCATCAGATATATTGGCCTTTGCTTCAGACACATACACACACATACATACACTTCACACACACAAGGGGCAATGGGCACAAACTGAAGCACAGGAAGTTCCGTCTGAACATGAGGAAGAACTTCTTCCCTCTGAGTGTGATGGAGCACTGGAAAAGGCTGCCCAGGGAGGTTGTGGAGTCTCCTTCTCTGGAGATATTCAAGACCCGCCTGGACAAGGTCCTGTGCAGCCTGCTGTAGGTGACCCTGCTTCGGCAGGGAGTTGG
>Ga0065711_1026441_pt1 | contig 71068 bp, 30 predicted proteins | sample Hoacrofraction12_FD_59098 | JGI IMG/M metagenome (GOLD analysis project Ga0065711, IMG submission 59098) | Hoatzin crop microbial communities from Cojedes, Venezuela - Epithelial fraction 12 v2 (version 2) | ecosystem: Host-associated > Birds > Digestive system > Esophagus > Crop | place... | reverse complement strand
CCAACCCAGTGATAAACGTGTCCAGTGTTCCCAAGGGCATGTAGGTCTGACCTTGGTTTTCACCACAAACGTTTCTGACACTCAAGTTCTAGAGACCTCTCAGACCCCAGCCTGCACTAAGGATGGTTCTGAAGAAGGTCCCTTCATACCGCTGCATGCACTCAAGGGCCAGGCAGCATTGATGATACCTTGAAAATACTACCTCAGAGGTGCTCTTAGGAAACGCTGCAATAAGACAATATTAAAAAAAAGCCCATAAGACCCAGAAGGACTTTGACATTTTGCTGTAAAGTGGAGGATATAAAATGGTCAAGTTTGCACTACTTGTGAGTCAGGAGCCTGACAGCTGGTAGACTGGTAACTAGATGGCATTGCCCTACCATAGACAAATATTTTACTAGCCTTTCTTCATCTGCAGTTGCACGAGTTAAGATGACTGTGTCTTCCCTTCAGTACAACCATGCATACATCTCACACTAATTTAACCGAAGGCAGCAGTTGTGTTAGGCTCTGTGGCACGCAGGCCACAGACCATGTTATAACAGTAGTGCATGTTGCGCATAACACAGAGTGTGTTCTTCGTGCTGTCACAGTCCATCACAGAGTGTCGCTCTCTCGTGTGTGGCATACCCACGCATTCTTAGTCTAGGATGAGCTCAGGCATTCTCTTGATTTTATATTCTCTCACCAAACCAAATAACAAGCACTTGTTGAACAGAGCCCACCACTGATCTTCTTCTCTGTGATGGCTGGTGATATAACCTTACGATTTTACAGGATAACATGTTGACAGATTACCACTGATCATGCATATCCATACTGTCCAAACTCAATTACATGTGAATATGGATCCACAGTGAGCAGTAGGCTGAGTTTCAGCCTTCTCTCCTGAAATGATCTAGAGAAACCTAGGACCTCTACAAGGCTCCAAACAGTCTGAACACTAGGTGATTCAAGCACAGGTTCATTATCTATAGTGAAAGCTTGAACTGACTGTTTTCCTTCTTAGAACTTCAGTTTTTCAACAAATACAAATTAAAGGCCACTAGCAAACACATTTTTCCTCCTTAGGCCTCAGTCTCCTCATCTGCAAAAAAGAGCAACCACAGTACTACCTTTGCAAGGTCCTCTGAGCTTCACCACTGAAAAGAGACCCATCGCTGTTGAAAGAGCTGTTAGATGCAGCACAGTCTGAATTTAGGACAAAACTAAACCCAGATGGTCTTCTGCTGACACTAAGCAGCAAACATTTTCTTTTAGGACTCATTTTCACTCTCTGGGACCACTGCAGTACCTACACCATTCCCCTCTGACTAGCTTGGGAGAGGTAGCAAGGACATGGGACGTGATTTAATCATCTGAGCCTTTCTTGAAGGTGAAGGACTGCTGAGACATGCTCTCAACAAGAAATAACTGGAAACCATACCTCCATTACAAACCCTTCTTTCAGGGACTTGCACAGTAATCAAATGTTTCCAGTTCACTTCATCCAGCCACTGGGCTAATTGCTCAGATGGCACAGCCTCATGCAACAGCGATACGCACACAACATCCAGCACCACCTATCACTCCTCACATTCACCACACCATCAAACTGTCTACACAAAAATGGTTTCTGGATTAATAAGGTTTGGTTGAAAATGAGCAAAATGTACATGATACTGATGAGTAGAAGGAATAATTTTCGAGATATTTGCAGCTGTCGTACTATTCTCTTCAGCTAGATCCACAGACCCACAGTTAATAGCTTGTAGCTAAAAAATGCACCTGAATTTCCTGAGCACATGATGCACCTAGAGCTGGGGTCTCTGTTATCTTCAATTGATTAATTAGTCTGGAAGATGATAACAGGCCAGCAGGTCGAGGGAGGTTCTCCTCCCCCTCTACACTGCCCTAGTGAGGCCCCTTCTGGAGTACTCTGTCCAGTTCTGGGCTCCCCAGTTCAAGAGAGATGAGGAGATACTGGAGAGAGTCCAGCGGAGGGATATGAGGATGATGAGGGGACTGGAGCACCTGTCCTACGAGGAGAGGCTGAGGGAGCTGGGCTTGTTCAGCCTGAAGAAGAGAAGGCTGCGAGGGGACCTTATAAATGCCTATAAATATCTCAAGGGTGGGTGTCAGGAGGATGGGGCCGAACTCTTTTCAGTGGTGCCCAGCGACAGGACAAGGGGCAATGGGCACAAACTGAAGCACAGGAAGTTCCATCTGAACATGAGGAAGAACTTCTTCACTCTGAAGGTGACGGAGCACTGGAACAGGTTGCCCAGGGAGGTTGTGGAATCTCCTTCTCTGAAGATATTCAAGACCCTCCTGGACAAGGTCCTGTGCAGCCTGCTGTAGGTGACCCTGGTTCGGCAGGGGGGTTGGACTAGATGACCCACAGAGGTCTCTTCCAACCCCTACCATTCTGTGATTCTGTGATAACGTAGCATTAGCTTTTTCACACATACATCGACTCTCAGATGTAGTGCTCCTGAGTTTACAGAAGAGGCTACTGTACATTTTACACTTTAATCCTGAATATTACGTGATACATGTTAGCATTAATTACACATTTTCACGGCTCCACAATGTACCTGTGTTAATTGCAAGACACAGATTCACAGGCTCTCGGATTTCTTTGACAAATTAGGGGACTGTGTTTTCAATACAACTGCTACTATTGTGGATACTCTTCACAGTTTTACCAGACTACATGTTATTGCTAGAACCAAGCTTGCCGTAAAATGTTCCTGTCATGTTTTGGTAGGGAGTTGGCTGTATTAGCATATTCTAGCCTAAGCATTCACAGAGTGCAACTGTCCAGCCCTGAAGGCTTGCTTCCAACTAAGTAAAATTAATCTGAAATGTTAAAAAGTATTTTCTTTTGTACGGTGTTTACTTTATCATACTAGAAGTTACAAGAAAGACTTTTGCTATCTTGTATCTGTTCTTTATTGCCAATTCATATGCTTTGGCCATTCTTAAATATTTGCCAATGGCTTTAGTTCACAAAATAACTTTAACTTAGTATTTGTAATACTGTAGTTATTCCCTACACTAATAGATTGTTTAGGTAACACTGCAAATACAGAGGGAACCTTATCTATTAATCGAAGACAAGACTGGCATCAAGTCATCAAGAGTGACCTCGGTATTTGAATATAAAGGGTGTTTAAGATGGTGCCAGCACAACATCACGGTTGACGGCATGTCGCAGAAGCCCAGGAAGCGCGAGCATCGTGGCTGGGGCCAAGCAGATCCTGGCTCAGCTGTGGGCAGCAGGCTGGGAGGAGGGGCACAGCCCCCTCCAAGACAAGAGGCATTTTCACCTTCCCAGTCCCCGGGCAGCACGGGCAGCCCCTGCGCTCCCTGCCTGCTGCTGGGGCCGTGTGGTTGACATGGATCACTGACGGGGTGTGTGCGTGGGTGGTGGAGAGCCAGCCACCCTGGCTGCAGGCCAGCAGTGAAATCGCCTATGTCAGGGATTTGCAGAAACATAAACTTGGTGGAAAAGAGATGGAGGATCTGGTCCTAAAGGTCACAGCGGTTCATTTTTTATACTTTGAGTAGGTTTTTGACAAGATCAGTTTTAAGAAGAGTGCACATTTTTCCTCAAAGCTAAACTTAATTAAGAAAGCAGTAACTCTGGCTGTGTGCTGAAATACTAGAGCTGCTGGTATACTGACTAAAACAGGTAAAAACCAGATGCAGTATGTATTACTTTTTCCCTTTTTCTGATGATCCTTGCCATGTGCTTCATTCTGAACACCATTTCTTACAAGGAAACCAGGGTATTATGGCACAAACGAACATCAGGCCTTCTGAGCAAGCATTTCAAGATCAGCTCCTACAGCTCTACACATCTACCTACCAACCTTGTCTGGACTGCAACCCCTTCGGCTCCCACAGACTTCACAGTACACAGCAAATTGCTGGCTTGAACCTTTACTCTCCAAAATGCCAACCACGGAAATCTTTCCTGATGACAAAGAATGTGCACATCCAAGGGTGAGGCATTTCTGCAAGGAGCCTTAAATGACGTCTCCTGTCACTGTAGTTTGAATTTAGATTTGCCTGCATAACTAACAAAAACTAATAGAGAGTTCTTTGTTGGAAATTACGCATGAAGTTAATTTGATTTGTGCCTTTAGTTTTCTTTGCAGCTTCCCACTGGCAAGGATAAAGGCTTCTGACTTGTATTTTATGTGAGTGGCCTACACATAAACAAGTTTCTGTGAACAAAATCCTCCTGCAAAAAATAGTAACACTACTGAATCACCTGTTGTATTAGATCAACTGCAACTACTGAGATAAAACAAGTAAGAATCCTGACCCTGAAAACTGAAACAGTCACTGAAGCGCCCACTCAGTGCAAAGGGGTACTTCATATATACATCCATATATATATCTATATAAAATAAATCTGATAGTATTGATATATACCATAATGCAGGCATCAGGATCACCTGAAAACAAGCTCAATGTAATGACTATGTGCTGTTGACTTTTATTTTTGTCTCCAGGGAATAGTGTTTACTTTGCTTTAAAATTTATAGGAGTCATTTTGTTGTGTGCCTTTTTTTAATTAGTCTGAAGGAAGCAGTCATTTGAGAAAGAGAACGGAAATCAATTCTGATTCGATACTGATAGCTACTGTGCGATGTTAACTGTGTGTTCTTTCTAATTAAATGTAAACATGTGCAGTTCTAAAGTCCAGCAGTGATGACAACAACTACTAGAAAGGATTGCTTAAGCCCTGGTCAACCGATTCTTGTGAACCTTTTGTTCATACCGTAGGTGAGCTTGTGCAATCTGTCGCAGGGTGAACGCCAGTTGTAACTGACTTTATTTTAGGTCATCTTCAGAGAAAAGACTCGACAAGAACGTGGAGCGCTCTGTAATACCTCCAGTTACCCATTAACTATGTCCTTCTGATAGCTAATCAATAGCACTGCATGGAGCCAAACACACTGCACTGAACTGCCCCTCTTCCAAAAGCCAAGTCTTGGTAAATATTTAATGGCAGTAAAGGTGTTTTGACTCTTATCAATCCGATATGTTAAAGAACTCTTGAAAGAAACTTTATCTTGCTTCTCTCTGCATAAATAATTTGTTCAGTTACAATTTTAGTCTTATGCAAAAGCACTTAATTTAATGATCTAATGCTTTTAAATCACGGGTTTGGACAGAAAAAAAGTAGTTTCAATCCACATGTCACAAAATAAAGAAAAATCAACATTTATTTCCTTGATAGAATGCCAACTAGAAATATACATCAAGGAACCCAGCCCTTTAGACTGCAGTAGTAAATACTGCACCAGACTTGCTCAAAACCTGTTATACCAGTGCACATTCAAGATTTTCTTACAAGGCTTCGGTTTCTGTAAAATTCTTAGCCTTCAGTCACATCAAGACGGCGTAGGATTTTCAGCCTCTTTTCACTAGGAAAAACAACTCTAAAATAGTTACACTAGAATCCAGAGACTTTTTGCTCCCATACAATGAATATTCCCATCTTCAGGTGGGTATATTCTCAGCTAATGAGTTTTGTTAAGCTTTTTTCCATTTTCTGTTTTTCTGTGCAAAGCAGCTTGTCCAGATCACTAAACAGAGAAACACTTTTATCCTGATCCTTTAACAGCTAGCTTGTGTATCTTCTGCTACAGCCAGGTAGGATCCAAACGTCTCCTTAGAGACTTAGATAGGCTTATTCCACGCCTCTGTGTTAATGCTACAAGACAGAGGACGGAGCAGTCTCCTGACCTCCTCCCCCAGCACAGTATTCCAGCCTTCTCTGCATGATCCAACTTCAGTATGAGCCTAAGTATTTTGAAGAAACTGATTCAGCAGTGGATCCAAGCTTTTTCTTGGAAAATAACCTGGGAATAAAACATTGATAGTGTTTCAGTTTCCAAAATGTGAATCACCATAAATGTTTTCCCAGAAGTATAAGGATTATTTTTTTCCCCAGTGTTTAAATGGCCTCTTTAGTGCTCTCGACGCCATTCAATAGATTTAAAAAATGAAGGTCACAGGAATAATTCCCGAACACTGGCACAGATAAACTGAACAGCCTGGAGTTTTCAAATCACTATTAATTGGCTCTGATTAAAACAGTATTAATTAAAATCATAAAGGCATATATATCAATCAAGCAGTAAAGTGCATGACACTGGTCAGGAATGACCGGCTGAAGAAAGCCTGTTACTAATAACCTCAGAAAATACCTTGTACTTAATACAATGTTATCTTTATAAATCAGACATGATCATGAATTTTATGGCTGCCCTGATTTGCTGTTGTGATCACTTGGCTTTACTCTCCCACTGAACCAGAAAAGCAAGAGATGAAGCTGTCTTGGACCCAGGGCTGGAAGCCAGCCCTGCCTTCCAGTATGGCCAGGAACATCCAGCTGAGTAGATGGAAGAGAAGAGTCTCTCCAGGAGAAGGCAATTAAAAGAAATACAAAGAATGGAAACGTGTTTCAAGGATGGAATAACCAAATACATATGGAATTTGAGAGAGAGGGATGATCTCACGGATAAGCTGAGTAGCCCTAAAGCTAGAAACCCTCAGTGGGACTGTCCCGGGAAGGGGTTGATATGGGGCTCTGCCCTCTTGTCATTGCTTTCTTGCTGAATGATTCAGCTGGATAAGATCTTTGAATGACTTTAAAAAAAAAATTAAAATACACCATTCTTTTAAATTTGAGGCTACTTCAGCCTTGCCCCAGGAAAATAAACCAGAGAGTACTTGAACAGTTTTGTCTGATTTTTCTCAAAGGTATTACTGAAAACAATTAAGCAACTCTGACCAAAGGCAAACAAGGTGTCCTGTGCTCCGGCACATGCCCAGCTGCGGTCACCAGTGTGTCAAGAAGTGAGGTACACTGATAAACTCTAGGTGACTGTGCCCAGCACATGGTTTCCCTGCTTTCTTGGTACTGTGCACAGCAACATGTGCCACTCTGAAACAGCAGGTGAGTCACCAGGAGAACTGCAAGAGCTGCAGTCTGAAAACCTTCCTCCAGACTGGTACAGGTGCCCACAATGTCTACTTTAAAGCTATCATGGCTTCCCCCATACAAAAATGCAGTTGGTTTGGGAATTGCTGTGCAGATATACACTTAGCAAGTCACCTCCTGAAAGCCATGTGAATGAAACAATGGCAATGTATCGCTACTCAGTAAGCCATGTCTTACCTAGCTGCTGCTGCCAAACCCTTATTCATATAAATCATACAGCTCCTTGGACAGTCAAGCACTATGAAACAAGGCAGTTAAAATGATGGCTTAAATGATAAAGGGAACGCCTGGGAAATTTAATATAGGGGAAGTCTGCTTCCCCATTGTACCAACGCTCACTGAAGCAACTGGGCAGACTTGTCTGGGCCATTCTCCTTAACGTGAAACAAGGACGCATGCTGGGGGAATGATTTAATGGATTGGGGATCAGAGCTCTGTCTTGAATTCCCTCTTCTATTTCATGTCTTCTATGTGGTACTGAGCAAGTCACAACATGCAAACCTCAGCCTGCCATGCTGAAACTGGTAGCAAAGTGCCTTTCCTTTGCTTTTTGTCTTCCTTAAATTCTAAGCTTTGGGGGCCCAGGACTGCTTCTTATTACCTACATGTGCTGCACCTAGAAACCTGAGGCACTGACCTTGGTTCGGATCTCAGTGCAAATTATTATTCATGGGAAGATACAAAAGAGCTAATTCACAGTATGTGTGTGTTTGCAATACATTTCAGCCTGGCTAACCTCAGCAGACAGAACCATGTTTGGGACTTTTATGAAAAACACCCAGTTTCTCACAAGAAGGCAGTTTTGCCTCCCTACTGCAGGTTCAGTCACCACTGCCACCATAGCGTGCAGGCAGCAATAGCAGCTTCCTATGCTTTGTCGAGCTGCTGTGAGCCCAAGATCCCTGTTACCTGAGAAGATGTTCTTGGCTTCCTCCCAGGCAAAAGGCTGACATCATTGTCAAGCCACTCTCCATGATATTTGAAAGGTCATGGCAGTCAGGTGAAGTCACTGGTGACTGGAAGAAGGGAAACATTGTGCTTTTTAACAAGGGTAGGAAGGACGACCCTGAGAACTACTGACCTGTCAGCCTGACCTCTATGCCCGGGAAGATCATGGAACAGATCCTCCTAGAAGCTGTGCTAAGGCACATGGAGGACAGGGAGGTGATTCAAGACAGCCAGTATGGCTTCACCAAGGGCAAATCGTGCCTGACCAACCTAGTGCCTTTACATGACGGCGTGACTAGATCAGTGGACAAAGGAAGAACTATGGATGTGATCTGTCTGGACTTCTGTAAAGCCTTCGACGCAGTCCCTCACAACATCATTCTCTCTAAATTGGAGAAATATGGATTTGATGGGTGGACTGTTTGATGGCTAAGGAATTGGTTGGATGGTCACAGCCAGAGGGTAGTGGTCAATGGTTCGATGTCCATATGGACCCTGGTGTCCCTCAGGGGTCCGTACTGGGACTGGTGCTGTTTAACATTTTCATCAATGACTTAGCGAGATCGAGTGCACCCTTAGCAAGTTTGCAGAAGACACCAAACTGAGTGATGCAGCTGACACACCAGAGGGACGGGATGTCATCCAGAGGGACCTGGACAAGCTGGAGAATTGGGCCCGTGTGAACCTCATGAGGTTCAACAAGGCCAAGTGGAAGGTCCTGCGCCTGGATCAGGGCAACTCTCACTATCAATACAGGCTGGGGGATGCAGGGATTGAGAGCATCCCTGCCGAGAAGGACTTGAGGGTACTGGTGGATGAAAAACTCGACACGAGCCACCAACGTGCGCTCGCAGCCCAGAAGGCCAACCGTATCCCGGGCTGCATCAAGAGAAGCATGGCCAGCAGGTCGAGGGAGGGGATTCTGCTCCTCTGCTCCACTCTGGTGAGACCCCACCTGGAGTCCTGTGTCCATCTCTGAAGCCCCCTGCACAAGAAGAACATGGAACTGTTGGAGCAGCTCCAGAGCAGGGCCACAAAGATGATCCGAGGGCTGGAGCACCTCTCCTATGAGGAAAGGCTGAGAGAGCTGGGGCTGTTCAGCCTGGAGAAGAGAAGGGTGTGGGGAGACCTTATAGCAGCCTTCCAGTACCTGAAGGGGACCTATAGGAAAGATGGGGAAAACATTTTCAGCAGGGCTTGTTGCGATAGGACAGGGAGTAATGGCTTTAAACTAAAGGAGGGTAGATTTAGACTGGATATAAGGAAGAAATTTTTTACCATGAGTGTGGTAAAACACTGGAACAGATTGCCCACAGAATTAGTGGAGGCCCTGTCCTTGGAAACATTCAAGGTCTGTTTGGACGGTGTTCTGAGCAACCTAGTCTAGTTGAACATGTCCCTGTTCACTGCAGGGGGGGTGGGCTAGATGACCTCTAAAGGTCCCTTCCAACTCAAAGCATTTTATGATTCTATGATTCTATGAAAAGGGGCTGTCAGCTGGATATGGCCCACCAACTGGAAACTGAATCACACATATCTCTTGAAAAGTGAGAGACTGGACTGGTGGTTGCTGGAGAAAAATCAGAGAAGAGAGATCTCCAAAACACAGGAGTTACAAAGTGGCTGAAAATGGATGTTAAATTGATTTATGCATCCTACAGCTTTTAACTCGGCTTCCCTTACTTCTCTTTCCTTTTATACTCCTGAGTTTTGACCATTGGGCTACTGAAATCAAAACTGTAAAAGAATAATATGGTTTTGCATTTTAATTTAGCCTGAGTGAAGAGGAAAACAAAAATTTCAACTCCATGAAGCAGAAGTTCATAAGAAAAACTGCAGCTTTTTCTTTTTACCAGTATATCATTTCTCCATAACCAGCAGATAAAAGTGAAATACTGTAAAAGGAAATGTATTGGTTGCACTGAACCAAAGAATTAATTATTTTCTCACGACCTGACAAGGAAACTGAATGAGTATGAAAGCTCTTGTGAAATCTAGCCAACAATGAATTCAACACTGCTGAATTCCTTATTTATTTTTTGAAAAGGACAAGATAATTGTTCATATGAACACTGCCTCCTGTGCTCATACACATTCAACCGATATTATACTCTCCTCTGCTAGGAGCAGTAACGTTGCTTAAGAGGGAGAACTGAATTCCTACATCATGATAGTCCTCATTCTACTGTCACAACTGTGGAAGTATAATAATATATGATTCTTTCAGTAAAGACAGTAGGGAAGAAGAGCTAAATGGAAGAACAAGTATTTCTGTATCTCCACCAAAGACCTTAGTATGGAAGTCTAGCCTCTGTACTAGTCCGTTCTATAGAATATGATTGAAACAAACAGAATGTGATGTTAGACGAGCCTGGATAACATTAAGAACTTGTATAGCTCAGAAGTAAAAGAAAGATAAATCAGGTAAGATGAACCTTGTTACTCATTCTTCTTCCCAATCCTTTGGGTAAGAGACAATTTCACAGCACTTCTCCTTCCTCTTCGGTGAAGGCTCCTCCCTGTTCAATCTTCTTTAATGATAGTGAAAGTCATGAGCGCACTTCTGGTTGAGGATCAGGAGAAAGCCTAGTAAAGAATGCCTTGAACTTATTTGTATCGCAAAGCTAAAGGCTGTGTCCGTCAGTAGGTTCTTACGCTGCTCTAGATGTCTAGTACAAATAAATACTTCCTGGAACTCTTACTGCTTCCTCCTGATCTCTGGGAATGGAACACCAGGAGAGAAAGAATGCAAGAAAATATTGCTTTATACATCCAAAAAGGGGCACGAAGAAAAAGTTCCTTCAAGAGTAAAAATCCCCAATAAATAACCTAGATATTTGAAATTTTGACCTTCACTTTGCTTACCTTAATGACCATGGGATAGGTATGACACATATCCTTCAGGGTAAATTTTGAATGTGCTCCACAGAGTTTTTACCTTAATGAGATATGCAAGATCAGAACCTATGAATCAAGCCTATGATATGCCCCTAAGTTATTTTTTCATGGACAGCGGGTGAGCGGATGTCATTCCTCTGTTTAATCAGGAGTTAAAGCATGTACAGTAATTCCTTATTTTCACAATATTCCTTCTGACAAAGATAACAACCATAAGAATGGTTCCCAGCTGGCTAAACCTGACATACAGGTTTTGTTAATAAAAAAATGCATGACTTAATTAATGAAACGGATCTATTAAGACTGTCCCCCAATCTACCACAGTGGCCCCACCTACAGCTGAACTTCACATGACCTATCTTATGCAAAAAGAATTGTAATAACTTGCACTGGAAGCTGTTATAGAGGAAAGGTTACTATGAAGAAAAAATATGCCTCAGAAATGCATACAATGCCACAATGCCCCTAGAGGAGAAAGCTGAGTATTTTCACTTTTACTCAATGTTTTCTTTTACAGTGAATAATTGAAACGATTTTACTAAACTGTGTAAAATTATTTCATCAAGAGTAATTACGTTTGATCTACTAGCACCTGATACTATCTATTGTCTAAATTGCTTGCATTCAATCCCTGAGTAATGTCAACAGTATTAACGTCCATTATGGAAGCATTAGTTGAGTAAAAATAATTTTTAAGTGTTTGACATTCTTGTAACCTTCCTCCACCATAATGTGCAAAAGAAATATCATTATACCAACATCTTCCTGGATTTTTTTAAAGGCATGTCTTTACTTCAGACTGCAGACACAGGGTCTTTAAACTCACAATTCACACATTTTGTTCTGGCAAGCATAAATCTGTAGCAATCTACTCATTTTACATTCTTCTCTGTTCCTGTCTAGCTGTCCCACACTAAATGGCTATCCAAATTCACCTCCATCCACTTTGGCAGGCTCAACACCTCCTTCCTTTGCTAAACCAGTTTTTTCCCCCCAATGATAAAGAGCTGCACTGTATAAACAGAAAGAAGGAACTCTGCAACATTTCTACAATAAAGCTATATATATTGATCTGATCAAAACTGCACCCCCAAACCTTAACTATGTTACAACAACTGGCCTCCTCTAACTGGGAAAGCAGATACTTCTTTTCTCTCTTGCAGCCTCATCCTTATTTCAAAGGTTTCCAAGTTCTTGCTGCCTTTTAGCAGAGGAAATATTATGAACTATTTCAGATTACATTCTCACTCAAAGCGATGAATGCCACAGTCTTCTCCAGAATAAAAAGCTACTTTCTCTCCTTGGAATAGTAACTTTACAGTAATTTCGAGGAAGCGGGAGAAACAGTTGGTCATTAAACATTAAACGTATTAATAGGGCATTCACAGTGTACACTTTGTCTGGAAAAGGCAGTTCTGTACTTGCATTTCAGAAGGACTGCTGCAATACAATAGCTACTGTGATAAATTTAGGTTTACCCCACTTGAACATTTTAGCAGACTCTAATAACGAAAATTTAAATCAATGCATTTTCAAAAAAATGCATGAGTAGCACTATTCACATCTTCCAGCTAGGGGAATCGAGAGGCAAAGAAAAAACATTCCAAAAGAGGCCCTTCATTTCTACTCCCCAAACGGAGACCTTTAGGAATCGGTGTTTACAAGTTTCAGGGGGGCTTGCAACTCCATATGAAAACAATGACTAATCAGAATATTCAAAGTAGTCCCCCAAAACCCTTCAGCAGCATGTAAAAATCATCCACTTCTCCAGACTTGTGATGCTCTTGAAGTCCTGCTTGGTTTTCTAGAAACTTCAGACTTGTGTATATGGATGAAGCATTCGTCAGCACTTTCTTTACATTGCATTACTGGAAATGGAGCTTCTGCAGAGCTCAGAAAAATGATCCAAAAAAGAAGTGACACAGGGTATGCAGAACACTGGTTTGTTTAATAAAAGGGTTTACATGATTCCCTGGAGTAGGGGGAAAAGTGATTAATACGACATCTGGCACCTTAGGAGATACAGAGAGAGACATAATTCGTAAAGGAAAGAAATTCTGTCTGCTCCCAAGACACTGTGAATCTATTCTTTACAGTTTCCTTTCCTAGTGCTAGTTCTTCATGATCTATCAAGCCTTAGAATCATAACACTTTGATGACAGCTTTGTGGATCTCCTTACCCTGAAGTTCTGACTCATTTAGGTGATTAGGTCAAATTCCTAAATTTTAGGAGGCAGAACAGTAATAGAGATAAAGTAATAGGACCACTTCAGAACACACTTAAATCAATGGGAGAACTCTCGAGTCTAAGGTAAATATATCTGTTCATATGGAACTCCAGAAATGGAGACACAAAGAGAAACAGGCGTGCTCACTATGTCCTGAGCTTTTAGTGTAGACCTTTGTCTTGTGTGGCTTACTCTGGGGAAAATAACATCTTAGTTTTGTCTGAGGAAAAAATTAGTTCAGAGGAATTTGAAAAACAGAGGTTAAAAACCTGTGCATGGAGCTATATGCCTAGAGCTAGGGAGAATGTGACCCAGTTCAGAAGTAATTTGTAAGAGCAGAGTAGATGACAGGATTGTTTAGATGGCAGACAAAAATCTTTGGGACATGCAAACCAGATATTTTACAACAAAACAAAACAAAAATCAGCTCGCCAAAATAATCGGAACCCAGAATCTGATGTACATTTATCAAAAGACAGTAACACATGGCTATGTTTATGATGAGTAAAATTCACTGGCTGTTCAAGCTGAAGCACAGGCAAACCTTTGGAGGGAGACTATGGGAAAGAGAAATGGAGTATGACATTCTCTCCATAACTATGGTGTGGGAGGGGGAAGAACTTCAGTTGCCGGCCCCATCAAGTCCTGACAAAAGGAATGTGAGAGCTGTTCCCAAGGTAAAAAAAGACAGGGTGAACAATTTGGCTAATAGGATCACATTGAGCTAATGGGATCACCATGACTTGCTTTGCTTCTGTCGGTGTATGCCAAAACTCTGATGTGTTTTAAAACATGTTCTCTTTTAGCCAGCAGTGGGCTAAATCTTGAGGCATTTTTGAGAGAATTTACTTATCTTTAGACTTTGACACTTGTGTGGAAAGTCTACGGGGCAAGAATGTTTCAAGTTCAGAAGTTTACAAATTTTGAGAGAGCAGTTTCTCCTCTGTCAGAGAAAGGAAAAATAGAAACGGAAGGCTTGGATTCGTTAATATCACATTAAACAGACATTTATTGCTGCTGCCCTCACGTAGGCATGCAAAGGCTACAGACAGTTCCCGTTTGCATAAGCCCCCAGTTGCTACCTCTCACACACTGGGTGTAGACAAGAGAATAAGCTCAACTGCGCTGTAGCGCTGAACTATGCTATGGTACGGTTATATCTGGCAAGCACTGGACAACACTAGAGAACATCGCAAGTAATATTACTGATTTCTAGCAGCTCTGGAAAACTTGCTTAATAATCTTGGTTACGGTGCTCTGAAAGTATTCTAGAGATGCTCCTGGGTCAGCCCGTAACGATTTAAAAATAAAATAGAACGGGTCAAAACGATCAAGGTTTGGTGCCTATAGTCAAACTATGCTCCAGTGAGTGACTGGGTTTCCAAAGGGGCACTTGCAGATCCCTTCCCAGGTCCCTAAGTGCACACTTAGGTGCCTAAACTTATGTATTCAAGACTGAAAATTTTGTCCACTCTGTTTAACAGGCAGATCTGCTGGGAGGCCTCTTGTAACCAGATTTTTTTTTTTTAAGCTTCATATTATTGTACAGATACTGGCCCAAGTCCAATCCACAACTGCAAATCCAAAGCAACAGCTCAGAGCAAACCAGCAGCCTTATTAGCTTTAAAAGATTTCATTTTCAAGAACTCAGGACCCTTTATTGACTAATGAAAGGTTGGGTCCCCAAGCCCACAGACTGATGTTGCTTGGAACATATTTTAATCATTTTGGAGTGCTAGCAGCCATCTGTCTAAAGAGCTTTGATTGCATAAATGCACTCTGAACTGCAGCTTCTTCTGACTCCAAACCCTTTCCAAACGCCAAAGGGAACCTACAGGCATGGCAACTTCAAGACAATTTAAGGCCTTGTGATGTGATAAGGCTGTTTTTATTATTCAGCACATCATTAGGTTTAACGACACCACAGACAACAGATACACTAAAAAGATACCATTGTCATCTCCTATCTTGTAACAGTAATATCCAGCTGTGACTTCACTTTGTTTCTACCCAACATTTCTTTCTTCCTATGCTATTCTAAAACAATAGCTAAATGAAATAAAAGGCTTTTTTCCTTCTGCAAGCACCAGAAATACTAACAAAATAAACACATAACAAATAAATAATACAAAAGACAAATAAGGACTCTTTTCTTTTTCTCACTACTTTCCTACTTTGTTTTTGAAAAAAAAAGATACAGAAGACAAGCGAACAAATCCCAAATAATCTACACTATTTACAGTTTAGGCTATTGGCTGTTGGGCAGATACTGTTTGCATGTATAAGTCTAGTTTGGCCAGAATTGAATACAAAATTACTTTGAACAGAGAGAGATCCCTTACAGTTACAGCTTTTGTAGTATCAACATTTACGAACAAAGTTTACACAACTGCCATAATTATTTCCTACTCTAACTCTTGAAACCATTTGGGCGTCTCATGCTTATTTTGTGGTGATCACTATTTTTGTCCTGATGTCCACTGAACTGTAAGATACATGCTATTAACCCTGAAAGCTTGGAAGCAACAATGATGTTGAGCATGAAGAAAAAATATTTAAATTATCAGAGCCAAGAAATTTCTCTCAAAAATGAAAGCAGCAGCTGTAAAGTGGCAAAAACTGCATAAAAATAGCTCTCTTGATGACATGAGAGACAGGCAATGGTGGTTTCTGTGTGGTAGACCACGACTTTATTTGCTCCAATTGTCAGCAACCTCATTGGGTTCAACCCTGAGATTATAGGACTTGCAGGTTTCTCTTCCTTCTGAGATCCAATTCTTGGCCCTTTTACTCACTCACGTACACTAGTCACCAGTCGCCAGAAGACAATTTTACTATCACACACTGCAATATTGTATTTTTCAATTCAGTAGCCTTCATATTAAGTGTGGCTAGCTAGCAGTGTAAAGAAGGTGAAAGCAAGAAATAAACACAGCACTTCCGTGTTGCTCATGAAAACATTTGTGCCATGCTATAATCTGTATCACTGATACAGCACAGATTAAGAGAAAGGAAGACAAAAACAAAACATGAAGTGGCTCAGGTAGGGGAAGAGCTTCTCTAAACTCACTTTACTGTCAAAGAAAATATGCCACTGATGATTCACTCAGCATAACTCTCTCTCCCTCCCTCTCTTTCTGTGGCTTTTCCTTCCAAACTCACAGCCAGAAAAGCTTCTCTGCTAGTGAGACAGCAGCTCTGCACCGCAGCTTACATGCTTTCTTGGTGGTGTTAGGGAAAAAATCCAAGTTGCTCTGAGCTAGTTCTTCCTGTCATGACCATATGAACTGCATTTTATAAAAGCAAACTATTACTTCTATGTTATGTTTTACTCAAATATTTGAGAGACTCAGAATTGTGCAACTCCCAGCAAGCCCACTTCTTCACTGGAAAACTGTGGTTGAAGCTTCCAAGTCGGTCCCTACCCTCTCTAAAAATGACAGCCTTCACACCTGTGCTGGAAGAATTACCCATACGAGATGGGTAACAGCCATTATACAACGCTGGACACAATGGTAAAAACCTTCAGCTTCCAAAACACAAGACCATTAGTTAGAAAAGCAGCTTGTGGACGGAATGTAAAAAAGGGAAAATTTTCCAGTAAAATGCATCAGCCTGACATGCCTGTAGCAATTTAATAAAAGCTCTAACTTAAAAAAAGCAACTGAATAAAGAAAATACCTCTCTTTTGTCTTCTCTCTTTGTAAACACACCAGGTGAGTAGTCTTCTGGCTTGTGTTCTGCGACAGGCAGAGGACTTCTCCTGCCACCTAAATTCCTGGCTGCTTCCTAACAGAAGTTTTCCGTTGACTCCACTGTGAGAAGGGTTAAGCTCAAAGTAAGAAAAGCAATGTTATGTCTAGCACTGGCAGAAAATTGCTCATGTGGAAAGTCTTCTCACCAAACTAATACTTTTTTTTTTTTTTTTATTGGGAGATGTAAATTCCAACACAAAAAATATGTTGGCTTCCTGTGGCAAATTTCTAAGTCAAAATTTATCTTTCATTTTGACATTTCAAGCTGAAATGCTATTTTGTTTCTGTTCTTCAGGTGAAGAGAACTGAACTGAAACACATCAAAAGGAACATTTTTTAAATTACTGAATTGACATTTTAATATAAAAACATCTCCTATGAAAAATCAACAAAAAAGAAATGGCAGTTAAAGTCCTCCTGACAATGTTATTACTTTATTTTTAGATATCATATTCATAACAAAAGAAATTCCCTTTCATACAATATTTATAGGGCAAGCCAAATCCTTTTTTTTCTGCAGTTTTAGATTTTCTTTCAAACTTCTCATGGGCAAATCTGTCTTTCAAACAGCTCTTCTTAAACATACAGTTTTCCCCTACTTCTTTAACTTGCTCTAGAGAGGGCTGCTTCTTATTCTGTATCCATTTTCCTTCCCTTGTTTTAAAGTAGGAGTACCTGCATTTTCATAGTCATAGATCTCCAAAGGTGTTACGGAAAATGGTAACGCTTCTTATTCAGTTTATAGAAAGTAGCTGAAGCAGAGTTTAGTGATGTGACTCATCTACATTCATCCGGCATTTCCAGGGCAGAATCAGAATAGGTAGCCTTTGGTCACATACCCTTTCTACCAGATAACAGATTTCATAATCCTGCTTATGCTCTATATAGATTTTCTAATGTTCCTTTTGAGTTTCCTTACATTATAGAGAATAAATATTAACTCTACTGATCTCAACATCCTAATTTTTACAAGTATTTCTACAGGAGTAGAATACTTTCTATTACTAATCTATTCCAACCTATCAGTAGCAGCAGTTGGTTGTTCACAGGTAGTTCTTCCAGAGACTTTAAACTTTCTTTCCAATAACTCCATTTAACTAGCCTGTAACACATCTGAAAAACAGTTCCTAGAAACGTCTAGCTGTGTACTTATTCCAAAAAGCACAGAACAAAATTACACTTCCTAGACTTTTCAGCTCACTGAGAAACCAAAAAACTCATAACAGAAAACCTCAGAGAACAGAGGCAAAAGGGGAAAGAATCAGGCAGGTGGAGGAGCGCTGCTAACAGAAAGCAAGCGGGCCCGTGTATACAGAGTCGTGAGACCATATCAGCATCTGATGGCAAGGAATTCCTTTCTGTCAAGCAAATCCCTGCTCCTAGAGAAGAGCAGAAACTCATCTGAAATGGTCCATCCTAGCAAAACTGAGAGGGTAAGTGTTGTTTTAGTCCAAGTTACCCCACCGCAGCAAATAGGTAGGGAAGAAGTTTATTCAGGTCTAATGTAATACAGCATAAGGGTTGCAGAGTGCTTCTAGCTTTAATGTGCTTGGCAAAACAAGTGACTGGTTGGTCCTCAACTAATTTTAAAACCTGGAGAAAGGGTGCCAATACAACACACGCAATATAACACATACCGGCAGTAGGAGAATTAGCATAGTAGATAGTACAAATTAAAACTGCATCCCAGAGCATGTTAGGCACTTTGGTCCATATTCACTCTGCCCACGTATCTTCTCAGACCTGCTGCTTCGTGTTTCCTATTGGCAAGGCACCTCCGAAGGCTGAGAGCCAGCCCCTGGAAACATCAGGCACAAAGATTTCATAAAGTGTAGGTCAGACCGATCCAACCCTGAGGCAACAGCAGCACAAGGCAATTTGAGCGTACCACGTTCACCTCCGTGCCGGCTGCCGGGATGGCATGGGGTGGCTTATTATTCCATCAGGTGGCTGGGATCTCTGACAGTTCAGTGCCTCCTCTCCCCCCAGGTTTTTAGAAATCACTAAAGCTGAGTAGGAAATTGTTTTTCCATGCTACATTTTTTTTTTCCCAGTGAGATGGGAAAATTTTCAGACTCATATCAGGGCAAAAAGAGAAACATTCAAAACTATTTTTTGTGTGTGTCTCTGAATGAGAGACAGAGCAGGCTCGGGGAGCACTCTTATGGCTAAGATATTCCACTGGGAGGCAAAAAAAAGACACACTGCACCAGGTTCAGACGCTATTTTGCCTTTTCATTGCCTGCTAGATAGGCACCATAAACACCAAGCCCATGGTGTATCTGGAGGCTCTCTCTACCACTCCTCTTCTCTGCAAATGGTCAAATATTAATTGGACTTCAGGTGCAAGTCTGGTCTGCCACACCCCCAAGAAAGTTCCCTACCCACTGCTTTATAAAGTCAGTCTTTCTGACTTTATTATTGCTAGAAAGTAGAACAAATGCAGAAGGAGAGACAACAATGAATTCCAGGCTAGAGAAGTAGTAGTCTGGGAATGGAGCAGGGGGAAAAGGATAATAAAACCAATAAAGTGTGAAATACATAAGGATAACAAGGTAGGGATCTGCCTCCACTGCTCACCTGCACCAAGACACTGTGAAACATAGCTGTCTGAGCAGCACCAGTAACGCTTCATGCAGCTGCTTTGCCAAAGCAGAGCAGCTTACTGATCTGTTTTCCCCCCTTCAGCTGTGTGATCCGGTTCATGAAACAGCCCCCAAACCCTGTGCTTTTATCTCACGTAACACTAAGAAGAGCTGTGATAGCACAAGCAATATGGAGACAAGGGAAAGAAGACAAAGGGGCTTACCAGTGGGAAAATTCTTATGAGAGTACAAAGTGAGAAAGACCCACCAACTTAAAATCCCAATTCTTTTGGGGCTGCAGTACCCCACTGGACAGTGGCATGACAACAGAGGAGAAGCTTGAACCTGCAGATTCTAAATCCCAGGTTCAAATTACCAGGGTGTTGGCTCTCCTGGCCCCCATGAGTTTACTAAAACACACTGAAACCTCCATGCGCTGCTCAGAGAAGGTGTGGTTTTAACCACTCTGATTTAAAAGAAAATAAAAACCCAAACATTTTTGACTAATTTCAGCACTCATTTGAATAAACAAGAAGGAAGAAAGCATGTACATTTAAAAAAACAAACAACAAACCACAAACAAGGGCCAAATCTTCATTCCTCACACATCCAAATCTCCCACAGAAATCAGTGGGACTTTATACATATAAATATACTAAGAATAAACTAAGAAATACTGTTTCAGTAGTACCTGATTTTTTTTAGAATAATGAAAGACAAACAAAAACCTTAGTGTTCCCTCACAGAGCCATTGTTTTCTCTGTGTTGGGCTGTATTGAAATGCAGTGGGCTAGGTTCCTTCACAAGAAGACATATTACACTGTCTCCCACGGTATAACAGATGCAAGCACCTCATCTCTTCGGTATAAAAGGGAATCTCTCCTCTGCTTGGAAGCGGGAAATTTAATTGGCTCAAGATTTACATTTGATGTCAGGTGTTTCATGCTCTTGGATAAAACAGAAGTCACTGCTGCAAGGACAGAGAATACTTAAAGCACAATTGCTGTCTTCTCCCTCATCTCCCCAAAATCGTTCTGCAAAAAGAACTGTAGGTTTACAGTGATATCATTATCCGGTCATTCTTCTTAATGACTGTAATTATACCACATTGTGTTTAAAGAAACTAAAACTGAAACAATGACAACAACTGCCAGAATAGCAGTGAGCAGACAGGGTGAAAAGAGCAGGAAAATGAGTCAACGGCCATAACTGAAAAAGTGAGATAAAAAACCAGCCACGGAAGACCAGTTCTCTGAGGTAAACTGCAGGGGCAGGTGTGCAACGGGTCCTGCTATTGCTTCAGAGGAAGGACTGAGATGACTGCTCTGCACTAGTGGTTGCAGCCTCACTAATCCCACTGTAAATGGGTTCCAGTTCACTTGGAATGGGAAGATGGATGTTAGAGCAGCCCAGTCTTCTGCCACACATTATCTGCCCCTGAGAGAAATCTAGACTGGAGACATCTCTGAAAAAGACTGGGAGATGGAAGAACAAACAGGCTGAAATTTTTGAGCAGGGGTCAGTTAGCGAACAGGAGACTGAATATTTAGGCCATTGTATTCTGACTTGTTGTTGCAGTGGCTGTGAACCACACAGATTACAAGAACAGGATGAATATTGGCATGTAAGGTAGAAATAATTTATAGTTTTTAATAGCCCTTTATACTGGAATGAGAGGAATAGTCTAACAGCAAGAATTACACCATTATATATCCACGCACAGAGTCCATGGAGCATGGTTAAAGTGGTACCATCTGAGTATTATGTTGCATAACATCAGCCATGAAACTATAAAATGGAAGTAAATTACACATGCACCACAGTATTCAGAGCTTGAATCTTCATCTATTTTCATGTTATATGCTGATTTAGTTCTGTAATTAAAATGAAAATTGAATTTGTGCCTGCGCTTATAAGACTTCCATTTGAGAAAATCATAAAAAAAACCTTATTGATTCTCTTCTTTTTCACGTCTATCAATTTCAGTGTTTAAAAAGACGAACCTCCACGTCCTTTCACAAGAGAATTTGAGGGAAAAAAATATATGGACCTCCACAAAAACAACTGTTCTTTAGACAGTTTGCTTGTGTCACTGAACCATGAATTCCAATTTAATTCAAGTACCAGGAGCATTGAAATTTTTAGATTTAAATTTTGTTAAAACTCTTCAACACTTTATAACTTCTAAAAGTGATATAGCTGGTTAGGGAGCAAGAAAAGTGTTTGCAGTGCTGACACAGAAGCTACCCATAGTAATCGAAAGTTTGATTCTAAAAATACTTATTTCAGGTCATAGTACTTACTAGTACAAGGGGTCTCACTGAAGTTACTCTTCTATTTCATTATTGAACACTGTCACATAATTGTAAAATAAGCTATGTTTTCCTCCCATGCTTGCCGTAACTTATAGATTCCCATTACTCTGCAATGTGCAACTCCAGGGACTCTGACATGCATCTGGCATTATCTCTCCATGCTGATACAATCTTTCTTTCAGATCTTCATCTCAACTTCAGAAGAGTAAAAACTAATTGTAAATTAAAATTCTTTTTAACATTGCAAGTTTTTTCAGATGTCTGTTTGTTAGGAAATTTTCTGAGATAAATGTAAGTTTCTTCCCATTGTGACTTCCAGCCTGCAGCTATTTCCGCATCTCACACATTTCAGCAGCAAATTGGAAGAACCTGTGGATAAAGGCTTTTTGCAAAAAGTTTTCACTGTCTCTCCTCCCCTGTGAACATCAGACTTGACTAATACATGGCTTTTAGAGCACTTCATTAAATCACAGAGAAGCCTCTTAAATTGTCATTGAAATAACTACTGAAACTTACTAAAAACATGACTAAATTTTACCTTAGAGCCTGAACATACCAATTCTTATTCTTCATTCAAAGGTGTGTGAACTAACGCAGATGTACATATCTTACACAGCTGGAGAGTAAACAATAATTTTATTGACTTGAGCATCACTGCATCTGACCCCAACATGCCATCTATCAAAAACGTACTTTTAATTAAGGATAGTCCTGTATTTTTATTTTGCTGTCTTTTCTTTCTTTGCAAGGGGCTTGATATGTTACAGGCATACATTTTGCTATAGTAGTTAAAATCTGTTCAAATTACTTGCCTGTGAAAACTCCTGGTGCCAAAGCTTTTCAGTGAAATACTGTAGACTTCAAAATAAAAATAACTGGGAAAATATATATGTACGTCCCTATATAGAGAAATATTTCTCATAAACAGCTGTGCTGTTTTAGCTAATACGTGAAAAATAAGCAGTGTGCAACAGCATACATCTACGTCAGCATTTTAACATGTAGAAGTACACTTCCAAAGCATTATTAAAATACAAGGAAACTGATTACAAAAATGGACAGATCATATAACTGAAAATTATGCAAATAAAAAACTTGTGATGATGTTCAAACAACAGAGCTATGTGAGAAAGAGGTAGTGGGATTAACACTCCCACATACTTCAAAACTGATTATTTGGATATAGGCTTTTTTGGTCACTGAGGATCTATGATTTGCATTAACCTGTAGCTTAAAGAGTACTGTGTTGAAACAATTATATCAGTAAGCTAGAAACTCCATACTGTTCCTAACTGTTATGCAAATTTTCATTTCTGATATGTATTTTTGGGTTACAATCTAGAAAATGCAGTTTTCCTTCTGAGACATGACACAGAAACAACACAAGAAGAACAAACAGAAGAAGAGAATCCACCCAACTTTATTTGGAGCCAACTTCCTCTCTCTTCTGTACCAGAACTAGATTCTTCCTTGTTTTCTTTTTCCTCCTTTCACTTCTCTTTCATTTTAAAGAAGGCTGGAATTGTTCTGGGATGTGCTTTCTTTTCAGAAAGTCAACATTCAGATGGAAATCAATGATCCATCATTTATTCCCCAAAAGCTCGTTATAATTTTGATTTGGGTCTTTCAGGTCTTCCATGAAACTCCACTTTCAGCTAGGATTCACTTTCGACTTCATCTGCAAAGAAGTATGGTTTACAACACAGACTTCTTTCACAGTTGGAGAAAAAAAATCGAATGGCTTCAAACAGCAGCAGCTACCAGATCATAGCACTGTAGAATAATTCAGGCTGGAAGGTCTGCAAGACCCCTGGAGGTCTCTAGCCCAACCAACCTCCCTCTCAAAGTGGCATCAACTATGAGATCAGACCAGGTTACGATAAAGTCAGGCGTTGGAAATTTCCAAGGATGGAGATGGGAAAACCTCTCTGGGCAACCAATGATGGACAGCCCTCACGGTGAAAAAGCTTTCCCTTATAACCAGTCTGAAACTCTCATTTCATTTCAAGTCTGTTGTCTCTCACCCTCTTGTCATGCAGCACTGTGAAGAGCCTACCCTTCCGGATAACCTCCTCATAGATGCTGCCAGGCTGTTGTCAGGTCTCCCTGGAGCCACCAAATAATTTTTTTTTTTCCCAGGCTGAACAAGAGCAGTACCCTCAGTCTCTCTTTACAATGCAAGTGCTGCTGTTTCCTGACCATACTAGTGTCCCTCTGTCAAACTCGCTCCAGTTTATAGACATCTCACTTTTACTGGGGAGCCCAAACTGGATGCAGTTTTCTAGATACCACGAATCTTTCTCCTGGAGAAAAAAAAAGGGATTTTTTTTTTTATTTTCTGAAGGCGTCCACTGGTTTCCCTCCTTTGAGTATGCCTGTGTGCGCATACAGTTCACACATACAAATATTCTGGACCTAAATATCTCTTCCCTGATTTTGTATAATAAAATGATACTTGGCTTTTTCTGAATTAATGTTAGTGAAAGATAAGTCAGTATAAAAATACTCATTTTAATGTTACTGTTTATACATATAAGCATTCAAAAATTGTTAATATATGCACACAGTCATTATTTGTACGATCAAACCCCTAAAATGTGGTTGTGTGTCAAAGCATGACTTTAAGTATCCCTTGTACACTTCAACGTTAGCCTCTAGTATTTGGTTTTTTTCTTAAATTTGTTTCTCCTAAGTTAAAGAATGATGGAGAAATCTCAGTTCAAAGAAGGAAACAAAGAAGAAGGGTATTAGAAAATGCTTTTTCTGAGGCCAAGGAAGACCTAAGAGCAGAAGGAGGAGAATGGAGTCAAATTCCCAAGCCACTGTCATGCTGGCACTGTAGAGACAACAGAAGGTGGGAGAAGGTGGCAAAGGGATGAGAGAACAGTAGGTGAAGGAAATGTGCACCCTACATAATAACAGGTCTCCTTGCAGCTCCACAGTTCAGATGAGGAGTGGAGTGTATGTGGAAGCCTATATTTTGTTCACTGGCGAGCTCTACGGTTCAAAAGAGAAATAACTCGAGGCAAACATAGTCTTGAACAGCAAATCATCTAGCTAACTCACTTGGATCAAAGCACCAAACTTCCACCTCAGTCTAAAACAGGCTGTCTGAAAAACAGTCTCAGTGCTCACTCTAGATTACCATAGCATGGCAAGCAGTAAAATGAAATAAAAAGTCCCAGCAGACATCCACACAAGCATTCCTTAACTAGCTTCCACATACAAAACAGAGAGTAAATTTTCACTCATTTGGGATACCCTGGGAAATGCACTCTCTGCTTTGTCATTCAAGACTACTGTGGCCAGCCCACCCTTGGCCTGATACAGTCCCCAAAGCTTTATGCACACGTGACATATGTTCTTTTCTTCATCTGTCTCATTTGGCATGTGTTATAAGTACTGTCACACTATTAAATGAAAGAGGCTGCAGATGTTCATGTAAAATAAGGGAAACTGCAACTGAAATGTTAAGAAGTTCACAAGAATCCTCATAACGGTGCAATTAATTTCTAACCAATGCAAAAGATAGGCCTGAGACTTCAAACATTGCTACTTAAGCACTTCTAGGAGTCCTTCTTGCTGCCTTTTACATCCCTCAGCAAGTTCAGCTCCACTTGGCCTTTGGCTTTCTTAGCCTTGTCTCTGTATGCTCAGATAGTGTCTCTATGCACAGGAGGTTGTGGAGTCTCCATGCATGGAGTTATTCAAAACTCGCCTGAACGTGGTCCTGGGCAACTGCTCTAAGTGGCCCTGCTTGACAACGGGTTTGGACAAGATGACCTCTAGAGGTCCCTGCCAACCTCAATCAGTTTGTGACTGTCCAGATTGGGTCCACGTTAGAATGCATTAGGAAAAAAACATTCTTTAAGGACAGTGAGAGAGGAGATAAAATCTTTCACTTTTGATGTTCTGAATTAGTATGTAACTTGCATAACTTTGTAGCAATACAATAGTTCTTGCCCCAGGTGATGTTCCACACTTTATGGCTGAATCTTGCAAATGTCATCATCAAAATTTCACTGAAATTTTGCCTGTTCAGATTAAGGTCTATAAGTAATAACATGGTACATTTTAATAGTGACTCCTGCGAGTCATTATTGTTAACATTTTTGAGCTTTAAAGCACTTACATGAGTAAACTGCGGCTGCTGCCTGCTACACTTGTTAAAATGCTATATGTTACTGTAAGCGTGATACTCTGTCAAATATATAACTCAAAAGTCAATGAAAAATCTCCTGCAATATGTAGAGACACACACAAGCAAACAGATATCAATACAAAAATTGCATTTTGGTTTTGAAATTATTCCACAAAACCCGGTTTAAGTGAGTAATAAGGGCACTATAATAAATTCTTTCTAGCTTAGTAAATCATACCAGAATTTGTGCACACACTAAATGCTGACCAAATTCATTAAAAGAAATAATCACAAATTACTTGGGGTTTCTATTCACTATTAGCAGGCTTTAAATAAATGCCTATGAGATTTAGGAACAGAAGTTGTTTTTGAAACTTCTCTCCAAGGTTTTAATAAACTTAATGAGAAGGGGAAACTCAAAAAACCTCTAGAAAGCTGAGTATTTTTCACTTGTAAATGCTGAAACACTGAAAACATACAAAGTTCTACTTCTGAAAATGCTGATTAGTCATAACTAACTAGTCGTCTTTATTTCCAATGAACATAATATTCACACTACATTTATTATTTACCTCTGCAGCCCACATCTCTCATCACAGACATTCAGCCTTCAGATTCACAATTTTCTGCTGTGTTGATGCCAATTCTCCTGCCTTTAACCTGCTGGCAGCTCTGTATCCCCTCTCACAGAGGAGGTCAGGATGAAATGAGAGTTGTAACCCAACATCACTCCATAAAACAACCTAACTCCTTCACTGGACCACACAGAGCTTTTCCTTAGGGACTAAAACCCACTGATCCATGCAAATGTTCAGTGCAGCCCACCTAAATTAATGAGAGAATGGCTATTTCTCTCATTCTACATACTTCTACAGGACATAAGGAATACACATATTCTATTGGGGTTGTAAAAGAAAACAGTCTTTTAGAATTACAGATTATATTATTTTAAAATCTGTGTTGATTAAGTTAGGTATGTGCAAACAACCAGGGAATAAACAAGCATTTATGTCAACTGGCTCTTTTGTCCTCATGTTTTTAAGTGAATGCATCGCTATAACACAGCTTTTTCATTTGCATGAGAATCAACTGCCAGCAACCTCCCCCTTCCCTTAGAAGAAATTAATAGAAAATTTAGGCTATAAGAAAAGGAATTCTATTTCAAAGAGGTGGTTGGTGAGCAGTAAAGCAGAAATGCAGGCCTTGATTCATTGATGTATTCACATTTCCAACAAATACCTATTTGATAAGGCCATTTCCTCACTCACAGTCAGACACAGTACAGAAAAATTCCCCTATGAGTCATTGATTTATATTAGTATTAATTATTGTACCTGTGATAAACACGAAAAGTCTGGATTTCTTCTTCAAATTTTTTGCACTGTTGAAGAGCAGCTTCTTTTTCTTGTTGCAAGGCTATCAATTCTGCCTGTGAAATGATAAACAAATGATAAACAATTTATCCAGAATATCCGTATTGCTTTGAAAACATAACAATCCTTTGTGCATTCATTTCAGCCATGCTATATTATAATTAAATATGTAAAGTTATACTGGTTTGTAACACTGCCTATTTAATTCTTATTTAATTCTTATGAAAAATCCTTTCTTGTTCTAGCATTCATAGAATCATAGAAAGTTTTGGGTCGGAAGGGACTCCTAGAGGTCATCTAATCCAGCCCCCCCACAGTGAGCAGGGACACCACTAACTAGATAGGTTGCTCAGAGCCCTGTCCAACCTGGTCTTGAATGTTTCCAGGGATGGGAATTGCAGTTGTTTATATTATATGTTTTTTTTTCCCAGTAAAGTGATGTTTTGAATGGCTTCCCCCATGTATATGGTAAACTTCTTGAATGGCTAAGGTTAGACCTCTTCATTTCAGCCAAGTGTTTATCAGTGAACATGTTTCATATTGATATAATGTTCCTACAGTGCAAAACTGTTGACCAACACAGAGAGAGTGAAGCAAGGCGCTCAGCCACAAAGTACCGATGCACGACTCATGGTCTGTGCATGGTTCTTGGGCTCCTAAGCACGGCTTCTGCGTCAGGAGCTGCTGGCTAATGCTGCCGGCAGGATTGCTGCCGGGTAACCCGCACCCAGGTGAAGAGCCCACAGTGGCTGCGGAGACCAGCACAGCCGGCTCGCTCTGGGATCCAGGTGTGTTCTCACTCAGGATCTGGTTTATAGCGGAGTAAGGGAATCCCTGAACAACTGCTGTCAGCTCCCACCTGTGAACCTTCCCGGATCTTCCTCCTCCCGCTGTTTATTCACACTGCTGCAAAGGGCTTGTGACTCATGGCCATTATGGAAATTGCAGCACGTGGCTTGCAAGGGCAGGAAGGTAGCCAGCCCCAGTGTGGCCTCACGGTTAAAGAGGAGGCAGGAGAAAGAAGTACTTGTGTGTATTTAATATGGCTCTATAGCTTAATCACCATTAATTTTAAAATGTCCAGTTTCAATAGCACTGCAAGACTCCCTTGAGGGCCCAGGTACCATATAAATTATCTTAAAATCAGTGGATGATTAATTGTTGTAACAACAAATAAGACCGGGCTTGCACAGCAATTCTTTGACACATGAGCCTGAGCATTGGGCTGCTTTCCAATGTTTTTAATCCATGGTGTAAGTTATTAATTGTACAAATTGTAGAGCCCCAAACCAAGAAGCACGTGTGCGAGAAACGCTGACTGTGGATTCTGCCAGCTCCTCAGGATGGTGTTGCAGGAAAGTTTCTTGGTAAATTAAAGACCTGTTACATGAGCCATGAACGCATGAAGGGAAATGCAGAGAGTTCAGCCTCTAGCTCTGCCAAACTCACTGTTCAATCACAAACATCTCTCTCTGTATGCCTCAAAATCTCTCTCCTAAAACAGGACTCCCACTTGCTTCTGTTTCCTGTTTGTCTATTAAGACTGTAAGTCTTCAAGGGAGGTGCTTTACTATTTACTGTCAACTCCCAATCATCTATGGGCAATTTATTCTGCTGGTTGATTAATCATGTCCTGGGTAGACTGCTGACTTCTGGCAAATTTTATTAAACACTGCATTGCACAAATGCAGCCACACAACCAGTCTCCGCCCCGTGCTGCTGTGTGTCACATTGCACCCAGGGTTTTGCATTGCCCAGGTACAGGACCCACCGCTGTGATTGCTGCTGTAAGAGACATTCATAACATTTTAACAGGAAGTTTCCTGGAGAATAGAAACAAACTGTCTTACTATATGGAGGGTTCCTTCAGCTTTAAAAGCAGAAAGTGTTAATGTTTAACCTCTGAGTGACAGTGGCTCCCGATACCGAAAACAATGTACTGGATGCTGGCAAGCCCTAACTCCTGTCAACAAGAGGTTAAAATCCTCTGCAGGTGAGCCTCTTGCCTGGTGCTGCTTGCTGCCTTGCAAGCAGAACTCACAGAACACAAGGATGTTAGCCAAACCAAGCTATTTTCTGTAATTATACTGTTCTGAAGGTGAAACCACATTCTTAAAAATTGGAAAACACGCTTGAATCAAAGTAGGTGGTTTGTTCTAGAGGCCAATAATTAACATCCTTGCCAATTTTCAGTGTACTGTGAAGTGTGATTGAAATGGTAGGCTGGAAGGAAATGTTTGCAGCTGACACACCTACTCACGGAGAGATTAACGGCTAGCCTCTTTGGAGAACTATCATAAAAATACACCTAATGTTCCATTTGCTTTTCAGGACAAAAGTCAGAAGGCACTAGAGTCTAAAGACTCTTATTTATGTCAGTTTTGCAGCAGAGAAAATGGCATTGAATTGATTTGGTTTGCATTTGACTTGCACCAGTTAAAATAACAGCAGAATTAAGTGCTTTGGATTTCAAAAAAAAATAACAGCTACAGCACCGAAGGGAAGAAAAGTAGGCATTTGCCAACCTCCTCAGTAGCACATAGTGGGGTTGATACTACGGAGATGCATGAGACCAACAATTGAAGCACTAGAGTTTTTGTACACAGCATGCAGCCATGCGACAAAGCAACCCATCATTCAAAGGCCTGAAGAGTGGTAAACACAAATGAATGACTCAGATATCCTCCCCAAAAGAGAGCTATCTTTCTTCACTAGAAGAAGGCAAGAAAAACAGTTCCCATCACAAAGTTAAATTGCTAACTAAAACAATGGTGCCTGCACTACTATAAAACATTTGGAAGACTCCTATAATGCATATTGAAATCCATTCATAGATGGCAAAAATCCTACATGAGCTCACCTCTAGTAATAATAATAGCTGCTTGGGATCTTTTTAACAAAATATTATTCCTTTGGAAAATGTCAAGCTGTGGAAATCAGAGCTCTTCACAGAAATGGATCAGTTTTGACTAAATGTTTTTGCAAGTTAGGGTAAAGAAGGAGCAACAAGTTCCTATGCTTTTATATTTTATTTAACATGGATAGATCCTTCCACCTTCTCTGTCCCCCACCCCACTTTCCTGCAAAAGAGAATTCTTTCTTCTATATGTCTCCCATTTTGCATTTTAGCAAACAGTTACTTGTTGAAAATTAAAATTTTCTAATTAAATCTAAAAGCTAATTGTTACATATCAAACATAAAATAGCCAGATCTTGACTAAGAAAATCTTCTTACTGATCCTTTTGCTGTTGCTTTTGTGTCAAAATGTTATAATGAATAATGCTACATGTGTGCTTAACTGAAAGGCTGGAAAAATACAAGACTTACGCAAAGCAAAACAGAAGGTAAAACTAATTTTTATCTTTTCCTCATTCCTGTAGGGCAAACACGAGCACCCTCACCCTTAATCTAAATCAAAAGCAGTAAGAACACACAGCATCCTATGCTGTCAGGTTACCTGCAGGTGAGAGATGGCTTTTGTAATGCTTTTCAGTGTCCAAGAGAAGGAAAAAAACATTCAAAGAACTTGAGTAATAAAGCTTCATAGCTTTATCTTTTTACTGATTTTTTTGCTCATGCATTTAGAGAGAACACATACATTTCCACCCATATTTATTTACAGAGAGCATGTATTTTTCCTTCCTTACATAGGCTAAACAAAACACTGTCTTTTCTGTCACATCTCAGTAAGCAGGCTCTCCGTCCTGATCAATCCAAACCAATGTGCCATCAGTACTCTGCTAGCAGTGCACCCTAACTCCAGTGGAAACTTCTTACCTGACACATTCTTGCATCTCTTTTGCTCACAGTCACCCTCTGGTATCTCTCTGTTCTCCTGCCCACTGTTATTACCCACCTAACAGTGGAAATTCTTATTCATCCTGAAATTATGATACTGTACACTTGGTATCATTGAATTCCACCCCACTGCTTTCATTTTTCCAGTACTTGAGGCCATTCCAATCTTTCTGCAAGATAGCATGAGCTTACTTTGTATTAACAATGCCTCCACTTTCTATTAACATCTCCCAGCTCTGCATCATCGAGCAGTTCCGCTGGTACGCCGTTGCTCTTCATGCCACAGGTTCTCAGTGACAGCATTAAAGAACACTGGTTCAACACCAGTTGGTGAGAACTTGGAGAGAAATTCCACTAGCGAAATCCTTGGACCTTAACGTTTCTCCTTTCAAAGCTGTTTGCTGTTGCCTTCCTGCTAACTAGTTCCTTATTGCCTTTGACTAATCCCTCATCTCCTTCATGGGTACATGACATTTTGCAGACAGACGAGCTCAGTGTGCCTATCCTTCCAAACAAGAGATGCTAGGTGAACCCAGTTAACGGCAAGCAGCATTTCTCACATTAAGCTTGTACCTGCTTGTAAAATAACAATACACACACTCTCCACTGTAATTAACAATTTTCCATATGGCACCACATATAAGCTTATGTGTCAGCTTACATTTAATAAGTTTCCTTGTCTAAATAACCAGTTATCATACCAAGGAAGAATTCTTGCATGATCTTACTTGGGTGAAAGTTGTACTTCAATCCATTGTTGATGGATCCATGCTTTAAAAACATTTTCCTTTCAAATTTACTCTTAAGCCTCACAATAAAGACTCAGTGGTCTGCAATTGTCAGAATTACATTTTTTTGCCCTTCTAAATATAGATGCTGCCTTTGCTAATTCCCTGTCATATTACACTATACAAAGCCTCATAGGGTTTATTAAATAACTTTACTATCATTCCTGCAATTTCAGGCACCAGCTGTTTCAGAATTGGGGATGGAAACCCTCCATTATCCCAGTCTGAGCACAATAATCTATTGAATAGCTATACTGTACTCTATTTCCATACACTCACTTTTCTTAACCCCTGTCCTCATAGTTGACATCATCACTGCCCAATGCTGAGAGAAAAAAAAATTAAAACCACACATTTTTGGACCTAATCTGGATTATCCTTGATGTCCATGCCATTCTCAGAGCGGTGGCACACTTCCTTTTTCCTTGTTCTCCTTTCAGTCATTACACTATTGTTTGTTTTAATTTCCTTTCCAAAGGCCGATTTAGCTTAACCTCTGGCAATTTTGTCTCTGTATCTCCTGTTTTCTAAGACAAAACTTTCTTGCTTAATAAGTACTCTTCTTGTACAAAAGTATTCTTCCTTTATTCTTATTGAGACTATAATTAACCCAGTTAGAACTGACACCCTTCCAATGCAAAGCATTTTCCCCCAGCTTGACTGAGATACCTGTTAACGCGCAAGTATTTGTAACTCAGTAATAGTTGCTACCAACAGCTTTCTACTGATCCAGGATATTCCTATGGATTAGAAGAAGGCTGGTTGAGAAGTCTGGAGAGTCTCAAAGGTCATTTCTGCAATTTATAGACTCAATCATTTACACTTGGTAGAGCTGTATAATGGGGAAAGATGGCAATAAAATGCCTTTCTGCTCCTTTGGTCCTATGTTATCTGGAGTCTGAAGCGGAATCTAGCCACAAATGGACAACTGAGAATTGCCCCCATTTCTCATGGGGCAGAAGTAAGTTTAGATATTAGCAGGCTAGCAGGACAGTAAGAGATCAGGTGTCTTCTCAGGGCAGCAGGAGACTGGGAAAGGGAACAAAGGTTTCTTTCATTCTGAATCAGAACGAATAAGCAAGAAAAAAAATCTGGAAAAATGCTTTAAAACCATCGGAGAATTTTTTTTTATCTTACACTCTTTTTAATGCTTTTACATTTTACACGTCATGTCAATAAAAGAAGTATGTACCGCATGATAGAGCAGGTCATGTTGTGACACATGACATCCACCTTCTAACCATTCTGTCATTTTTACATTAGCAGCTGCTACTTAGTGCAGATTACAACAGCTCATCTTATTTTCTGTATCTAAGTGTCAACATATCAAACTGTTCCACCAACAACAGAAGCAGGTGACGCTTTGATCTAGAAAAGAATATAAGCACTTGTCTTATTAATTAGGGGATCAGAGGTTTTCAGGGTCAAGAAAAAGACTCCAGCTAACACGAGGGAACTGAAAATGCCTAGCACTCTAATAACACACTAAGTGATCGTTTTTTTTTTTAAATCACAGTGCTAACGTGTCAAACTGTTTCATTACAAGACAAACAGGGGACACATTGACCTAGAAAATTAGATAAAATGTTTCAACTTGCATTTAAGCATCAGCTGCCCTTGAGAAGTTTGAAAATGGAAAGTGAAAATTAGAACTGTACTGTAGTAGATGTTGTAACTTATTGGCACATCGTGAAATACATAATTAACAATAATAAATCCAAATTTAAAATGTAAAATTAAAGCCTCATATTGAATTTTTGAACTTTGAAATGTAGTTTCAAATATTCACCACATAACACTGCTGAGAGATAAACTTGAGTTGGAAAACTTTAGAGTAGTAACTGAAATAATGAGAAATTCATGAAATGTTGTTTCTCAACACATAATTTTCTAAGGTTTAGTAAAAACTATTTCCATATCCTAACATTGAGTACATCAAGCAACTGTATTACTGATCCCTGATGGATCTGCACTGCTGTGGAGGATCAGCACAGATAGAAAAAATACCCTGAGGAACCAGCTGAGGGTTGACTATGTGTGTGTGTGAATTTGAGGGTAACAGTGGCCGTGGTGGGAACTCTAACAGCCTTTAAGCTACTTCTTCCCCCAACACACTGCCACCACCACACCCGGTTTGACATTCCCTCTGGGCACAAAGGAACGGAATCTCAACAGCAAACATGACCTTATGAGTTTGCATCAGGATCAAACAATTAACCACAATAAGATTTTACTCTACAGTCTAATACTATTGTTGGTCAGAATAAATATCAGTTAATGAAACTTTCTTTTTTTCAATCAAAGGCATTGTTTCACTGGAACAATAATGCCCTGTGAAGATGCACCAGTTTAGATGGAAGTATTTCTGAGGAATGTCAGGCAGAATTTCTGAGAGAAGAGAGAACTCCTCCTCAGCCATGTGGTTAGGTTATTCATTTTGGATGCAGAAACCCAATGTTGAGTCCTAGTCTCTTGAATTAACTCACTCTGGACATGGCAAACTCCCACCAGTGAGAATACTTTCTTGCTCTAGTCTTGCGAATTACGCTTGTTTCTGGTGACTTCTATTGGTCTACGTCCTCTCTCCGTGACTGGCACAAACAATTCTTTATTAAAGTGCTAAGTATGTGAAAAGCAGATCCAGACAGAAGACGCATTATGGGAAAGGAGACTAACTCCACAGCCCAGCCACCAAAATATTTGAGGGTGCCCAACTTGGATCAGGGAGGTGAAATCAGGGTTTCCACACATATGATGTGAGTGCATGAGCACTGGCTTTTTAGCATGTATAAGTGCATCTTTTTCAGCTACTCTACAAAGAATGTCTCAATGTTTTCTCTTACTGGAATTAAAAACGGTAAACCTATAATCTCCCTTTTATTCCAAAGTGGAATTGTCATTTTCAGGAAGTGTTTTGCTGCAAGTCTACCTAATGCCACCTTCCCCAACTCAGTCTTTATGCTATCCTTAATTTGATATTCTTAGGGAGCTTTTCAGAAGACTTGTAAAAGATGTCACTATCTGAATTCCAGACTCTTGTCTTCATCACAACAAATTCCTCAGTAAGAATACACGATCATGCCATATGAAAATTGCTTGTATGGTTATTCATTTCTGAGAGGTCCTGTTGTGACTGGGTTGACAGTAACAGGCCACAACAAATATTATGCAGATTCTGCAATCAGCAGAAAAACCCCATTCACCATATAGCTTTTAGTGCTCTGTCAAAGAAAATGAAAGGATTCAATAGCCTTTTTGCCCCGATTAGGCACATATTTGGTTCATTTTATTACAATAAGAGCAAACTTAATATCTACTAATGATCTCAAAGCAGTACCAGTTGAACCATTATGCCTGAGATGTGAATGCCTCATTCTTGTACTGCATGGTCACATTACACTGGGAAGCACACTCTACTGGCAGTATTTGACAGGCACTTCACCTAATGATGTGCCCAAAGGAGCAGATTCAGTCCATTATTACATTATGTAAGAAACTGTCTATATGAAATGCTCATGATATTTTTCAGTAAGAATTAAGAATTTGGTCATCTAACCTTAGATACAATGTTGATACAAAGTTTCTTCATCACCTGCAGTATTATTCTGTAATATTCTATACTTATTCCAAGCAATATATGGTATAGAAATCGCAGGAAAAATTAGCTATTGGAAGGACAATCCAAGGCATGTGATGAGTGTATGAGACTAATACATGGAACCATTTTATTGTAAAGAATGATTCACAGAATGAGGAAGATTAATTTGAAATTCTGCCCCTGTGAGGCTGACTCAAAACTGTAACTGACTTCTCAGGGTCAAAATTTCATTCATGGTTTCCATTATGTTTGAGTACATAGCTAAAAAACCCAGAGATACCATCACACATACATACTATCCATATGGATAACTACCTAAGGATACCACAAAGCTTATTTCAGGTAAGATATGCTTATTTCAGGTAAGATATAACCTTAGTGACAACAAAAAGACTCCTGGAAACTTTCAAGGATGAAAGCTCCAAAATACACATTCATAGCTGGACTGGGCTCTGCACATACATAATGTCATGTGCAGAGATGCTGACCTTTCAGTAGGAGAAATTTTATTAAGAACACAATCTGGAGGTGCTTTAAAATAGAAAGTAGTTAGGTCTCCATATACAGATAGGTAGCTACTTGTCTCACTACTAAACCATGGGCACACTGTGAAAAGAAAATCAAAAGAACACAATCGACAAGACTTTGTTTCAATAGAGAAGCAAAAAGCCATTCACATCAGTTATTTTTGCATAGTAGCTATGGCTTTAGAATGTATATGAAAATAACAAAAGTAAGTTAATTCTTTTAATTCTCAGATTAAAGACTGATTATGGCTGTGGGCATATGGAAAAGGGCATATTTCTCCATGTTCTGTAATTCAGGTTTGGCCCTAGTGACATCACACACTTTGTTTCTCACCTAAAAATCAGTTGGAAAAATGCAATTTCAGACAAATAATGGAAAGACCTCAGCAATACAGAGAAAAAAAACTTGTCTTACTTGAAGGGAAAATAAAGCACTTTGTTTTGGGCATGGCGTATACTCTTCATCTCAGTAAGCCTTCTTATGTCCCCCTTCACGGGTGCATAGGTAACCGGACTAGAAAACAGACACATCCCTTCTAAGGCAGACAGGTTATCAAATTTAAGCCTAAAACAAAGAAGAAGAAACCTCTCTTATGTACTTTAATAGCAGGAATGTTTCCCTCAGCTCTGAGAGACCTGACTTGTTTCACACGCACCAGGAAGACTATTTCACTTTATAACAAACTTTACTGGCAACCTCCTTATAGGAAATCATGAAGGAAATGACCATGTAGGCTGGAGTGAGCTGAAGAAGCCTTCCAGGTTGTGTCTGAGACCTAATGGCAGATTACTCTGGCAAAGCTTCAAATGTCAGCACCCACGATAAGCCCGTTGTCCACACAAGTGACTTTGGCCACTGACAATATCAAGTCAGTATCTGCCACAAACAGCAAGTAGTCAGCACAGGATCCAGAAGGTAGTGTTGTAATGTTGTCTCAGAAGCTTTGTGGTAACAAAGACCCTATTCAATAAAAACAACGCTCCCCTCAGCCCCAAAAGTGTCCTATCCAGTTCGGGGTGGAACTGAACTGGCAGAAGAACAGAAGAAAGTTCGTGTTACAGCCAGACATATTTTATCTGTGCTGCAGCCAGAAACTGTGTGTGCTTTCAGGGCTCTCCGTCTGGTACATTTTCAGACTCTGCTAACAGACCCCAAATCGACCACAGCAGTCACCTCTCTATTGCTCAGAACAACTGTCCAGAATCATGTTCTGGCCTTGAGATCTACTGGCATGACCCGCCTTGTGTTACCATGTCAAAAGCCCTCTTCCGTCCACCCCTAAAAGGAAGGGCTGCTCACACCAGATTGTCAAAGGGGAACAGGCTCTGGTAAATTGTATTGTTCAAAGGCATTGTCCAGGAGAGCGGATCAAAACCACGCCAGGGAGGTTTCTAACAAAAAGCATAGATGATTGCATGTCTCTGCACAAGCCCATACCCTCATCCTCTTTCAGTTACTAGAGTAGGCACAGATAATTGGTCTTGTCAACTAATAAGGGCTTAATGAACTTGACCAAGATTGATAAATGTGACTTCATATGAGTTTGACTGACAAGTTGCTTCTCTCGCTCCCAGGAGGTTGGTGAGGCATTCTCAACTGTTCAACAGGTGTCACCCACAGCGCGACTCCAAGAATGCAGGAATAATTCTTGCTCGAGTAAATTTTTCTAACCTTACTTCACTACCCAACCTCTACTGCAGATTCCCCCTCGGCTTTGACCTTTGACCAGCCACTGACCATGCTCTTCCATTGCTGTTTGGACTTGGTCACCCTTTGGCTTCTCTGTTATGAGACATTCACTTATTGTCTCCACCCCGATTTCAGCGTGACACCCATCCAACTGAGACATTTAGCCCAACTGAGAGACTCTGCAACATTTCACAAGTCTCTTTTCTGTAAGAAAATATCTACATTGAAATCATTCATGCTTCATAAAAGGAGCAGAAAAAAGCACGCAAGGCAGTAACTTGAGCAAAAAAGGAGTTAACAATTTACGCTCCAAAGCTTATAACTGATGCTAAGTGATAATACACTCGAAATTATAACCTTTCATGCAAAGAGACAGCATGACTCTTACCTCTTGACAGACAGTACTTCTGCAGAAGGCAGCAGTGCCTAATCCCACTGTCAGAATTAAACTACAAATCTTTCACAAAAGCCATGAGTTGGTGCAGGATTATAAAAATGAATTGTCCGAATTACTTCAGTGGGACTGCTTCGGTCCACAACTCTTCCAGCATTTGGAAGGAAAGGCAGGGAAGAACTTGTATTTTCACCTTGTGGTCTTCACCTTATGGAAAATGAATTACTAGCAGGTATACACACTCAAATCTATCCGACATTTTTCTACATGAAGAAACGCAGAATCAAAGCGCTGAGTTCAACAGCAACTGTTACACTTAAGAACAAGCAACTATTGCATAAATGTATCTGTTAGCAGGAAAATTAGGAATCAGAAAGAATCCATGAGTATATGCCCCACACTGACATGTCCAGACCTTAACTACCAAGACATTCTCAAAGCAACTTCAAATCTGGCAAGTCTGTGAGTAATTCTTCTCCTTCGATATCTGAAGTTCTCATCAGACAACACAGCAAGACAATTTTGGCTGTTTCTCCAGCAGGATTAATGTTGTGCCTAGCACTTTCAGGAAAAAGACAAAGCTGCAGGCCTGCTCCTGAGGCTGGCAGCAGGCTTCACTACCTTGAGTCACTTGTGCAACTGGGGTGACTGTGAATTTCTGAAACACTGTAAACAAGCTACCACATCTCCTACGACGAGAGGATCCTCAACAGATAATTTAAAACAGTTTTGCTCTCAATTTGTGCAATTCTATATGTGTAGAAGGGATCAGTCATATTGAGTCTGAATACCTGGTACTGATTTTGACCAGAACAACTCCCTGAATCTTGATTTCTCCACAATCTTACTGCAAAATTTTCCACCCAAGTCAAACTCAGACTAAGGATTTAATATTAAATTCAGAAAAGAAAACAGAGGTGTTTGTGAGAACATACATTTAAACCTTTATAAGAACTGTCTGTCGGATGGAAAAAGTATGGGAGAGGATTCAATAGACGGCACCTTTCTGTTGAATCAGCAGTGGACGGACACCTCCATGGATTGTTGTGGGTGCTGTACTGTTGGATGAGACTCATCGATGCAGGTGAATTACCTTCATGCAGGACTCAGAAGCATGTTTTGATACTAAAGATATCTGCTCCTTTCTGCTAAAAATCTATTTACTAAATTTTATATGAGGTAATCGTATTTCCCCCTACTGCATATCTATTCGGTTAGATTCTATTAGATCTTCGTCCTGGGCAAATGCATTCTTTTCACTTCCTACCTTGGTTTGGTGCACAGTTGCAGAACACATCTAAATATCTGTTGCAACTCACTCAGACTCAACGACATTTCAACTGGAAAAAAAGGTAGCTGCTGCGTATCTGATAATTCTTCTAGTTTTCAGAGGAAGGAAGAGGAAGGTAAGGGAATGAGAAGAGTGATACGTTACCCACAGCCATTGTCTTTAAAATCATAACTTGCAAAATGAAACAAAATAACCCACTGAAAAGATAACCACTTTTGTCAACTGTCAAATTCTCCAGCAATTTTCCACAGTATAATCTAACACAGAAGGTGTATTTCTTTCCTCTCATTTGTGCAAGACAAAAGAAACCATTTCAATCACCAAAGATTCTTGTGTACAAAAATCATGCCCTGATATACCTAGACAGTAAACACTTCTCTACGTTACTATCTTACAGTTAGAATTTTAGCCTACGTGTTTGTTTTTATTTGTTCAAAGCATATCTTATACTTTGTCACTGCACCTATTATACATTTCTCCACTTGAACACCTGTTGAACTAAACTTGTCTTGCCAGAATATTTTTAATTATGCAATCTATATTCTGTCAATGGCAAGCACTTGGGTAGAATTTCTTATATACCTTTCAACACACCCAGCAGACAATTAAGAACTCAGTGTACAGAAATATTTGCCAACTGAAACGTTACTGAGACAAGTTTAATCAAGTGATCTTGACTAACTTTTAGCAAAGAATCACAATTTTTAATCACCAGTTTACCACTTCAAAATACCACTTCAAATGCTATTTCTTAGAAATATTTACTGACTCAGTCATTCACACAATCTGCAATGCATGCCTGACTTGCATAATACTACAGGCAATAGTTCCATTAATACTTGAACACTTTCTTTTCATGGGTAGCGTAATGAATGCCAAATTTGTCTCCAGCTCTTAAGAAAATTCAGTTTTGCAGGGAAAATCCTGACCCATTGAAGTCAACAGAAGTTCACTGTTGACTTCAATGGGATTAACATTTCCCTGTATTTGTATACATGCATTCCCTCTATTTAGTGATCAGTACTCCAATTATACATGTGCTGTACACAAGGATAACACACAGAATAAGACTAATTAAGAGAAATGTCTTTGGCTTTGTGTTTGCTGACTGATACTATAAATGCAGATATTTAGGCAAGCATTGCGCAGAACCCTTTCCAATTCTGTAATGACAAAATGGTGAGATATCTGTGCAGTGCAAGGTGTCACCTGGTATTTACTTTTAAACTGACCCATGTATGCAGGTTTCATCAGAAGAAGGAAAACACATCATCTCTGCAACAAATTTTGCAGAGGATCTGAAACAGCAATAATACAACTCTTCGAACAACCACCGCTTTCAGAATGATGGCATCTTTTTTGGGAAGGGGTGCAGGGCTACTAAAGTTATACACAAACAGGGAAACCCATTATTTTCTTGTGGAGGCTGCTGGATTGGCAGCCCTATTGCGTAGGCATACTGCTACGGATTTTAGCTGTTGTATGAAACTCCACAAAATACTTTTGATCCATTTTATCTTGCAACTTAGCAAAGAAATGTTGCAATAAGAAACACCAACAAAGATCTGAAAAACTTAAGCTCTGGATTACCATATTGTATTATCCTGCCATTCAATATGTCAGACAAAGGCAATGGTGTTCAAAGTAGAAAAAGAAAAAAGAAACTGGTCACAGAAAGTGCAGAGCACAGAGTAAATAATATTCCTCCACATCCCTACTCTTTCATAGATTTGTTGTTAAAAGAGTTGCAGCAATTAGGCTTTTGTTAATTACCAGCTGTTGAAACAGATGTGTTGACTGTCCTTATTAGCCAACAGCTGGGACAGGAGAACAATGGATGCTCTCTAAAACCAACAGCCAGCTGCTTTGCAGTAATTATCTCCTATCGATAATACAGGTGATAAAGGCAGCAAAAGGTTATGAGCGTCAATAACCAAGGTACTGTTATTGAATATCACTGGAATTTATGGTTAATTTTCGAAAATGAGTAGAACGGTAAGTTGCTACATCTGCTTCCTTATCTGCATTGTGTCAAGGTCAAGCAATATGCAAATAATAGGGGAAATACAACCAGGAAAAAAACCCACAACATTTTTTTTTTTTTAACCCTCTGACAATATTTCAAATGTCTTGCTGATCTTTAAGGAACGCTTTCTCTTTCAGGTGACTATGACTAGATGTCATTCATCATTAACTCAGTTTCCCCATATGCCTTTCCTTGCATTCAATTTTACCACAAAGGACTCTCTGGAATGTGCGGATGGTTATTCTTACCTGTTGGGAAATTTTATTATACAATACATAATAAGACATGATAAACAAATGATCAAAGAGGGGGGGCATCCCTCTACAGAGTTAGGTTCTAGTCTGAGGCATGCCATCAACTCTGAAGAAAATTCACTTCACTTCTTGGAATTCAGTCTCCCTAGTGCTAAAATAGGAAAACTATGTTTATCTTGATTGACTACTTTGTGATTGATGACTTTAACACACTATTTACATGCAAAGTAATGCTTGCATAACACATAATTGTAACAGGGAAAAAAAATGCATGCTTTTCTAGTATTGATATACGTCAAAGGTTATAAAATGAATAGTTCTTTTAGAAACATGGGGCCCAACTACCACGAATGTGAGCCACAAGTGTAACTGCTAATATCTAAATGGAACATATCAACATGGGTAGTTGGATGATTTGTATTTACTTTTGCTCCTGCTTTGATTTATATTTTCTCATCTCCTTACCCTATTAAAGTGCATTAAAAGAAAAGCAAAGAAGAGATTTTAAACCATTTCTATTAGCTGCTCAGTTCATCTCAAGCCAACAAAAGACATGTCTACAAGAATCTACAACCATGTCTATTCACTAATTAGTCTGCACTTAAAGACACTGCCTTACTGAAAACAAGGATTAAGGCTGGTTGAATACTCTCCCTTTCATAGACCTCCCTTATGTCTCTGTTGGGTCATCATAAGCAGCTTGTTCTCTGAGCTTTAAGTAGGGAAGCTTGACAATCAGTTCTGGGCTCATCAGTAGGCACTGGGGCAATTAACAGGAACTACCAACTTTTTAAGGCATATGTAAAAACATCAAGTAGCCAAAAGGTTTCAACAACAGGGATGGATTAAAGAGTATGATACTCACACGGCAGCTGTGTTTTAAGACAGATGCACTGCAGGAAACATTATCCTTTATTTCAAAATAAAGCAAAACAATGTACTTCTCTGTTCCCACTTCAGATTCAAAAGAAAAAAAACCCGTGATTATATCAAGCATAGTGACGTGGATCCTTGTACACACATCCTCACATCTATGAACAGGAATCCACAGCATGCTATAAAGAAACAGAAAATTTGAGCCTAGTTGTCAGTTTTCTACTTTTGGAAGAATGTTAAAAAAGATGGGAAAAGGGAAGGAGAAAGCATGGGGAAAGGAGAAGGAATGGTTTTAAGCAATGGCTTTTCATTTGCTTTTCATTTTTTCCTTATTTCTCCAGCTGCTTCTCTCTACCCTTGCAGTGTTTTGAGGCCGTTACACTGGGTTTTCCCCTGGAAGGCAAAACTTGGCTCTTTGCCTTTTTTTGTCATCCGTGAGTGAGCTGGGGCGGGGGGGGAGCTGGGAGAGGGGGAAAGTGGTTTAGTTCTGGTCTCACTCTGCTTTGGTCTACCAACAGAAAGTTAACATTCAGACTATGCCAACAAGGAACTAATTTCAGCAATGGACAGTACAGGGCTCCTCTGCCTTAGGAAGAGATCTGAAGATAGGTTTGTATCTGATGGGGAAAGATATTAACTAAATTCAGGACAGAAATCAGGAAATTTTTCAGAGCTGGTGTCTGCATGGGTTTCCATGGCAGAAACTACCACAAAGCAAGCGGGAACTTGAAGCCTTGAAGAAGAAAATGACAGTGAGCATTGTTTCACCTCGGCCAAGACATACTCTAGGAAACTTTCAAACTGCATGGATGCCTCCACTACCTAAATCCTGCAGTTGGGATGACCAGTTCAAGCCTGCGAATTGGGCACAACTGGAAGTATATCTCTGCAGAATTAACCACCAGCTCCTACTCTAAGAGCAGAAAAGCACTGTGGGGTGTGTACTGCGTGGCCACTGGCATGCTGTCAGCGAGCTGAAAGCACCTGGACTTTGGTCCCCTGCCTTGCAACAGTCACAGTCTGGTAACACACAGCTTCACGGGACTCGCCATCTGATTACAGCAACACTTGCCAGTTGAAAAACAGACCTAAGAAGACCTGAATTAGCACATGAATCGGACACATTCTGTCTGCTCAGCCCCTCATAAACCTCTGCTGCACCAGGGCCACAGCAAATCTGCCTCAGTGAATTTCATCCAATACATTTCATTGTCTTGGTATCTACCTTGCTAAGAGAACCTACTGAACGCAACCTGGAACCAACACACGGTGTGCTTCCCTTTGCATTTTGTTTTCAAATAAAACATCTAGAGACAGCACAGGCCAGTTCCCCGAGAATGTGAAGCTGAAGACTGCTGCCTGAAACAAAACTTCTCTGATATCTCATAAAATCTTTGTGTGACAATTAAATGCTCAAGAAAATTCACCTGGCAACAGCTGCATTGAAACAAAGTTACTGCAGCAACAAGTAACGTCATGGTGTTAATAATTGACATGAAAGGAATGAAAAGGTGAGCAAGGGATAAAGAGGACAAAGGAAAGATTTCAGTATAAACTTCTGCTGCTAGGTAATCAATCAAAATTAAAATTGAAAGAGTCGGTACGAACGTTATACTGAAAACCGAAGCGAGTTTGGTATCTTGGACTGCTGAATGGGGCTTGTAAAACTCCATTTTCTGCAGCCTGATTTGCAAAATTTGACAAACAAATCCCCCGCTGATTTGAATCTACTTTCATTCAACTCCCCCAAGAAACTAAAGCAAAGGCAGGAACAGTGGCTTCTCATGTTTGCTGTATGCAGGAAAAGCATCATGCGATTCCTGGTTCTGCAGGTTAAGGCAGGAATTAGCAACGCAGTGGTAATGAACGAGTTTCTTGATTTACATAATCTAACAAAAGACCACTCCCCTTGGTGGGAGGAACTGCATCCTAGAGACACTGTTCAGAAGAAGCTGTTTCGGATGACTAAATTATCAACAGCCTCGGGTGAAATGGACTGCTATCTTAATATCCACCACTATTACTGCTAGAGGTCAAAGCAGCAGGAAAAACTTTTGAGAATACAAGTTAAATATTAAGACATCAACATTTTGTTTTCCTCATGTCATGTTTTTTCTGTATTCCGTAATATGACTGACTTTGATTTTTATATTAAAAACTATAAATTATCACTGTTTCTTTTATATCAATGTTGCTTTGCCCTTTGCCCAGAATCCTGGCAGCCTGTAAAATTTAACTGTTCTCTGCAAAAGACATTCCGTAAATTTAATGTAAGTATCAGAGTTTATAAAACGAATAACTCGTACACTAAAATCAAATACTCCAAAAGAATGTACTCACAAAACTAAGAAATTTTCAAGTTCAGCCCAAAAGATATTGTTTTCCAGTGAGGTTGGTAGTCACTCGTGGTCACGATTTGTGAAGACACACTGAAGCCCCACCATTTCTCCAGCTATGATGCACCTCTTGAGGGGAAAGAAAGCACTAATTCATAATGGCTTTTAGGGATATATTAACAGCAGCTGAATGGAGATACCACCAATAAGCCATGTTTTTCAAAATATCAAATAAAGTCTTCTAGCAAAGAGTTAGTGGTAACTTATGAAACATAAATAAAGATGAACTGTAACTGTCAGAACTATGTCATAGGAATATTTACAGTTCACTGGACTTAATTACACAGGGCCCGATGCTGCTCCCATTGAAGTTAATAAAAGTTGTCACAGTAAGTTCAGTAGGGGCGAGGGGTGCCTTTGTGGCCTAGTCACTAACAAGTTGTCACTGTTGGCAAGAATTAATGAACTTATTTCCTACAAAGACTAATTAATTTTTCAGGCTTCAAGAAAATGATACTTCTACAGTCAAAGAAGCATTATTTAATACTGAGACTGTCTGCTGAGGTTTCATGGTGTGACACAAATTTAAAATACAACATATTATAAAACTTAGATTTCTTTTTAATTTACTGCACTGTGGTATTCTGAAAAATACTGAGAATATTATCCAGCATCGAGGTGATATACAACCTTCCACAAGAAGTCTTACTTTTTACATCAACCAGACTGCACTTGAATTGCCAGTTTCTCTGAAAATAAGCCTTTTTAAATAAAAACAAAATTTCCATCTCTCCTACATAAGCTGCTAGCTCCAAGTCCATCATCAGCAATGATTTTTCCGCTCTAGGTAACCACTCCCTTGACTGAGTTACTAGATAACCCCTTCTCTTGTTCTACACTGTTCAAAAATCTTTATTTTACAGGTACATTATTTTTAAGGATTTTTTTGTAACTGTCCTTATATTATATTTTGGACAACTACGGTCAGGAATAATTGCTTCATAGTAGCTACAAATCATTATCATTATCATAATTTAGCATTTAGGTTGAAATATCTGTTGCTACAAACACTGAAACTAACTGCTGGTATCTACAATAAACTTCACATCTCAGTAAAAAAAATCACAGTAAATATTGACAAGTCATGGTATGTTTGATAATAAAAGTATCTTGCTATTTCATTATTACTGCACTGAACTAAATTATTATTTTAAAAATATATAACTTTCCAAAATTTTGTAAAAAAATACAGTAATTTGTAAAAAAAGAAAATAATTTAACCATTCATAGTCTTTCCTACAGCATAATTGTAACATATGCATTTTGCAGTTATTATTTCACAGGAAGAAAATAAGCAACACTACTAAAGAACAAAGATTAAATCAAGAATATTGACTAGAAAAATCTCCTATGCCAAAACACATTTGAGGAATTTGATTTTATGAAGAACGTTTTGTTAAGAAGGTAAGTAATGGCTTTATACTTAATATTTTTACATAATAATATGTAATACATATTAATAAGTTTAACATACAGGATGATGCTAGGGAACCTGTCTCAAGGTTAGTCCAATCTCCTAAACATGTATCTTTAAAAAGTAGATATCATTAGTATCTGATTAAGGAAAAAAATGAACATATCCCTGGATTTCCAGGGAACACCTCTTTACCCTGTTTCATTATAAACAATGAAGGACAAAAGTCAGAGAACCTCCCACTGTTCAACATGTTATCAAGCTTTTGACAGAAGGCCATTAAACTCACCACTTCTTGAGAAGTTCTTGGCTCACTCGAAGTGGACGGAGCTGCTCTTTACCAACCAGTGTCACCTCCATACCATTGCTATACTTATAGCACATTTCTACCAATGTGATCTGGGGGACAGGATTAGTAGCTCTCTTCAGTGACTAACAAAGCAAATTAAGACCTGGTCTAAATTCAGTAGCTCAGTTCAGAAATGCAACTTCAACACACCTGTGGCTTGATTTAAGATTTATTTTGAAGTACTATAAGTAGAGAAGAAACACAATGTCATGTACAGCTACATGTTAACACTGTATATGTATGGATGTACAGGGCCACACACACCTAAACCCATCTGTGACTGTACCTTTCGATGCAGACCTATGTATATAATTACACACACAAATACTACACATAGCGAAATGATGTCATTTATCTCCTCTACCTTCAGCCACCTAAAGTTTCAGTGAACCAGGCACTTCCAACGAACATTTCATCTACCTTCTGCATTTATCTTTAGGGAAGCAGAACTGCCTTGTGGTGATGTGCCCCGCTATTTGTACTGACTAGAAACAGAGCCCTGACGAGTGGCAACTAAAGCTGGATGAGTGAAACCCTTCCTTGGTAGGACATTAATAAGGTCATGAAGTCAAGTACAGATATATTAGGAAATGCCAGAGGAAAGGCTACCAGTACACATGCATCATGATGCTACTTTTAACTGCATGATCATTTTTTCTTCAGACTTCTTTCTAACTGTTACACGGGGTGGACCTATATCTGGCCATCAGTCATCCCTGCCCAGTGAAAGAGCCTACCTGTTTATTCCTGTTTCTTTTGTTGCAGCCATTGGAATGGGACCACAGTAAGAGAGCAAATATGCTTCATATTTAATGGAGCTGAATGCTGCTCAGCAGTCATGGAATCTATCCACCCTTTGGCCGAGGCACCTTAGCATTAATTAACTGAAAGTTTTCAGAGGGATTCATAGTATGTTACCCATTTGCTGACTATGCAAGATAAATCCCTCATGTATAATCTGCAGAAGAACCATGCACACACGGCTGCAACTGAAGTCAATGGGAGACAGAACATAAATGCTGTATAATGCCTCCACATTAGACCTCAGATGAAACTACTAAAGGCTTCAACTGCATTGAAAACAATTAAGAGGAAAACTAAAATGTAAGCAGCTATCCACAATGATCACAAGTGAGAAAGTTTATTTCCAGCATTTTCTGCATGTCATCCATGACTGAAAAGAAGCAGCTTTCGATCTGTAAAGCAGCACATCAGTGAAAGAAGGGACTGTATGAGCAGGACGGCCTGCACCACACAAGTAGGAGGCTAATCTTCTCAGTTGGAAGCTAGCTGGAGCAGCCAGGATATTAAATCAGCAGCACAAGGGGAGGTTATTTGGAAGGCAAATGAGGTACATGCTCAAATTCAGCACCTAACGAGCAAGTTGAACCAATGTGGCACAGAATATAATGAAAAGAATCTCTTCAATTGTTTATGTATTGATCCTAGGAATCTGGGTAAGCAGCAAGAGGAAACTCTCATTGATGGGAATAAATTTTATATAACTAGCATTACTAAAACCTGGTGGACAATTGGCATGTTAAAATCTCTGATTAACAGGAAGGATAAAAGAGCCAGTAAGAGAACAGGATACCTTTAACCCGCCCCCCCCATGCCATTATTCCTTTTAGAGTGATCACTAACACAGGACCACAGCTCTTGAATACGTAGCAGTCAATATGCTAACTAACTTAAGAAAGACTTGCTGGTCAGCAAGTTAGCTAGGGTACAGGAGAATTTTTCTTCAGCACACATCTATAATCTTTGGAAAGGAAAATAATGGTATGGGGACTTCAGTTTAGGACACATTCTGGGAGTCTTGTGTGGACAGCTATAAACTAGTATCACACGCTTTCAAAAACCATATATTGTTTATGAGCATGATGTAAGCAATCTCATTATAACACAAGAGATGTTCATCACTGCACTGGAGTTTGATAAATACTTAGAGACAAGTGATAACAAACTGACTGAATTCCATGTGGGGAAAAAAAACCCAGAATCTTTACATGCATAGAAACACTCAAAGAAGTGTATGAAGTACTTCAAAACTGCGAGAAAAAAAGATAGAAGAATATGTTAGAAAACTCAGGAGTCTTTTAAGGGTGTCTGTAAAAAAAATCTGATCTCACAACCAAGTGAAAGTAGAACTCCTTTTTCACGTACAAAGTAAATAAAGCAAACATATGATAAAAAGTCACAAAACTACATAGGAAAAAAGTACAAATACATCCTAAAAGGTAGAAGTTCTGAAGCAATGCCAGTTGAAAAGAGTAGGTAAAGGCATCAAAGAAAAATGCATCATTGGCAGGACTACAGATAATAAGGATTTCTCATTATGAGAGGAACAGTGAGTGTGTAAGCCCATTCCAAGCTTGGAACTCCTATACCATAAATTGCAATGCAAAAAACATCCCCCAGGAATGTTCAGTAGATAAGTTGTTCTGTCTTTGGACAAAACAGAATGATATAGTTATAGTTTATTCTCAGTTTATTAGAAATCAAGGAGAGGTAACATTTACATTTACAGATTCAGACAAATTTCACTTTAGGTGTCACAGAGTTGTTAGAGAAGATCCCTGTTAATCAATCTTAAAATACTAATACATTTCCAAAGACTGGAAGAGCACTAATAATGTGTCAGTATTAAAAAAACAAACAAACAAAAAACCAACTAGTGGGATTAAAACTGGGCCAAATAAGTGAAAACACTGGATTAAATTAATACAGATTTTAATGAAAGAATATAATTACTCCCAGTCAACGTGGCTTTGTGTAAAATAGGACTTGCCAAAGAAATCTGATTTCCTTCTTTGATGAGATTAGAAGTGGGTGTAGTACAGAGATTTGCTAGGTTTTGACTTCTCAGACATAACAGATTGATAAAACAAAAAATCACTATGCACCATCAAGAAAAAACTTCTTAAGTGGGTTCAGAATGGGCTGACATTTAAAAATCCACAAAACCCCCATGTTCCAAGAGGCAATTGTCACTAATACTAGAATACTAGTAAGGTTGCACAGTACTAGGCATACTCTTACTCAACATATCCTTCAATTACACAGAACCAGGTAGACGTGGCTAGTAATGTTCACAAACAACAAAGAAAGTAAGTAAATCATGATGATGAAACAATGTTCCAGGCCACTTGGTAGATAGGCGTATTCAAATCAAATGTATTCTAATAAAACCAAATGCAAAACTCTCAGTCTAAGAACTGCGAACACAGGCTACACTTGCAGAAAGGGTAACCATATTCTGAAAAGCATTGACTCTGAAAAAGGTCTGGGACTTCAATACAAGGTGACAGTATAATGCTGTGGAAAAACTGGGAAAATGCAATCTTTTAGTGTATACACAGTAAAATAGTAAGTATCTCCAGGAAGCAATTAAGGTGACTTGACTTTATGTCTGACACTGAGAAACAATTATATAAAAATGCATATGCATCTGTGTCCACATTCTAAAACAAAAGGATGTTAAAAACCCAGAGAAGATACGGAAAAGAGCCATACTGGTAACGCAAGCGCTAGAAAGGCATGTAGTCAAACAGTTTATTCTGTAAATGATAAAAAACCCTGAGGATAAGCCTACTCAGAAATGATCTACAGAGATACATGTGCTAATTCTGAACAAGGTAAATCAAGTACCAGAAATGGAACAGTTTTGTGTGTTGCTACTGATTTGCACAGTGCCTCCATAACTGGACAGAACATACAGGACATGAAAGAATTTTTAATCTAGTTGAGTAAGGGTAATTTGAATCACTGGAACAAACTATCAAAGGGAAATGGTGGTCTCCCCACCTCTTGGAATTTTTACATCAGTCCTGGATACCTTTCTTGAAAGCACGTTCAAACAAACATAAATTTCTGGGCTCAGTACAGGGACAACTGGTGAAATCAAAAATATGTGATACTCAGAAGACCAATTAAATTAAATACAGATATATTCTCGACTTGGCCTTAAATGCTAGGAACTTACGAATGATAAATATTCTAAAAGGTGAAGTCTCGTATGTCTCAAATAGGCATGCAAAATTTGTGGGTACTTTTGACCTTAGTTTCTTCATGCCTTGGTTTCCCCATGAAGAAAACACTCCTGCAAGAACACATTAAATCATTGTTTACTAAACCTTTGGTTCTTATAACATTGAATACTACAGAAAATCCCCATGATGGTTACTCAAAATTCTGTTTTCAGGGAAAGGTTTGAACAGTATCCAGTAAACAAGGGATTGGTACACATAATGAACAAAGAAGATAAAAAAATATATTGATTGGCTGTTCTCTGGATACTGTGTAGAGCAGGAATGCTGTGAAATAAAGCACACAAGATCCTGTAATGAAAAATGTTAACATACTGTTTCAGGGGAAACGGGAGTAAATGAAGATGCTCGCTTTAGAAATGCCAGAACTGAGGTTAACTCTTGATCAACTGGCTACTTCTATGTAGATTTTTGCATGTATAGCAAACAACACTGTACAATTGTGCACATGCACAATACTCATAATTATTGTCTATGTAACCTGTCTTCCTGAAAGGACAAATGTTCTGATGAGTAACTTTGCTGAAAGCAAGACCATTTGCTTTGCCCTATCATGCGCTCCTTAAATCCCCTGCAATTTGTCAACTTCGAATGCAATACTTCTCCAGGGGCCACCGATGAGTTTTCACATCTTGCTCATGTCATCCATTTTCCGCTTGATTAGTGGGGACCTGAAGTAATCTTTCTGCTTCACAGAACTACTAAAGCCAACATACACCAAAATACCACTATCTTAGGTACAGCTCTTAGCATGGGACAAACGTCTTTGGGGATGTTCAGACTCTTGTTGGTCCAATGAAGTGGCTGAGACAGATGAGGAAGAAACAAACATATAGACTGAAAAAAAGAAGGATAAGTTAGGAAAACAATGCGGGAAAACAAAAGAAAACCTTTTTGAGAATGGGGAATAGAAGAAAGCTGTGTGATGTTGAAGGTATGGTGTAAGATCTGAGAAGAGAGAATAACTTGTATGGAAACATGGAAGAGAAGAATGTAAAGTTCAATGTACTTTTCAGAGGTAGGTCAAAAGATGGAAGGAGCAGAACATAATATGAGAATTAAAATAAAGAGAAGTATTTTTTTCATATCCCGTTTTCTTTTATGTGACAAAATTTCTGTGATTTCCTTTATATTTAGTTGTTTTGAACCTTTCTGTTTTGAAGTACTTTCATAAACAACATGCATCTAAAAAGGTTTTAATACTGAAATATTAAACAGATTATTCTTCTAAAGAGAAATGAAAATATTTTAAGTATCTGAAAACAAGACTCACTTCTCTTTGACTTTGTTAAAAAGACAGAAAAATATTTTTAGTATTTTTTCAAAGTTAGAAATGCCACTGAATGAAACTTTGACCACAGAACTGAATGAGTTCAAAACTATGAGAGGTGTTCTTGGTGTCAGTATCTTTTCAACATCAACTTAATTCAAGTACCATCTCTTAATCTTCACTACTCCCCCCAAAAGTGCCAGACATCAGTTGGTGTTCATGCTATTAAAAACTATTGAAAGGCATAGACTTTAATTTGATAAGTTAAAACCCCTTCAAGGCTTAATGTCATCACTTTAAATGTAGCATAAAAAGAGCAACAGAGAGAAACGATTGAAGCTCTTCACTGTGGCTGTACTACTCTTAATAGATTTAAAACTTCCAGTTCTGCTACTAGATGCAGTATTTTGATAAATACAAGAAAAAAAAGAAGAAAAAAGTTTATATTGACATCAAAATGTTTGCAGCTCCTTGGGCAAAAGGATCTCTTAAAAATCAGTAGAAAAATCAAGCAAAGTTCTGTACCAACAATACTAACGAAGCCCTGTCTGATACTGGTCTTCACCCTCTCTCTCTCTCACACTTTCCTTCCACAGCCTTTCCTCATAATAACAACTTCATGTTCCTTCCAATGCCCTCAAATTAATGGATTCTACCTCTATCCTTTATAGCTTTCTACTACAATATCTCCAGCTCATTCAACTGAACTTTTTCAGTCCTTCATCTGGATAGTGGCGATATCCTGTTGCACAGCTGTCTCCTGCCAAACAGTAATGGCTACTGATAAAGTTCTCGACTTTTCTTCAAGTGGAACATTAGGATTTTCATGAAAATTGGCAACTGAGTAGAAGAGAGAAACTCTGTTAGGGATCCAACCATTATTCTTCTGACAGATTTGGTTGAAAGTAATTAAAAATCAGAAGATGAAAACGAAGACTGCATAATCATATATCCCTTCTTTTCTTAGGGAAACGAGGCTAAAAAACCTGCTTGATGGATATTTCATACAAAGTCCCTTCTCTATTTTTTTTCCATATTAAAATTAAAGCACATTCTCACACAGTGTTCTCTAGAGAAATAATTTCTATCCAAAAGAGACTGTGATCTAAAGACCACAGAGGGTTTCCAGTCACATTGGTACACAGGAAAAAAAACGAACAATGAAAGGTCATCAAGAAGATGAAGATGAGCGTCGCATTTGCAAACCAGAACCTTTTTAAACAGTTGTTTCCCATGGACTGTATGTACAATTGCTGCAAACACAGGCATAAATATGGAGTATGTGCGAAGCTCTCCACCTCTTTTCATTCTTTTTGAGAGTCTCTGACTGAAAAGTGAAAAAGGCACATGGATTTTTTAATTTTTACAGTGAGTGGAAGACCCATAGATTCTATAAACTAAGGATACATACCAGTAAAGACTTGGCAGGTGGCAATCTCCCTGAAAGGATCGGAGGTAGTAGCTGGTGTATCAGGTGGTTAAGAATGCAACTTTCCCAAATCAAGTACAGAGAAACCAAATCAATTGCATGATGTTTACAAATCAGAATTGCTTCGCAAATCTCAGATATTGACACATTTTAGAAACAAGCCAAATAAACTGTTTGACTGCCCTCAAACTGCACCTTCAACAAGACCAGGTGAGACAACATCATGTGGTCCAAGAAGAACCAGATGCATTGCTGCCTGATACCTGTACGCTCTTCTAAGGATGTGATACCCTCTGGAAATACAGTAAGAGGGGATAAAATGGATCCTACTTTTAAGATGTTTCCTTACCCCTGGATGAGAAAGGTGTAAAGTGACTAAAGGCAAGATGGTAGAAGCAATCTTGCCAGTACAAAGGCCTTGACCAAACTGAAGGGTGGCAATCCATGATATTTCAGTTGTAGCAAGCTACGCAACATCTGTGGTATCAAAAGCACTGCAGAGTAGGATAAAAAAAGAAAGCTGCAGAGACTATAACTTCTGTATTTGTCCCTTTTTGGCTGTATTTTCTTAAGACTGATGAGTTCCTACAATATTGATGTGATTAAAGTACAGGAACAGGAAAAGTGCAAAATCCAGTACATGTAGGAGAGATCCCAAAACCTGCTTTGCAGACTCACTACAAAAGGTGACAGCAGCTCTTCTGGTACAATTTCTGTTTATTAGAGGTGCCCGATCTGGAGGGGATTAGCATGTTCCCACTTTGCTCTGTCGAGTCACCATTTTAGATTAATAGTATTAAAGTAATTGTGCTCTAGTTAGGCTAGGTGTCTTGGTTAAGGGGTTTCATATTGTTCATCCCCATACACCGACCTTGAATCCATCTATTAAGCTCATAATTCTAAATAGAAATCAGTCTAAGGAAGAAATCACTTGTGCTCCTGCATCAGAACTATATTTTCTTTTGCTTTTTCTCGTCTACCTCCAGAAAACAAAACCTGACCTATTCCGAGTGATCCACAAAGGAAACCAAATGTAATTATGAAGCAGACACATTTTTATTAACAGGAATATCAGGCATGTCATCTGGAGGAGAAGGTGGAAGAGATGTTACATCAATTAAAAAACACTAGAGAAAGCAGCTGAGGTTTTCTTAAAAAGCCAAAAGAGTTTCTAAGACATGAACAAATTTTAAATATAATAATAAACAAATTTGGAGCGGTAGTAAACAATATGCCTCTCATCAGATGAATATCTTAAATACTGACCCACAAATGATTTTAAAATTTCTAAGCAAGCACTGAAAACATGTGATATCTCAGCTTGTCTTTTTTTTTTTTTAAACATTCAAACCCCATTACCCATTTTTCAAGAGATGTCTGTTTCACATCTAACTTAACTCTGTAACCCATTGCAGGACACAGCATTTACGTGATAAAATGCAAACTAGAGTTGCAAGAGGAGTTTCTTTTTTCAGGGAGGGTGGCAGAGGGTTGCCTGTGCCTGTTCATTTTTTATTTTTTTTTTAATTGGAGTATTAGTACATGTATTTCCAAATATTGTAATGAAATATTACTTTGCTACAAAAATACCAATTTTTATTATTATTATTTACCACTTAAAAACCCCATAAACCAACGCTAAATTGCTTTTCTTTTTGCTAGAAAATAAAATAGCAAAGATAAAAATATAACTTAATAGATTAGGGAAAAAAATACAGGCACTATCTGATAGACTAGAAAAATTTAGAAACTTTCAAAATGCTTTCAGCTAGGCACAAAAATGCTGTTAATGATTAGCTTCATAACAAGAGATTTATCTCTGTCTTTTTTTCCTTTCTTTATTTTTTTCCTCTGTGTGTGTTGCAAAGGCAACACAGCCATACTGCAGGTCTGTCTCTGCTGTTCTTAGGCCACTTTCAGGCCGATTGAGAAAAGCTGGAAAGTAAACACAGGTGTTTTAAAACTGGAGCCGCTGTCAGGGACAACCACAAACACCCTTAACTCTGATGTGGCAACGCCTTTTTCCTGCCCTCTCTTTTTTTAAAGCATTGCCCCAAAAGAACATGTCAAATGTTTCACCTTTCACCACCTCAAAATAACTTGGAGCTTATAGCATTGTTTGGCCAATCTCAAGCAGAGAGATCATTTTTTCATTCCTTTTCAGATGTAGCCAACTCCACATCAGTCACGTAAAATAAAGAGCCATTCTATTTCTAATTATTTTATTTTCAGTGTCCACTGATTTACCTGCAAACACAATGTTTCAAGTTGACCATTTCCTTCCTCAAATGTAATTCAGACTCCTTGTTTTCATGATTCAGGTTGAACTAAAAAGACAGCGATGGGATTTTGCAATAACTAAACAAGAGATTTAATCCAGTGGATAAGAGGATAAATAAAAAATCATAACAAAAAAAAGTGCCACAAATCCCTCAAACCTAAAGAATAAACCTTGTTTTTTTTTTATTATTGTGCAAGAATACACGCAAAACTAAAAACGAACTTGCTTGTACATTAGCTGTTCCAGGAAACAGCACATCCTGTTTAACAGCCATGTAGTACTGACTAGCTAGGGATAAAGTACAAAAAGCAAAAGCAGAAAAAATCCTGAGAAATTCTGTAGTTAGTCTTCACTTACGCAGCTGATGTGTGGGGATGGGGGGAATATTATATTAGCAAAAATGAAACAGCTACTGACATGTACAATTCAGTTCTGAAAAAACAGTAAACTAAACAGAGATGGTTACACTTGGACTGAAACCAACAGCCTCGGCAACACTCCTCATCCCAGAATGCAGAACTGGTTCATAACCTAAACATCAAAATTTAGATCCAGCAAAAAATCCTGAAATTTTATATTCAAAGTGGTACAACCCTCACATCTATACCAACAGCAAATGTGTTGCAAACATACGGCACTGCTGAAACAATAACACATGTGAAAATCAGGTCTTACTTATCATTAAGGATGATTTTTCCTGTCAGTCTCAGCCTTCAGATTCCAGAACAATTTTCTTTTTGACGTAGATGCTTACACACCCCGGCTTCAAAAACCAGACACCAGACTTACTCCGTGTCCTGTGCTCCAACTCAAACAAACACGAATGACTTTGTAAGATAGACAGCGCTCATGCATACATTTATTTATGTTAGAACACAAGCAGGATTTTTCTTCTTTCCAGTTTTGGTCCGGTGTGGTAAAGAGACAGTGTTATTTATCAAAGGATCTGTCTGAACAGCCCTGAGCCTCCTCATCCCCTATTAACTTCACCGGGCACTCAAAATTGTCCACAATCTCACAAAACAGGCTTCAAAAGACAACTTGCAAAACTGAACTTTACAGTAAAAATCAGTCATTGTATTTCCTGTAGGCCATTTTATCTTGTTTTTGACAAAAAATATGAACTATTTGGTATAGTTTTACATTAAAAGTCTAACCAATAATATATTTCAAGCTTTACTGAATACAACCAACAGTACACAACCGCAATGAATGTAAAGCATGAAATTTCTGCCATCAGACAGCATCACTCCTGGTGCTGTGCACTACCTCATGAATACTTAAAAGAAGCCACACACACAAGCACACTGATTAACCTACGTATGTTAAGATTGCAATAAAAGCCATACAGAGCAAGTGCATTCACTGTTTCGCCTCATTTGTTGCTCTTTCTGGCCTCTGCATTAAGCATACATGCCTTGAAAATCATATACTGATGAGACTATTACACACAAAGGACACATTAGACTGGACAATATTGTGTATAAATTAGCCTGTTCATTAGTCTGCATTAGGAATACTTTTCTGTTGAAATAGGAAGGATTAATGCTTGGCTACAACAGAAAGCAATAGAGTTTAATCTGACCCATTAAAAAAAGTGCACAAGTACACTAATGGAGAAAACCATTAAACTTTCTGATAGCAATAATCCAGACATATATGAAAAACAGGGAGAGAAAAGCTTGTTGAAATAACCCTTTTTAAGTGCAAAAAATTTCACCCCATACAAAGATGCAGCAATAATGGTGTTATTTACCTGCAGATCTGTGAAGTCTCAGAAAGCATATTTTAAGCTAACAAACTTTATCAAACCACTAACTATCACTAAATAGCAATGATAGATTTATCCCTTAGCACTACAGTGACCTCCTGGCCAAAATCTAATTTCTCATTCTTCCAGCCTTTTGTATTCAAAGTTATTAGTCACAAAAGCAGCTGATTTGTGAAGCAAGAAACTTGCACCCACATTTTGAGAGATAAGGGGCACTTTCAGCCGCACCTAACTTCAAGAGAAGTTGTGGACACTCAGCTTTGGGCGTTTATTGTTTGATGCAGCTTTGCAGAACAACTTCTTTTTTTCTACATGTCTTAAAGAACAGGCAGGAGATACACTGTAAAACTGTAAAAAATACTAATGGGCTTTAACTGTGAAAAATGAGTTTCACTTAATGAAACAAATTGCAAAGCTGATTTTACCTTTTGAGAAATAGGGAAAAACCGCCCACAAAAAAACACTAAAAACTGATCCCTAATGTTTTACTCACATGAATAACAGGTACTCACAAAAGTAGCTTCTTGTGTGAGGCTTACCGGATTAGGCCCCAGTTTGTGAAAATGTTGTTTCTGGACTGAGACCTGCTATTCTAAGTGTCAGGCTGGAATGAAGTTTTCAGAGTGGAGCTCTTAAGTCTTAAAGATAGGGGTCAGAAGGGAAACAATGCGAGGGTGTGAAATACGCTGCTGCTGCTACAACGTCAACTCTGCTTGGTAATTTTTCTCAAATTACCAAAGAAAGGAAATATGAAGTCTGATGTCACTTTCCTCAAACATAAACACATCTCAGCAAGACTGCGAGTCTTTTTCTCCTAAAGAATAACTGGAAAAACAAAAATATGAGAAGCAGACATTCCTTTGCGAGGACAAAGTTAATAAAACATTTTATTTGGGAGGTAGACATGATACAATTGGAGTTTGAAGGTGCACTTAGCTCTGTTCTAATGTTTTAAATTTGACAATGCTTGTCAAAAGATGTTAAAAATTGTTTTGTGGTCCAACAAGTCACTCAGCAAGAATAATTTTTAAGCAGCTTTTCTTTTTGTTTCAGTTAAAATTAAAATCCATGCTGTGTAATCCTTGGAGTCAATCTGTAATTAAGGGGATTTGAAGAGAGACCATGCACCGCATTAATGATAAAATTTAATATCTGTTTTAATACTCTAACATAAGAAAAAAACTCTAAGCAACATACAAAAAAGCAATCATCTCCCTATTTTGTGTGAATGCAACATATATACACCGTTACTATGTCTAGCAGCAATGCCGTATTTGATGTCAGCTTTATGTTTATAGACCAAATGTTTCAGGATTTAGCATCTACAGAGCTTAAAACTGCATCTGTTTGAAAGTTGGCACCCAGATTTGATAGGCTAGACAAACAGATTTTATTGTCTCTAGTATGGAAAACGAGTGCCTTTGTTGTTACTGTTGTACAGCAATTCCAAACGGAAGGAACTATCAGCAGCATTTCCAAGGTTTCAGTCATTCTCTTCCCAGTCACTCAGCCACTCTCTCCTCCAACATCTAAGACAGCTACAGCTTAACTGTAAGAAACAGGAGTAGCTAACCAATTAAAATCCATTAATTTTATGTGATATTCTTAAATCACAGAATCACAGAATGGTAGGGGTTGGAAGGGACCTCTATGGGTCATCTAGTCCAACTCCCCTGCCAAAACAGGGTCACCTACAGCAGGCTGCATAGGACCTTGTCCAGGCGGGATGATAATGTTTTGTATGCCAGCTCTCTGCTCTAGACTATATGCAAGGAAGAAATTTGGAATCTATGTCTCTGCAAAATGCAGCTAGTTGCAACCAAGTAGTGTATTCAAACAATTGACTCAGTTGTTTAACAGTGGAGGCAAACACTGTTGCATTTTTAAACTGGAACCCTGTACTAAACAGTTTTACACTTTCAGAAGATGGGATGAAGGATTAAAGTACCAGGGCAATAAGGTATTTTTTGATTCATTCATTTTTTCCACAGAACTCAGTAAGAAGCATGGTTGAAGCAGAGGTGCTCATAATAAGATTTTGGGTGCAAAGGTGTTGAAGGGCTACAATGTTTTTCACTGAGAAAGGATAATAGATTCTTTTAATGTGGACATCAAAGATATTTTCCTGTTAATATGGCCTGAGCTCTTCTGAAAGAACTAGCAAGGCATCAATGTATTCTTACCAGATCTCACTGTATCATGTAAGCTACCTTGTTTACAAAAACAAATTTGAACAGAATTCCCTCTGATCTCTGAATATTGTTATAACAGCCCAAATGTGTGTACAACAGCCTATGGTTTCCCAGATTTGGAACCCAGTCCCATTAAAATTTATGTGCGTGTGGAACTCACAAACTCCTGGATCAAAGCAAGAAAGGGTTCATTTCTTCTCAAAATTTAGATCCTATAACAGGAACTATTAATGTCAGTAGGACTGCTCTCCAGCAGTCACTGCTATGTATGTGCACAGAACAAATCCTAATCTACAAGATTAATTTCAGTGTTTGAAAGCCTCATCCAAATGATGCTAAAAAATAGTTTAAATGGTATTGATTTTTTAAAAAGAAATTCTCTCAATTTTTCAAAATGCGCGGTCAAGATATTTGTGAAGAAAGAACCCTATGTGCAAGTCACACCACTAGCATCTTAATAACGCCTCCAGCATAGCAGGTATTTCTTTAATAAACAAAACAGCATTGAAACAATCATCCTGATCATGATCCACAAAGAAATGGCAAATTTATGAAACTGTATGGAATCTGAATACACCTAGTAAAACTGTGACAGATGACATCTGTTCTTATGTGGAGAACCAATTCTGGAGACGGAAAATTCGATATCAACCAACACAGTTCAGAAAATGAAGTCCCAGCAGACTTCTTTATATATTGAACCTAACTACAAAATGACATTTGGGTCTCCGAGTTTAAATCTCAACTGCAAATTTGGGTGCTTAGCAGCTTAACACAATCACCAATTCACATTAATACCATGTTCAGGCAATGTGTTGCACACTTATTTACTATTACACAATAGCATTTGTTACTTCAGTTTCCTATCCAAAGTTTAAAGACAGCTCTTCTCGAATTTCCCCTTTTTATTGCTTTTACTTTATAAGATATATTTACCTTGCCACTAAGGAAAGCTGAGCTTTGGAAGTAACAACACAGCTGACAATTTTGGAGGCATAAGAAATTTAAGTTTTATTTGCAAAGGTATTTTACAGGAGAAGTCAGAACTTCTTTAAGTGTTTTCAGTGAATAATTAATTTTTGTGCAAGTGTAATCAGCAATTTTGATTCAGCTACATGACAGAACTACGCATGCAATGTTTTTAAAAACGAAGATAAAGCTAATATATGTTGAGTTGAAATCCAAATGCACTGATACACTTCTGCTGATGTGAAGTTACTTTATACCTTTCAAGTTTTCAAACACTAAAAACAAGGCTAAGTATTTCTTATACCAAAATTCTATCTGTGCTTGTGTTAATCAGTAAAGATAATATTAAAATACTTTCTGAGGTGCCTGGTACACCAGTGTGCCTGCACAGTTTTTTTATGGTTAAGGTCTGGAAACTCAGAATTACTGATTTGTAGTATCAAATTTACTACTTGACCCCTGACATATAACTTACTATTCTGAAGCTTACTCCTAGAAAAAAGTCCAGCTGCCAGTCTACAATCTCACGAGAAAAGCTGTGGAGGTCCTCCAGAAGAGAGAGGTGAGGAATATTTCACTTCCTAAAGCACAGGTTCGTAGAAAAAAATGAAAAGATCAAAATAAATCCAAGTCCATTCATTGTTTCTGCTCTTCAAGCACTCTCCCAACGACCTGCATACTGCTAGGGTAGAAACACACACTTACTGCTCACAATGAATACATCTCATCCCTTTAGCAACCTAAGTATGTGAACAGCAGAGTCCACTTTTTCTTTTCACTTTTGCGTGGCCACACACACTGAAGTCAAATCACGAGTTTTGCTCTTATTTATGGGGAAAAGAAAGGGCTTGTCAAAAGCCTCTCAGTGATCTAGGAGCACAAGTTCCTGAACATCAAAAACGCACCTCTGCACCAGACCAAATAAATAGATGGGAATCAAAAAGGACAAGCAAAATGAGCCCTGCCTCTTCTGAGTAAATGATGGCTAAGCACCAAGCCGCACTTTCTGGATATGGGCTCTTTTGACTCCATCTCATTTTAAGAAGCCTTTCACCTGGGAACAGAATAGGAGAGACTTTCAGATTACAGTAGAAAGATAAATAAGAGCAAACATGTAGCACCTTCAGCCTTCTAAATCAAGGCTGGTCTGCAGCCTTACAACCACACTAAGACCTAATGTTTCAGTGTCTTCCTTTACTATCTGTCCGCCTTCTGCTCTGACCCATAATTCATATCATCACTTCCATACAAAATGCTAGGAAATGGTTCTCCAATTCTGAACAGAAATTTGGATAAACTGAAACATATAACGACCAAAGATTCCATTTTAGTAAATACCTAAAATTCTGACATATTTATATTGATTCTTTGCCCTGCCCCTGGTTTCCTCTACCCAAGTTCTAAAGTAGATTCTATCGGTTCTGAGAGGCGTTTCAGATAAGCAGGTCATGGATGGGTCAGAGCAAGACCTTTGCTATTTAATGACCCTGTAGCTTGCCTTTTGCACAAGAGCTTAGGTTACTACCTTTTATTCATTTTATTGTAGGACAAATAACTGACATGTCATCATGCACTCAGGCTCAAGATTTTGTTTACAGTTGCTGCTCAAACAAAAGAGGATCATTTTCCTGTGCAGCATAAAAAATGAAGGGTGTACAGTAAGACACTGAAAAAATGACTGAAAATTAAGATTTACTGTACTTTCTTTCTGCATGCATGTATAACAGATTTCACATGGAGAAAGAAACAAGATTGATGAAATAAAAAATAATACATAACAGTGTCACTTCTCTTCATTCATTAAATCTGATATCTTGTCTCCACCATCATTTAATACTCAGTACCTCTGAGAAAGGAAAAATTTAACTTGGATAAATATTTTTGGTACTTCCTTTGTTTTATTATGTTAGTATGCTGATAGATACTTTGAAAACTGTGCCAGTGAAGATTAGGGACAATATTATTAATAAAAACGAGTGCTAAGGGCTTCTTTATACAGTGCAGAAAACAGTTACTATTCTATGTACAAAACAGGCTCAGATTTTCAATTTTTTAACTAAGTTTGGAAATATGTTTTATAGTATCAGAAAGTGGCAAGTGAAGGAGTCCTAGCTTTCTTACAGTAAGTCTGATACGTTAGGCTTCATGATTGTTTTACAACAAGATTAACGTATGCCCTTCATTCCTGATCCATGTAATCCTGAAATGAAGCTCCATACTAGTGGGAAAAGAAAATAATTTTTATATAGTTGTTGGAAGTGCAGCAATATGACACCTCCTCAGACAAAGGTTCATAGCAGTACTACTACTGATGTATTATTGGGCAGAAGACAAGACAAATGAACCCATGACTGAGGTGATAAACTATACCATTGGGAATGGCAATGAATCTTATCATTACAGTTAAGCAGAGTTTTTGTTTTCATAAGAACTCACCTTTCCACATAAGTAGCTTTTCTAACACGACTGTGGATTCTACACTATGTTTTGCTTACATGTCATATTCTGTGATTCTAATTTATAAGACACTATTGAATTGCAGTGTATTTAGAACACACCATTCTTTTATCATTGGTTTAAGGCATGGATGTTACCTGTACAAAAATAAGGAATGGAAGAGCAGGTAGCAGACAGCTTTCTAACTGGCCACAGGATGCCTGCATAGTTTGTTCCATCTTTTACAACTTCAGAACATTTGTTTATTTCAGGATGTGTATTTCCAGAATACATACATCTGAGATCTGCCCCAGATGCATAAACTATTGCAGTTCTGAGGTCCTTTAACAGAGTTTAGACAAAAACCTAAAAATGCTGGAGAACGTTTGCAATTGAAACAAAGTATCTTTGAAACTGGAAGGCCAAGTGGCAGTGTCACGGAGCAAGGAAGGAAGGAACTTCTGGGAAGTCACCCAGACGGCTATCAAATGAATCAACCATACAAAGTGGAATCTATCCCGTTAGAAGGAAAAGCAGGCATGTGACAGTGCAAAGTATTTGTAAAATGCTAAGTTAATATAATATGTGCATATGCACAATTACAGAACAGTTAAATGAAAAACATGGATGAGAGGGCTTTGTCAACAGGAAGTTCATGGTCACAGAAGACTATTACCATGAAAGAGATGATTCTTTGCATACCAAAAGTGAGGATGTGGAAGCAGCCTAGATGACTGAGAGAATGATAACCCAGATTTAGAATAACCTGAAACAAAAATATTGCTTTCCAAGGACCTGAGGCATTCATCAGAAATAATACTTCTGCTAAGCGGAAGTGGTAACACCGACTGACCTCACGGGGAGACAATTTCTAAGAAATAGAAACCAAAAAATATAAGACTCAGCCAAAGGGTCTGAATGACCACATCACCCCCTATGACAAAGGAACTTTTATAGTATATACAAACAGTTCGTTAATGTTTAAGATTGTCAAGAGTAATCTGGTGCCAACAGAGATTTGAAGGCTGTCAGACAAGAAGCAACAGACTTCCAAGGAATTTTTAGTGGAGCATATGAAAGCTGACATCAAACAGAAATTGTGAATGAGTAATGAATTCCTTAACGCCTAGAAATGAATCAAAGTTCAATAAATACATCTGTTTTGGTTAGAGATGTTCAGCATCTGTTAACAGAAGAGAAGGAAGACTTACGCTCCCCAGGCAAAGTGAACAAACTCTTCTAGCAAAGATGCTGTTTGTCCAGTCTATCAAGACACATTCAGTGCCATTCTTGTGCAGCTGTTTACAGGCAACATGAAGCATGCTAAAATTACTTAAGACACACAGTGCTCTAGACAAGCATAATTAATTAGACAGCTCTTTCCAGGATCACTTTCAGGACAAATGTTGTTCTGTCAATAAATGTTCACACTCATCCACACATTGCTTTGAAACAATTCTGAAAGACCGGAGGTCACAGCAAGAAAGAAAAACCACTGCTTGGTCTCCTTTCATTTGAACAGAATCCAAGAAATCCTGAGTAGCTGCTGTGCAGAGAACACTGTACACACAGGGCTGCCACGCCAGACAGAGCTGTCGGCAAAAGGACAGCCCTACAGATGCAGGAAGGTGGCACAGCCAGTGAAACTGAGGAAGCAAGGATGAGACCTTGGGTACGTCTATTTGTTTCCTTGAATTTGAAAACAACTCAAGGCTTGAATGAGTTCAAAAATCTGGCCTTGATGCCTTAGTGAACCAAGAACACTGCAAACGGCCCTGCTGCCCCTCCACACAGCCACTCAATGACATCACAAGCTGACCACTGAAAATCACGCAAGTACTAATGTTAACAAACATCATCTCTCTACAACTCCCAGGTAGACAATGTGTCATGTAAATAAGATTTATCAGACTCTGGAAGCCTGTGTTCTAAAGGGACTCTGGACAATTTCACTCTCAGCTAAAGACAAGTGTCTCTTCTCATGACTTATTTCCCATGTTTTCCTCCAGGGAAAAATATTGTATTATTTGCTTATGGCACATTTAAGGCATTACTTTAACTTTCAACTCCCTACACAAATTAAGATATTTTTGGTCAATGGATACAAATGCCTCTCAGCGCTAAAACATCAATTACCAGATGGGAGGAGACTGTAAGAATGCAGTTGTCACTCATGATGTTCTCCCAAGTTCTGCATAACTAAATAAAGCCTACCAGCCCAGACGGCTACAAAAAAAATGGCCACTGAAAGTTATACTAGTAGACAAAATTTCTGAACTTATGTTTTGACTCATGGTCAAATACATGTGCTAAATTAGTCACTTCCTGCCTATACGTGATACATGTACGCAAACTGCTACACTCCTAAATACATGACAGCAGAAGGAGAAATCTCTGGCTGAGGATCTCCAGACCTGAACTGACCAGAGGACCAGGTTATGACATTTGGCTCAAAAGAACAATTGGGTCCAAGAACACATCACATCAATGCCTTAAAGACCACTCGACCAATGCTCACATTTTATCCACTGGAATTGAGGCGGAATGTTGGTCACTGTAGAATTATAGGAGTTATTTTCTCCCTCTCCATACATACAGATAACTAGGCAGGTTGTCAGAAGTTTGTACCAATAGCTTTTGGAGACACTGCAACTTAAACAGAAAGGAATGCAGAAAATTAATATTGAAGTGGAATATGGACAGAATTATTTCTGCAGGAGCTGTACACAGCCTCATTTTAGTGTTCATTTATGGCATGATGCACTGGCTTACACTGATATCCTCTGAGGTGTACAGTACTACTTAATCACACCAGCCATAAAGTGACTAATCATGTTTCTAGCATGGATAAGAGCTGAACAGTCTTTGGTCTAACCTTAGTGACACCCTTTAAGACTTTGTGATTAAGTGCTTTTGGGTGCAGCACAAGCAAAGGCTCTGTTCAACAGCAATTAAGATTGCAACTGTATCTACTCTGATAACTGTCTAGGAAGCAGCAACTGAAGAAAAAAGTTTGTGCCTTCTTATTCACATCCAGATTGTCAGGAACATGTTCCAAGTTTTACTAGATCTTTTATTTCCACCTCCACTATGTACTTAAAAGCAACGACAATTGAAACTTCAGCAAACTTCCACTCTAAAAGTTAATAGTGATCTCACGTACTTTATAACAAGTTTTACTGACAGGGTAGCAAATTTGTCTCTCTCATTCCCCAGGCATTTAAATGAAGGCACACACTGCTTTAGGGTAGCTACTGAAGAGTGAAATGGACTCACAGTGGCTTTCTATAACCTGAACTGGACAAGTCTCCTGAAAGCAGAAGAAGAGAAGTGGTGCCTTTCTTAGGAGAAGAAACTGAACTACTGAAACAGCTCTTGCACAAAGCTAGAGATTGCAGCTTACTTTGAGAAATCCTCTAGTATTTTATCCTCCTGTAAGTTATTGGAAGAAGAGCATGAAGAACCTTTCAGGACTAGTTGTAACAACTTATTATTTGCTGGAGATAACCTCCAAGAAGCCTGTTAACTATTCCCATTGCTCCTGAAACATTCCTGTAGTTTCAGAAAAACAGATACAGATTACTAGTAAATGGAAGGGCAGTGTGTATCTCTTCACACTGAACAGCAGATCTACAGTCTATCTTTCTTCACCTTCTACAACCAATATGAAGCTGGCATCCCAGTCTTCAAACATACCTATACATTCATTTGCAAATGTGATAGCAGTCCCTTTTATAGGTAGCAGCACATGACATTCAAAATGAAAAGCATGATTGCTCTAAGGTTAACTCCAGAGAGTTATCACAGGTTGATATTGTCTATTAGATACAGAGGGAACAGTGCATGTTGGCTAGAGGAATTTACAGCAAAACGCAAGAGAAAACGGTGAACTGTCCAACCGATTAATACTGGTGAGTTGCTTCATTGAAGAAAAAAAAAACCCACAAAAAAACCAACCACTCTGATGTAAGCACAATATTTTACAGCATCTTTTATCATATGATTCACAAACAATAACACCATGCCAAGAAGTAGATCAACAGCAAGTTTCAAACTCTCTGTGGAATAATGTTTAGTTATGTTGTAGAGTAGAAACTGGAGGAAGGTGTAACACCCACTTCACCAGCGGATAACACAGCTATTTATCTGTTAGCTATAAAACACTGGTAAACAGCAGCCAGTTGCTATCACCCTATCACCCTATCACACAGCGCTGCACTTGGCAACAATGCAACAGCCAAAATTGCTTAAGTTGGCAGAGTGGTGTTCTGGATGTGTCCGGGCTCTGCCATGTTCAAAACTTGAGTTCTAGATTTCTAATAAATCAACATGATCTTTGTTGCCTCATGTAAAATGATTATGGAAGCACTGAAAGGTTTTTCTCTACGAGTTTTCTACGATGCAATGGATATCAATAATAAAATGTAAAAATTGTATGCTGAACTCGAATTTGAACAGAAATGATGAGATTGGAATCTCTGTTTCCCACCAGTGGTTCAGGCAAGTTTGCTTGGATTATAGAGCATTTCAAAAGCATGTGGCTCTCTCAGAAACAAATTAGAGGCTTTGTACCCATAAACCAGCTCTAAACTCATTAAAATGAAGTTCTGAAACTTCAGCTCTGAAGCCCTAAACAAGAAAACATTGTTAGAATGACTTAGTTTTTGCGGATAAGGGCTACAGTTACTATCTTCTGAAAGAAGCACTTTATTCACAGTCAGTATTATATGCCTAAATAGCATGCATACTCCAAAGATTTTAAACTTCATGTTAAAGCTTTTCTTAATTTTTTTTAAGTGCTTATGACATCAGATTCTCCTGACATTGTGCTCTTCATGGATGATACGTTAACTAGTCATCTTGATTTGGTTTTATGGTTGGCACTGTCAAGCAGATAGGGAAAAATGATTTCTACTCTAAGAATCTGGGAAACTCTGGGAATCAAAACAGAGCCTAATACAACTTAGGACAGGCATCAGGGAGTACTTAAACCTTCTAGAGTGGCTTTTTCACAGGCATCATCACTGGAACAACTACCAAACTGATATGTATTGTGGATTTCCTGCCCTTGACACAATTCTTATGTGTCAGCAGAAAGCAGATGCCATCAGCTACAACTGCTTTATGACACTACTGTAGACGAATTTCTGGGAGCTTCTTCAGGCCACTTTCTTGCCTCTCACTCTGAATTTATGATATTCTTGATAAAACCATGGAAGCATGTAGGACAAAAAATGAGACCTAGAAAGACTGATCAGTCAGAAAACCATAAAAACAAGTCAATCATAACCAAAGATTAACATCTTAAAATCTTGAAGGAGATTAATAACCTTTACAAGTTCTAATGACATCATACTTGGCTGGAGTAAACTCATTTAGTCACTAAAGGGCACCCGACTTGTATATCATCACGAAAGAGCCTCTCCTACGTTTTGAGCTTGGAAATAAAATTAGTACGTCTCTTTGGTCTTTAAAGCAGATTAATAGCTGCTTTAAGAAGAATGTACCACCTAATTAAAAACTACAAAATAAATCAGGCTTGTGAAAAAAAGTCACCTCTCTCTATGTTTCATTTCGTGAATTTTCACATTAAGTTACTTGTTTCATAAGACTTATTTCCTATTCTTCCTCAACTGAGTAGAGAGGAGATGCACACTGGCAAAATCTTTATTTTTCTTTCAGAAAATGTATTGCTTGAAACTCTGCATTTCAAAGCCAACAATGATAAAATGATCCACAACAATATCTGAATACTAATGAAAAAATAACAATTCTTCACCTTTTCTATGTTTAATTGAATCAGCTATTTCAGTGTGTTGTGGGAATAGATTTATCAGAATCAGTAGAGACCAAATGTTAATTATGAAGGCCGAGCACAAATGAATAATCTTACTTATAGACCCTGACACATTAGAACTGCAAAGCACTCTGCAGGTCTTATTTTATGAAAATGTACAAAGACCGCAAATGTATAGGCCCTTAGGAAGCAATTATCCCTAAAAGATTTAGCTATAATTAAATTGGAAATATTATAAGAGATTTTTTAAAATGGTTTCCAAAGAAGAGGATTATTTTACTTTAACTATGGAAATAGGGGGCCACATACTTCTTTGAATGACCTCTGTGCAGTTCTGGCCATTGCCTGGAGGAAAGATTTGAAATTGTCCATTTTGTTCAATTAATACCATCTCCTACGACCAATAAGAATATCATAAAAATTAGGAGCACCAGTTTGGCATTGTGGGACTGAATGGCCCACATCCCTATAAGGAATGTTCTATGCAATAAATGCATTAAATATGGACATTTTAAATCACACACTGCTAGTATATACGATAGAGATTAGTTAAGAAGAGCTATCTTACCAAAGATGTGCAGATGTTATATTGCACAAGAAGATGAAATGGCACAGTACAGGTCTAGAGAATATGCCTTCTGTGTCATATGTTTTATCAGCCACATGATCCTCAGGTGTGACATGGGATCTAAAAGTATGTGAAAACGAAAGTATGCAAGAGGGCTGACATCATCTTTGCAATTCCCAGATCCTGGGTCTAGCCAATTCACTGCTACCACACCTCTCCCACAGTTACAATCTGTCTCTCTGCTGCTTTGCCTCGCTTGGGATTCTATGGGCTGCTACTGCCTATCAAAGCAGCGTGGCAGCAGCCCTGTGAGCTAATATAACTAAAAATACAGCTGAAAGCTTGCAGCCTATCTTACCTATTAGACCATACTGTCAGTTTTCTATGAAAACAGCGAGATGACCAGAGGGTGATCCGCAGCAGAGACGAGACAGGAGGGGATTTCTGGGTCTGTACCCACACTCTGTGTGTAGCACGACAGCTACAGAGTGCATACAAGGGGCAGGAGGCGGCAGCGAAGAACAACAGGGTTTTGCAGGGGAGGTGTATGCCCAGACCCCACGGTGCGTGACCTGTCAGGAGGCGCTGGCTGGACATCTCTCTGGCCAGCTACAGCCAGGCTCAGAGCACCGGTCAAACCCGTTCCCAAAGGAGCTGCTGACATGACTTTCATCCCTGCCAGCCAGTCCATATTTTCTAGGCCGTAGCTACACTAAAAAGGGGTGAAAGCTTCTCACTCACACTGGTGCTTAGGTCAGGATGAGTGTTCATATGCTGTGTATCAAAGCTAACTACTATTTTCAGTATTTCATATGGGCATTTTAAAATTTTCAAGGTCAGGAATCCAACTGCACCCATCAGCCCTTTAATAACTACTGTGATGGACCTGTCCTCACTGTAGGCAACAGTAATATGAATTGAGACAAGAACTACAGAGGTACAGTGTTAAAAAAAGTTCAACTTTCCCAAAAATTGAAAAGCATTGCTTTTGTCCTCCCCAGGCTCTCATCTCTAAAAGACTACGATCAATTAACCTCTAACTCGGAAAAATCAAAAAATGCCTGTGACAGCCAGAAATTAAATTCTTTAAAGATTAGGTGGTGGGAGAGCAATATCAGGCTTAGAAAGAAATCCCAGTAACACTCTGAACTATTAAGTCACTTCTTGCTCTGAAAAAATAATTATTCTGTAAGCATTATGTCAGGCAATATTAAATGTAAAAAGTGTAGTTTCAGTAAAACATTGCTGTTTTCTAACAGAAAGACTGTGCATAGTATCTTCAATGACACAGGAAAAATAAGTCAGCATGCAATTAACGAAAACTAATACTACGTTCAATAAACAGCATGCTCGGCAAGCATTAACTTATAGTGATACCGAACTCCAAACAATACTATTATTGTGGTCAGAAACAGCCCTGAATGTTTATGATCTCTATTTCTAGCCATCTGAGAATGGACTGCTTTCAGTATTGTACACCTGATTTTGTAATGAAGCCTCTCTCCATTTATTTATTATCATTTTATTTTTTTTTTTACTGAGAAATGTCAAACTACACAAGGATTTACCTTAATTCCTGTACTTTGCATCGGTCAAGTTGTTGCATGAATAATGATGTTTCCCGAATACAAAAAAAAAAAAAAAAAGAGGCAGCG
>Ga0065711_1000355_pt1 | contig 71126 bp, 26 predicted proteins | sample Hoacrofraction12_FD_59098 | JGI IMG/M metagenome (GOLD analysis project Ga0065711, IMG submission 59098) | Hoatzin crop microbial communities from Cojedes, Venezuela - Epithelial fraction 12 v2 (version 2) | ecosystem: Host-associated > Birds > Digestive system > Esophagus > Crop | place... | reverse complement strand
AAAAAAAAAAAAAAAAAAAAAAGCATTGTCTTTTAAGCATCCACAGGGCTACAGTCAAAAGTACAAAAATTACCAGCTTAAGAGATCAGATTGGCTGTGCATGCCTCAGAGTTTGCTATTAGGACTTTCACCTTTGTGCTAACACCAAAAACTTAAATAAACGTTAGGTTTAAGAAACAAATGCGAAAGGTGCTGGATTAGTGCCACCCAAATGCTGCAGGAGATGTTGCGTCACAACCGTTTGCACTCTCTTCCCGGTAGTAGCAAAAAAGATGAAGGAAAAATCCAACTTGAGCCCCAGAGGTACACAGCTGTGTCAGTGGTGCTGGTTTTTGACAGGGCAGTCATTCCCGACGCCTTCCACTGCTGGTTACTCTAAACACAGGGTATTTTTGGCTGGCCTGCCAGTCAACCACTCTTGTCATTCATCGTTAGCAGATGAGCAAAAGCTGGATAAACATAAATAAATGATGCTGTTCTGCAATTCACTTTGTGTGAGGATCAAAATGAAGTCTTAGACTCAAATGTTTAATGTTGATTGTGTCTTGGCTGATGCAGACTTTCATTGCAAGCTGTAATTCGGCACTGACCCAATCCATCATCTATAACAGTTACCTCTTAAGAGAGAATAGGGGTAATGCAGGAAAAAAGGCTATTAGATGAGCATATCATCATTTCTGGATTTTGCAGGATTTTCTGACTAAACATTGCATTTAAATTGTTTTCTCATTTTAAATACAACAGATGCTCAGACACCATGATGATGAATTCAGAATAAACGCTCCATTTGAGAGATTCAGTTATATAATGGTGCTCTGAATTTCTGGGAGAATTCTGTATTTCTTTAGAAAGCAGTCCAGAAAGCAGCAGAAAATGGTTCCTGGTTCTGCAAGTCAAAAATTTGGTGATTGATGCTATTTTTGTTTGTTGTGTTACCCCGAGTCAAAAGGACACACGTATGAGGTCACCAAACGGTGCAACAGAGATGCATGAACAGTTCAAGCCTTCTCTAACAACACGGTGCCACTACAGCTCTTGTCTACCTTGCCAAAGTACAATCTGTAGCTACGTTTCTGTTCAAAGGGTGGGTATGATGGGCAAGAGCAAACAGAGAGATATCACAGACTGGCGAATAAAAGAATGAGCAAAAAAGTTAATAGAATTTGAGCTAGTAAAAATCTAGTTGTTGATCTAGGCCTTATCCTTTTATCCTCATTTTATAATCTGGTAGGAAACAGTCAAGTTTAACATACCCAGTGTTAACTAACAGGCGAGGAAAAGGTTAGCATTAGGATTACAAACCAGAAGCAGAAACAAGGCAGTTACCAGTTTCACCTGCTCTCTTGAGTATAGAAGTATATTGTTAAATGAAGAAATATCATTTTCCCATGGCAAGAACAAAGCATGGAATTTTACATTCTTAAAATGACAAACAGGTGTATATATGAGGAAAGCACAGAATAACATTGAGGATGTACTTTAAGGAGCTATTGGCATGGTCCATCTGAGGTTCGTGGAAGCCCTTGTCCAGCCCATTTGGGCAACAGCTCCTGCCTGCCTACCCAAACACTCTCTTTTGTTGCTTGATCTCAGCCTAGCACAGGCTTCCAGTATATCATTGCTGCACCTACCATGGTGCACACACAGCTTGGTGACCTCTCCTTCCCCACTCCCTGCTGGCAGGCGTAGGATGGGAGAAGAACTTAGCACAGAATGTGTGGAAATTGGCTTCTCTTGCAGGGAGGGGGACGAGAGAGAGATGGTCTGCTTGCTCTTTGGGAACAGAAAGTGGTGCATAAATGTGCAGGATGGACTATATGCTTCGTGAGATTAGACTTTCTGTTTTAAACCAATGAAATCGCAAAATATTAATATTATACCCATTGAAAGCTATATGTGAAAACACACATGGGGTCTCGGGGGACCCTTCTGTGTGATTTATTGACAGACACTTTTCTCCCAAGAGTCTCCTTCCCCTTTACTGATTGGGTTGCTCACCTATGACTTAAGAAAATTATGTTCAACTCTTTCTCTGTCCTTAAGCAAATATTCCTACCATTTCTGCCTGGCTTGCCATCTCTGTCATGGGAATAGCTGCACTTCTCCAGTAACAATGTTGTGAGATGGTCAGATATAATATTAAGAGTGTTGGGGAAAGCACCTAAATAATGTACGTCGTGTTATGAAGGTCAGTTTGTGTTACTGATCCGTGACAATTTGTGACATCTCGCCCATAAAAGGTTCAAAAAGTTGCTCAGAATATAAATAGTTTTGGCAGGAGATTGCAGGACACTTGGATTTCCAGCACCTTAGAGTGATAACAAGGACACATTTAAAGCGTGATAAAAGAGGAAAAGAATTTGAAATGGACATAATTGCTAGTGACTGTAGTGTTAAATCTTTGAATGTAAGCTGAGGGCTCAAACACAGAAAAGTTTGAGGAAGCTCAGCTTGACTCAAAACAGCCAAAAGCATTTCTGGAATGAATGTTTTATTGAATTATTGAAGGTCCTTTAGGATATTAATGCTGTGGTAGATGAGATGATATATTACAGAGTCAAATTTTTAGAAATAATTTGAAGAAATTTCACACCAGGATTTCCTGTTTAAGGTGCAGAGGCAGAGACTGAGAGGAAAGAAAGCACAGATCTGCCCTGCAGGCAGAAAATAAGGTGTGGATTTTTTTTTTTTCTTTAAGAATATCCTGGAAGCTTCTTTTAAAGCTAAGGAAAGCACAACTTCCTTTTGTTGTTTATGTAAATTGCGTAAGACACAGTTTCACATTTGTAGTTTAAAAGGTAAGTTTGAAGTTAAGAAATAATGAGCACAGTCAAAACAAAAGGACATGAATTATCTAACAAGATGAGATAGTACAGCTTAAGGCAGACAACTATAAAATTATCTTGTTTCTAAATGAGTTGAGTGGCATTATACTCAGTAGGAAAGATAACTGGCACTGAGAAGTCATAACTAAGCCAGTTATCTTTTATAAAGTAAGCCTTTTGGCTCTATCTGCAGATTTGGTGAAAGTAAGTGGGATACTGGCAAACACTACTCAACAAATGTAGTACAACACAAATTAAAAGGGCATGAAACCACAGGCAGTAGCATTTATTTATCATAGGCACACATTCGTCCGGGTGCCTTGTAAAGGGTACTGAAAATTACCTCGTGGTAAGAGCAGCTCAGTACAGCCACCCAGCTGCAGGTCAGTGCTGTTTACAAACCACCAGAGGAAGAGAAATGATCACAGCAGCCTTTCTAGCAGCCTTAATTATACCGTGGCTGGTTGAAGCTCAAGGATCTAATAGTACCTTTCTTTGTTAAAGGTATTTTCTGCAATTTTCTCTTTTATATCATCCCTCAAAGCTTCTTCCCTACATCCACAACAAACAAATCTCTCTGCTTCGTATAGATAAGAAAAGAACCCCTCCTCTTCCATTTGTTTCAGAAACTTTCTAATTATTTATTTCAGCACAGTAGCAACCTTTTCCTAACTCACTGGTAATTGCTGCCCAGCCTAGCTAAGCACAAGTGACCTTTGCTTCACAGTTTGTCTTGTCTGTATAACGCAAATGCTTAGAAACGAGACACCATCTGAAAATCCCATCTAAACATTTGGAAGTACAGTTGAGAGTTATCTTGTGAATACGCCCCCAAATTACACTTATTCACAAGTTTTTCAAGGCAGTAAGTGAAGGTCAGTGAAAAATAATGAAAACCAACTGCAACTCCAACAGAAATACGGTATCTGCCACGTCTCTGTGGGCTGTTTGAGCGGTGAGATGTGAATATTAAATGGACAAAAGGGCGAAGAAAATCAGTTACGCGGACAGCCTCACTGTGAAAGAGTGAATAGCGCTTCAGTTCGGAATTAGACCGAGGGACGAATGAACAGGCGGTGACGCCACGGTGCGTCGTCTCTAACCTCAGAAGCTGATCTGCCTGGTGCGATGTGAGGTTTGCGGAAAGGAGGTCCCCGAGCAGAGTGCTCTGGGGGCCCTGTGTGTGAGCGTTTATGATGCAGCCTGGCATCTTACAACTGGCAGTTCAGCTCTTCACTGGAAAGGGCGGTGAGTGTAGTGACAGCAGTTCAGATTGGCAACACGTGTGTTTCCATGGCTGTCTTTAAAACATAGATGAGTCTAGAGTCCCTCCAGTACTCAAAATACACCTCTTGGACGTTATGGTGGTGAAAGCGGCAGCAGTAATGTCACACTTGCAATTTGTATCAGCAGGCTTTCTACATCAGGCAGTAGCGCTTTTTTCTCATTAGAAAACACAGTCTGTATTTATTTGCAGGTTAATTTATGTACCTGAAATGCTCAAAATACCAGCATGGAAATACCTGAAATGCCAAACAGATATTTTCCCTTAATGAAAGAAAACCAGAGAATGTGCCGTACTCCAAAATACTGACTCCTGAAGAAATCTTTAGTTTGTTGGGCTTTCTGCAATTAGAAAAGTTGAATTTGGGAGATGATCCTGTTAAAAGTCTCTTGAAATTTGTTTTGTCCATGTAGTAAACTATTTTCTGCTGGCAGAAAGCCTGGCCTCACTCAGGCTGTGAAAGCAGCTGCTTATTCTCACTGGCAAAGGGCCTGGCCTTCAAAATGTTGCTGTGGCTGCCATGCAAATACCACACACCCTTTGTTTCTTACTTCTAGTTCCCACTGGAAGAGCTACAGACCCCTGAGCTGCGGACTGAGTGGGGATCTGTAGTGTCACTTCCACGGGGGATTAATCTCCGAGTGAAGCGAGGGACTGGGAAAGGTACAGCTGCAGCTCTGCACCAGCCAGCTTTCAGCTTGCCTCACCACAGCACCATTTCCTCGAGTGGTGTTACGGATTGTAGGTGAGGAGGGGAGGCCCAGAGCAGTAGATGGTGCCTCTCCTGTCCCCCCCAGCAGCCGCCTCCACCTGCCTAAACGCCCTTGGGGGGATGGTGGTCTTAAAGAGCGAATCCTGGCTCCTGCTCTCTCTGCGTAGCGAGGGAGCTGCGTGCTCGCAGCGTGGCTGTGACGCTGGGCTGTGGCAAATACCGTGGTTAGCTTTGAGATCATGCCAATCTCATATGATCATGAGAATATTTCTGAATGTTGGTGCACGGTGACTGGAATAGTATTGCTCTTTGTTAGATGTGCAAGAAAAGATCATTTAACACAAGCAATGTCTCCCATGGGTTTTGGCTTATTTCCCCCCCCATTACTATTCACAGATTTGACCAGCTGTAGTTCCTTCGGTTAGTCCTAATGTTGCGCCTGCCACGTCTTCCTCTATTTTATTTCTTTATGTACGTTATCTTGTGGTATGGCTCTTGCACTTTGAAAGAGTGTACAGATGAAATGGAGCTGAAAATCACAGCAGAGAAAAATCCAGCTCTTTGAACTGTAATGTTAAGAACTCTTCAACCAAAGTAGATGCCTAATTGAAGATAATGTTGACTCTGTATGTTACTTTATTATTTTGTCAAGCTGACATCATTAAGCATGTATTTGATTTCATTATACTACAGTAAACAATTTGTTGTGGTATGATACTCTGGTTTGTAATGTCTGTAGGCAAAGTTGCATTATACTTTAAATGTAGACAGTACCGTCTTTATGGAGCAACAGTGTAATTATCCTATTACCTTGCTAAAACATCTAATTATTTGTCAATGATGCGAAAACCTGAGAACTTAAGTGTGAGAAATTATAATACGAATGTAGCTATTATTTTTTTCATTGACACTTTAACAATATCAGTTTACTAGGATGTTGTAAGGAAAGGACCCCATATAAAATTATGGCAATGGGGACTGCATAACACTAAAATGAATCTAACAAAAGATTGATTTCTGATTTTAAAGTGTTGTATATATGTAAAGTATGTGTTTAGCTTTATAATTCTTTTAACTATACATGATTAAGTTTTACTGCATAACGAATTATGTGCTACTATTACTCTAGCCTTTGCAAAGCCCCTCATTGCAAGTAAAGGGGAGACACATAGATAGAAACAAGGTAAAGGAAAAAGCTAGTTCTTCCTACTTTTTAAAAAAAGTCATTGAACTGTGAGCCCAGTTTAAAGTCAGAATTCTGTCTCCAGTGTTCCCTGATCTCGTCAAGAAAATAATTTCCCGAATTCTATTAAAAATTGTTAGATTCTCAGCAAACAGCATGAAGAGATTTTCCTGGGAGAAAGTTTTTAATAATTAAAATTAGTCAATACTGAAGCAGAAGAGATTATTTGATCTTGTTCAGAAACTGACACTTTCCACAAGCAAAAAAAAATTGCTGTCTCTCTAATAAATCACTTTGTGCAGAACTGGCAGTAAAGCAGAGGAAATTCTCTGCAGAAGAAAAGAGGGCAACTCACCAGGGAAATAGGTTTGCCTAAAATAATCGTGAGTTTGAACACCAAGATTGAGATTTTTAGGACATTTCCAGAAAAAAATCTGTAAGACTCTCAGGATGAGATGTAAAAATGCATTTGTTAGTACTTCAGGGCATTACACCTCTCAAACACATTAGATAAAGTTGCTGTTGGCTCTTGTGCTCCAGCCCAAATTTCAATTTGTCTACTTTTTCCCCTGTAATTTTACCTAAACTCAGCTGTTATATCAAGTCAGTTTATATTTCTGTGCAGAACGGAGGATGCCCACCTTCATATAATAGGCTTAAATTTTGCTCCAGTAGCCCCTGTCAAGTTTGGTTACTGCCAGCAGATGAAAAGATGACATCAAAAACATGCTAGTGTATGAACGTGCCCGGCACGGGCTGGATGCCTTTTGAGCCACGCTCTTTTTCAGACTTTCCTGTAATGATGCCTGTGCCACCCAAGTCCCCGACATGTTCCTCGCCCATGTTCAGGCCCGTATATTCCCCTGCTTTTATGAACAACAAACCTCTCCTCTGCCCTTTTCTGTCCTGTTTCTTCCTGTCACTTAAAATCTGTCATTCTTCTAATGTTAGTACAGCTACCCAGCGGTGACATTCCTCACTGCACATTTCCTAGAAAAGCAAAATGTTCCTTAAATACACCCTAGTTTCCTTTCACAGTGGTGCTCAGAGGTTAGTGAATATCTATACAAAACCAGACTGCTGCTTTTTCAAGGGGCCGTCGCAGTGGGAAAGGGCAGCACTGCTGCTCTGCTGTCTACATCATTCCGAGGATGCTGCAGGTTGCTTTTGCAAGTGTTTCTGAAAGCACAGAGAAATAAGCTCAGATGCTCTGGCAGGTGACAGTATTGCACCTTTCCTTTCTACTGCCAAACTGTGTCTTTGCAGTCTGTTTTTCAGCTTTGATGTTGCATAATTAGAGTCACTAGATTTCAGAAATGCAAAAGATCCCAAATGTCGCATTAACTTCACTGTGTTTTAAAAATATTTTTCTGTAGCTTTTATCACACAAGGAGGGCAACCCTAATGTACAACCGAAACGTACAGAGTGATGCTGCAATTCAGCAGAATTGGTGTTGTGGCTGAAACACACACTGCCCTCCCCCCCGCTTTGGAATTATTTTAACTTGTTTGATTCACCCTGTTTGATCTCTGAGTAGGTGGTAAGAGGCAGGTTCAGGTACAGAAGATAAATGGTTTTCTGGGTGTCGGAGTATTGTCCACATATGATGGGAAATTCGTGACTGCCCTTTAATCTAATTGGATGTTGTAGCCTGCACAGTGCGGCGTGCATTGGGGTGAGTAACTGTCACTATGGAAATCACCATGACAAGGCCTGCCTGTAGAAGACCTCCAACTACCATGGTGAATGAATTTTGAGAAATCAGGTGGCCAAAATTTCTGGGACTTTGAGAATCCCATAAAAACTCACGTTCTGGTCTTCCCTGCGCCATGGCCTGTTGTCGTGACTGCAGTTGACTCAGCCTGTCTGTCTCAGTCTACCCATTTGTAAAATAGGCAAAATAATTACACTGCAAGGTAATTGATAGTTAATAGGGAACGTGTTAATGACCGTAAAGCGTTTGACAAAAAGCATTACAAGGGCTATCATTAGCGTCTGTTTTGAGCAGCTATCAGCAGTTCTGAATATCCAAGGGGACCACGATGTGACCGCTTCCAAACACTGGACATGTCTGAATTAGGTTTTGGATTCAGGCCCAACTCTAAACAAAACAACGAACTAAAAGGAGACAGATGGTCTCTTCCAGCTCTTCATTGCACTTTTATTTTCCTCTTCATAAACATTAAAGGACAGATTTTCAGCTGATATAAGATGATACAGCTGAGTAATTCTGTCGATTATCTAGACTTTCCCCATTATTTTTATTTTTTATTTTAAATAATGTGTGTCTCTAGATTTAATAATGGTCATTCACTTTGAGTTATAAGCTGCCACTTTCAGAGCACAAAATAAGGAATACCATCTAGCAGTACACAGGTAAAATCAATCTACTTCAAGCTGCCGAAAGATTGTTTGATGCTCACAACCAAAATACTGATGAGTTTACAAGATCATTTGAAAGACAGATGGCATCACAGAACTGATGTGGTGTTCTGTGCTAGTGAAGAAGTCTGCGTCATTTTAAAAAAATCTCTGTTCACTCTAATAATTGGGTAATTTCTAAAGTATTAGCAATTTTTAGATACTTTAATATTTGGTAATACCTTACGTACATCAAATAAGAAAAAATGAATGTGAAGTTCACATATAAGTTCACAGTGGAGCCAAAACATTTTAAATTTAGATTGATTTAAATATTTTAGATCCTGGGGAATGCATCCTGCTTTCCTTGTGTTGTGACCCCCAGTACTGTGCTCCCGACAGTAACAAGGTAGCAGCTGCGCTGTGAACGCACATCCTGCCTTGCTGCCCGGGTGTTGCCGCGGTTCCACTGACTGCAGCGCGGCTGCTGCTGTACATGAAGATTCGTGGGGACAGACCCCGAGTGTGCTGCCTGAAAGTTCGGAATCCTAACAAAAGATTTCCAGCTTTCTTTGAAGTATTCGTTGCCCCTACTGAGTATATCTAAAAAGTAGGTATGTATTTTGAAATAGGCCACAGGAAAAAGGCTCTTGAAACTTCAGATACTGAGGTGTGTGTTTTTTTTTTCTCTGCCATTTTTCCTTTCATCATTTTCCTGGATTTCTAAAAGAAAATCCTATGAGAATGAAACAGACATTCATTAGAATCTGGAAAAATAAGGGTGATTTTTTTTTTCCCCCCTAATTAACTGCCGCAGGGAATAGCTCTACCTGTTAGGAGGAGGAACAGTTCCTCTGTTGTGCCTTTTGTGACTTAGGAGCAGCAGATAGGGAGGCTCTCAGCTACAAATCAAACACTGAAAATCCTCTTAACCGAACACGCCCTTGGGCTTCGCACAGAATAAGGCCTTGCACTAATCATAAGCAGAACTAGTTGGGATTTTTTTTTGCTGAAACAGGGTTTTACTGGAAAATGCTTACGTGTCAAAACCAAAGTACCTCGTGGAGGGAGCTAGATTTCAAAGAAATTTTGCTGAGGCACAAGCAGAGGCTATCAGAAATCTCCACGATCTCCTGCTGGTTTGTCCTGTGATTTAGCCAAGAGCCTGGAGACCTGATGTCTTCCTCACTCCAGCTTACTTTACAGTAATTTGTTGGTTTTACTGTGATGTTCCTCCCCTCAGCAGGGCTCTAAGTGTGTATAAAGCTCTGTTTGTGGGTACAGGCGGGTTGTCCAAGGGATGGTCTGGGTGTGTAGAGCATGGGAGCTTTAAGACTCCTATAAAGAAGTTAAACTGTTGGGGTTAGGCTGTAATTCGCAGCCTTGGATGTGCGTAGATATATTCCTGTCTGCTGCCTCTTTTACGGCACTAACCACGCTTAAAGCAGGGATGGTCAGGGATGGATTGTGCTGTCTAAAACCACAGCAGCACCATTCTCCTGAGCTTATCTATTAGCCACCTCACTGGAAATATCTCACTGTGACTACTGCTCTGAAGGTAAAAATGGAACAAAATGTGCCAAAATCTAGCTTAACCGGAACAATCTTGGCACAGTAATTTGTATTTTGGTTAAAACTGCCTCCGTAGGTCAGCGCCACGATACTCTTTAGGAACAAACCCCGAAGCCACAAAGTAATTTCACAATGTGCAGAATTGGGACCAGAGCTCTGACTGTCTCTTGGATTGTTATTTTCTGTGTTTGAACTATAGGCGCATCCTGCTAGAGGAATGTGTGGTAAAGAGGCCTTTAGGCTTCACCCATGATAGATTGTTCTGCAAATACTCTATGTATTTTTAATTATGCTTTTATTGGTTGCATATTTTTGTGATATATTATTGACCCTTCCCTGTTTTTAATGTGAAGCAAGCAAGTAACGAACGCTAACCTGCCTTGTCTCAAAGCACTTGGCAGTAGTACACTTCGTACTAGGAAATCTTTTATCCTCTTCTGAATCGGATTTCCTTATTTCAGACAAATATGCTAATTCATCATCTATGCATATTACCATACGCTTTTTTTTGTTCTGTCAAAAAAAGAAAAAAAGGATAAAGGTTTGTTTCTTGCTTCTTCTGAATAATCTTAGCAAGACCACAACTTGAAAGCCTCTACTGCTTTATATAATGAATTTTAGTGCAGTGAAACATACTGCATTGATAGTTTCGTGGATTGGAGCAGCAGGAAGACACTTTGGTCTACACAACCTCACCAGGATGTTTCAGACTTACAGGGTATGAATCAAAAAAGCAGCAGGTAATGACAATTGGGTGGCTGAGGTCCTGCAGCCATGGATGCTGTAAGGTTTAATCCTGTATAAGCACGAAAAATGGTGGGCCTCTCGGGCCCATACCTATGTGCTGTGCTTTGGACATAGACTTCCAAGTATCAGGCTGGGTTGGAGATAACTGTACAGGACTGATAGTTCAGTCCTTGATTGCTTTGCTCTTAGATTGTCAGAGGAAATTGGAAAGAAATTGCTAAAGATGAAAAGAGCAAAACCTCACCTAACAAAATATGCTAAAGATATACTGTTCACACTGAATATGCCTTGAAAAATAAAAAATATTTATTTCTTATTCATAGGAATTATGCATTTGATAGAATGTGACAACTGTGACAAACCCTATACTGAAAGTTAAGCAGATTAAGACTGTGTTAACAGCGGATTCTGTTATTAGCAGAATTTCCAGGGACTAGGTGGCAGTAGCATGTTCATATTTTGATAAGAAAGAGTAAATAAAATTCGAGATGATGGGAAGAGATGGATGGTAATGGACTTGCCCTTTCTAGCTAAAATCCAGAACTCTCCTTGCCTTTGACAGAACTTTCAGAGTAATGACTTGTGTATGGTGCTTTTCTAACGTGCCTATGGCAAATTGTCAGCTAGAAAATGTTCTCATGGCAGTTAGATCAAAAAACCCAACAAAACTACTGAATAGAATGAATTAATTTCTACTGAGTTTTAACCCAGCAAATTTTGCCAGATGTGTGCAGTAATCTCCCGTTAGCTTATACAGAGATAAGAGTGCAGACAGATAGTGAGATATGGAAAGATAAATGGAAAGAAAATGGACTCCGAAGAAATGTGGTTTAACCGTGTCGATTCTAATTCTCCCCAGTGTTAACACTGATGCTATTGTGCCTACTATCACTCTTGTGCTATTTTAAAGGTAGGTAGGCCTGACAAACTGATCTAATTGCAATAATTTTAGAAAGACATGCTTATGAAATAATAACAAAGACTTAAGTTTCCTTCCCTTTATTGTTTGTAAAATATCCTAATCCATTATCTATCTCAATTTTGTCTAAAGAAAGCAAGATTTAGAAGTATTTCCTTCTCAGTCTTTATTGAAAGTATGAATTGCCCACATGGTTAAAATAAAATACCTCAAAGCATTTTGACTTTCTGGGAGGCAGTGTATGCTTCTGTGCTTTTAATTAAGGAAAGGTCTACAGTGATGATGGAAGGTCAAGTCAGTATGCTAAATGAAAACTGTAACTCTGCAGCCTCAGTGTTCCCTGAAAAATGTAATAAAAAGGCAGCTAGAATTGACATGATTTAGTTGGCTTTTTACTAAGACACTAAAATGCCTCGTAAGAGGCTATTCAACATAAGGTAAGGGACAAAGACCTGACAAAGGAGTAGCTGAAGTTACACAAATAAACTGAAGGTTAGAGAGCTAATGGTAAGGGTTCCCAGCTGCCACTGTGTATTAGAAAACAGTAATTATTATCAGGGAGGAGGGAGACTTCAGGGCTGGAGCTCCTCCTGGGCTAATTCAGTCCTAGGAGGATGTGGTCCCCGCCACCGTTCAGGTCCAAAGTCACAGCAACCAGAGCGTCCACATGGGATGTGGAAGACCTTTCCTGCTGTATTGGCTGCCTCCTTTGCCCGCTTTGGATGTGGGTATGAGCCAGGAACTCCTGCCTCCCACAACAGGGCTTCACCGACAGGTTCAGACTGCTGAAAACCAGGGTCAGATTCTCTGTATGAAGCTCTTCCATTTGTACAGAGTAACATCAAAATTACTGAAGAAGACCACTTCCAAAGTGAATCCCCACTCCCTGGGCTATAAGGGCCAATCTTGCTCTTGGAACTAGCGTTTTTTGATTCCACTTAGGCATTAAACCAGATACGTGGCTGTGTGAGTGCTCGGCACCAAACGTGCAAGTGCCTGAGGAACTTCATTGTTTGCTGGTGATGGATCGGTACCTTGAAAGAGTTATGTCTCATCTGTTATTAACTCTGGATTTTCCTGTTTATGATCTGATTGTCAGCATTCATTCTCCAGTGCAGACGCAGTATCAGTCAAGAGAGACTGGGCTAAAAGGGTATTATGGCTTTTTGCAGTCTGATATTCATGTTTCGTACATAAATAACAAATCATACAGTTTTACCTTAGACAAAGGCCCATTGCTTTCACAAGAGTTTTGTCCAGGGTATGTTTACAGTAATTGCTCACTGTTTTTTTATTGTTTTGGTAAATTGCAAAGATAATAAAAATTCACATATGCTTGCTTTTTATTTTCTTTTGCAGTTGTCTATAATAGCTGCAAGAGCTTTTGTGTAAGAAGTTAGTCTGACCCCTCCTTTCTCTGAAATGTTAGATTAAATATATTTGGGGAAAAGGTTAAAATTTGTGAGAAGTGTAAAGGAATAATCATTACCAAGTAACATAAAAACCATTTCACATTGAACCTATTTTTTTGGCTGCAGAGGTAAATTACTCGTTAATTAAAGAAGAATCGTCCCATACCAAGTAAAGTCACCCCAAGCAAATGATAATAATTTGGAATGAGGCAAAATGAATACTTCATAAGTGACACAGGAGATTCGGAGTGCTGAATGTTTTAATGTCCCAGTGGTTTAAAAGAGCAAATCCTACAGCTGCTACTCTAAGCACAAAAACTCCACCTTATTGCTTTATGATGCTGGATTTTAAAATTGAGGCACCAAAGGGATTTAGATTATAGTCTGTGACAGACTGGGCTCTCAGTACATTGACACTCTCTTCCAGTCCTCCCTCCCTCCCAAAAAGAGAACAGTTGGTAACTGAACAGTAAACATGTGCAAAAATATATTTATTACTAAAGGGATCTGTTTCACTCAGTATCTAAGAAATTCAGTATTTATTATTCCATGCAGCAGATACTGTGCTCTGTTACATGCTATGTTAATATAAGCTGAAATTGTCATGGAGCCTGCGATTTGTTTGGACAGCTCTTACAATTCTGCTAACGGATGGGTAGTCCATAAGATTCAGAAAAGTAGTTTCCAAAGAAGAAAAGTTTTCTGGCAAGGAACACCCAAATATGTGTAGATAATGGAAAAGAAGAAGAAGAAAAAAACCCCCTAAACCAAAAGCAACCCACTCTAAAAGTCTGCATGTACAGTTTATTAAATTTCAGTATATAGCAGACAGTATCGATGGAGCTTGTATCAAAAAATCTCCAGAAGGCAATATACAGAAGCAAAAATACTGGGCCCTAGAAATGGAGCTCCTTGTATTAGGCACCTAGAATTTCCTATGCAGAATCCAAGGGGAATAACATGCTTTGGTAAAACATTGAGAAATCTAGGGAATTTGGATGCTTTCAGACTTAGGTGATGGATAAGCAAACATTTGCAGAAACACTTCTGAGTCTTGCTGTAACTGACTTGAGAGTGGTACTCCTATTGCACACCAGTGGCAATCATAGAGAGAACGTCGGTGCCGTGCGGCAGCTGGTACCTTAACTTCAACAGCCTTTCATTCATTGCTTTAAGAATAACTCCCTTCAACATTATATACAACATTTTCAAATAGTTAAATATTTAACAATGCTTTCTAGAAATCAAGTAATAATCTGCAGAAATTAGTTGATCTCTGTATCATTTCTTGGCTGAAATGTTAACGTATTCGATTATTCCAGAAAGACTTAATGAAATTTGTATTGGGCAATTTTACCAGGTCTAAATAATCAAAATGATGACATACTAAAAGACCTCTGAAAATGTCTTTCCTTTATTTGATGTGACAGTGAACTGTAATTTTTCATCTGCAATGACCACACAAATCCCTCTGCAATCTGATAAAATGAAAAATGCAAGCCTAAAACACAGATCAAAATCCTGCTCGGGTACCCAAAATTTAGTCTCAGATTTTTATAAGTGGTTAAACACTTGTTCTAAAGCATCATTCAAACTCCAGATGGTATCTAATGATTGTTTGGGATTATAAAATTAAATGACTGTTCCTTTCAATTATATGTTATTGTTAGATTTTCTGCTGAAAGAAGTAAATACGTAGTTCTCCCCCCATCTTTCTTACTTTGTATTCTATGAAGAGCTGTAGCTGTATCTAGGTCCGATCCCGACTCCCTGTTGGTGCAATAACTAAACTTCCACGGTTTATACACCAAGAGAAACATCCTATTACAGTTTGCTTCAAACAAAACCATTAAACTTTTCCAGTTTTATCTGTGCTATCATAAAATGCACACACAGACCGATAGTATAAACTATAGGTAAATTCTTCCCCTTGCAAAGAAGTCAAAAACCTCATTTGTATTTCCACTGCTAATCAACTTTTAGAAAGCTAAAAAAATAACATGAATGGTATTTATGATATGAGAAACTGATTATACATGAAGTAAAATTCTTTATTGCTGATATAAAGTTTGGACCTTATACAACTTGATTTGTGTAATTAAGGTTTTTTCCTAAGGGAAGGATAAAACAGGCTATTTCTAGAATCTAATTTTCTTTTAAAAATGGCAGTATGACTACCACAGCACTAAATGTAAGACCGTGACTGCAAGAGTAAACTGGTGCTGCCTAGCAATGCAGCCAATCACAGAAAAATGAGTTGTATTTGCTGTGTATTTTTTCTATTTATATATTTATGATCCATGATTTACAGTTGCTACACCTTCACTTGATTCTACAACTTCTCCTGGCTGTTGAGTTTTGGGATTTGTTATTTAACAAGTGGATGTTACCCATGACTTCAGGATGACTGTCTAGCCAAAAAACCCAGGAAGGAACATAAGTTAAAAGTCAACTATTCTACTTCAGGTGTTAAAGATGAAACTGCTTTTGGAGGTCACTAAGGATTAAGATGCATTTTTAGCACATAGCCCATGTAGGAAGTTTACTGCACTTTGATGTAAAATACACCACAAAAAATTCTGTTCCATATTCCTGGAAAGTCATCTTTCTCAGTTTCCAGCAGACTAGTTCAAAAGGAGAAACTTCCTCTATTTTAAATATTGCCTATTTGCTGCTTGCAGAAGACCTGGATGTCAACATATTATTCTGACCGGTACTTTAAAGTTGTGGTTGCTGCCAGGTAGCTGTGGATGTTTATGCAGTTCAGTTACTGCCTGCCTTTCCACCCCCTTTCAGCTTTTGGTTTCAAGGAATCACTCTCTGTCATGTCCTCTCCCCACAATTCTGTCCATGATTCATGTAAAGGTATGTAATGCTGAAAATCTCCCACAAAAAAACACCCCTACAAAAATCTAATGGAAAATGAAATCAAGTAAATGGGATTGGGTTTTAGTTTGCAATTAGTTTGCATTTTTATCTGCAAACCTGTTTCTTATCTATCAACAAAGTAGCAGTTAAATGTGTGTAACTCAGATGTTTTGAATTGTTTAAGAAATATAAGTACACAAGAGTGAGAACAAAATAATATGAGAAATATGGGGAAAAAAGCTCCAGCATTCAGATCTTCAATATTAGATTTTGGGAAATTATTTGCAGTATCTCATGAAACCTGCAGATGCAAATTATCTTGAGGTTTGTCCCTTTATACGTTCCTGTGTAGCCACTGGGGGCTAAGTTTACTTGTTCCACTGCTACGTGCCCCAAACTCCTCTGCCCTTTGCTCTCATTGAAACTACCCAAGTTGAGGCAGAAGGCTGGTGCTGAGCTGCCTTGCAGGAGCGTGGCTGCACTGCGAGCCGCCTGGGCTCCGCAGAGCTGAGAGGCACTGCGCGCCTGTCCCTGCGAGAGCAGCTCCGTGTGACGTACCTGTCGATGTGCAGAGGGCTTGTTTAACTATTGCACTTTTACAGGGACCATCAGGGATGGTCGGGTTTTCTGCTTTGCCCAGGAGTCTCAGAGCATTTCATTCCGCTTGCTCTCAGCCACTGTCCTGGGAAGTGAGGCCGCAGTCTGACAGGTTCACAGCCTGCATAATCGGAATTCCATGGCTGTGCAAACAGGCTAGTAGTGTTAATTACTGTGTATTGCTTCATGCAGTGGTTCTGGAATAGTATGACCCATATCTGACAGATCAATATACAGTAAATTAAAGCATTATCTTTTATCTTCCTATTCTATTTATACTGTTCTATAGTCACCTACTGTTCTGTTGCTGGTTTCTGATACAGTAAGTAAGTGCATTAGCCATAGCACCTTAATGACTCCGAAGTCAATGCAACTTTTGCTCAGCATGTTGATTTGTCATCTCATTTCACCTTGGGAAGTCTTTTGATAACATTTAAAAATGTTTTGATAAATTTCCCTTTATAAAATAACCTAGGCTTCCAGTATGCCCCCCTGCAAGTTTTGCTGTCTAGGTTATCTTGGCAGTGTTCTTCCTTGGACCATGCTTTTTGGTTTTTTCCTAGGGACTATGCTTTTAAATTTGAAGGGCTCTGGTGTCCAGAAGGAGAGGCAGCCATTTCATCTCTGCGTAGTTTTAGAGGGGAGACAGACCAGGCAACCTGCTACTAAAACACATTTCTGTTGCAGAGCCTAATTTCCTTACAAAGTCAATAGAGGGTGGGAAGGAATTTCCACTGGATGGGTCAGAGCTCTTAAATGAGCAGACCACAGTCAGGTAGTGAACAGCCCTCAATTTGTGCTAACACATTGTTCAATCTCCCTTTTTTTTATATATAGAAACCAGCAATAAAACCCCATTTAACTTAAAATACAAAATTGATTTTGGTTTAGAAAAATACAATAAGCATGTGTTGACAACTATGTGTCTTTTGGACTTTAACCCCACTTTTGATGGATATGAATATTTTACAAAATTTCAGGTGAAACCACCTGTAACCTTTAGGGTGGACAGAGGTGCATTCTAGCAACCAATGCACTTGTTCACCTCCCACTGATTTTGAATTAGTCATGTGAATAGTCTCCTTATGCTGTAGTGATGACAATGCCACCACCTCTTCCTGATTTATATTCTGTTCCTATAGCAATTTAATTCATTATCCTATTGACTTTCTCCTCTGAAGCTGAACATTAATCTGAAGGTTATAGAGATTTTACTAAACCACCCTTCCATTAGACATGTGTTCACTCATCTGGTACTTTCCTCAGAGGCTTATTTTTCAACATTAATAAGCACCGGAGTACGGTAAACTTATCTTCTGGCTGAAATACTTAAAAATGACCTGCATCATTTCCAATAAAGTCTCCAAAATGTAATACAGATGGCTTGTGGCAACTGACAGATCTGAATTTCAAACTCCCTTCTGCAAGCAGTTGGCAGGAGTGCCAGCATTACGAGGTGTAGCAGGGGCGGGCTTACAAGCTCTGCTTCAGTGTTGTAACTACCTGTAGGAACGCGGCTGTGAAGGAGCAGGACATTCCTGTCCTCTCTGCTCAGGGACATTGCTAGCTCATTAAACGCTCCCTTCCTGAGGAACAGGAAGGACTACATACTATAACAATGTGATGTAGAGCTGTGCTAGACTCACAAATCCTCTCATCAGTGCAGCTTCCTATAGAGAACAGAACAGAAAAACACACGTGGGAGAGGAATCTGAATGCTGGGTAAGTGTAGGGAACGGTGTAGAGAAAACAAGGGCTTTTGTGCGAAGTGACCCATAGGTTAGAAAAGGAGGCAGATTCCAAGCCACACTCCACATGGGAAGCACAACTGAAAATTCGCCTTCTAGGTGATGAAATTTTGGGGAAGGAGATACAAACCTTATCAAATAAAGGGAGATGTAAATGGCTTGTAACAAGTAATACAATATAGAGTTGGCCCATACTTGCCGTTTCTTCTGACAAACTAATTGGCCATGACTTGTTCTGTTCTCCCAGCATAACTAAAGTCATAGTACATATCCAGTAAAGGGCTTTTGGTTGGTTGTGTGTGTTTGTTTGTTTTTCTGTGTGTGTTTTTTTGTTTTTGTTTTTTTTTTTTTTCTTTTGTATAAGCAGTACCAACATTAGGATTTTTGGGGAGGCTCTTTGGAACCACACCGGCAAGCCAAAGCTGTACAGCAGGTCTCAGTGACAGAGCCACTGTTTCTGATTTAACAATTCAGACTAATTCTGCAGCAGGCTGGATTAAATTATCCCAGCTGGCCGGATGCTTCTCATAGGCTGTCTATCTGACAGTCCTGCTTCTAAAAATATCAGAAGTTGGATTTGCAATGCTGATCTCTCTGATAAGTAATCCTTTACAGTAATCACTAGAAGTTCCCCACTCAAACAGAATATGTCTGCATCTAAAGAAATTCCAGTAGTAGATGGAGGCTGGTATTTCAGAATTTCCAGTCTCCCCCTTTGATTCCCATTTTGTTGTATTTTTTTTCTGTTTTCTTAGTGGCTTTCAGAAGCACCAAAGGTAAATCTCAGTTCCAAACTGTGTGAATAGTTTGCAATATGTATTCATTTATCTAGATAGTATTCTGGCTTTCATTTTACTTATGTAGTGGATGAAACCATTGTGTGTTATAATCTCTGTCAATGGGTTTTTGAAGGGTGACTTGGTGGGCAGGGAAGAATTCTGTTGTTTCTCATGTGTTGTGGACTATGGTCTCTTGTTTGAAAGTCTCTAGCTACTGAGATTGTGAAAAGTGCAAAACCCCAAATAATTAAGCTCCCTGACTTTCTGCCTTTACATTGATAAGGTCACTACGATACACAGCCATAAAGTGGCTGGAGGTCTCCTGCAGCACATTTTTCATTTTTCTACTTGGGGAAAAAAAAATTGGTAGGGGTTTTTATGACTTTGCCACACGGTAAAGTTAAAGGGTCCCATTTTCACCAGGAACATTTTAAGAGGTTGTTACCTTTTTATTTTAACAAGGTAGACAGTGCCTGAACAGCAGCGCTCTGGTAAATTCTGCTGTATTTTGTCCTGCTGCTGTCTGAAAGGAAGGAAGATGGTGTTTCTCATTAAATGATATGGACTCTGAAGTATTAAAACCTGTTTTGCATGGAGACATTAGGCAGCAGACACAAATGATTGGTGTCTTAGTTGGGGACTTTGCTTGAGCCAAGATTTTCTTCTAATCATTATAATACAGTAGGATGCTTATGGAAAGAATGGGGAATTAAACACACTCCAGTATGTATCAGAGACAGGTAAATGCCTGACTTATTTACCTAAGCATTCCAAAGCTTGCCGTTCTTATATTGATGATAATCTGATACACAGTTTTAAAGCCCTTACACTCAAACTGTTAAAGCATTAGTTCAGTTATTCTGCCTCCTGAAGTGATAATTAGAGGCTAAAAGGTAACCAGATTATTGTAGAGATCTCTCTTGACAGCCTTTAACATCTAGTTAAATGTTAACGCCTGGAAATTACAAGCCTCTCGGTATCATTCAGACCACAGTATATTTTGAAGCAATTGGCCATTTCTACCTTTTTTTTCATTCCATGGTACAACTCCAGTGCTTTCTAGCTTGCTCTGAGTGCCTGCCCATTTGCAGTACAACTTCAGCAGGCAAAAAAAGTCCCTGAGAACAAACTTCTTGCTTAGTATGGATGTTAGGTGGGATTTCCAGGTATGTAAAGGAGATTGCAGCTGATTCAAGATTTGTTGGGGCTGTTTAAAAGCTTCTGCCTTGTCTGCAGTTGTATTTGATTTCATGTTTGGGCCAATCTAATAGTTTCTGGTGCTGGGAGGGAAAGGTACCGCTCTCTCCCCTGACCTCTCCCAAAGTTCCCCTTCTCTCTCTGCAATGTGCTGACTTTAACGTGCGTTGGAGACCTCAGTGAAAATGAGGGGACAGGTACGGATGGGAGTGGAGGGAAAGAGCAGTAGGAATGAGCTGATTGTGATCTGTTGGAATGGATCACACTTCTTGGGTAATTTCATCCTTGGGAGTTATTTGCACAGCAAAACAGCAGTTTTGGTAAAACCCACAGTGGGTTTGTCCAACACAAATAAGAACAGCAGTAACAAGGCAGTGTCAGGGGAGTTGGCGTGCAATTGGCAGTCAAACAGTCTAATGCTGCAAGGAGTTGTCTCTGCCTATACCTGCTAAAGTCTAAGCCAGCAAATATGCATTGCTTGTCTTACCTGTTCTAGTTAAAATTTGCACCTACGCTATTCAGCATGATTGGTTTGAATCTGTGCTTGTACTTTGGAAACAGTATGTGTTCTATAAATAAGACTTAACTGCCGAGATGCAGGTTCAAATTAGTAATTAATACTTGACCTTATTGGAATTGTCCAGCTGTCCAAAATGGCCATCTGAAATTCTGAAAAACACATCCTCAAAGGACAGAATTCATCTCGCCGTCTGAAACAGAGGTGTCTAGTCTAAGCTACTTGGCCTGTTGTTTGTCTCTGTTGTCAAGGGAGAGGCATCACCACAAAGTGATGGAGATGTCCTAAAAGATGCGTGTCTGCCTGTTAGGAACGATCATCCTCTGAAGATGCTAGTCTCCTTCTACTCACTGCAGGAGGAATTCAGTTAACTAGATGAATCCTGCATACACTGTGGATTCAGCTTTGCATGACTAAATGACTGACAGCAGTTTCCAATTAGCTAGGTTTTCTGCTTTTATTAAGAAAAACTTGAGGTCTCTGTTAGCAAATAATACCAAATGTTACTCGTACTTCAAAACTCCTACTTTCAGAATGGGAAGAGCCTAGTTAAGTATTAACATAAAGTATTGCAAAACAATGCTCTATGTTTTTACCTTTCGTTATAGTCTGTGACTGATGAATTTATAACTTAAAAACTTTTTTAAAAATATCTGAAATTATGCTGATATACCATTGCACTTGATATGATGTGTTTCAACCAGATCTTTGCTTTCTTGTTCGTAAACCTGCTTTTGTTTGAGTATTGCTCTTCCGTAAATCTGAGTAGCAAAGCAAAGACCTTAGTTACTACAGCATACTTAACTTTCAGCTCTAAAAGGAGTAATACATTGTATGTTCACTTATCATAGACTTTGATGAAGGCAACCAGAAGTCAGTTGTGTAAGACATGAATAATTTCATGAAAAAGCTGCCACTGGCTGTATTATACAACTATGTAGCTTATAAAACAAAGCAAATGATTACCATCAATTATAACACCATCATTTGACAACTCTGCAATTAATTTCCCACTCTTAAATAACTGCTGTTGCACAGTGCCAAAGAAAATGCCATGCATTAACTGACTCATCACCAGAGTCTGTGATAGATAGTACAGATGGTAATTTGATTATTCACCTCCACAAAAATAAGTGCTTTATTATGAAAAACTATTCGTTTTTGTCTTCAGAAAGAATGGTAAAAGGATACTTTGAGTATCTTTAAAAATAATCCCTAGAGTAATGTATAGTTATTCTGAAGTATTATTTTATTTTTTAAGATTTGTGGAGTAGAGCTGCGTGCTAGATAGTTCACAGGCATGGCACAAGCTGATGGAGGATGGGGTACTACAAAACCCGTGCATTTCTTCTGTGTAGAAATGCTCCTACATAAGAAGAATGGAAAGATTCTGCTTTGTTTACCAGAAAGTCTGCAAACTCTACTATGCGTCTTGAAAAAGTACTCCATGTACAAGACCGAAATATTTACCCAGCAAGAGTAATGGGCTATCCTGCAATAGCTATCATGATCATTAAATTACAGTCTTTTCTGGGACACTTACAGATGTGTATTTAAAATATGAGGCAAGTACCAGTTCTGCTAGGGTGTATTTATGGAGTTAACTTTATTTCTTGAGCAGACCAACAGATTTCTGTGGAACCATCTTTAAAATGAAGTATCACCTTATTTTTATATGAATCAAAGGCAGAATGATACTCAATGTACAGTGTTACACACCAATGCATAGCAAAAGTAGCACTTCTTATAAGAAATTGAAGCACTTTCAGTACTACTTTGTGGCTAATCTTGTCTTCGCGTTTACTAGGGATATAAAGGACCCATCAAAAGATACTTGATTACTTTGTAAATAGTGCATATGAGAATATAGGGTGTCTGTGCATACAATAAATACCACAGTTTCACTTTTAGATATGAGTTACAATTTGAAAAAAAAAAGTAATTCTCTGATTTTCAGAATGGATAAAGGGAAACAATTTTTATGAGTACAAATTAGTTTGCAAATACCTTCAGGCAGAAATGGAAAGTGAGTAATTCATACTGGTTCATTTGTAACTCCAAATACATTGACGTACCTCCCCAGAGAAAGCCTGTCCATTGAGCAGGTGCTCTGATCCCTGGCTGTCTTCGCTTCCAAAGTGTAACCGGATTTCCTCTAAGCGGTGACTATACGTCATCGGTCCTCCGGAGATGTTGACCAAATGCTCTTTGTCTAATCGCAGAGATACATGTCTCCCTGTGTTATACATCGTCCCACTGACCTAAACAAAATGGTGGGGGGGGAAAAAAGCATTTTTTCAAAATAATTTGTAAATCCTAGAAACTAGTTGTACGAATGTCAAGATTTTGCTCTTTACACACCTTTTTTTAAATGTAGCAATATATCTTCTTGTTGTGAGATGAAATACACAACCGGAGGTTATACTTCAACTTCTGCTGTGAATCTTCTACTATATATTTAAATATTTTGCTAACTCCATATATACATATTTTAGCCAGGGGCACATGTTAACACAATGAATAGGATTATTCTTCTTCTAAATAAGTAGGATTTTAGAGTATCTTGTATGCAAGGTCTGAATAATGGCTTCATTACAAAATTTCTGCACTGAAAATGGGAACATTTCAGATGACATAAATTATTTAAGTACCCTTGAACAAATCTGAAATTTAACTCATTTTTTCCTTTTAATATTTATAACAAAGATACCCAAAAGGAAAGGTGCTGCAAAAGCAGTGATATAATTATTCATAAATAGGGAGCCCTGCTCCTGCTGGAGCTGCAGGTAAAAGCCTTCATCGTCCTCCTCTGCAAGTCTCTTTGTTTTGTTATGAATATTTTATGTTTATAGTTGCCAGATATTTTAGCCATAGCAGTAAAGAACTAATTACAATTTGATCATATATCTCTAGTTCCTAGTACACCTCAAATAGCTGTAATGCTCTTCAAGATTAATCTTTATTTTTAAAAAGACCGAATGTTGCGCTTCATTTGCAAACTGATTTACAGCTGCTGTAATGAAAAAGAAAGTGATTGTGAAAATTTTTCATATGGAATATAATTCTGTCATAATTTCCACTGTTGTAGGAGAAGTTCCTATAGCAAGAGGTTCCTTAATTTATGCCTTTAGAAAGTGAAATATGCCAGTTTGAGTTAAAGTAGAATTGTGATTTATTTAAAAACATTCTGCATGGATACAAATGGTACACTTGAATAACGTTCATTTACTTTAAGAAGAGGAAGTGTAGCAATAATATGCTTTGTTGCACTTCAATTTAAAATTAAAGACATGACTATTATGTATTATATCCTACACTACATCAGTACTATAGTAATTAACATTGCTGCAGCGTCATTTTATCTGTAATACTAATTACTGAGTTTAAATGCCCTGTTTTTTTGCACAGTATGTTGTAAAAAGTTACACTGAACAGACTGTGCAATAGAACTAAATGGATGAGATTAAATAGCTTTTGATTGTTGTGGTTTTTAAACTTTGATACAGATGCTCTCTTTTTTGTGTTTATTCCAACTCAAAGTAAGCAGTATTAAGTTTCTTATGAAAAGTAATAAACACAAATATTCCTATTCATCGCGAATAAAACACAATGTTCTTATTTATAAATGCTCCTTAGTTTTTCTGCTTGACTTTGCATACATAATAATTAAATACCAAGTTTAGCTTAATTAGGTGGAAGAAGGTCAGTGTATCGAATTCAGCTTCAGCACACTGCGTATGAATGACATAAAATTCCTAATCATAAGTAACAAATATAGTTTAAAAACAAGTAGGGGAACATGGTTTAAAGCCGCTTATTCACATTTGGAAACTCACGCTTCACTGAACGCTCAGTTAAACATAGCAACTATGCAAAATATTCAGAATCCATTTTCTTACTGAAATTGGTACAAATCTCAAATTAGGTTACCATTATTTTCTCTCTTAAGGTAAAAGTGACCCAAATAACCCCTAATATGAATCAAATAACTCTCTGTAGAGCAGAGAGGCGAAACGATAAGAGGCAAATTCATGAACAGGCGTAACATTTGCCTGTCTCATTTCCCCCTCATAAAAATGCAGTGCTTGTAATGAGGTTGTATTGACTGTTTTAAAAGAGAATTTCCCTCCGTAACTGCAGATAAAGAATACTGGGAATGCAGCGAAGTACCGGACGTGCCCCATTTCTGACCTGCGGGGAGGGGTGAACATTTGAAGCGAGACTATAAAACGCTCCTGCATGGGCACACAGACTTGTCACCAGGCAGGATGAAATCCAAGATCTTCAATCTAAAAAATGCAAGGTCTCTCCCTTTTATCAGCCTTCTTAGGTTGAAGGGAAGCACTAGTTTTCTTGCTGTGAGTGTACGCACAAGGGAAGAGTAGCCACATGCACCTGTCTAGATTCGGGACCTGACATGTCCATGCCCATTTCTTTTCTGCAAAGTGTCCACACACACCACCACTACTAACAACTTTTAATGCGCACTTCTTTTATGGGCATTTGCTTACTACAGGAAGAATACAAGTGTCTTATATTTGCCATCTACTCAGATGACATCAGAATGAAATACTGGAACCATTTTTTTCTTCTTATTTCTGGAGACATTCTGAGTTGCCAAGATTGTACAGTAGGCTGTGCTTGGCTATGGGAAGTACCGCTGCAACGCTGTGTGAAATTCTTTAGTGCAGTTCAGGATATTGTCTGGTTCACATGCAAACCCAGTATCTTCTCACATTTAAAAGCGTATGCTTCAAGTATAACCATTTACAGTTGTAGGACATAGTATCACATAAATGCAATCACCTTCTGTTTGCAAGCTCAAAGTACTCAAATGCATTTACTCAGTAGGAAAGTGTCATGCAATAAGTAATGCAAGAAAAGAAAGAAGTTTGTCTTCCATTGTTTTCGTCAGAAAAAAATGCATTGCCTTTTCACTATGCGTAGTTTTAATTGCTGCTGGAGAGAAAGCAGATTCTGATCTTGCTCGCTATGTGAAGCTACTGATAGCAGAAGGATTTTCCGTATCTTTTGGTACTGAACCTTTAAAGTGATAGTGCACTCTTATTTTAGAACATCAAACTGAGCTGGGTTTGTGCAAAGCCTTGGTGGTGTAAAGGGCCACAGGCTCAGGAGGTAACGAGGTGTTTTGTGCATTCTCCTACAAGGTAAACAGTAAGGCACGGGTGCCTTATGGGAAAGATGTTGACTCTGCCTGCTACAGTCAACAATATCTGCTGCTCCAGAGAGTGTAGTATTTATTTTTTATACCCTTCTGCAAATTGGATAAAAAATTATAGGGTAGTTTAAAAGGATAATACAAAAGACCTGTTAAAATCTATATAACTGTTTCCTTAATGTGTCAGACTAACCCTTGGTACTAAGTCCTTCACAGTCCTGGCCTTTGTGTTGCTTCTTGCTCTGCTATTAAGTGAACCTTTTGTTCTGTGTTTCTGTTTGACTTGGAAGTTACGTGAAGAGGAAAACATAGCAAACAATCTTGGGGGGAAAAAAAAAGAGTACTAAACCTTGCCCTCCCATTTTTCAAAAGGATCAATATTCATGTTTATCTTGTGCACTAGAAATGAGACTGCAGTAAAGAAAACATACGTTAAAACATTGGTAAAATTTTGCCTGTCTGAGGAAACAGCTTCGTCCAACATTGTCAATGTTAACGATCAGACCACATTCTCAGCTGACCCCATTTTTCTCACGCATTAAGAAACGTTTCCAAACAGGTAGTTTCACCCGTGGCAAAATTCCCAAGTAGAACAGAGCATGTTGATGGGCTTCTTAATTGTGGAATAGTTCAGTAGAACTTTGGTAGACTTTAATTAAATTATTAACATATTCCTGATGTAGTTATTTTCTATTTAATCTCATTCATTTTAATTCTTGCTTCACAGAGCTTTGTGCACGTAATTCCCCAGCAACTTTATTCTCTCTCTTTATCTTGATGCAAGACAGCCACACAGGCACACGCTACTAATATATTCTATACTACATTTCTAAGTCAGATCTGAATACTCATGTGGTATGTGTGTAGAACTTGCTGGTCCTGTGATCACAAAAAAGTCTCAGTTCTGCTTTTTGAAAGGTGGAACACAAGCAAAGTCAATAAAAATGCATACCTAATAAACACAAACTCTTTGATGCATGTTTATCTTGAAACTCTACAGACCTTTATGGCCATTAGGTAAAAAAACCCCAAACAATCCTGAAAATTTTTTTTCTAATGATGTTCTTTAACACCGCATTTGTGGAAGCACTTTTGTTGTGTCCTAGTTAACTGTATATCTTGTTCCTTTCGTCTTTTCTTCCACAACTAGTCCTGAACTATGTATTTTTCAGAACTTTCTTTGTGGCCTACATCTTTACATTACAGTCTGTGTAAAAATAGCCTTCAAAACCCCGAGCTGACGTGACAGAAAAAGAAACCTGCGCAAGGGCGAAGCCATGCTAGGAATGTAAGCAGGGAATGCGGGAGGAAAGGAGCAGGAGCCGAGATGGATTCCTTGCCTTTCAATCCCATGCTACGGTAGCAAGTTCACAGTCACCTTTCTTCAAGGGGTAGCGCAGGTTCTCTGCTTCCTCGTGGCCTTTACAAAACAGCAAAATAGTGCACTTTGGATTTATTCAGGTAAGAGTGGTCTGAAGCTTACTTCCCAGAACATTTTAAAACTTGTATCACCACCTGCCAGTGGACCAGCACTTAATGTAAGGAAGCAGGAAAATCAGTTGTGCACGGCCGCCTGCTGTGGTGTCCTTGGATCTTATCTGCAATATTAGATGTTCCTTTCTTTAGGATGAAAATAGATACAGTCCAGAGAAGGCCTAGTACTGTGTAGGGAGGCAAATCACCAAGGATTGAAGAGTGTTTTGAAGGTGTCGTCGCGCCCCAGTTTTATATCCTGCAATAATCAAGTTTCTGTTATCTGCCACCTGGCTTCCCTATTTTCCTCTCGGAGTCCTATATTTCAGCGGAGCAGGAAAGCAGCTCTGCAAGCTCAGGGAGTGGTGGGCTTCTCCCTCCGTTAGCAGCACCTGAACTACTAATGCCACATACTTTGTCAATACCATTGGTTTCTGCCATTCGGTACGCACGTAGCGACAGTGGCGGGTGGCACGGATCCTGTGGAACCTGTAACGTGTCACTGATTTTCTGCTCAACTCCTCTCCCTAGCAGGTTCATGGAGGCACAAGTGCTCCATGGAAAAAGTTAAACTGTTCCTAACATCTGCTACCTAGGGGTCTCAAAGTGCCTAAAAAATGCAAAAATAAATCTGCAGTTGTCTTTTGTCTCACTGGGGTAAGTCAACATTAATGCCAGGTTATTACATTTTCTTCCTGACACTTAGACAGGATTGTCTACACAACATTTCACTGTGTAACTCAGGTCACCTCAACTTGAGTTTCTAAGCGCAGTGGTAAACTGAACCATGTTTTTCCGAGTCCCTCAAGCAAGTCCTTTTCATTTTTTGTCTCTTTGGTTGTTGTTCATAGTATCCTGACCAGACCATATTCTGTGATATAAAGTACCGTCCTCATTGATTGGAGTTGCTTGTGCTGTAGTAAGTACCTTGGATCTCTCTTGTGCCAAGCCCAGACTGCTTCAGGGTTTGAAAACAGATTTTACATAGACTTCAGGGCAAGTCTGTGATTTCATATTTGACTTTAGGGACAGTGATGAAGCATTGCACCAAACTAGAATTTAAAATGTAACCTACTAAGGCACACTGGTTGGTTCTCTGCAGCAGAATTACATTCGCTTATGTCAAAGCAGTGGTTACACAAGAACGTTTATTTTCTTAATATTGTGCTTCTGGCATCCATTTAGTTTTAGAAGTAGTTTTATGCTGCTGCCTTGATTTTCCAGCTGTTATTGGAGGGGACCCAAGCTGGAAAATAAAACGATTTTACAGAATTATTCTTCTAAGTTATTTAACAGTTGTTTAAAAAGGATATTGTCTTTTAAAGTCTCTTTTTAAAGAGGAGATTGATATACTTAAATAGGAGACAATTGTTCTACAATTTTCCAAACTTTTGAGAGCTTTATCCTTGTCCTGCAGTATTCCCTGTGTGTGTACATATGTCGACACATGCACAACATACGAATTTTTTAATTGTTTTTGAACAATTGTTTTCTACAGCATATTACATTTTATTTAAATGCAGTCAATGAATATTTGTACACTTAAATAGATATTTTTCATCATACTTTTCCCCTGCCTTTATCTTTACGCATAATCATTGTATGCAACAACATACAAAGAAATTGTGGGAACGCTGCTGGTATAAGATCATTGAAAAATTATGTTTGCAATAACCATAACCAGCATGCTTCTCGACCTTATAAATTTTCTCTAGATTTTTCTGTAAATATCTGGAGGACTTAGACACAGATGTCTATTCAAAGTATTTCATGCTTTATTTCTGAAGGTAATTTTGAGGCAGAGTCCAGCCGTGTTTCCTGACAGCTGTCCTGGCTGCCAGCAGAGAGCGCTGCTGCCCCATCCCGTCCAGCTTTCACCCAGCTACCACGGGGCCTTCCACGGCCAGGAAGAAACGTAAACCTCATCTTTTTTGTGTGACACGACTGCAATCCGTGGGCTTAGAGTCAGAAGAGGTGGTTTCAGCTGGGGGACAGAATTGTGGGGTCTGCTGCGTCAGTCCAGCAGGCTTCTAGTCTACAGCTGAGGGTTTGGAGGATGCAGGCTCAGCAGGTTGCTTGAAGGCTGCTGGAGAAGCAAAATATCCGGAGTGCCTTTTCTGGCAAGAATCCAATAGATCTTATGTTGTGTTTATTAAAAAAAAAAAAGTGGAGGGGGGTAATTAAAGATAAGGAAATACCAGAGTTTTGATATGGTGACACATACTGGGAGGGAGCTGCAATATAATTGCTGAGCTTTGAAGAACAACAGTCACCATCATCAATATTTGATTAAAAAAGGCCCACGTGAAAAATGTAAAATGTAAGTGAGAAGTGTAAGGATTAAAATAATCTTTTCATCTTCTTAATTGAAAAGTTTTAAAAAGGAAATGATGTTAATGAGTCCAATTAACCCATTTACCTGCCTAATGTAACGTCATGTATCAGCATATGGCATGACACACTTGTTTTGCTTTTTCAAGCACCATTTTCAGTAAGAACCTTTCCCATTGACTGCTCTGCACTTTTGCCTGTTTACTTCCCATAAGACTGATCTGTAAAAAACTTAGAGCAAACCTCATAAATTAAATATTCAGGCTTACTGGCTAATGAGCACAATATGTCAATTTTCAGTGATCAAAATAATGTGCTTCAATAATGTATACACCATTCTGTAACAAAAATATAATTTTAATAGAGGACCCACAGGGTCATGGTTAGTCTAAGATAATTATATGCCACAGGATGTGAACGAATGAAACTGCTTCTGGGACATTGGTAATACCCCACAGAGTCTATATACCACATGCTGCCTTTTAGGGATAATAAAGTGCTTTATTGTATTTCCACTACTCTATTAATGCAGTGATTCTTGCTTGTTAGTAACTACGAAGCCTAAAGCAGATGCAGCCAAATTTATGGTGTCTGGCATTAATAATTGCTGTGCGTGTTGACACTAGCTTTACAGAGAAATCGTGCTCTCCTTGATCTAAAATATTCCAACTGCATTTAAACCATATGTAGTGGGTGAATTTCATCCTGGAGCTTTAATTGGATTTTTTAAAATTAAAATCAAATTATTGAAATACGCAAGCAGAAAAACTGGCTTCTGTGACTGGACAAGGCATCTGCTTCTACCAGTGCTGGCNGAAGGCCTGAGGGGCCAATAAGGATTTAAACTGGGGGATATATCTTGATGCTTAGAGCTTCCTGCATGGAGAATTCTATTACAGGCTGTTTGGAGTGAAAAAGGAAATAATGAAGATGTTTTGCTGCATGAAAGTAGTCTGAATCTCAGTGTTCACCATCTTCTGCTCTCTAGTTTCTTGAAACCTCCAGCCTGAATACTTGCAGGCAAACTGAAGCCACGGAAGAGGAATGTGTGAAAACAAGTTATGTTGCAAAGTGACCTTAAGAGACTTCTTTGCACGTAACGAGAACCAGCACGCAGTTACCTAGCAGATAAGGCAACAATAATCCCAGGTGTCTTCAGCCAGGCAAAATGGTGTAGGGGTTATGTCAAGTTCCAAGTTCTTGGTGATCGTGTGTAGAATGGGGCAGTCTCAATGCCGAGCTCACTGTCAGGTTTTTTAAAAATAAATACTATTAGTGCATCAACAGCATGTCTGCATGGATGTGTCTTTACTGTGGTAGATTCTGGAGTGACTTTGGTTTATTAGCAGAGAATTCCAGTTCGTTTTGAAGTGCCGTGTGCCTGTGCCATGCTCTAGTGTTTAAAAAGGGTGTTCCAAGGCATTCTAAGCTAGACTTAATACTCTATGACTGCAGAACTAGACTCAGCAATTCACAATTGTCTGTTTCTGTAGCCACCTTTTTACCACTGATAACAAGTCTTCATCCTGTGCTCTGACACAGTTACAGGTGTTACATAAAAGAGGGAAAAATTACATTTGTGTGCTCCTTTTAGTTCATTAACCTTAGTTTAGAATTAGGCTAAATCAATAAGTAATTGAGAGAATAACTGGGGCTTGGAGAAATCATTACCCTAATTCAATCTAGCAATCTGGAGTGAGATTTTTAGTTTGAAGAATCTGCATTAAAAACTGTGTTATGAGTAATTTTTGTATCTCATAAAAGGATGTCAAAAAAGCTGCCTTTAAAAATCTGAAGGCTTACATAAATTTTCAAAAGTTTGTATATGGTACAGAAGCCTACAAACTTCTGACAAATCCAGATAAATGAAAAATTACTCTTCCCATTTTTAATATGGATTTAAAATGTAACATTGAATATGTCAAAATCCTGAGGTTCTGAGTCCTTTTTCAGTGAGTGATATCAAGATGCACTGACCTTTGGTAGCTGCCTGGATTTCAGAGCTTCTCTTTGAGAGAGGTCTTGGGTTGAAATGCCAGAGGTTTTCCAACGGAAACCAGATCAGATGGAAATTTATAGGACATACATTGAAACGAATGTGTTTCACTTTCTTATGTTTTCTATATAAAAAGACAGCCTTTCGACACTAGATACTTAATATCTCATTTGATCAACTGTGTATTAATAAATGTATTCAGACTTTCTAATATCTTTATTTTGCTTGTACATTTTCTTCAGTACTTTTGTTCCTAATGCAACTTTTAAAACAATTTTCCCTGCTGAGCAGGTGAGATATAGCTAGTTGATTTATTTAAATAATTTCTTAAACTGTTGGTGTATCTTCTACTTTACTACCTGCATATAGCATTAACAAAAAACCTGTGCTAAATTAACCCGGGGAGTATCTTTCAAGCTAGGTGGTCAAATAACACTGTAGTGTTGTGTAGATTATTAATACACTCACCACTTTATTTATCTGCATATCTTTATATATATGTATGCAGATCTCTATATATGTATATGTACACATAAAGAAATAAAATATTTTCTTTTTTGCTAACCTTTGTGAATAGAAAGAGGAAGAAAAATATCTGTTCTCACACACAGGTGTAGATTAAGAAGATGGCAAAACGTTCTTGTTGTCGTGCAGCCAGAGCATTAGATTGCTGTCTGAAGGGCTGAGCAGGGTAAAGGATGGGCATTCAAAGTTCTCCTGTTTCACACCGCAGCCAAACACACCATTATTAAGGTAACGATACGATTTTACCAGAGCCAGAAAACCCCATTTGTTGTAGTTCTTTATTTCTCTAATTCTTTTGCTGCCAGGAACTTCTAAATTTCTATGCCTATTAAGTTTTCATAAACCCTCTAAAATAGCAAAGCGACCACTGCTGCGATGCCACCGTAGCCGTGAAGTTCCAAGGAAGTGCAATGGGCTCAGCCCTGCTGAAGGGAGATTGCAGTGGCTGAGTCACGGTGCAGCCACAGAAGCATGCTAATGCTTTACTGAAATTATAAGTCAGTGGAAATGAAAAGAAGAATCTATAAAGCTCAGCTTTTTAGCCATGAAAGGGACAAAAGTTTTATCAGCTTTTTTAGCAGAACTGTGGCAAGTTTTTGAAAGCAGTGTATTTCACAGTATCAAGCTGCTTCCCAAATCACTGCCAAGGGAAAAATGCATAGTTATTGCAAAATAATTTCCTGAGCCCTGCATTTCTGGAGGTAAACTAGTATTTAGACAACTTGAAATTTGACCTCAATAAAAATCATTGTGTCAAGGCAAATCCTTTGTGGCATGCAAAATCATGAACTATTCTGCCTAGTAGCATATTTCGCTGCTTTTTTTTGAGCAGCAGAAGTGAGCTGTTTTGTCCTGGCCTGCTTTTTCTAGTTCTTTAAAGGCGGTGAATAAAATAGCCTTTCCAGTTACAAATATTACTGTTCCTGCTTTAACAGAGGACTGTTTTACTTTTTAAATCTGCCTCAAAAGCATTTGCGTACTTTCTTATGTTGAGAAAACAGTGGAACTGCAGTAGAGGTAGAAATAAAAGAAAAACAAACAAACAAATCCTTTCCTGAACTTATCTTTACTGACATTTCACTCTATTCCGAACCCCCTTTTTTTTTTCCCTGATAATGCACTTTAAAGAAACCACAAGCCCAGATTTTTTTGAAATAGAGCTTCCTAAAGTATTATCAGTTCTAGCTTAACTAGAAGAATCGTCCCTGTGTTCCAGTGTGCCTCTAATTCAAGTGTGTCTGAGAGTCCATGTGCAAACTGGATGGAAGACTGGGAAATCTGGGCTGCAGCTCGAGCTCGGGCTGCGGGCCAGCACAGAGGCAGACCTCGCCTCCTCTGATGCTTCCAGGCTTGGCGCTGCGTGTGGACATTGTTCTTCCAGGGGATGTACATGCGAACCCCTTTCAATCAGAAAGCTTCCTAAGACTTTGCTTCTGAGAACTCTTCTGCTAAAAGCTGGTCACGAGATTTTGTCTTTATTCTGTTGAGGGGTTTTTGTTGTTGTTTGGGGTTTTTTTTCCCTCATTTTGTGTTACCTGCTGTGTTTATAGGTTGCATGGCTATGGGGGAAAAGCTGTTTGTTCGGTGTCCTAATCTGCTGTACAGCTCCATGTATACTGGAGTTGTGTAAATTAGGATTTTTACAAGTCATCAAAATGATACAAAGCTCAGAATACCAAGCAGCGATTTTTTCTCTCACGTCGTTCCTGAGCATGTTTTATTCCATGCAAAGACACTTTTCTGCTAGCTCAAATAATAAAGAAACAGTGAGAAATTATTCTGAAAAAGGCTCTTAAAAAAATAATTTTTGTATCATGCCAATTTACCATCAGTTCCCCTCTGTTTTTGTTGGTCACTGTGCCTACCAAAATAGAGGTTTATCTGGCTTTGCAGAAGAATCCATAAGGAAAAGAGAAAGGGGTTGTGGGATAAAGTCAGCTAAGAATCAGCATATGACTAAATGCTTTTCCAACAGGGAAACAATTTAGACAGGATCTTAGTTTTCCAGACATAAAAAACAAGTTCCTTTTTAAGGAGCGTTTGATCATATATGTTCTAAAGAGTTTTAAGAATGTTTAATCTGTTGAAACAATAACGTTGACAAGTTTATTATCTTCCCAGGAAGAATCATTTAAAATAGTAGTTCATATTCAGTTATGGATCAGCATTCCATTTAGTAGTAATTGCTTTTCATCCTATTTTTTACACTTTTTTCCATCTCTGTAGCATGCAAACCGGGGGCTGAATGCTCCCAAATGCCTCTGAAGTGGTATCTTTCCCAACTTTGGGTGTCTGCCTGTGCACTTATGTGTTCACACTCCTGTTTGTGAAGAATTCTAGCTGAGAAGTTGAAAGGTACTGAACATACTATTTAGTATGTAAAGACAGCCTTGCTCGCTCTATCCTAGACAAAGACAAGTTTCAGAGTTCACTCTCACCCCCAGATTTGTTCTTCTCACCTGCAGTAGAGGAGAATCCTTTAAACGTGCTTATGTTCTTCCTGACTTGATAGGACTTAGGCAGAAGTTGAACTGGAGCTTCCAAAAATGAACTCTTGCAGATCGGAATCAGTTTTTCTTACAAGACGTTAATGAAAATTTCAGCACACTTGGTATTTTTAACAATCTTAAATGCACATTCTGAATAATGGGTCTGCCCCTGAGCTACTGAAATCTGTGAGCAGTACCAGCTTTTATTATGTAATTGGTGACTGATATAGTCTAAAGTAAAGATAAGAAATGCTTCAGGCCGTCGCTTTACAGAAAAATATCCACTCACTGATGTAATTGAAAGATTCGTAAGTCTATTGTGGCTTATGTCTTATTATTTTCATACCAACAATTTCTAAAGTCTAGATGATGCCTAATAAACAAGTCCTTTAATCATCTTTAAAATGACAAACCTGTTGATAAATTGAATTTTCTCCAACAAGATATTATTATATTGATTTTAGTACTCCATTTTTAATAAGCAGAGGCTGTTCAGAATTGCTTGCTATGACAGTCTTGAAAGTAGGGCATCAACTGACTTGGCAAATGGCTGAATTTATAAGGGAAGTTTTTGCTAGAACTCTAATCCATTATCCTTCTATTGTTGATATCGATTTGCAATAAGGACACTGGGCCAAATCTGCTGCATATAAAAAACTGACAAGCAAGGCTACCTAAACGTTTCTGTGGTAGATTTTCTCATTTCAGAGGTGATTTCAGTCACCAAATTGGATTATTCATGCAGCCTTAATGACAACTCCCACCCTTAAGTAGGGTCACGTCACCAAGCGAAGGGCTGAAGCCGTTGGACGGGAGCTTTGGTTAGCACGAGCAGTGAATGTGCATGAGTTTCTAGACGTAATGTAAGATAGCAAGGGTGGAGGAAGGCAATGTTTTCTCTTGTGAGTCGGAGATGACCCACCACGGTAAGGGAAGAAGGATGATATTTTTCTTAAGTGCAAAGGTTTCCAACAACTGATTTCTTCATGTATGGAAGAATAACTTAAGCACCTTCACCATTTAACAGGCAGACACGTTCTTACCTCTGTTCTAGATCATTTTGCTAGAGATATGGCACACACAACACTTTAAGACAACTTTATGGCTAATCACATTACTCAGAGAGGAAAGGGGATGCAAACCCAGTGGCTAGGTAGACATCTAACATTTAAAAAGTTGTCTGTAATTGCAAAAATATTTTTCATCATTGTTGGAATTTATTTTATCTGAACGTATGAAAGGTTTGCACATGTTAAGGAATATCATGGAGTCTTCAAACACTGTCTGCTCAGTCTACCTACTGAAAAAGGCTCATCTACCTGAGTGACTATTTAGATCACTCTTTGGTTAAATGGGCAGAGGGTTTATGTGATGATAGCATATGGTACTAACGTAAGCAAATAAAATGGAAACAATACAAAATTCTTGCACACTTTAGGCTATAATGAAATACATGTAGGGGCAAACACCCCAAAATGTCTGAGTTTGAAACAGAGCAATGTTTTCGATATTCTAATTTCTGCCTCAAAAGTGAGTGTAGTTGGTGTATTAAAATAGCGCTTTTGTATAAATACAAATCCAGTCTGGGACTAAAAGCATATACTTAATTATCCAAATACATAGGTGCCTTTTTGCATGTCTTGTCAGGAATATGTAGTCAGGGTGTAATGCCAGCTCTTTAACAAAAGCATTCTTTTTTTTCTTTTTTCCTCCCAGCTTATGCTTTCCTAGCACAAAAAAAGACTTGCAACATAAATTAGAGAGGATAAAGCATAACAGAATAACCAAAGAATTACTGAACAAAATGTGATACATACAGGCTCACAATTGACAACATAGGAATAGGTATTGAGTAAAAACCTGAATAAAAATGTTATGGCCAAATCACCTCCTAAGGGATTTCAGGTTTCTGGTTTAAACACTGTTGTTTGCTGTCTTTTTCATTATATATTAAAAGAAAAGATTTAATACTCCTAAATCCCTGCCCTTCATTCCTTGTATGTTCTGTCACACAAAAGCAAAACAAAATCAAACCAACAGCTTCCAAGGTAAAAATTCTACACTCTAGGCCAGTGTCCCTCAAACTCTGGGCCTGATGCCATCACACCAAAATGAGGAGGCACGCAGTGACAAATGTCAGTAGCGTAATCCCCCCAGACGTGGGACTGCCAGCTGCCTTCACTAGCTGGCGGCGGAGTCTGTTGTAGGGACCTGCCGACGCATGAAGACTGAAGAACCAGAAGCGGTCCCCACATGCTGGAAGCGTGAGAAATGCTGATCTAGGTCAACATTTTCTACATCTAGGCACCCTAGCAGACATGACCTCATTCTCAGAAGCGCTGAGTAAACAGAACTCTGTAAATCGCATCATTTCAATGGAGAGGGCTGCTTTTAATAATCCTACAAAACTCCTGAATATGTCCCTTAGGCTATTAGGAAAATGTTAATCTGAATGTTTTCATCTGTAATTGTGTAAAGGGCTTTTTTTTCCCCTTCATCTTTCAGTGATTTGGTTAGTTTGGTCTCTATTTTTACTGTCCTATATATGTGGGTAGTCAGCAAAGTTATAATTGTAAGTCTGCTAGTACCTGTTCCTACGTACCTCTGCAGGAAGTTAAACACACGTGGGAAGGTCCCTAAGGTCTTCTGCTCTTCTGGGTAAAACCATCAACTGTTTTGTGTCTCTCTTCTTTGTGATTGCAGAAGAACTTCTGAAAGCTTTCTGCAATTTGCTGTGTGAAAGATGCCTAAATCCTGACAAAAGCTCGTAGCACAGGAGTGTGTGCGTTCTGCCCAGCTGACAATGCTCAGGAAATGTTGAGCCTTTCATTTCCGTAGTGCAGTGCTTCATGCAAGCTAGTGAACACATTTTTCTCCTGATCAAGGCTGTGGGACAGATTAAAAATTCTTACCTGAATGTGGCAGTGCTGTAAGAGTGTATGACACAGGAGCTCTTCAAAGCACATTGTCAGCACTGACCTACCTTCGTTTCTGAATCTGAAAGGACGAACGTACTGTCCTGTACCTCTACTGTAGTTACAGCCTGGTGTTCTTCTACTGGAATCAGCAGAAGAAAGATCAGGTGATAGTTGTAAATTTGACTGACTACTTATTAAAAAATCTCCCTGTCTTTACGGAAAATTCCTATTTAACTGTAGGGAAATCTAGAAACTTCTGTAGAAAGCACTGGAAAACACCCATTATGATCCTTCTATAAGATCCTGAAACTATTTTGCTACAGAATTTTACAGGGACAGAATTCTCTAACATACATGTTAAAATTGTCCTGAACTGGGAGACTTCAGATTCTGCCACAGGATATCTGTGGAGGAGGGTGTTAAAAAGTTCAGTAGAAAAGATAAATGTTTGTCATGTGAAGACTACAGGGCTTCACCATTCAGCATGCACTGCTGACTCTTTTTTGCATCTGTATTTGTGATGTTAGTAGTAGAGGCCTATCAATGATTTTCTGTGTTTGCATCATAAATTAGAAGACACTGTACCATCAACTACTAAGGACACCCTCCCCCACCTTTGGATTATAAGTGGATAACCAATATATACTAAAATGATCTATCTGCAGTATTTTTCCTCTTCTTCCAGAAACACCCCCCCCAGCCTAGCCACAAGGTATTGAGAAGTCCTCCTGCCCCCTGCCCCAGCACTGCTATAGGCAAAGTCTAACTCTGGAATAAATGCATAAATAAAATAGCATCAGCTATGGCAAAAAGATTGAACAAACCCTTGTGAAGAACAGAACAAAGCATGGATTAAAATCCTGGAAGGCTGGACCAACTTCACATACTTTTAATGAATATTTTAGCTGAATACATCAGCCCAGACAGAATAATCCTGCGGTATTCCGGCACGAGGCTGCAGTAACAGCCAACGTACCGACATGCTGTTTCTAGCAAATCGGAGACCTAAGACTTAATCTACATCATCTAGACAGCATGTGTGCAGAAAATGTGTAATGCCAGATCTTACTATGAAAAAGAAGATTAAGGTTGAAAAAGGATTAGAAATTAATTAAGGACCTTCTTCATGTTTCCTGATATCCTTCTGATCTGTGACCAGCCTGTCTTCAGGGTCTCTGCTACTGATGCAGTCGTTAGTGATAGTTCGAACCACAAACACTACAAAGGATTATCATTATGATTTAGGAAGAGCTGCAGCTTGGTGGCTTGGGGTTTCTTTCCCAGTTCCGCACTTTCGGACCTACTGCAAGGATCAGTGGGGGGGCAGCAGACTAGAAGCTCAGCTTTCAGGGCTCACACTACTAGGAGCAGGCAGTCCTTTGGTGGTGGGCAGACGTGTGATGCTGCACCACTGCAGGACCACAACCGGGAGCCGACGAAGCACCTTTCCCAGGTAGCAGCAGAGCTCTGCAATGGCCCCAGCTGAGGGGAAGGGAAGGGGTCAGAACCGAGACCTGACCAACAAAATAACAGGCAGATATGAGCTCCTCTCTGCTCAATCTCTTCCATTTTCCAAAGTTAAGTAAAACTAATCCTGGGCTCAGTTTTGTTGGCATGACAGCTACGGGACAGTTTAGCAGCCTAGGGTATAGACACACCAGACACCAGCAAGAAGTCAGATGCTAACATGAACACCATTACAACTTAAGAAGTTTCATTCAAGCTTTGCAATGTGCTCACTGAAAGTTTTAAAGCATATGTGCTTCACTTACAGGTTAAGAGTATGCAGCAGAGAAGAATTAATTCTGATTGATATTAATTAATTCTAGTTAATGTTAATAACTTTTAAATTAATTATGGCACTTACTATGCAGACAGTTTCTCATTCATGACACGGGGTGTTTCCATTTTCTGCAACTTGATTATACTCTAAAATTCAGCCTTCACCCCAGTGAGGCAGAACGATTATTATTTTGTTTGGAATTCACAGCTTAACTCACACACAAATGGAATTCATACTGCATGACTGTAGGAGATATCCTATAAACAGGGCCCTCAAGCTTGTTTCAGTGAAAATCAAATGTATTTTATCACCTTTGTGAATATACAGCTATGAGCTGGTTCTGAAGTAGAGAGGGTATCATATGCACTGACAGCATTTATGAAAGCAAGTGGTGATAAAAGAGCAGTAAACAATTTTTTGAGAAAGATTAGATAGTTTGGTTTCAAATAAAAATTCTAGAAATAAGCAAGGAAAATCTGACTTGTCAAGCAGAAAGATTTTTACTGGTTAAGTGTATTCTAACACAAAGAACACTCCTGAAAGCCCCCTAAACTCATGACATTGATAAATTAGATAAAAAAGAAGGCCTGAATATTAAATAGTTGCTTTTAAAAATGTTCAAGGTGTCTGAAAATTACTATTGATTATTATTACAGGATGCAACACAATTCAACATAAATTGAGACAAAATCAAAGCATTCCTTTCTTCTTATAAAATTTTCATATATGAGTAATTCCATACAGCTGTCATGCTTAGCTCTGTGGTATTTAATATATTCTCTTTTCCAGGGCAAATTCACAGGAGGTGCCTACCCTCCCTTGCATACATCTCAGGAGTTGCTTAAATTTCCATTTTCAGCTGCAGGTTACCACATTTCCATATCGCTGTGGGCTGGTTTAGCAGAGCTGAAAGTGTCTTCTGTTCTAACTTCCCTGTCGCAGTGTTTGGGGGATAAAGCAGGACACTTCTTGGCATCCACACTGACGCATTCATCAGATGCCACAAGGCCTTCACGCTCTCCTCCCTCTGCTTACCTCACTGTCCCAGATAGGTGCAGGCCACCATCGCCAGCTCTGAACAAGGAAGCCTTCGGGCTGGGTTTTCATGAGGCATCGGTACCAGACTTACTCTGCTTCCATTCGAACAGCAGCATTTCAGTGAAACAAAATCAGATCAGTGGCAAGCTTGTCCACGCTGGCTGATGTTCTCAGACAGAGGACTTGGAGCTGCTGCTGACAGAGGCAGCCCCAGAGCCAGAAACAATATGATCCCACTGGCAGCTAATTGGCCCTAGCGAGCTAACACTGGGAAGTTGTTTAAAAACTCTCTTTGCTGAAACCTCTGCAGCCATGGATTCATACTGCCTCTGACGTGCAAGAGCTCTGTTTTCAAACTACTGCCAAATTATGTTATTTTTGCCGAGAGCCCCAATATATAAGGTGTTTGCAATCTGTGCAATACACTGGATTGATAACTAGCGAATTTCCTCTCTATTGTTTTAAAGCAAAACCCTATTTACGGCAAAATCTGTCATTTCACAGAATCCACATACTTCTAGAAAAGAAAAACTTTTGCTTACTACTAAAAATATACGAGAAAGGATAACTTCAGGGAATATTTAACAGTACCTACAAAATACAGGAAGGGATTCAAATCTGGTATCAGTACCACATTTAAATGCATATGAACTTTTTTATTATGGAAAGCACAACTAGCAGCTGTTCCTCTTTGTCTTCTGACATTAAATTAGTAATTATTGTGTGGCATGTGTGTGCAAATATTTATTTATCATTAGCTTTATGATTATCTTTCTTTTTTTACCACCACGGCTATTCACCTCTTCTAAGTCTTCTAACAATTACGTAAAGGTGCCATTTGGAAACCCTAAATTGTACATTTTGTCTATATGCAGCACACCCAACCTCCTGTTCTCACATATAGATGACTATATCATATAGATGACTACATCAAAGTAACATATTTCATGCAGTAAACCAGTGTCTTAGAATTATCATATAAATAGGAGAAATATAACACAGCTTAAAAGGGCCTCATTAAAATGTATTTATCAAATAAATTTTGCCAACTGGAATGGACTCAAGGAAGCTTCTTGCCATTTATTCATATGGAGCCTGGTGTTCTTTTTATCGACATCAATAGGAAACTGAGTGATTCTTCTCTCATGTCAGATTTACTGTAGTATGAATCCACTGGCTTTAGTGTAGCTACTTCTGATTTACACTACTGGTAGAGGAGAATCAGATGTAGAGTTTATAGCTGAGAACAAGCAAGTGACCGTTGAAAAGATGAAGTATTCAATATGCACAGGGAAGGACGCCTTGCGAAGATAAGTAGTCGTTCTTTATGTATAGCTCACTTGGTTTTCTGCTTTGAATACTCAGTCAACGATCATTTATAGCAGAGCGCATATAAATCAGATTTACGAGATATTAAATCAGGTTTAGGGTAAATTTTCAACTTGCTCTAACTAACATGGCTGAAAAATCGTGGGTATATTTGCTTGTGCGAGTCGAGTGGCTACTCACTCCATGTTAGCATATGCGCGCACACAAGACAGAAATTTAAGCAAATGCATTTGCCTAAAAACTATCAAGGTCACCTGGAAATTTGGTCCACATACCTAGAGTTTTATTTAAAATAAAGTACTTCATTGTGTCCAAATATTTTGTTTTTCTTTAAGATTCAAAATTCCTTGGTGATTTTTTTATTTTTAATAGATGAAATGACAACCTGTCTCCTGGCAGTACGGGAGATCTGAGGATTACTGGCAAATACAGAGTTTTGCAGATTTAAGCAATGTTTAAGAATTCACAACAAGCTAATTAACATGCAGGTTATCCTGTAACAAAAAAATCCAGGTTTTGGACTCAAAACCATAGCAAGATCATGTGGAATTAGGCTATTTCTGTTGGGGAAAGAGGCACCACCCTAACCCAACTTCTTGTGAAACTTCTGGCTCTAAGCAAAGCTGAAGTCCTTATTTGGTTTTGACTGAAAGATCTCTTCAGTTAGATTGAAATGACATCATGTCATCTCAGTAACAAAAGGTCACGTGCAGCAACTCTTTTTGTGCCATCCTATTTGTGGGTAACACGAACATCAGCAAAGGTTGGGATAAAGCGCTCTTTGAAGGACATTGCAAAATGCACGACTTGATGCCCTGAATGTACTCCTCTGTGAGCGTCGCAGAGGATGGCAGGCCTTGATCTGTGGCCTGGCTGATGGGGTCTTGATGGGAATTACGTCTGAATGCTGGATCTTTATGTTTAGAGCTTCAGAAAGTGCTGCACATATAAATGGATTTATATGCAAGTTAAGCTGTAACACAGCTATTGTTCGTAGCTGAAGATGTGCAATTTCACATAACCATATGTATGAACAGCACTGTATGGTTAAGTTAGCTTTGTGTTGGGAGAAATCTGTACTGAGTGGGCAGGGTGCACCAGGTGGAGTAAGGTATTCACGGGAAACAACTCAGTCAGGCATCATTTAATCAAAACTCTTGGCACAGCAATCTTATTCACAGTTTGATTTCCCCTTGCCTAATACCACTCTGCCTTCTGCGCCCTGCCAAATTTAGAGCTCTTAAAAACACTTTCCTCTCTCCAGTTTGTTTCTTGTGGGCTCCCACTATTTTCATGTTCCTAATATATAACATACAAATATATGTGTGTGGGCATGTGTGTGTATATATATATATGAAAGACTTGGTTACTTTTAGCTCAATTTAATTAAATTGCTTCAAGACTTTATTTGGAAACTGTGTAATAGTTTACATAGAATTATTTTTAATTGCTACTAAGTACAAGACAGCTAGATCATGGTTTAAGAGGGGCTGTGTCTACGTAACGAAACTGATTTCTGTTAAACTGGTACAAACTGCAGAATAGACAGGACACTTGGATTTGGAGTTCTGCTAGTGTCAGTGGGAGCTCGGGAAGTTTCAAGCCAGGTCTTTTTCACTGAAATGATAACAGCAGAGGCACGTATCATTTATTTTATTTATCAAGGGAGATTTTAAGAGGCCCGATCACTCAGAAAATGCAGGCCCTTGTCCTCAGCTGCACTGAATAAAATGAGCCTTCACTGAGCTCCTGGAGCGTCGCAGTATAGATGGCTGAAGATTCCCCCCAAATGACCACAAACCTTTCAAAAGTTGGCAGCTAACAACATGCTGCTCTCTAAGGCAGAACGCTTGTGTTTAGATTCCCACACGGTCCTTTCCTATCCACTCTCTCACTCAGGGTATATTTGGAACTGCTAGGGACTTAAATGCCAGCAATATTCACAAGACAGCTATCTCTACATCAGCAGAGATAGTGCTACTGGGCTATCTTTTCAAGTCCTGGGAGACATCATAACAGCATCTCTGTCTTGCCTTGTTCCAGGCAGCAAAATAGAGGAATACAGCTAAAAAAAAAGTCAAAGAACCAGAATTTCACTAGCAAGTGAATGGCGTTAGTCAGCCAGTGTAGCACAAGGTGTATTCTCAGAGACCTTAATGATACCACCTCTGTTCCTAAACATTCATATGATGTCAGTAATCAGAATATGTAACAAGCTATTGGACCTTTAAGCATATCAATAAGCTAAGGTGACATGCTCCTATTTGAAAGACTCCTCTCCAGCTAATGTGGGAAAAGAATTCACTAACGATCTGAGCAGTTGCAATTCCATGATTTTAACAAGGTTCATATGGCTAAAAACATAAATAAACATACGCTTAAAACAGCTAAGTAGGAATGCATGTAATAGCAATGGTGTGAGGCAGAATTAAAAGATTTTAAGAAAACACACTGCTTTTTTCACAGAGGTGAGGCCTGGAAGATCGCCCTGGGCACCAACACGTAGCTTTTGGAGCACATGCCCACTGGAGCTTCTGCTGCTGAAGTCCAGCACCTAGCCCCTTGCAGGGAAAAGAGGTGTTTCTGGAGGAAGATTTCCCTTCCTGCCCTTCTGTAGAACATCCTGCCAACATGTGCTGGGCTGACAGTGACAGGTAAGACTGTCAATCACAATTATTTGGATCATTTTCTTCCCCAACTGTAAAATGATATTGTTGAAGAAAAGACATTTGGTAGATTATTTAAAATTGAAATGAAGCTAATGTCCTTTACAATACAGAACATTTATAGAATAGTCGGGTGCATCTGACAATTTATAAAGATATCATTTTTTCTTATGCATTCCCTAGGCAACAAATTATAATAATCTAGAAAATACTCTGGAAGTGTCTAAGCAACAGAAGAAAACTGAAAACATTTACTGTATGACTAACTGCATTAGAGTAATTGAATTTCCCTAAATCAAGAGGACGAATTAAATTAATGGAGCAATAGTTTGACAAGTTTGGCTTCAGTTAGTAGACATAAGCAAAATCATTATTTAAGCATATTGTTAATTATGTTTAAATCAAGAATAAATTGAGTGATAGCTGTTAATTAGGCTTGTGTGCACAAGTAAATAAAAAAAGCAGTAACGTTACAGTAGGCTATAAGTATGCAAGTGTGTTTGCACAATACTGTTACACATGCGAGATGTGGGTGAGTGAAGAGGGAGCGCACGTGGATGTGCGTGCGTGGAGACTGGGAAGCAGGAACCTTGCCTGCTTTGTTTCAGGTCAAAGCTGTTTTCTTGTTTAATACAGATGAATGAACAGAGGCTCCAATTCTGCTGTCCGTTCACTCTGGGCCTCTGATTTAGCCGTTTTTCAATTAGGCATGCTCGTGAGGACACACAGTGAAGATTCACAGTCCTCATGAGGTGCAGACCTCATGAAAACTGTTACAGCCAGGGTCAAGGATCTCTGTTCCACAGAGCTGATGGCCCAGTAAGTTGCGAGGAGGAGTGAGTAATGAGCAGGTAGAATCTGCTAAATATGTCGGACCCTTAAACACGTTGCATCATGCAGACTGTAGTAAAAGGCCATACAGGTGTTCAGATGGCATTAAAATTCTCAGTAAAGGGTCTGAAGAAATACAGATCCACTCACATAAAGCATCTTTGTATCCCTGGCTGATTTGCTAACCTCTAAGTCAGCCCCGAATGCACTTGTGCCCACATACACACGTGTTCATAAACAGTCTACAAAATGAAAGACAAACTTACACTAACTGATTGACTCTGTGAACCAAGTTGAATCATACTGCTATTTATGTATACAGACTTCTTAATTCAGCAGTTTAGCTAAAAGGATGGAACCGCACATATGAGCTTGGTGTGCTGTGAAAGCAGTGAGCACACAACATCAGCATAATCAAGCAGACATCAGTTGACCTAAATCTGCATGTCAGCATCACTGTACTCACAGCAGTGAAAACACGACAGCTCTGTAGCTGACCTCATCGGTGAATTGGGCTGACTTGTAGTCTGTGTGATTGTAATAAAACTAAGGAAATTTTATAACCTTGGAGGGGAGTAAATCGCAAAGTTATATGCTTTTGTACCTTCCTATGTCCTTTTACCAAACCCTGCTCAGTGGAATTCCAGTTACTGTAAGGGATCATAGTCTTTCCATGGCCAGTTACAAAAACGCCTTCTGATGCTTCCTGAACAACGCTTCTCCAGTAACTTACACCTGAGAAAGTCAAGGGTACAATCTGACTGCACAAAATAGAACAGGCTTAAATACGTAAATGGGCTGGTATTAGCCTTGGCAATGCACACGTGGTAAAAATTATCTCCTTTGACAGAGAGAGCGCTCATTCAGCCAAACCACAGCATTAGACCTAAACCCCAAAACCTTCATTGCAGTGAACCTCCCTGCTTGTGGAAGGTAATGTAGAAATGCAAACTAAAATTCCTGGGTAACTTTTTATAATTGCATCTTGACTGCCAGCTCTTTCCTGTCTGCAGGCTTTTCATCAGATGTAACTTAGAATGGGAGACAGGACTAGCAGCATAAATTGGAAAGCAGCAATATTTAGTTCTTGTAAGTTAGTACTTGACATTATTTCTGAAGTCACAGGTTCCTGAGACTCTCTGATACCACAGCTGTCACAAACAGCACATAAAAGATGGACCAAGGGGAAAAAAGAAAGATACAGCAAGTACTGTGTTCATATTAAAGAATAATTTGTTCTTCAAACATGCAAACAATTTAAAATAAAAGAGCTCTAAAGCATTTACTTATACTAGTATTTCAAGTAGATACTTAATGAATTCTGCAGAATATTTTCTGTACTGTGCTATTAAACAAAGGGACCCAAAAGCCTCAGGTCATCAAACACATTGATTGAAATGACCGAGACTTCTTTGCCGTGCCATAGGAAATTACTACTTGAGAGCCTTTCTTTTGTGTGTGGACAGACAAGGCAAGCAGGCTACTCATAAACAGTTTGGTCTTCTAAAAGAAAGCTCAGAAACTTTAGTTCCCACTAGTCAGTGGGAGATGAAAATTCTTAATGTTTCTAACAACTAGATCATCAATCTAGGGTAGAAGAGATCTTACTCCATACAGTAATAAAAATATTGATCATGCACAAACTAGTGCTAAAGAGCAGTCATTGTAGGAAAACCAAATGGTGAAAGCCATCACACATTAAAATTCCCACACGTTATAGTGCACGAATGCACTTTTTTACATTGTCCTCATATAAAGTATTTCTGATGTCTGCAATTTACTTACTATTTTTGTTGCTTCCCATTACATTGTAAGGGTAGAAGAAAATTAAAGGTTATCATTAAATTGCACCAGTTACAATTTGAAGAAAATGTCAGTCAGTATTAAAGCAGTTTAAAAACTGAATAGACGTTGATAACTAAATTGTTATATGGAAACAGTGTATCTGTGGAGAAAAGACAGCTTCCTCCTCCCTAGCGTCATCAGGCACACGCTCTGTGTCATTTGTGACTTCTTTCCTCACAGTCTCATTTCTGGCGTTTCTTTGTCAAGCACTCGCTAAAGGTGAGGTTTGCATTTATCCACCTGCTGGGGTCCCATCTGCTTCTGAATAGGCTGGGACCGAGACATCCTTCTAGTCACAAACCCGACAGACACGGTCAGTTCTTGCACGCGCTTTGTTATTTACTGCAACCATCGGTAGCCTGTAACTCTTTCGTAAGTCGGGAAAAGTGAGCAGATTTGAGGCGGACCACGCAAACTTTTTCACGTGATGGAGGTCAGCTTCTGGAACCGTAACTTTGCCTGGGAACAGTCTCCTCAAACGCAAAGTAGCAAGAGGTAATTTCAGGTGTGTAGGAGATGAAGGAAGAGCACGGGAGCTGAGCAAAGTGGGACAAGGAAAAAAAGGATAATGTCTGTGGGACAAGGAAAAAAAGGGTAATATCTGTGGGACAAGGAAAAAAAGGATAATGTCTGCAGCACTCAGCAAGAAGATGTGACTGAAACGGGTTTGTGATCTGGAAAGAGCTGGATCTGTGAAGCAGCAATGGAGAAGGAGAAAGTAGAAGAGAGGCTTGAAAATGGCGAATTGGTAAAGTTGGCTGTAGTGGTGGCAAGAGAAGTCGGCAATCATCCACTTCTCTGTTCAACTGACAGCATAGCAGGTTCCAGTTAATGTTCATGTCTTTTCCAGTGTATGGACACTACCTGTACTCTGATCAGTTTTGAGAGATAGCCAACAAGGGTTTTCAGAAGTGTTTTGAACCCAGGAACTCAAACCGAGAACAACAGAAACTACCAGGGATTCAGAGTGATGGTTGCCGTATTCATTCACTGGGAACAAAGCTACTTTGAAAATCTGACCAAAAGCTAAATGTATCCAAAATATCTGTTATTATCTGTTAAGGTACAACTGCTAAAGATAATAAACACCCAAAAATTCAAAGGGCTTATCCACACATTAACTTAAGGAAAAATAAGATACATTTAGGCAGCTATCACTGATTCTATTTATAATTTGGGCATTCCTAAAGTATTCAAAACTCCCAGGAAGCACACTGAAATAATGAGAATGGCTTAAGAAATACGTGATTTTTTTTTTCTTAAAATATTACTTTTACTGTCTTTATGTCATATTTTCATTTCTTCTCACTTACCCATTGGGAATAAGCACTTCTTTTAAAATAACGAAGGCTTCACTTTTGCATGTATCCACTTCTTAGACCAAACTGCAGGACTTGTAGCAATTACAATGGGACTGGGAAGCCCTGTTATCAGCACCCACTGACAATCAGGCTCATACACCAAGGCAGGGATCAAATAAACCAAAAGTCCAATCTGCACTCCAGATATTACTAGGAAAGTATCCATAAAATAGGACATAACTTTACAATAAAAATCTGATAAAGGATGTGAATAATCACCCCTAGTATTCAAAGCACAACTTCAATAATTATAATCAGTAAAGTGAAGCAAAAGCATTTAAAGCCAAGCATAACTCTCTTTTTTCCCATAAACACCCAAACTCAGCAAAATGAAATTAACTACATGCAAGAAAAGAAAGTAATACTAAGATTGCAGGAATAAGTAGTAAAAACTATGACATATAAAGTCAAACATGAGGAAACATAATTTTGGTTTAAAATTATTCCCAGTAAATGTGAATATCATTTTAAAAAGTCAGAAGGAAAGTAAAATCTTGATTAAATAGTGTTAATTAATGATAATGAGTAGCTCTCTTCAGGAGGAAAACAACCTACAGTTAAACAATGAAGTTCAATTAGCAGTTACTATCCAAGGTTTATAAATATCACTCTGTCTTGGAAATGCAGATTCATGGATCCCCGCTACCCTAAGGCAAATACACAGTAACTGCAGCAAAATTATGTGGACTCAGTCATAACTGAAAGGAGAATTTGGCTGTAATCTACCACTGGTAATTCCCACTGAGTGGATTATGCTATTTCAAGCTCAATCAATGATGTGCTAAAAGGAAAGTCCCTATTAAAATGTCAGTGCAAACAAAAGGAAAGATTAGGATGATTGCCCCGACGCTGATGGAGTTCCTGATGTTCCAGATGCTACTCTGCTAAGCAGCTAAAGACTCTTCTCTGCTACCTGAAAAAGGATTCCTGAAGAACAAATATTTCGCTATGAAATTCACTAAATTGCACAAGATCACAGGTACTTTAAAGGCACTTCCCAGGGTGGTCTCTCACCCTGGAGAGTCACAGTTTTTCACCTATTTGTTTCAAATCGCACAACACCGGAGTATAATAGTAGTATTTGGAGGAATGTTTCCAACAGGCGTGCTAATTGCGTACCACTTCTTTGCTGCCCACACACACAGAGTGATGTAAGATTGTTTTTATCTCTGCTGTCACGTTAAGCGGTTCTGCAGATGTGAACTAAGCCTCAGGAAGTAGGGAGGAGGAGGAGATGTTCGTTGAAAGCACACTTATGAGCTGAACTGATACTCTGAAGTAGGTGCACATTTTAAGATGATTTTTACAGGACTGGGCTGTGAAAATAGGCACAGATTTTTGCTGAAAGTATTGACCTGCTGCTTATACCTATTAAAAAGCCTGGCCAATGCTACCATGGCAGCTGCTGATTATTGTACAGTTACCAATGAGTTATTAAATCTTCTCCAAATCAATGCCTCATCTCCCGGAAATGGATTTAAAAAGCTGGGGAGGTACAGAAACACCCAAGGGAATTATAAAGAAACCATCCTATATTTTTTTAAAATCTAATTAACTGTAAAGTGATTTCACTCCACTGAGACCATAATAGCAGAGACGTAAGAGAAGGAGCAGTAATTTGCTTTCCTGCCTATTGATTTCTGGAAGCTAACTGGAAGAGGCAGGTATTTTTAGTCCATCTTAAAAAAAAACAGTTTATAAGTAAAGCTTTTTCAGTGCTCAGGGAGAAAATCTAAATAACATTTAAATGTCTTGTTTTGCTGCATGCTGTACTCACACTTTGTGGAGTTTCATCAGTAAGCAGGAGTACATAGTTAATAGCTGTAAAAACGGGCTGGACTGCTTTGAAGTTTTCTTTCTGATCCATCAGGAATATTGACTTTACATCCTGCCCGCCCTCCCAGTCTTACACTGATGGAAGGCAGCTCTGCAGGCCTACCAGGTCACCGACAGAGGTGTTCAGGAGCGCGTTTCGCTGCTCATTGCGCCGTCTTTTCTTTTCAGTTAAACTGTCACCATTTTGCAAGGAACACTGTAAACATCTGCCAGCGCTGGTACCGGTGGGAAGGCCTTTCCCCCCTGCCCAGGCGCCTGTCTGTTTGACAAGGATGTTACAGCACTCACACAGCAGCCTGCTAGCGAGGAAGCTCCGGGAGCACCGAGGGCCGTCTCGCGCTGGCCACCACCGCTGCTGCTGAGGGCTGACACATCCATTCTCGCAGAGAACGGCTGCCAAGGGGTAGCAGGCTGTACTGAATTTTACATGAACCTGTCAATATAGTACAGAACGTTACAATTTTGGCACTCCTCAGAGACTTAAATCAGCAACACATCACCTCATAATTTTCTGCAACAATAATGCTTTGTCTAGTATTAACTAAGTTCTGCTTTTATTGATGCCCTGTTGGTTTTATTTTCAGAACACTTCATACACATACAACAGGAGCTGTACTTGATTCTGCTCTCAGTATTAGAGCAGCAACATTGATTTAAACAGTGATGTTTTGGCTTTCTCCATATCTAAGGACATGTGTAAAGGCAGAAAGTTCAAAGAATGGAAACCTAGTCTCAGAATAAATACAAAATCCCTATTGATTTCATTCTGGGATTTTAAAGCTATAAAGAAGATGTGATGATAAAGCCTAACAGGAAAAAGGGCTTAATTTTGGCCAGCGCATCTCTTCCAAGACTTGAGCCATAAACCTGTTGTAGTTTAGGCTTCTTTGTGAAGACAAGAAAAGAATGGGACCAGGTGCTGAACTACTTAGAAGTTAGAGATGGCTTGACCAGACTGGCAGGTCAGTTTTCAGACAAAGCCTCTCATGTTTTGAGGAATGTGGTGTTTCTGAAACACCACGTAATGATGCTTCTATGCAGATACTTCAGTGAAAATACATTTTGCAGAAACTAGGAAAGTTACTTCTAATCCTTAGAATCACAGAATCATTAAGGTTGGAAAAGACCTCTAAGATCATCAAGTCCAACTGTTAATCCTATCTGACTCTTATCTGATTCGGGATTACACACACTAAGTTAAATGAGATTTCACCAAGTTTTAACCGTCTTTCTTTTGGTTTGCCCACATCTAGTAACATATCAGGTGAGCATCTTCTCCTTAAACAAAATGAGATTTCCAACTGGGTGTCACAGTATCCTTGGTTGTGCTGTAGCCATAATTCCAGAAGAAAAATTCTGGTTTGGTATTTTAAAAGTCACCTTCTCCCCATTACATTAATCTGCAGAAGTCCAACTGCTGCAGTTAAACTCCCACAATTTATCACACAAACACACACAGAGTCTCTCTCTCAGCTGGCTTATTTCTGGCAAGTAATAGGTTTTCCTTCACACTTAGATCTGTGTTTTAATTTTAGTTCATTCTCTATCAAAACCAGAAGCCTACAGTCTTCCTAACCCTAATATTTGTTCCACATGCATCTAAACTGCAGGGTGGATATTCAGGGTTATGATGAAGTGAAGCACTTAAGGAAAAATTCCTATCAAAAGTCTTGTTTCTCAGAAGTAAAAGCTAATACGCAGTTTTGGGAGAAACCTTACAGTTGCAATCCTGTGCACATAATGCGACTATTTATCATTGTTGGGCACTCCTGACTGGATGATTCAAGATCTGCTTCATAGTTTCAAGACATTTACAAGAAGGTAAAGGGGAAAACATTTGGTAAAAGATGATCCCATACATTTTAAATAATGACTTCTGTGGTGTCACCATAAAATATCTTATAATAATGAACCAAGGTGAATAATTCACACAATTTTTCTATTGGCTTGAAAAATTAGATTATTTTTCAGGAGCTAAGTGAACAATAAATTTCAGTTCCAAATGAGCAGAACTGCAGACTGTCTCCAACCCTTATGCAAATATCCATGTGAGTAAGGGCGATAATGGCCAACCAAAGTGAACGTTGCTATACTCTGCTCATATACAGTAAGTCAAAGCAATACGACCGTATAAGTCACTGCTAGGACACCACCAGTTGAATAGTTTTTAAAGGCTTTTAAATTAATTTTCAAATACCCCTAAAGTGGACTGTCAGTTCTGTTAGAATTATAATTACTATTCTAATGACAATTAAAGTAGTAGAACACCGCAATCAACTGGTTTGCTCACGTGTTCTAAACTTGTGCTTTATTCCTCCACAGAGGGTTATTTTCCTCAGAAAGTGGTTGCTGCCCTAAGTTGTTCAATAAATTCGAAGATTTGTTACTGCATTCAATAGCAAATATATTCTTGTAAAGTAACACTGTAGGTGCAACTAAATAAAAGTAAAGGCCGAAACTCTCCTTTTTTATTGTCAGCAGGAATGACACGATATATGGAAAGCTCTGAGGTTAATACACTAATAAAAGTCAAGCCAACCCCAGTGATTTGGTCTGATGCAGTGTCTGCTAGGTCTGTGTAACTCTATCCACAAATAAATACCCTCTTTGTTTCTTGTGAGTTGTTATGTACAGACATGAAACTGCATATGAACGACGAAGTAGGAACCTGAAGAGGAAAATTCCCGTTTATTTAAATAGCCTTCATATTTGCAGGATTAAACCCCAGCCATGGAAAAGTAGCCTATTTACAGTAAAATAACACTCTACAAAATTAAAAGAAATCTTTTTTTTTTTAAGAAGGATCTCTTAATTGTTCAGGAAGCTGTTCACTTCAGCCCACTGCATTCTAGAATTATGAGTTTCAGTCTTTCGTACTGGAGAAAACCTAATATTTACTAAGGTGGCATAAAGTACCTATTAACTTCAGTTCCCTGTCACGCACCCTCCACGCCTCAGCGTATCCAAAAGTTTTCAGTGCACAGGGATGCAGGCTTAGTCCCCATGTGGTATTAAAAATTAGTTATGAGTTAAGCAGATAAAATGCTTTCTAACAGTGAATAGTTATTTCAGTCACTAAATACTGAGACACAAGGACTAAATTAATACAGGAAAACTGATCTGGGAAGATCGGTTCTTCTGATGCCTCCAAATATCCTGTGTTTGGGTTAGTACTCAGATCTAATCTGCATCATCCAGCCTCTATTTTAGACAGAAAACATATGCCAAACTTTGGTGAAATGGTGTAATTTACTGCTGAATGATATGTTTAACACATTTAATACGAACATGCCAAGTGAGGCTGCTTTGGGCATTCTGGGATGGGAGAAGCAATTCTGCTTTATATATGTCGAGCTTTAATCTTTCTTTCAGCTGTAGGAGTGCTTAGAGCTTGTGTGTATCCTCCAGGTAAAGAATCCTACTTCTAGTTTCAGCACTTGATTTCACAGATTGCACCTAGCTGCACTGATAGGATCAAACCAATTGTAACATGTTTCTCCAAATACAGAATGCATTTCTAAAACATGCTGGTGCAAATATGTGCCCTGTGCTATAGGATTTACACCAAAATTCCTTTGTCTGTGATGTTACTGTACATCAGGTACTATTTTGATGAAGTCAGTTTACACCACATCACTCTGAAGAATTAAAAAACTGGTAGTAAAACATTTATTATTCTTTTAATCTCTTCCACTAGCATAGGGATTATTCTGTGTCCAAATGAAACAAAAAACAGAATTACAGAAAATCATTCAGAGTTTAAACTTGCACGACAACTATTCTGTCGTGACAGAAAACTCCTTAATACCGCTGAACAAGGGACATGAAAGATGAGTATGGCTAAACTACCAACTGTGGTAGTTTACATCGGTGGTACAAAAGCAGGTCTTGGTCACCAAGCCTGCACGCCAGTTCCACTTTGACATGTAAAAGGGGCTTTTCCAGCAGGGAGGAAAGATGTTCAGTGCCACATTATTTCGAAGGGTCCTCAGGAACAGGATTCCTCCCTGTGCGAACATCTCTGCTGTAATCTGGTTGGAGCTGCAGCTGCTCCCGGCGCCGAGGGAGCCAGGTGCAAGGCTGCCATCTGCTTCTGTGGGGGGGACAATAGGCTCCTTTGCCTTCTCGTTAGCACAGAAAACAGGTTTTTATTTTTAATATTTAGCTGTTCTCTATGTAGCTGCAAAATATACCTACCTGCCTCTTCATCTTTGAGGTGTGCTTATCTTTGCCTCACAGATTGGCTGGAGGAGGGATAGAGAGAATCAGAATTTCACTTGTGCAACCAAGACACTCCTCTCAGTGCATGTAAACGCATGGCAGCAGCTGAGCTGAGCACAAACCGGGAGGCAAAACGCCACACGCACGGCAGCTTCCAGCAACAGTGGAGCTTTTCGATGACCCGCACGTACAGCTGCACGCTGTGAGCTCTCATATTCTAATCTTCCATCAGTAACTCCATCAGTAAGTAGTATTTGGGTTAATTAGGTTATGAGGTAACTGACCACTGACTTCTCTGAGCTTTGGAGGCAAACCCTATCCATAGGGCTGGCCTATGGCGCAGCATGTGACTTTATAAAATATTCTCCCGCTTCTGAAGCCCTCATTATGACTTATAAAAATGTATCTGAGTTCAGGTTTTCTGCTAAAAAGGAAGTCTCATTTCCTTGATACTAGGCAAGAAAATTTTCCAGGTTTCCTTTGAAAATTAAAAGTAGAAGTGGTTTTCTTGAGATAAATTCTCTAGATCTTGGCTCAGCACAGAAATAATTCCAGGAGAAACAGTCCCATCTCCCCGTCCTCCCAACCCCCATCTAACAACACTTGACAGCAGGAAAACAATTCAGTACAAACAGAAGGTTTGAAACTGCCAGGAATGAAATCCTGGCTTCACTGAAGAAAAAGAGACTTCTGCCATTGATTTCAGTGAAGCCAAATTTTCTTTCCAGGTCATTTGAATCCATGTCTCACAGCTGGTTGCCCAGGTCTAGAAGCACCACAGAACGGTTTTTGGCAGTCGAACGCTCCTAGAATACCCAGCGTCTGCCTGCGACTTTGGCCCATGAATTTCATGGAGTCGGAGCCAGCAGCACGCCGAAGCAGGCTGCAGCCTGCCAGTGCAGAGACCTCTCCTCTTCGGAAGGGGACTTTTTCAGGTTTATGTCAATGGCCAGTCTGTAGCCGTGGCTGGTTGTGTCTGGAGTCCCAGTACAGCGGCAGCTCATTCTGCTGACGAGCACAGCATCTGTGTGACGCACAGCTGCTCTGAGGAACCACCAGTTCCCCTTATTTAAATAACAGTAACAGTAAAACTGCTCACAACTCTTATTATTTACTGACCGTAGGCATAAAAGAAAGAATGTCCTGTGTGAATGTCGTAGCAGATTATACCAGGCTTTATTATGAATATTTCTATAATCAGTAAGTGATTTTTCATCATATTTTTCAGGAAGAGAAGTGGCTACTGTTAATCCAATAAAGTCAGCAAGTCTTCTGTGGTTTTTATCTCTTTATGGTATTAGAAATATTAACCAGTTTTATAGGCATTAAAACTGAGTTTTTCAGAGGAGCCCGAGGAAGTTAGACATCACTGAACTTCAGGAGGGATTTGGCACCCAATTTTTAAAAAATCTTGCTAAAACATATGGATTTTTATGACTCAGAAGTCTTGAGAAGTGGAGGCATCTCTTTTATCCTAAAAATAGAATTTTATGATATCCTAGATGTATCAAATCATCTAGGACAGACCTGATAGCTTTAGTGGATGTTCTACAAACTATAAAGAATATTTCCAACATCGCTGTTTCTCTTATGGTATTTTCTCCTTTTGGACTTCTTTACATCTAATTCACAAACCATTTCCTCATACCGATATGTTATCCTTCTTTGCATGAGGAAAGCTCCCCCCCCAACCTGTGTGCAGTGAATAACGCTAGAGCTTTCCAATCACTTATAGATGTTCACTAATTTTCTTCCCCTTGTCATCTTTGTTCGGCATTAAAAACATTGTTCTATTTTTCTGCAACAAAAAGTACATTCAGGATATTCATGTGTACATAGATGCTATTTGCCAGAATGTTTACCTTGGATTTCCCTATATAGAATACTGTGAGGAATAAGGAGTTTTAATAGTCTGTAGCCTAAAATCTTAAAATACATCTAAGGAAATGTGGGTGGGTGATCAAGCTACTAATGCAGGAGTCTGGAATGACTGTGTGTTTTGAATTTGTATGGATTTTTTGTTGCTACATCTGGAGATCAGAAGCTGTTTCACATTGTCTAGTGTGCTCTTTTAACTACCTTAGTAGAGGTTTCTCAAAAACAGGATTTGGAAAGATCTTTTGATTTTTAATGTTAGGAAATTTATAAAAAGTCTTTTTTTCTTTATATTCCATTTTGTTTGATAAGCTACTGTGGATGATCTTGCTAAATCATGTATTTTCTGCTCCGCAGTTTGCAACAGAAATAGCCATTTATTGTAGAAAGAATTTTGTGTCTAACATAGTTGGATTCAGCGCTTCTCTGGTCCTTCCCCTTCTCATTCACTCTTTTGCCTACAATTTCTCCTTAGTCCTGTTTAGATCTGAATTAACAAGCATAAAAAACCCAGAAAAGCAACTTGTCCAAATCTGAAGTTACTGCTTACAGCCCAGCTTTGGCTGCCAAAAACATGAGGTGCTGCTGGAGAGTCCTTGAAATCCGTTAGGATTTCTGCGACCGTTACTGAGTTTAGACGGTTTCAATGAGTTTAGACACTCAAGTGATAGGTGGTTGCAGAGCTACAAATAGAGTACTGTGCCATGAGAATTGTTCCTGTTCATTTAGCCATCATTGACTCAAGATCTGGACATTCAAGGGAGCAAGCTACTCAACTGCCGTTGAATTTCAATTAGAAAATGGTCCCCTCCACCAGGGACTTTGGACCTAACTCAGCCTCGATTGTTAGGACCAAAGCCAGTGAGTGGTCAACTGCATATCGGCTGCTCTGGAAGCTCCAAGCACCTCTCCGAATCCTCGAGTACATTTTAATGTACTCTTTAACATGGACCTGGAATCAGGTGCCTCTATTTACTGAGCTCCCTGAAGGAATCTGTGAATGAACTGCATTAAGAAGCTGCTGATGCCTTGTGGGAACTCTCTGAAACACATTCTGTTTGGAATTGATTCTTTATGTGCCCTGTAGCATATTTTCGCTGTCTCTTTTCTTTTGCACTGGAATCCTTATGAGAAAAGTTGTTGCCTTTTTTGGGGCAAAATTTCCATTACTGTCTCATCTCAGACTGAATTTCCATGTTTAATTATATGCTGTTTGAAGCAGCAATTAATGCAAACCCTATTCCCTGGAAAGAAGAGGTTGGGATTTTTTCTCAGGGAGGATGAATGGAAAATAAGGGAGAGGCCTGCATTTGCTCAAAAATTCTGTTAGCTTGCCTGATGAGGGTGCAAGAGAGATGTAAGAGAATGAGGAGAAATCCATTCCCTTCTTTGTAGATCCTAGCTAGGAATTTTCTAAACAGGTCTTATGGCACTACTCAGGATGACCTGAGAGGGTTTGAAAGTAAGGCTGTATATACTGTGGTATTGAAGTATGGCAATAATAGTGGAATTATTTCTTTTATTTTTTTACAACACAGATAGCATAGCACTGTAAGTGCATTAGACATTTTGGGATTCTACCATTTTGTATTTCACTGCTGTCATCTCAGTTTGTCAGCAAAATAATGTTTTAATAAGAATGAGCCAAGAATATTGAACAGGATCCAGGACCCTGACTGAATTTTTCCTCTTTCATTTTATGACAAATGCTACAGATACGGCCAGACAAGCTATGTCTTCAATTACACATAAGCAAGCATATTTTCCTTAGAGTATATGTTGAACTTCTGCCAGCAAATATTAGTCCTCCTCAGCGTAAGGTGGCAGAGGAGCCAAGCGCACGCAGCCCACAGCAGCGTTTGTGCACCACCGTAACAGAGCCGAAGCTGGGGCCCTGGTGGGAGAGCCACAGGCTGGGCCAGCTCTCCAGAAAGGCTGCTCAGGAAAACGGCAGCACTGATGGTGTCATGAAAGGTGATACAGAACCAGTAAGATACACCTAAATGTGGACTACACCCTCACCATTTAAAATTGCGTTTCAGAGGTGAAATACTTTATAATGAGTACAGAATGACACAGAGGAGTATGATCTCTTAAAGTTTTGTTTTTAAGGGTAACAGTGACAACTGAACAAAATAATAGCAGTTGCATTCCAAAGTTCGACATGTGCACGTATTTCTGAAAATGAAATTTTAAAGCGGAAGGAAAATTTTCCCTTGCATGAAATACACAAAAGAATAATGATAATTTTTTAATAATGGATATTATATTTTAGATTAAATTCCACTCTGAAATACAGCTAGGTAATGCCAGTGATTTGGGACTATGTGTAATTAAAAGGGAAAAGATCTTTCCCTTCACTGATGGTTATTAGCGCAAATCCCAGGTGGTAGCAAGAGTAACACCATTTGGCTCTTTGTAACTGAGAAGTCTAATGAACTGCTTTATCCTGCATTTACTACAGAGTTCCATCAAGCTGAGCTGGTATCTCTAGTAGCTTTGTGTTTGTTCAAAAATGCCACATGATATTTAAAGGTGTGTTACTAGGACTAAGCTGCTCCTGTTGCCTAATGGTGCACAATAGCTCCCATTGGAGCTACTATTGAAATAAGATCATTTTCTAAAATAAATGAAAAAAAAATGCATAAAAAAACATTAAAGCACATGAGGCTAAACGGTTCCTATTGTTGGAGTATTAGCTGTATAGGTGAGTGCCCAAGCAGTTAAAGATTTATGCCTTCATTGTGAAGTTGCTCAGTACCTTAAGTGTTACTTTGTGTTTAATAACGAATGCCTAAAGCCACTGGGGGACCAATCTGCACAGCTACTGCAGCCATTTTCACCCCATCCTGGTTTTATAGGGAACTTCAGCGCTGGAAGTACACGCTGTTCAGATAGACTGAAGACTGGCAGTGCCAAGTTCAGAAAACTCTTCTTTTCCAAAAGCTACACATAAGCCTCTTTAGCCAGTGCTTACACTAAAAATATTTGTTGTTTTCAAACCACTATATTGCAAAAGTGTAAATGACAATTTTGAATCATTACTTTGTAATTAATTCAAGCTTTTAATTTCAGTTTTTTAAAAGGTTAATAGGCTCCAATGACCATAAATATTAATTTTACATATACATATATGTCAGAGCCTTTCCAGGACATGGTAAGTGCGAGGACCTCATAACCTATAATCAACACTCAGGAATAAAAACAAGCACTCCACCAGGACTGAGGATGTAGTAATAATTTAACCTTTTTAAAATATATTTTTCGTTAATAGAAAGGCAGATTGCAGAAGCAAAAATACAGCTGAAAAATTAGTGTAACATTAAAAAAGATTGTTAAAAGGGCAGAGAAAATGTCACCTTTGGTTTAAGTGCACAGTGGGGATGAAGGGAGTGAGAGAGGGAAGAGCAGAAGCAGGGTGAACCGAGTGGCAGTTCCAGCCCCCCGAGAACGGCTCTGCGCTGCCTGTGGCCACCCCTGCCCCATTCCTTGCTGTGAACAGCTGCTGGATGCATTTTGTATACTTGGGTTGCATTTCCACATTTCACATTTTTTTAGCTTCCTTCAGTATTTGCAGTACTTTTTGTAGTAAATACAAAATCCTGGCCTGTGTGACGGGACTGCTCTGCACTCCTCTCTCCTTGATCCAGCCCTTGTTGAGCACCTCAGGAGCAATCCCTTGCTTTACCCTTGACATATACGCCAAACAACTGGGCAATCTCCAGTCAGCACCAGGGCTTCAAACGGCGTCTGCTGTGGCTGGTACGCTCAGACTTTGTCCTGCTTCCACCAGTACGAGTTAGCTTCTCTGTCCGAGCTGAGAAGGCCCATCCGTTTCCCACGCGACTGCTGCCTACACGGCCGAGGATCAAAAGTGCTGCCTAGTTCAGTCGTTTGCTGAATTTGTAATTCTGGATGAGCCCAGACCTGGTGCAAATGCAAAAACTACGTTACTTGTTGATACCTTCCTGTTCTCTCTGGAAGCAGCAGTTAACAAGGCAGACCAGTGAAAATCTCCCTTTGCATGAACAGTGGTTGTTTCAGACTCCTTACAATTATGTTGAAACAGTATTAACACTTTTGCAGTGCTGTCCTACAATATGGGCATTTCCTCTTCTCCATTGACATTACTGCAGATTTTTGCACAAAACTGAAGGGTGGAATTTTTAGGAATATTTTAATGCTTTTGAAACAAAGCTTCATTCTCAAAAATGCCTGGGAGGTATGTGCAGCTAGGGCTGATGGGCTTACCAAAACCAGCCAAGTACCCATTTGTAGTTTTTGCTCCTTACGTATGGCTTCGATAAGCACATCAGGCAGTGGTCAGGCACATCCTCCGGCATCCTCGCTTCCTGGCGCTCCAAACTGAGCACCTGAACACGCAGTGGAACACATTCCAGATCAGCATAAGTGCATTAAACTGAGCAAAATTGCACCACCGATTGTTTCTGTGCTTTCGGTCTGCTTTTTACTACCTTTTGATGTGATACGTGCTTTTATGTTGTTTTTACATCTCCAGGTATATTCTTTTTCATGACTGATTTAGACTTCTAGTTTAGAAAAATGAAATGGCAACATGATTTTTAAGGTTATACAAAAGTATGCACAGTGAGAAGCCAGAAACCTGAGTCTAGAAAGAAAACCTCTTAAATTACTATCTCACTTTTGAGTCCTGAATATTACCTTCAGTCAGAAGCACAAAGGCAGAAAACAATTGGTTTACATTTTTGAAGTAACTGGCTTGGAGAAGGTCTTCACAGAAGAATAGTTTACAAATTTTGTACTGATTATTTATGATAAATGTTTAGTGACTATTATCTTAGCAGGAAACTCACTCTAACAGTGTAAAATAATATTACAGTTTGCTGACATTAATTTATCTTGATTATTCTAATGATTTTATATTTTTATTGGTGCACTGGATTGCAAAAAATGCAGTATAATTTAATTTTTACCATCATATGTGGAGAAATCACTGGAGGCATTAAAATGATGAAAGAAGAGTTATGCTAATACCACAAAAAAGGATGCAAAAATGATTTATGTTACTTTCTTTTCCTATTTGCAGTTCATTAAGTCACTGTCTTCTTGTAATGACCAAGTGAAAATTAAAGTACTTCAGAGAAGAACTTGAGGTTCAAGCATCATTAGAGGATGAGAAATGGGTTCTTTGATGAACTTGACTGCAGAAATCTATAGAGCACAACTTAATCAGACTGCACATTGATTTTTGATATTAGAAGGCAGACCTAGAATTGAACAAATCTTTTTAATGCATGTTTTTCCTTTAAAAAGTAGCATATGATGCACGAGAATGATTTATACTTTATATACTTCAAGTTTAAAAAGTATAATGGTAGACTGGATTTTCTTTTTCACTCACTGCAAACTGAAATCCAGAAAAATAGGCACCTATAAGGTTATATATTTCCTTATATGATCTATATTACCTAGGGTCTATGACTCTAGGAAATGGCATATTGTTTCTTAACTAATGAACTCCCAATTCACTCCAAATGCAAAATTTACATTTCTTTGAAACACAAACCATGAATTACAGACAGTAGATAACTGTAGATGGTAAAAATATCTTCAACCTATTTGCTGTCTCTCCCCCAAGAAGATTTTTTAACAACTTAATTAGACAGTAGATTGAATTCAGCTCAGGTATTTGTAATGCCTCTGATTTTGTAAGGTTAAACCTAGGCTGAAATCCATAGAATTTGGTGCCCTGGAAAAAATAATATAGGGTTGCCTGCAACACCGGGGGAATGTAGTACTGATTCTGCTTCAATCACTCCTATTAGGATTCAGGAGAAAAATGCCTAACTTCTAAATTCCAAAAGTTATACAGAAGATTAGAATGTGAATCTAAAAGGCTTAAAGTTTTTTTTCCTCCGTATTGAAATAACAGAGATGAATACCCCTTCTCTTTCTAAAATGATCACAAAACTTGTTGTGATAATAGGTCATAATATATGCCCCATAGTTAACACGTGGTAGTAACTTACAGGTTTATATATGCTTTCTCCCAGAAGGATCCCACAGTACTAAGAAGTGGTGTTCTAGGGCCACATTTCACATCTTCCACTTGTTTGTTTCACTTACAAAAATAAGATGCGCTAAACTAGCAATAACAGATTTTAACATGTTTAAATTTCTTTTGGAGCTCAGAGGTGAACCCACTTTGAAAATCTTGTCACTACTCCCGTTTACTTTTCTTCTCCTTGTATGGGGTGTCAGTGTAGATATGGAAGTGGGAGCCAAACGCATTGGTCTGAGACGTTACTGTACAACAGCTGTACCAGGACAGAATGGAGCTTTCTGAGCCTCCCATAGTTTGTTCCAATTATGTGCCATGCTCAAGAATCTCCCTCGAGTTGTCCTCTCAGAGGACCCCTCCCCCCAGTACTTCCAGTAATTTCTGAAGGATATTCTTCCTTCCCTCCCATGAAACTGTGATTGCTGCCAGATAATCACACAGGAAATTAAATAACCACTTCTAAAATTACCAACTCCTTTTTTCACTTTCAACTTCTCCAATTCCCCTATTCCATTCGCTGCTGAACACGCCTATTTGACAGAGCAATCCCTTCTCAGCGTAAACCAGTACTGTCTCCGCAACATAGCTGCTAGGTATTAAATGTAGGATGACGGAGATAATTTGTAATCAGGTTAATGTGCTTTAATTACTGTAAATTAGATTTTATTTCCCTAAGTAAGCAAAAGGTATTATTTGGGCTATTTAAAACACGAGCTCTTCCAACAGTCCAAGTCATTTAGAAACAGATATGTATTTTCAACAAAAGTACATTGTTGGTTTTGATGTGCCAGTAACTTTATGCACTGAATAGTGTTTTTCTGTGAAAATAAGTCTTACAAACCCCGTGAAATTGAATTTAATGCTCATTGATACCAAGCCTCCTAAAATCATAAAGAAACAAAGATGAAGCATGAGCAAATAGCAAAAGTGAGCCACTCCTATGAAAAACTCCATTGTTCAAACAGTAAATACTGCCTGGGAACCACCCCTCTTTTATGTTTTTCCGTAGATTAAGTACTGTAAGCAGCACACTACTACTAAGTCCTGCAGTTTGATTCCCTTGGCAGGGTCTTTGCACCAGTGCAACCTCTTTAATATTATCTGAGTTCAGAAAATAAACTCAACAGTGTATGCCACTGTGCCAGCGAAGCCACATTTAATGAGCAAAGTGATTTTATCTAGAATCATTTCAACAGCTGCAATTTCAGACAACGTGAAAACACTTTACAAATGGCATTACTGATCTGCCAGTGATATGTTTTACCCAGAAATATCCTACACTTAGTGTTCTGTGTCCAAATTAGATGTTGAAAATAGGTCGGGGTTTTTTCCTCAAAATGGGTATCCAGATCTTGCCTAAATATAAAACTAACTAAGCCTGCCCCTAATTTCAACCAGGGGGCACGTAATAGACACAAACAACAAAGCCCATGCGTGATGGGTTTGTGTGACAGAAGGCACAACAAACACCTTATCACAGTTTAATACAGAAATCAAATGGAAAGTTTTCATACCTAGGTAATGCGAAATCTAGCTCTGTGGCAAGCAACATTTTGTTTTCTGGCTAAAGTAAGGATAAGCCTAGGTTTCATGCACTCTTTCATTTTGTAAATGAAACCAACAGACAAGCACTCTGAAGGTATAGAAATGAGGATGCCCCAGCAGCTTTCCTAACTGCTCAAGACTGTTCTGGACTTGCATATATTTGGCATGGTGCATTGTTAAATGAACCTTTGGAATACAAAAAGGATGAGAGCAAGGAAGACTTTAAAGCTCTTACATCATTTAAAAACAAACGTGTGCAAAATAAAAGTGCAGAGATGGACACAAAGTGATTTATAAACTGAGAAATTACTCTTAAACTGCTACTGATAATCAGTAGTGTTGTCTTTGATTGCCAGCTCTCTCCGCTCTCTCCTCTTGGCTTGCGGGAAAAAAGTAAAAGATGATCTGAAACCTCCTCCATTTACAGTGAGTCTGAGGCTGTGAAAACTTCAGAAAACTTCTCCTACTTGCTGTGCCAGCCTCCTCAGACTCAGCGCATTTCCAAGAGGCAGAAATGGTCAGCAGAGACACCAAAGTTCAGCAGTTTTAGGAGCTCTGCTATTAAGAAATTGTATGGATGGTCTTTGCCTTTAGTGGATGTTGGTGTTGTTGGATCTGTTGTTGGTGCTATTGTTAGTAGCTGGACTAGAGAAACTGAGTTAGCTGGCATCACATAGTGATGTGAATGCAAGAAGTAAATATTCAGGGGGCTCGACAAGAAAATCTGGCAAGCTGAACATACTTTTTTATTCTTACTTTGTCAGTGATGCACGGAGGTGTATCTGGAGTATTTAATATCCAGGCAGAAGAGCATGTGAAATCAATAGATAGATTGTAAGAGTATATCTTGGACCTCTTGTATGTTCTCTGTCAAGTATGTTTAAATATTAAACCCTTTTTTATCTAGGGAGAACTATATCTCTGCCTTACAAACCCTCTCTGTGATCCTATGATTCTATTTCACTGCTGCAAGTGACAATGACAAAGCTCTCCACTCTCCTTCTGCCTCACTCCATCATGGTCTGTTTGTGTCTCTCTAACATTTATGATTGCTATTTTGTTAACAGATTTTCTGAATATTGTTCATGATCAACCGAATTTGAAATAATACAATATTTGTATTGCATAATAAAAGAGAGGATAATTTTTGCAGGTTTTATATGTTAGGTAATCAGCTTCACAGATGATCAAAGATTAACTTTAAATGGATGCTGCTAAGAAAGATCTTCAGTCTTAAATCAGCTTTTCTGCTTTAAACCTTTCTCTTTAATCCTCAGCTTCAAGTAATTTTATAAATAGATAAAATTGGAAAATCTTTTAAACTACAGAAGTCTAATATAACCAGATGAGCCTCAATGCTATCTTTTCTTTACTTGAGACAACTGTAAGAAAACATAGTTTGTCTTCTAATAAACTGCACTGTACATCAGCAACGATATAAAATTATTACTAAACCAAACCTGGATCATTTTAAAAAACAAACCAAATCAACATAAGTCTTTTTTCCCAGTTGCATAATATTTCCAAGTTGTTTCTATGTCCGGATTTAAAAGCAGGCCGTACAGTAACAGCAGCACCTCCCAGCACACGTGTGCGGCTCGGGGAGTTATTGCAGCTGACACAGCCACGTCCCGGCCGCGGGGACGCCGCGCTGCGCCCTGCTGTGGTGTGTGTATCTGGTACAGCAACAACAACTGGTTGCAACAGTTATCTCATATGCAGTCTGATGCTTCTGCCGTTGCATAAATATCAGCCAAATGGAGGCTCGAAGATCTTTTTCTGAGAAGACAGTTTGTCTCATTTGTTTTTTTCAGTATATTCAGATGTTAGGGCCCAGAGTCATCTTGCCTTATTTTTACAATTTAGTACTTCATTTTAAACTCATAGTCTTGACTACCACTATACTTAGGGGAGAGCGAGGGGTGCCTGCAGACTATAATTCATTCACCTACGTTTGATGGCTATGTTGGAGTAGGATGAACTGCTTCTGGAAATGCCCATCTCTCTGCACTGATGCAGCCTAAGTGCAACTCGATGGTTGCAGTTACAGGAGACGAATCCCACTTTAGGAATCAGATCATTAACTCAGTTGCACCAGTATAAATCTAGAGTACTTTGAACTGCGTTGCTTAATTTATGCTGTGTGACCCAAGCCAATACAAATCTTAGTATGCTTAAATCAACTTGAAATACACAGCTTAATAAGAAAAGTTTAAAACCAGTTTTATATGAAAACATTTCCTGAGATCCTTGCCAATTTATGCAGTTTCATATTCACAATAATGAATAATAAAAGCAATAATAGTAAAATGCTATTACTGAGAAAAAAATCCACATGAAATGAGAGAAACCTATTGTACGAATTGTTGTTAAACGAAAAAAAGTAGGGTTTGGAAAATATTTTATGCCAGTTTTAATTACTTGAAGCTTTGCTGACAGCAAGATAAGTAAAAGATAAATAGTTTTCCCAATAAAATGTGATCTGTAAAACTACAGTATTCTTGTACATCAGATTGGTAGACCTGATTTTACTGCTATTTAAATTGGGTTTGCAGGGATATCAGTCCACTAGTTTCAACGCAGTTACTCCTGATTTGTACAAGTGTAAGTGAGAATACAATCCTACGCTCTTCTTTGTTTTGACAGTACGCATATTTTTCCATGCAATTTAAATAATCAAATCCCCTTTCCTCCTTATGCATTGGTCATATCTCATGAAGTCGGTGAATGCTTCACAACTCCAGTAAACAGCAGAAAAGGCATTTAGAAGAAAAACTACACATAATCATTAAAAAGACAGAGCATAAAAAACTACCAGAGCTGCAGGGCAGCAATAATACTGACAGACAAACTCTACATTTGTATTCAGCAATAAAAATAAAAACAGATAGAAACTGTCACATCCTGTGCTATGTAAGCTAGATCTGCAAAAATCAGACTTGAAAGAAATGCATATAGATGCTTATAAACTCTTTTTGGAATGTCATTAATAAAAACAAAAATTGCTCTGAAAAATGCTATAGAGCTCACTTAAACACTTTAGGTTAAAATGTTCAAGACGAATGTTACAAGACCTGTGTTACTAGGAGGAATGAATAAAGTAGGCTTGAGAGAAATTTCTGACTGACAAATGACTGCATTCTGTTGTGTATAACAGACACTGACATACGTCAGCACCTTTGTGAAGACTTCTCCTCTTGCAGCAACCATTGCTTGGTATAGTGAGAGAGCAACTAAATATTTTAACTGAGTATTTTTAACCTCATGTAATAACAAAAGGAGCATCACCAACAAGGCAAGCAAAGGAACAGGGGCTTCCTGTCAAGGCGACAGTGCCTTTCATATTCTCTCCGAGTGCTTCAGATACCTCAGGAAAAAATGTGAGTTTGCAAGGCTTCTTCGGGATGATTCCTCCTAGAACACTTTGTCCAGCTCAGTTTTGAGACTCTCAAGTAAGAAGAGCATCTACTGTTTCACACGGGAGACTCTCTCATAGTCTAGTAGCTCCCACTGTTAGAAAGTTTTTCCTGATACTCAGCTTCAATTTTCTATTAATTTCTTCCCATAACTCTAGTTTTATGGTACTTACGGCTCAGCAGTGTAATCCAGGATCACAGTCTTGGTCTTTCCTTTTACAATTTTACTAGTTTTTTATAATTAACAACCTGCAAAATTCTCTATGGAGATACTTCAGTTGCCTATCAGAAAAGACTAGACATTTCAATGCCTTGGGATTGTTACCTGAGGCAAGATAATCTGTTATATATTACTCCTCTGAGTAAAGATATACTGATAGCACTGGATCTGCTATCCTGCCTCGATAACTCTGCCCATGGGTAGCATGAATTTTTTGTTATAATATGCATCTAGGGCTAAATGGGACTCTGGTTCCCCTTTTCTTTCCATAGAAATATAGCCACTGAGCAGCAGTACTTGGAGCTATTGGGATGGCTCAGAGCAGACAAGTAACATTTAATTTGACTTAAACCTGAATCAGCATTTGAATCAAACTCAGGTGCTCAGAAAGTTTGAAATCCCCCCTCACGGCTTCTAATATGGGCATTTTTCTTTATCTTGTACCATCCATCCAGTGTCAACAGATGCAATCCACAGAAACAATAAAGGTGCCATAGCAGCTAGTTTTAATTTATTACTGGTGTTTGAATCTCATCTTGATGGTGCAGAGTATGCTGGACTATAAGGAAATACAAACAAAAGCAGAACGGTAGTAATTATTCATTCTGCTGGCAAGGTATATGAGTCAGGCATTAAAAGTGAACAAAGAGCTGTAAAGTTCCTTTGCAAAACTGATAAGTTTTTCTGAAGTTCTGCATTATCAGGAATCAACTTACACTAGCTGGTTGCTCTGGTCCCTAAGCAAGTCTACGCCATGTCACATTTGTCTCACTGACCCTTTAGACACCGCTCCCCATTTTATCCCTTCCTTGAACAACAAAGTATTCCTTAATAGAATCCTAGATTAATTATTAATACTAGTGTTTATGTTAGTAAATAGAAATGGAAATCTGGTCTCCTCTTTTCAGACCTAACATTTTTAGCTTAACACTAAACCTCTGGTACTCTAGCACTTTATTCATTAAAGTTTAATACGGTTCCAGTACATGTTTCAAGCATTCTTTACTCAGCCATACTAAAAAGCAAAGACAACAACTAAGTTAAAAAAAGTCCCATAAAAATCCAGTGCTTGTTAAACTAAAAGCAAAGGGAAATGTCAGCGAGGATGAGCTATGCTTTTTGCTTATTAAAGCTAGACAGAGTTTGATTTTAACCTATTTAGACTTTGGCCTTTGGATCAGATGATTTGGTTTGGGGCCAATTTCTAACTCATGGTAGAAGCCTGAAAGAGAAAAATCTACAGATTCATCCAGACAAAATACTGTCACTCTACTTTTCAAACTCCTAACCCGTGTGCTTCATCAGCACTTTATTTCCTACTGAATCTTCTCACCACTGCAGTTATTCTCCACTGTAAAACTTTATTGCCAGGTTTGAGGATGTCAGCCAGCCCGCCGAAGCCGCAGGCAGGGCTCCCCTCCCAGCCTGCGCACACTCCTACTGATGCATCTTCTTCCCTCTCCCATTCCCTCCCCAGAAAAGCACTGGCATCAGGCACCGACGCTCTTCAGGGCAATAAACAGGTTTATAGCTTTGATGCTTATATATTACAACTCCGTGGAGCAGGTGCAACCTGGAAACAATGCTGCTTTATCATGGGAAGTTATAGTGCTTGCTGTTTTTCAGTTTTGTTATCTCAACTAATTTGCTTCAAAGATGCAGGATGAAACAGAAGGAGCAGGCAGAGCTGAGAAATACTTGATGCTATTTTAACCCTCATAAGAAGGTAGATTATGCCAGGTCAGGAATTTCTGAGACAGATCCAAGATGAGTATGCCATAAGGTCCTCCTATCAAAAACCCCAAACATTCATAAATTTCAGGTTCAGAAGAGATTGAAGGACAGGCCCTGTGTTCATTACTTATGAGTGGGAATTGGGAAAAACTATGTGAAAACTGTTTTGCATAGCTTTTTCTCATGTATTTCACTCTTTTAGCCATGACTCCAAAAGAGACAATGTGACCCTTACATTTTATTCAGCCTTCCCGGGATATGGTCGGGCTGTTTCCAGGTGAGAACCCTCCCAGAATACCAAGCTGAAACTTCTAGGTGTTCTTTTGCTTTGTCTTAGAGAAGTTACGTGAATCAAATTAGGACAAGAGGAAGCATATCTAAGGAGCCTGACTGTATGGGTATTTGTGAAAACTGCCCAAATATTGCTGTACTTCTGTAAATCTCCATTATACAATCCTTGAACCTTTTTTAAATTTTTGATGATGTGTTTGTGGTCTTCACAAAGCAGCTGCTCACTATTTGTGCTTCTGTTGTGTCTAGGGACTGCTAACATAGATTGGGCATCACCGCATTGAGCCAGGTGCTATGAAATATGTAAAGCTATTTCCCAAAGAGGCTGCTTCCATTATCCTGTTTTTTAAACAACTGTTCAAATCCTTCCTGTAGCTGTCTGCCATCTCAGCTCACTCTGGAAATGCATTTCTCAAACTGATGCTTGAGACTGCTTTCAGGGATGCTAGCAGTGTACAAATGAGCACAAAGAAGAGTGGACAAAGGCCACAACTGAAAATAGTGCTTTTACTTCTAGTAGTGTAAATCTGGAGTAATCTTCATGTCTTTACTGGATGCACTGATGTATATGTGATTTGACCCTCTAGTGCTCTTGGTACTCAGCTCTGCTTCCCTTTCCTTCCTGAACACATCCGCCCAGACTCTGATATCAGCAATACTGCTAATGAGACTATTGTGACTTTACAGCATGGCAAAAACTGAAATAATTATTAAGTCTGACTTTTTTTTAATGGGTTTTTCTTTTGGATACTTTGTGAATGTATACAGAAGCTATATCTATACAAATGCATAAGAGAGCATCCCAATATAAACATACACTGAAAAATAACCTTGATAAAAACAGAGTAGCTTTCTGAGGAACTAGGGATAAAGAAAATAAACATAAATTATGCTATGGGCAAAACACATGCCAAAGTACGTGTAGCTTTTAAACCAGTTATTAGAAATGCAGGCTTCCTTTGTAAACACCTGCCTGGCTATTTGAAGAACATATCACAAAGAGCCTGATACAAGTTTAGATGAAACTGGAAGGGCTACAAGGGAATGAGAGCTCACACAGGCAACATACATTCAGCTCCACTGAGAAAAAATTATTTGCATAGCAGGCCACTGGATGAATCAGACTGTTGACATTTTCATGTGCAAAATTCCAATTAATTCTGCTCTTCATGGAGGAAATACTTGTTTTTAAAATGGACAGAAATAAGAATATTCAGCTGATGCCTATCTGTCATAAGCATGGCCAACCCAGGGATGATACACCCATGGCTTCAGCTCATCAGTACCCCTCCAGACTAAGGCAGCTGCTGGTTCATCATTCTAAGATTTTCCAGAACTAGCTGAGAAGTTTTATTGTGCCAAACTTACATAGTGGTGTTATTGATTTTTCCAGCTCAGCTCTGAAAAGTTCCCAGCAATCTTGATTTCTCTCCTTTCTAATTCCTCCCCCCCCCCCCC